>Ga0081539_10002595_pt1 | contig 24800 bp, 25 predicted proteins | sample TabmetS4T2R2_FD_71023 | JGI IMG/M metagenome (GOLD analysis project Ga0081539, IMG submission 71023) | Tabebuia heterophylla rhizosphere microbial communities from the University of Puerto Rico - S4T2R2 | ecosystem: Host-associated > Plants > Roots > Rhizosphere ...
TGGCCGGCCAGCGTTGCGCTGGCAGGTCAACCCGCTTCTCTTGGCAGCGCAGGCTTAGGGTGCCAGCGCAAACTGCGGGAACTGCGCAAACCTCAAGAGTCCCCATGAAATCCGCATCGCGCGCATCTCTGGTTCGGAAGTCGCAAACTGCGGGAACTGCGCAAACCCGCACGGGAGGGATGGCCGCGGTCGCAAAGAACAGCGGGCGCGCCTCGAACGGCGCGCCCGCTTCGGGCAAGCCGGTGTGCCGGCTACTTGTCCAGCCAGAACGTGTCGAAGCGGACCACGTCGTAGATGCCGAAATACTCTTTCGGATTGTGGCCCTTCACGTAGTTGTACCAGCCGTCGTTGATCTTCTCCCACGACATCGGCAGCAGCGGCGGATCCTCCTCCATGATCATCTCGGCCTGGCGGATGTACTCGAGCCGCTTCTTGGGATCGACCTCGGTGTCGATCTGCGGCAGCAGCGCCGCGAACTTGGGATTGTCCCATTGCGAGTAGTTCTGCGGTCCGCCCTTCTTGTACCAGGCGTTGAAGTAGTCGGAAGGATCGATCAGCGTCGACACGATGGCGCCGACCGCCAGGTCGAACTTGCCGGTGTTCACGTCGTCGAACCACACCGATTCCACGGCGGTGCGGATGTTGGTCTGCACGTTCAGGGTCTGCTGCAGCATGGCCTGGATGGCCTGCGACCACAGCTTGAACGAGGCGACCTCGCGCACGAGGTAGTCGAGGCCTTGGATGCCCTTCTCGTGGCCTGCGGCCTTCATCAGGGCCTGGGCCTCCTTGATCGAGGCGGTCGGGTCCTCCTGGTAGCCCAGCCGCTTCTTGAGCTCGGGAAGCGGCGTCGCGAAGCTCGAGAACGGATAGATGAAGCCGCCGACCATCATCGGCGCGATATCCTTCACCACATCGACCAGCACCGGCTTGTCGAGCACCAGATGGAAGGCGCGGCGCACCCGCGGATCGTCCATCGGCTTCTTCTTGTTGTTCATCCACGTCGCCTGGATGACCGACTGGTAGAAGTTGAGCCCCGTCATGCCCTGGGTCGACTGGACCTTGCGCTGGGTCACCGGGTCGAGCAGGCGGGCATAATCGATGCGGCCCGACAGCAGCGCCGAGCCGAGCTCGGGCGAGAACGGCAGGGCGTGATAGAACTCGATGCCGTCGAGGTACGGCAGACCCTTGTTCCAGTAGTTGGGGTTCTTCTCCATCACCCAGACTTCGTTCTCGACGCGGCGCTTGCTCTTGAACGGGCCGGTGCCGGGGATGTCGACGACGCGGCGCAGGTTGTACTGGTTGTCCTCCAGCGTCTTCTTGCGGACGATGCCGTTCCAGCCGCTGGCGATCGCGCCCATGATGAAGTCGGCCGGCCGCGGCGAGGAGAGCTTGAACACCACGACGTTCTTGTCGGGCGCGGTTATTTCCTCGACCGCCGTGAACAGCGTGCTGCGCGGGATGCTGATGCCCTGCGGCGGCTTGGCGATCCGGTCGAAGGTCGCCTTGACGTCTTCCGAGGTGAGCTCGGCGCCGTCATGGAACTGCACGCCCTTGCGCAGATGGAAGGTGTAGGTCTTGCCGTCCTTGGAGATCTCCCAGCTGTGCGCCAGGTCGGGGATGATCGTCTTGCCCGAATCGCGCGGATCGCGCCGCACCAGGTTGTCGAACATGCAGCCCTGGCTGCCCAGGCTGTTGATGGTGCCCGACTGGTGGAAGTCGAAGTGCGGCGGGCGCATGGTGATGCCGTACTTCAGCACGCCGCCCGACTTCGGATTGGGCTCGGGTGCCGCCAACTGGAACTTCGAACCGTCGTACTCGAGCGGCACGCCCTGTGCCAGGGCAGGCCACGGTGTGCCATAGAGCGTGACGGCGGCCGCCGTGCCGCCCATGACGAACTCACGACGATTGACGCCCCGACGCTTGGACTTGGACTCACTCATTTCGTTTCCTCCCATAAGCCTTACGGCCATTTGGCCTTTTGCAGACTGAGCACGATGTGCTCAGATGGCCTTTGTCCATTCCCCGTATGGACCAAGGCTAACACGATAAAATTCAGGGAGTCTCGCGTGAATCCTCGCCAGCCGGCGCCGCGCGTTGTAGGCGGCACCGCCCCAGAGTCGCCAAGATTAGAGTCGCCGCAAATGGTCCTGCAGATGGAGGACCTCCAGACACATTTCTTCACTCCGGTCGGTGTAGTTCGTGCCGTTGACGGGGTGTCCTACGACCTGAAAAGCGGCGAAACGCTGGGCGTCGTGGGAGAATCGGGCTGTGGCAAGAGCGTATCGGCGCTGTCGATCCTGCGCCTGGTCGCCAACCCGCCGGGCCGCATCGTCGGCGGACAGATCCGTTTCGAGGGCCGCAATTTGCTCGAGCTCAGCGAGCCCGAGATGGAGCGCATCCGCGGCAACGACATCTCGATGATCTTCCAGGAGCCGATGACCTCGCTCAACCCGCTGTACACGTGCGGCAAGCAGATCGCCGAGGCTGTCGCCCTGCACCAGGGCCTCAGCAAGCGCGACTCCTGGGACCGCGCAGTCGAGATGCTGCGCAGCGTCTCCATCCCCGAGCCCGAGCGGCGGGCGCACGCCTATCCGCACCAGCTCTCCGGCGGCATGCGCCAGCGCGTCATGATCGCCATGGCGCTGTCGTGCAATCCCAAGGTGCTGATCGCCGACGAGCCGACCACCGCGCTCGACGTCACCATCCAGGCGCAGATCCTCGACCTGATGCGCGACCTGCAGGACAAGTACGGCACCGCCATCGTGCTGATCACCCACGACATGGGCGTGGTCGCCGAGAACGCCGACCGCGTGGTGGTGATGTATGCCGGCCGCAAGGTCGAGGAGGCCGACGCCGCCGAGCTGTTCGACAATCCGGGGCACCCCTACACCAAGGGGCTGCTGGGCTCGATCCCCCATCTCGACACCGCTGCCCGCACCGACACCAGGCGCGCCAAGCTGAACGAGATCAAGGGCATGGTGCCGTCGCTGTTCAACCTCCCGCCCGGCTGCAGCTTCGCGCCGCGCTGCGCCTACGCCACCGACCACTGCCGCAGCCACAAGCCGTCGCTCGAGGAGCATCGGCCAAGACACTGGATCGCCTGCTGGCACGCCGACCGCGTGATGGCGGGCATCGCGGGTGCCGCATGACCGCGCTGCTCGAGGTCGACGGGCTGAAGAAGCACTTCCCGATCCACAAGGGTGTGTTCTCGAAGGTGTCGGGCCACGTCTACGCCGTCGACGGCGTGAGCTTCTCGATCGGCCGCGGCGAGACCCTGGGGCTGGTGGGCGAGAGCGGCTGCGGCAAGTCGACGGTCGGCCGCACGCTGCTGAAGCTGCTCGAGCCGACCGACGGCACCATCAAGGTCGCCGGCGAGGACATCACGCGGCTCGATGCCCAGGCCATGCTGCCCTATCGGCGGCGCATGCAGATGATCTACCAGGATCCCTACGCCTCGCTGAACCCGCGCATGACGGCCGGCGAGATCGTGGGCGAGCCGCTGATCGTGCACGACATGGGAACGCCGGCCGAGCGCCGCGAACGCGTCGCCGCGCTGTTCGACCGCGCCGGGCTCAGGCCCGAGGCGGTCAATTCCTATCCGCACGAATTCTCCGGCGGCCAGCGCCAGAGGATCGGCATCGCCCGGGCGCTGGCGCTCAATCCCGAGCTGATCGTCGGCGATGAGCCGGTGTCGGCGCTCGACGTGTCGATCCAGGCGCAGATCATCAACCTGCTGATGGAGCTGCAGGACGAGTTCAAGCTCTCCTACCTGTTCGTCGCCCACGATCTCGCCGTGGTCGAGCACATCAGCCATCGCGTGGCGGTGATGTATCTCGGCCGCATCGTCGAGATGACCGACAAGCGCTCGTTGTTCGAGATGCCCTTGCATCCCTACACCGAGGCGCTGCTGTCGGCCGTGCCGATCCCCAAGGCGAGCGCGCGCGGCCGCAAGCGCGTGATCCTGACCGGCGACGTGCCGAGCCCGATCAACCCGCCGCCCGGCTGCCACTTCCACGCCCGCTGCCCCTACGCCATGCCGCGCTGCAAGACCGACGTGCCGGCCCTGCGCGAGGTGACGCCGGGCCACTTCGCGTCGTGCCACCTGCATGACGGCGGGGTGAAGTTTCCGTTGGCGTCGTGACCGAGGGTCAGACCGAGCCGCGCAGCCGCGGATCCAGCAGGTCGCGGATGCCGTCGCCCAAGAGGTTGAACGCCAGCACCGTGATGGTGATGGCGACTCCCGGGTAGACCACCAGCCACCATGGCGGCACCAGGCCCGAGTTCAGCGAATCGGCCAGCATGTTGCCCCAGGTCGGCGTCGGTGGCGGGATGCCGACGCCCAGGAAGCCGAGCGAGGCCTCGATGATGATGGCGACGCCGAGATGGGTGGTCGCCAGGATCAGGTAAGGCGCGACGCATTGCGGCAGGATGTGGCGCAGCATCATGCGCGTGTGCGAGGCGCCGATGCCGCGCGCCGCCTCGACGTACTGCATCTCCTTCAGCGACAGGACGACGGAACGGATGACCCGTCCGCCGAAGGGTATTCGGGTGATGGCGATGGCCACGATCACCGTCGCCATGCCGCCGCCCAGCGCCATGGCGATGGCCATGGCCAGGATCAGGTCGGGAAAGGATTGCAGGAACTCGATGACACGCTGACTCGCCATGTCGAAGCGTCCGCCGAAATAGCCGCAGGCCAGGCCCCACAGAGCCCCCACCGTCGTGCCGAACAGCACCGCGCCCAGCGCCACGGTGAGCGAGCTCTGCGCGCCGTACATGACGCGGCTCAGCGTATCGCGGCCGATCTGGTCGGTGCCGAACCAGTGCGCTTCGCTCGGCGGCTTCTGCATGGCGCGGAAGTCCGACTTCAGCGGCGGGTAGGGCGCGATCACGGGCGCTGCCACCGCCATGGCGACGATCAGCGCCGCGACGATGCCCCAGAAGGCCGAGAGCGGCGCGCGGCGGAACAGGGTGCGCAGCCCGCGCCCGAGCAGCCGCAGGCGCGAGGGCGGCGCGGCAACGACGGTGGTGACGGTCGCGGTCATCGCAGCCGGATCCTCGGATCGAGGAAGGCGATGGTGAGGTCGACCAGGATATTCAGCATCACGAACACCACGGAATAGATGAACACCAGGTTCTGCATGACGAAGACGTCGCGCTCGCTCACCGCCTGGAACATGGAGTAGCCGAGCCCGGGCGTGCCGAAGGCGCGCTCGACCGGGATCGAGCCCGCCAGCACCAGTCCGAGCAGCACGCCGGAGAGCGTGATCACCGGCAGAAGCGCGTTGGGCAGGGCGTGCAGCGCGATCACCAGCCGGCCGTTCAGCCCCTTGGCGCGGGCGGTGCGCACGTAGTCCTCGCGGATCACCTCGAGCAGGCTCGAGCGCCCCATGCGCGCGATGTAGGCGGCCTGGCCCAGGCCGAGCACGATCGCGGGACCGATCACCAGCTGGAGATTGCCCAGCGGATCGGTGAAGAAGCCGACGCCCGCCATCGGCGCGCGATAGCCGAACCAGAACAGCAGCGCGAGCACGATCAGCATGCCGACCCAGAAACCGGGCACGGCGATGAACAGGATGCTGGCGAAGCGCGCCACGCTGTCGGCCACGGTGTTGGGCTTGAGCGCGCTGACGATGGCCACCGGGATGCCGACCAGCCACGACAGCACGACCGAGATCAGCGCGATCTCGGCGGTCAGCGGACCGCGCCGCAGGATCATGTCGGCCACGCTCTCGGAGCGGAAGAACGATTGCCCGAAGTTGCCCCGGATGATGTCCTTCACCCAGCGCAGGTATTGCACCCACAACGGATCGCTGAGGCCGAGCTCGCGCATGTAGTTGGCGCGCTGCTCCGCGGTGAGCTTGGTCATTCCCTCCGGGCCGAAGATCGCGACCAGTGGATCCCCGGGCAGGATACGCATCACCACGAACACCATGATCGAGACGCCGATCACGGTAAGCGCGCCGAACGCAAGCCTGCGCGCAATGTAACTGTACAAGGCGCCTCCCTATGTCATCGGCCTTCGTGGCCTGTTGTTGGCCGCATCATAGGGCGGGTTCGGGGCGGGAAGCGACTCCTTATGACGGCTGGGTGACGCCGCTCTCCCGGCAGATCGACGCCACTTCGGCGCGCTCGCGCTCGGAGGCGGCGATGCCGACCACGACGAAGTCGGGGCTGCTCGCCGTGCCCATCAACACGCCGACATAGGGCCGCATGCCGACATAGGCGCCGTTGCCGTTGCGGCCGTCGACCTCGCCGCACACCGTGATCGTGCCGCGGCTGTTGCGTGCGCCGCTCATGAGGCCGAACCGGGTCGAGCCCGGCGTCTTCATCCATTTGCTGACGCCCGCCACCACGGCTTCCTGCTGGCGCGCGTCGAGCGCCACCTTGCTGCCGGACTCGATCGTGGTGCCGGCCGGCGCGGGCGGCAGCTCGTTGTAGGGCGGCACGAGGGACACCGGATTGTGGGCGGCATGCTGCGCCGCGTCGGACACACAGGCGCCGACGCAGGCGAACGCCATCGCGCAGAGGATGGGCCGAATCGGGCTGCGCATGAACTCCCCTTCAAACGCAAGGGCAAGCCTAAACCCGCCAGCGCGGCTCGTCGACTGCCGCGCAGCAACTTTCCGCGCCGCCGTCCCGTTTCAACGGCACTGAAACGAGGAGGGGAAGAATGAAAAAGACGACGCTGGCGGCACTTTTCCTGTGCCTGGCCGCCACGGCCGCCGCGGCGCAGATGACCAACCAGGGCGCGGTCATGCCGGAGGCGCCGGCCGGGAGGAATGGGCTGGGGGGACCGCTCGGCGACGCCGAATTCGTGCGCCGGGCGACCGCCGCCAACCGCTTCGAGATCGAGGAGGCCCGGCTCGCGCTGGCCCAGGGCAGCGACCCCCGGCTGAAGGAATTCGCCCGCGCCATGATGATGGACCATGGCGCAGCGCTGAAGGACCTCGAGGCGGTCGCCCGAACGGCCGGCGTCAGCCTGCCGGGCAGGGAGTTCGACGAACCCTATCAGGCCAAGATCAACGCCCTCGCGCGCAAGAAGGGCGCCGACTTCGACCAGCAATACCGCGCCGACCAGCGCCAGGCCCACGACGATGCGATCGTCCTGCTGGTCGCCTACCAGCAGGGCGGCAGGAGCGAGCAGCTCAAGGCCTGGGCGATCAAGGCGCTGCCGGCGGTGCGCCAGCACCGCGAGGCGATCGGCGCGCTGAACGCACCGTAGCGATCAAGGCATCGTCCCTGCCGGATGCTTCTCGCCGGGCCGCACGCGGCGGTCCTCATCCTCGGGCTCCACTGTCCGCTCGGTCTCGCCGTCGCGGCGCGGCACGCTTTCGTCGCGTCCGGTGCCCTGCTCGATGTCCGGGTTCTGCCGTTCGCGCGGCCGCGGGGTCGGGTCGTTTGGCATGGCTGTCCTCCTCGGTCAGCAACGATCCGCGCCGCATCGCTGTTGCGACGGCAGGGCAACGGTCTGTTATCGTCGGCGCCGAAATCGCTTCGGAGGAGACGACCATGAATGCGCCGACCGCCAAACCTGCCCTGACCGCGCCGCAACGGCTACGCGCCGTGCTGGCCGAGCCGGGCCTGATCGTCATGCCGGCGGTCTATGACGGGCTGTCGGCCAAACTCACCGCCAACGCCGGCTTCAAGACGGCCTTCCTCTCCGGCTCCTGCGTGGCGGCGGCGCGGCTCGGCGGTCCCGATCTCGATCTCCTGTCGTTCGGGGAGATGTTCGATTCCTTCCAGATGGTGCATGGCGCGGCGCCCGAGCTGCTGATCCTGGCCGACGGCGACCACGGCTACGGCAATGCGATGAACGTGCAGCGCACGGTGAGCGCCTACGGCCGCGCCGGCGCTGCCGCCATCCTGATCGAGGACAAGATCACGCCGCGCGCGCTCACCGCCGCCGGCAAGCCTTGCCTGCCGCGCGCCGAGGCGCGCATGAAGATCCGCGCTGCCGTCGAGGCGGCGAAGGATTCGGGCATCCTGGTCCTGGCGCGCACCGATTGCCGGCCGACCCAGGGCATCGACGAGGCCGTCGCGCGCATCGAGATGTACGTGGAGGAGGGGGCCGACATCCTGTTCCTCGACTCACCGGCCGACGACGCCGAGATCGGCCGCGCTATCGCCGCCGCCAAGGGCCGGCCGTCCTTCGTCGTGCTGTCGCCCGGCGCGCCGCGCGCCACGCCCTCGCAAAAGCAGGCCGAAGCGCTCGGCTTCAAGATCGGCACCTTCCCGACCGGCCTGCTGTCGCCCGCGACCGCCGGCATGAAGGCGGGACTGGCTGCGCTCAAGGCGGGCGAATCGGAGGCCAAGAGCGCACTGCCGCCGCCCGAGCTACGCACGATCCTGGGCTACGGAGACTACGACACCAGGGCGAAACCCTTCATCGCCGGCTGACCGGCCAAAAAGAACGGGCACCCCTCGGGTGCCCGTTCCGTCGCAGCGGTTCGGCGCTGCTAGCCGCCCGACTTGTTGGCGGGCTGGCGCCGCTCGTACTTGTAGTCCGGCATGGCCTTCAACGAGTCCTTGGTCCAGCCGGTCGTGATGACGATGGACTTGTCGTCACGCGAGAACTTGAGGTCGCTCCACTTCACGGCGACATCCTTCGAGCCGACGCCGAGGAAGCCGCCGACCGAGACGACGACCGTCTTGATGGCGCCGCTGTTGTCGACATAGACGTCCTCGATCTTGCCCACGGACTCGCGGCTCTCGTTGCGTACCGTGGCGCCGATCAAGGCGTTGCCCGACATCTCGCCCGCCGCATTGAAGTCGCCGGTCGAGGTGGTGGCGGCCACGTTCGGGCGATCGCTGGCCGACGGCCGGTCGGTCGCCCTGTCGGGCGGCGGCTTGGTGGTCTGCGCCAGCTGATCGTTGGCGGGGCGAGCGTCGCCTGGGCGCGCCGACCACGGGCCGGTGTCGGTGAAGACCTGCCCGCGCCAGGACTCGTTCTTGTACCTGTACTCAGGCTTGGCCTTGAGCTCGTCCTTGGTCATGTTGACCATGACCTTCTCGCCGTTGTCGGTGATCCTGAGATCCGACCAGGCGATGCGGACCTCCCGGTCGCCCACGCCCAGGAACCCGCCGACGCCGACCATGACACTGTCAACCTTGCCGTCCTTGTTGATGTAGATCGACTTGATCTCGCCGATCGTCTCACCAGCGGCATTCTTGATGTTGCGCCCGATCAGCTTGCGGGTATCGGCCGTGGCCGACGGCGCCATCGTCGTATTGGCCGGCGCGGTCGCCGGTGATGGCGGCGGACTCGTCGCCTGCTGCGGCTGCGCGTATACCGCCGCCGCGCCGCAGGTCAGGAACGCTGCGAGTGCGATGTGCTTGAGCATGGTTACCACTCCCTGAATGAGAGGACTGATGCCGGGCTAACGAGGGGTCGGTGCCGGCGTTGCCCGCGCCGGCCCAGGCACCGGCCGCAGGTAAGGCGGCGGCAGGGTCGCATCGCGCGGCAGCTCGCTCAGCTCCTCTGTCTGGCGCAGGCCGGGCATCGGCATCACCGCCTGGTTCTTGGAATTCGGACCCAGGGTCGCGCCGCTGCCGCCGACCACGGCTGGACCCGACTCCGGCATCTTTGACGCCTCGATCGCCTGGGTCGGACCCTGGGCCTTCAGGACAGGCACGCAGAGCGCAAGGGGCAAGGCGCTGAAAAAGGCAAACGTGAAAAGGATCGCGCGTCTCATGGCAAACCTCCGCCGTTTGCGGTTCAACAAGGCGGAGGCCCGCCACGTTGCGCATCTTTCCTGCAACTTTTAGCGGTCCTGAGAAGTGTTTTTGTTGGAGGTTCCCTGGTCGCAGTCTGGTCACACCGGCCGAACGGGCAAAGGCGGTAGAGAAGGGCCCGCCCGACAACGCGCCCACCATCGGATAGTCGGAATGCCCGATTCGCCACCGCCGCCGTTTCGTCGTCCTGCGGCATTGCACGCGGCGGGCCCCGCTCCGGGCGGGCCGCGGCCGGGCGATCGCAACGAATTCACGGACGCCGTCGCTCGCATGTTCGAGCAGCGTCAACAGTCCGCTCCCGCCTTTGCCCCGGCGCTGCGCGATGACACTCCCGTTCGCGACGACGTCGAGGAACCCGCGACCGCTCATGCCTCTCTCTTGGGCACGCTGGTCGGCGCGTCGGCGCTGCGGCGTGCCCTGTCGATCGTCCCGGTGGCCATCATCGGCTACGCCATCGCCTGGTTCCTCTATGTCGAGCCGTCGCAGAAGGTCACGGCCAAGCCGGTCGTCGAGCCGAAGCCGGAGGTGACCCAGGTGGCCGCCCCCCGTGAGGCGGCGCGGCCGGAGGTGGCCGAGGCCAAGCCGGCACCTGCGCCACCACCCGCGGTGACGGTTCCGGTTGCACCGTCGCCACCTCCGGCTACTGCTGCCGCGCCGTCGCGGCCTTTGTCGAGGGATGAGATCAAGGAGCTCCAGGGTAAGCTCGGCGAGGCCGGTTTCGCCGCCGGGCCGATCGATGGAGTCGTCGGGCCGCTGACGGAAGCCGCCCTGCGCCGCTACGCCGAGTCGCGCCGCCTCGCCAAGCCCGAGGCGTCGGAGGAGACGCTGCTTCGGCTGCGCTCGGAGACCCAGGCCAGCCAGTAGTCCAAAATCACCGCAAGATCACAGCGTTGTACCTGACTCATTCCTACCCTCGCCTGACCAGCGGGGGCCGGGAGATGCGTTCAGTCGTCTTTGCGTTGCTTGTCTTGATCGCGGGCGCTGGCGCGACACATGCGCAGGCTTGGCTGACGGTGGCCGACGCCGAAGGCCGCTTCCGACTAGAAATGCCTGTGCCCTTCGATCTGCCGCCGTCGCTGGTCGAGCCCGACGGCACCGTCACTTTCGCCTGTGTGCACGAGACGCCGGAGCTGTCGCTGCGCTTCGAGGTGGTCGACGGCGCCGAGGTGGCGCAGCCCTCGCCCGTGCCCGTCACCTGGGTCCGCGACAGCGACCACATGGTGCAGATGCGCTCCCATGTCGTCGGCCGGCGGACCTATCGAATGGTCGCCATCTTCCCGCCCGAGCGCGAAGGCGATTCCGTGATCCGCCGCTTCATGCAATCGGTTCGCTATCGCGACGACCAGGACGAGGGGCAGGACCGGGGGCAGGACTAAGGACCGCGACGGCGCAGCCATATCGCCAGCGCCGCGGTGAACAACAGTCCCAGGCTTGCCATGATCAGCACGGCCGTGCGCGGGCCGAACTCGGTGGCGATCGCGCCGGCGGCCAGCACGCCGAGCGGCCCGGTGCCGATGCCGACGGTGACGATGCCCATCAGGCGCGAGCGCATCTCCGGCGGCGCCTCGGTCAGCATCAGGGTGGTCTGCATGTTGCCGAAGCCCGCGGTGCCGAAGCCGCCCAGCACGAGCACGGCGAAGGCCAGCCAATAGGACGGCGACAGCGCCATCACGATCAGCGCCACCATGAACAGCGCAGCACCGCCGGCGAAGGTGAGCCGCCGGTCCATGCGCACGACACCGGCCGCGATCAGCGCGCCACCGGCCAGGGCACCGATCGGCTCGGCGGCCGCCAGAAGTCCGACGAGGGCCGGCGAGACGTGGAAGGCGCTGATGCCGAGCGGCGCCACGAGACCGGAATAGGCGAAGGCGAAGGCATTGGTGACGATGGTGATGCCGTAGACCAGCAGGATGGTGGGCCTGGTCCAGGCGAAGGCCAAACCCTCCGCGATCTCGGCCGGGATGCGCACGAGGTCGAGGCGGCGGGTGAGCTGGGGATGGACGAGGCCCGCCAGCGCGAAGGCGCCGGCGAACTGGACGAGCGCGGTGAAGGTGTAGGCGCCCTTCATTCCGAGCCATTCGAAGGCGATGCCGCCCAGCAGCGGGCCGACCATGCGGGTCGCCGCATTGGTCGCTGAATCGAGCGCGATCGCCGGCACGATGCGCTGCGGCCCCGCGACCTCGCCAACCATGCGCCGCCGGGTCGACATCTCGGTCGCCCACATCGTGCCCGATACCAGATTGCCCAGTGCCACGTGCCACAGCGCGAGCTGGCCGGTGGTGGCGAGCGTCGCCAGCACGGTCGACACGAACGCCGGTACGATGAGGGCCAGCATGACGATGGTCTTGCGGTTCACCGCCTCGGAGATCGCACCGGCGAAGGCCCCGAACAGCAGCTGCGGCAGCTGGCGCGCCGCCACGACGGCGGTCGCGGCCAGCGCCGAGCCGGTCACCTCGTAGGCGAACAGGCCGGAGGCCAGAAGCTCGAGCCAGCGCATGGCGTTGGCGAACGCGCCTACCAGCCACAGCCGCAGGAAGTCCGGTGTCTTGAGCAGTTCCCCGATCGGGCCGTTCATTTTCTTTTTCCTCCCCCGTCATACGGGGGAGGGTAGGGAGGGGGAAAGCCACAAAGATAATCTGCGAAATGAGGAGATCATGATCGGAGATGGACCAGCACCCGACCTGAGGCCTGCCCCCTCCTCTATCCTCCCCGTATGACGGGGGAGGAGGTAAAAGCTAGCGCCCGATCTTCTCCAGGCTGACGCCCGTGGTCTCGATGCGGAACTGCCAGGTCACCCAGGCGCCGAGCAGCGAGCTTGCGATCAGGACGCTCAGCAGGAAGTTGACGCCGGCGTCCGCCAGCAGCACGGGGAAAAGGAACGCCGTCAGCACGGCGCCGACCTTGGCGAAGGCGGCGGCAAAGCCCGCCCCCTTGCCGCGGATCGCGGTGGGAAAGACCTCGCCGGCCAGCAGGTAGGTCTGGGCGTTGGGCCCGACGTTGGTCATGAAGTTGAACAGCATGAAGCCACCGAACAACAACACGCTACGCGCGGGCTCGGCCGCGTGCAGCGACAGGGTGGCGAGCCCAAGGCCGGCGGCGCAGCCGATGAAGCCCGCGACCTGCAGGCGGATGCGCCCGACGCGATCGGCCAGGAACACTGCGGCCAAGATGCCGACGATCAGCAACACGTCGAGCAACGCGGCGCCCTTGGCGGCCAGGATGTCGCGCGCAATCAGCGCGCTGACATTGGTCGCGATGGTGTCCTCGTGGCCGATTACCCGGACAAGGATGGTGGGCGTGAAGATGCCGATGCCGTAGGTGCCGAGGTCCTGCAGGAACCACGGCACCGAGGCGAGGATGGTGGCGCGCCGGCCGGGCGAGGCGAAGAGTTCGCGCCAGCCGCCGTTGCGGCGCACGCGCGCCGTCGCCGCCTGCGCATCAGCCGGCAGGTCCGCCAGCCGCACTTCCTTCGGATAGGGCGGCTCGCGCTCGAGCAGCCGCGCGACCTCGGCTTCGGCTTCGGCCTTGCGGCCCTGGCTCATCAGCCAGTGGCCGCTGTCACTGATGTTGAGGCGACCCAGCACCACGACGATGGCCGGTATGATCGCCGTGGCATACATCCAGCGCCACGCCGTGATCTGCGGCAGGTTGGACAGGATGAGGAAGCCGACGACAGTGCCGACCAGCGCGCCGACCGCCTGGAAGGCGAAGGCGCTCAGCACCAGCTTGCCGCGATCCTTGCTGGCGATGCTCTCCGAGATCACCAGATGCGCCGTCGGATAGTCGCAGCCGAGCGCCAGGCCGACGCCGAACAGGAACACCACCAGCCAGAGATAGGTCGGGCTCCCGGTCAGCCCCGTGAGGAACAGGCAGAACACCACCATTTCGACCACGAACATGCGGCGTCGGCCGTAGATGTCGGCGAGGCCGCCCAGCGCAATGGCGCCGACCATGATGCCGGCCAGCGGAGCGGCGCTGACGATGCCTTTTTCGGCAGGCGACAGGCCGAAGTCCTTGACGATCAGCGGCAGCGCCACGCCGGTCATGAACACGACCAGGCCCTCGAAGAACTTGCCGGCCGAGGCCAGTAGCCAGATCCGCCACTGCATGGCGGTCATCGGAATGAAATCTGTCGGCGTACCGTCGGGCCAGGCGGGCGTTTGGTCGATGTAGCTCTGGACGGTGCGCGGCGGCTCGGTCATGTCATGGGACTAATAGAAGAAAGGCCACAGCGAGGAAACGTGATGCTGAGACGCAGCCTGCTTGGCTCTTCCCTTGCCGCGCCGCTGGTGTTGCGTGGGCTTGGCGCCGAGGCCCAGTCGCAGTGGCCGGCCAAGACCGTGCGCTTCATCGTGCCCTTCGCGCCGGGCGGCGGCACCGACACGGTGAGCCGCCTGATCTGCGACCAGCTCGGCCGCAGCCTCGGTCAGCAGTTCATCGTCGACAACAAGGGTGGGGCGGGCGGCAACATCGGCACCACCGAGCTCGCGCGCGCCACGCCCGACGGCTACACGATCGGGCTGATATCGGTCGCCAGCCACACGCTGAACCCGATGCTCTACAGCAAGCTTCCCTACGATGCCGACAAGGACATCGTCGGCATCTCGCGCGTCGCCGTTCTCTCGAACCTTTTGGGCGTGCCGCAGTCGCTGCCGGTCAACTCGGTCGCCGAGCTCATAGCGCTCTGCAAGAAGGAGCCTGGCAAGTATTCCTTCGCCTCGTCGGGTCCGGGCACGTCGCTGCATTTGAGCGGCGAGCTGTTCAAGGCCATGGCCGGCGTCGACATCATCCATGTGCCCTACAAGGGCGCCGGCCCCGCCTACAACGACCTGGTGGCCGGCACGGTGCAGATGATGTTCGCCAACATGCCGTCGATGCTGCCGCAGGTGCGCGGCGGCAACCTGAAGGGGTTGGGCGTCACCTCGGCCGAACGCTCCAAGGCCGCGCCCGACATCCCGACCATCGCCGAGACGCTGCCGGGCTACGTCGCCACGTCGTGGTATGGCGTCGGCGCGCCGGCCGGCACGCCCGAGCCGATCCTGGCGAAGCTCGAGGCCGCGATCGCCGAGGCGCTGAAGCAGCCGGAGATCCAGAAGCGCTGGGCCGACGACCTGGGGCTCGACATGCCGCCGCCGGGCCGCGCCGGCTTCGACGCTTTCCTGGCCGAGGACCGCAAGCTCTGGGCGCCGGTGGTCAAGGCGTCCGGTGTGAAACTCGACTGAACGTCAGGTAACGGCGAGCGCCACGGCAATGGCTGCGGTGGAAATGCCGGCGCCGATCGCGAACCACAGCCCATGGTCGGACTCGCCGTCGGGCTTGGGTGGCTGCATGGACGGCAACCCCGCCGCCTTCTCGGCAGCGTCGATCTGCTCGGAAATCGTTTCAGCGGTGTGGGCGTGGTCGATGTCGTGGCGCACTTGATTGATGGTCGAACCGCGCATGGCGAACTCCTTGGCAACCCGGCAATCAACGCCATTTCCGCGCATGGGTTGCTGCAACGCCAATGCACCTTTGTCGTTGGCAGGCGATGGGCAGGCCCGTTCGCACCACGATGGAGGCGCAGCAAGTCGACGAGCTGCCGCGCGGCAAGGGTTGGCAGTTCGAGCCGAAGTGGGACGGCTTTCGCTGTCTTGCGAGCCGTGACGGCGCCAAGGTCGAGTTGATGGGGCGATCGGGCAAGAGCCTCGCCCGTTACTTTCCCGAGGTCGTCGCCGGACTGGCCAAGCTGCCGATTCGGCGTTTCACCTTCGATGGCGAGCTCGTCATCCCGGTTGGCAAATCACTGTCGTTCGAGGCGCTGCAGATGCGCCTGCACCCGGCGGCGAGTCGCATCACCAAGCTCGCGGCCGAGACGCCGGCGCTGCTGATCGCGTTCGATGTGTTGCGGACGCCGGACGCCGATATCACCGAGCGGCCGTTGACCGAACGGCGCGCGGCGCTCGAAAAGCTGTTCACGCGGCTCAGCGATGCGTCGCATCTGCGGCTGTCGCCCATGACGACGCGGCGCGCCGAGGCGTCGCGTTGGCTCGAGCGCGCCGGCGGCGGCGCGCTCGACGGCGTCGTCGCCAAGCGCCTGGACGAGCCCTATCGCGCGGGCGAGCGGGCGATGCTCAAGATCAAGTGCCTGCGCACGGCCGACTGTGTCGTCGGCGGCTTCCGCTACGCCACCGGCGCCAGGGAAGTGGGCTCACTGCTGCTCGGCCTCTACGACGAGCAGGGCCTGCTCGACCATGTCGGCTTCACCTCGGCGATCTCCGATGCCGAGCGGCCGGCGCTGACGCGCAAGCTCGACAAGCTGCGCGGCGGGCCGGGCTTCACCGGCGACGCGCCGGGCGGTCCCAGCCGGTGGTCGACCGAGCGCACGGGCCAATGGGAGCCGCTCAAATCCAAGCTGGTCGTCGAGGTGCAGTACGATCATGTGACAGGTCAGCGTTTTCGCCACGGCACGCGCTTCGTGCGCTGGCGGCCCGACAAGCTGCCCAGGCAATGCACCATGGATCAGCTGCAGCGCGAGAGACGGCCGTCGCGGCTGATGCGCGAGATGCGGCTATAGGAACTGCCGGATCGCTGCCAGCACGACCAGCGCGCCGGCCGCCATCACCACGCTGCCCAGCGAGATCACATGGAGCGCGCGGCTCGGCGACAGCCGCGCCATGGAAGCGGCGATCCAGAAGAAGGGATCGTTGACGTGGCAGATCGCCATCGAGCCGGCGCTGACCGCGGCAGCGGCCAAGGTGCGGCCCGTGGTGCTGTCGAGGCCGAGCGCGGGCAGCATCGGCTCGACCATGCCCGAGGCGGTGAGGATGGCGGTGAGCGAATTGCCCTGCATGGTCTTGACGATGGCCGCGGCCAGGAACGGCGTCAGGATGCCGTAGCGCGGATGGAGCGCGTATTCGGCCAGAAGCTCGGCCATGCCGGTCTCGTCGAACACCCGTGACAAGCCGCCCGCCGCGCCGACGGCGAGCAGCAACGGCGCCCAGCCGCGGCCGGCCAGCGCCGAGGGCTGCCAGCGGCCGGCGAACAGCACGCCGAGCGTTATGGCGATCGCCGCCAGCATCAGCGGCTTGGAGATGCCGATGTAGAACTCGCGCGCGCCGCCCTTGCCCAGCGGCTCGCTCGGCATCTGTGCCACCGCCTGCACGAGCAGCAGGCCGATGGGGATCGCGACGGCGAGCCACGCCCAGCCGAGCTGGCCCAGCGTCTTGCTCGCCGGCACCTGGCGCGACACGTGCCACCAGCCCAGCAGGGCGGCGATCACGGCGAGCGGCAGGCCGACCAGCGCCGTGGTGCGCGGCGGGATCTTCATCACCGACGCCGCGGCGACGGCGAGCGGCGAGGGTGTCGCCAGCGCGGCGAAGGCGAGCAGGGTGAGGGCGAGGCCGAGCGCGCGGCGCGGCGCGTCCTGGCCGGCCGGCTGCAGCAGGGCAAGGCCGCCTGTCGCCGAGGCGCCGAGGCCTGCCAGCGCGCCCGCGGCCGCGGCCGTGCCGGTGCCGAGCGGCTGGCGCAGGACCAGGGCGCAGACCAGCGCGCCCGCGACCACCAGCAGCCCCGCCTGCTCGATGGCCGCGGTGAAGCCGAGGCCGAACGCCTTGCCGACCGACATGAAGGTCATGTCGGCGGCGATGCCGTAGACCACGACGGTCGCCATGATGGCGAGGAAGACGGGAAGATGCAGGCGCTGGACCAGCAGCACGATCGCGATCACGGCGATCGGCAGGAGTAGGGAGGCGAGGAGCATGCGGCGGAGACAATACTCATGTTTCCTCCCCCGTCATACGGGGGAGGATCAAGGAGGGGGAAAGCCGCACGATGATCTCTCGAATGATGAGATCATGATCTGAAACTGGCTTGCACCGTGCGCGTTGCCGGCCCCCTCCTGTATCCTTCCTCGCAAGTGGGGGAGGACATGAAAGGGTGACAGTGCGCTATAGTCGCGCCGTGCGTCTTCTCCTCGCTCTCCTGGTCGTCCTTGGCCTCGCTGCCGGCGCTGCTCGCGCCGATACAATCGTCCGCATCGAGGGCAAGAACTTCATCGCACCCGACGGAAGCGCGCTGCAGATCAAGGGCATCAACCTCGGCAACTGGCTGATGCCCGAGGGCTACATGTTCAAGTTCGAGGTGGCGAAGTCGCCGCGCCAGATCTACGGCGCCTTCGACCGCCTGTTGGGCCACGAGCGTGCGCAGTCTTTCTGGCGGCAGTTCCGCGACACCTATATCACGCGTGACGACATCGCCTTCATCAAGCGGGTCGGTTTCAACACCGTGCGCATCCCCTTGCACTGGCGGCTGTTCATGGATGCCGACGGCGAGATCACGGGTGACGGCTGGTTCCTGCTCGACCGTGCGCTGGGCTGGGTGCGCGACGCCGGCCTTCTGGCCATCGTCGACCTGCACGCCGCACCCGGCGGCCAGACCGGCATCAACCACGACGACGGGCCGGGCTATCCCTTGATGTTCTACGTGCCGCGCGACCGGCAGCTCACGGTGAAGCTGTGGCGCGCCATCGCCAGGCGCTATGCCGGCAACCCGGCGATCCTGGGCTACGACATCCTGAACGAGCCGATCGCGCCCTATCACGACGTGGCGGCGCTCAATCCGCGTCTGGAACCGTTCTACCGGGAAGTGACGACGGCGATCCGCGAGGTCGATCCCGGCCGCATCGTCTTTCTGGCCGGCGGGCAGTGGAGCTCGAGCTTCGACATGTTCGGCCCACCCTTTGCCGACAACCTCGCCTACACGTATCACTTGTTCTGGGCGAGCACGAAGCGCGATTCGATCCAGCGCCATCTGAACTTTTCCACCCGTTATGACGTGCCGATGTTCCTGGGCGAGACCGGCGAGCTCACCGACGAATGGAACGCACGCTTCCGCAAGCTGAACGAGACCCACGGCATCGGCTGGTCGTTCTGGACTTATAAGAACCTCGACACACCCTCGACTGTGGTCTCCATCCCCTGCCCGGACGGCTGGAGCGAGATCGTGGCCTTCGCCGACGGCCAGCGCGCGCAGAAGCCCGACGAGGCGCTGATCGACCGCGCGATCGCCCAGTATCTCGACGGCATCCGCTTCAGGAACGGCGTGGTGCGGTGGAGCTATCTGGAGTCGTTGGGCTTGAAGAGCGAGCCATGATTCTTCTCCTCCCCCGTCATACGGCCGCAGGCGGAGGAGGACGAAGAGTGCTCAGTTCGCCAACCGCCTGGCGTGATGGTCAGCCAACGCCATGAGCGCCGCCCCGCCGTCACCTTTGAAGGTCGGACCGTGCATGAGGGCGATGGTGGCGGGCTTCAAGGCCGCCAGCCGGCGCAGGGTTGGCGCGGTCTGCGGCGTAGCCGGCATGAAGGGGACGGCCTTCTCCGTGGCGACGGCCGGCTCGACGATGTCATCGCTGGTCATTGCCGGACAGGCGCCGAACTGGGTGAACAGATCGCTGCTGAACAGCGTGCCGGTGGTCTCCTCGTAGATCACGCCGGCGTCCCAGTTGTGCGGCACGTGCGGCGTGTCAAGCCAGCGCACCTTCTTGCCGCCGAGGTCGAGCACTTCGTCGTTCTTGAGCGCGCGCGGCGGCCGGTCGGCCATGTCGGTCAGCCAGATGTTGCAGCCGACCTGGCCGTGCGCCGGCGTGGCATTGGGTGCGGCGGCCAGCCAATGGTTGAGCGCGCCGCTTTCGTCGGCCTCGACATGGCTGCAGGTGGTCCAGCGCAGCTTGTCGAACGGGATCACGCGCTTCACCGCGTCGGAGACCAGCGGGAACAGCGAGCGCTGGCCATAGTGGAACAGCAATGGCTGGTCGGCGTCGATCAGGAACTGGTTGAAGGTGAACCCGTTCGGCCCGATCTGGGGCACGAAGGTCGACAGGCGGTAGATCTTGTCGGCGATCTCGGAGACCTCGGTCTTCATGGAATGCTCCTACCCCTGCGCGTTCATCTGTCTTGTATTTGTTATTTGTCTTGGGGCAAGACATGAGGGCCTTGCCGGCTATTGCAAGAGGACGTCGATCAGTTTGCGATTGAACGCCTCGGCCGCCTCGTAGGCAACCCAGTGACCGGCGCCTTCGATGATGTGCATCTGGAAATCTGGTTGCAGGGCGCGGAACAGGTCGATTCGTTCCTGGATGTGCGGATAGGTGGTCGAATCGAACTCGCCCCAGATGCCGGTCAACGGCGTCTTCACGCGTGGCAGCACCTCGCTGAGCTTGTAGGCCCGCCCCATGTCGCGGCTACGCGTCTTGGCGCGCGTGGTGTTCATGATCTGCATGTGGATCGCAACACCGTCGACCTTGGCGGGGTCGTGCAGCATCAGGATCTCGAGATTGCGCCGCGCCTCGGCGGCCAGCGTCTCGGCCGGCATCGCCGGCAGAAGCTTGCGGAGCTTCGGCCCGGGCTCGCGCGTCGCCTTGAGGCCGCCCGCGCCGACCATGACGATGCGCCTGATGCGCGGCTGAAACAGCGTGGCTATGTGGCCTGCCACCATGCCGCCGAACGAGAAGCCGGTGATGGCGAACGTCTTGTCGGCCGGCAGCAGTTCCTTCATGGCTGTCTCGACGCAATGCGTCACCGACCAGACATCGCGCACGTCATTGGGCGGATCGCTGTCGCCGAGGCCAGGCATGTCGGCGGCATAGATCGTGAAGTGCTGCGACAGCGGCTGGACGTTCCTGATCCAATGGATCCACGAGCCCGAGCCGCCGTGGAAGAGCAGCAGGATCGGCTTGCCGGAGTTCTCGCTCCAGATGTGCCACATCATCTTGCCGCCGTTGCCCATCGCTACGCGGACCTTGCGCGAGGCCGTGGCCTCGACGGCGGCGATGTACTCGGCGGCGGTGCGGCCGTCCGGCATGCGCGGGACGGCCGAATAGTCGAGGCTCATTTGTCGAGAGCCCCCAGGAGGCGCTCGACGAAGCCCGGCGCCTGCTTGCGGTCGATCCAGCGCAAGACCGTCACCAGGTCGTTGTCGGGGTCGATCCAGACGATGTGGCTGCCCCAGCCGAGCGCGAAGTAGCTCTTCTCCGACGCCGCCGCGAACTGCCGCTTGTTGGTGTTGAGCCACCACATCAGTCCGTAGAACGGCGCGACGGCGCAGGGTTTGACCAGTTCGTCGGTCCAGCCCGCGGGCAGCAGCTGGTTGCCCTCCCAGAGGCCGCCCTTTGCGACCAGCAGCCCCATCAGCGCGAGGTCGCGCGCCGAGATCACGATGCCGCCGCCCCAGTGGCCGCCGCCCGGCACGGACGTCATCGGCTTGCCGTCGATCGTGACGGTCGAGTTGCGATAGCCGTCCCACGTCCAGTCCTGCGAGGCGCCGATCGGATCCATGATGCGCCGCTTCAGCACCGACGGCAGCGGCTCCTTGAAGAGCTGCAGCAGCGACAGCGACAGCCGGTTCACGCGCACGTCGTTGTATTCGTAGAAGCTGCCCGGCTTCTTCAGTTGCCGACGCGTGCCCTTGGGCGCTTCGGCGACCGCGAGGCCGACCACGCGGTTGTGGTCGATGCGGTCTTCCTTGTCGAACAGCGTGCCCTGCCATTCGCTGGTCTGGGTCAGAAGATGCCGCCAGGTGATGTCCTTGTTCTGCTCGCTGGCAAAGCCGTCATCGAGCGCGGAGGGACCGGCCTTGTCGTCGAGGTCCTTGATCAGCCCGTCGCCGACGGCGAGGCCCGCCAGCAAGGCGAGGAAGCTTTTGGCGACGCTGAACGTCATGTCGGGGCGCGCCACGTCGCCCCATTCGGCCAACACCTTGCCGCCGCGATAGACGATGCCCGAGTGGCCGCCGCGCGGCGTCACCGGACCCAGCACTTCGTTGTCGGGGGCTTTTTCGCCCGAATCGAAGGTCATCACGAACTGGCCATCCGGCATCTTCATGCTCTTGGGCCACTTGGACTCGGCGGCCTTGGCGAAGGCGATCGCCTCTTTCAGTTCATTCATGCCCGCAATCAACATTGGAGCCCGCCCGGGAGCAAGCGTAGAAAACGCATCATGTCCCCTTCTGCCAAGCAGACGCCCAGTTCGATCACCATCCGCCGACCCGACGACTGGCACGTCCATTTGCGCGACGGACCGATGCTGCAGGCCTGCGCTGTACATACAGCGCGCCAGTTCGCCCGCGCCGTCATCATGCCCAACCTGGTGCCGCCGGTAACCCGGATCGCCGAAGCGTCGGCCTATCGCGACAGAATCCGCAGAGCGGTCCCGGCCGGCCTCACGTTCGAGCCGCTGATGACCTGCTACCTGACCGACGGCGCTGATCCGGTCGAACTCGCCAACGGCAAGCAGCAGGGCGTGTGGGTCGCGGCCAAGCTCTATCCCGCGCATGCCACGACCAACTCCGCGCACGGCGTCACCTCGATGGACAAGATCGCCCGCGGCCTCGAGGCGATGGAGAAGGCCGGCATGCCGCTGCTCGTGCACGGCGAGGTGACCGACGCCGATGTTGACATCTTCGACCGCGAGGCGGTTTTTCTGGACAAGGTGCTCGCGCCGCTGCTGCGTCGGCATCAAGGGCTGAAGGTCGTGCTGGAGCACATCACGACCAAGGAAGGCGTGGCTTTCGTCGAGGCGAACGGCGTGCGCATGGGCGGCACCATCACGCCGCACCACTTGAGCTACAACCGCAACGCCATCTTCAAGGGCGGCATCCGTCCGCATCTCTACTGCCTGCCGATCGCCAAGAGCGAGGAGCACCGGCTCGCGGTGCGGCGCGCGGCGACCTCGGGCAATCCGCAGTTCTTCCTCGGCACCGACACCGCGCCGCACACCGCCGACACCAAGGAATGCGCCTGTGGCTGCGCCGGCATCTTCAACGCGCCGGTGGCCATGCAGGTCTATACGCAGGTCTTCGCCGAGGAGAATGCGTTGGACCGGCTGGAGGCTTTTGCTTCGTTGAACGGCCCGCGCTTCTACGGGCTCCTGCCGAACGAGGAACGGATCACGCTCCGAGCCGCCACTCTGGAGGCGCCGGAACGCATCGATGTTCCGGGGGGCGACAAGAGCGTCGTGGTCTTCCGGCCTGATACGCCCGTGGAGTGGTCGTTTTGAAACCCGTAGCTGTCATCCCGAGCGTAGCGAGGGACCTTTAAGGCCACAGGAAAGGTCCCTCGCTGCGCTCGGGATGACAGCCTTCGCGGTGCAGATTTCGTGCGTCTGCCGATTTGTTCTATCCTTCCGCCCATGAGCAAGAGAGGCATCCCCGTCGGTGCGGTCGTGCGCGGCACCGACAAAGGGTACGACCATTCGCCCACCGCGCCCGTCCTGAAGCCGGGCAGCGAGCGGCCGGTTGACAAGTTCGACCAGAAATATCCCTACCTGCGCCCGCGCGATGCGGCGACGCTGATCCTGGTGCGCCAGCGCGGCAAGATCCCCGAGGTGCTGCTGGGCTGCCGCGACGCCAAGCATGCCTTCATGCCCAACCGCTACGTCTTTCCCGGCGGGCGCGTCGATCCCGCGGATGCCCGCGTGCCGGTGGCGACGCCGCTCGACCGCTTCGTCGACGAGCGCCTGCGCAAGGCTGCGACCGCGCAACGCGCGCGGGCGCTCGCCGTCGCCGCCGTGCGCGAGACCTTCGAGGAGACCGGCCTGATGCTGGCCAAGCCCTTGAAGGGCGGCGCGCCCGAGGAGGATTTCGGCGAGCACTGGCAGGGCTTTCTGGACAAGGGCATGGGCCCGGCGCTGGACTGCCTCGACCTGATCGCGCGCGCCGTCACGCCGCCCGGCCGGCCGCGCCGCTTCAACGCCCGCTTCTTCATGGCGCGCGCCGAGGATGCGAAAGGCGACATCCGCCATTCCAGCGAGCTCGGCGACATCCGCTGGGTCAAGCTCGACGAGGCGCGCGAGCTGCCGCTGCCCACCATTACCGGCCTCATCCTGGGCGAGATCGGCCGGCTGGTGAAGGAGCCGCCCAATCGCAAGCGGCAACGCAAGATCCCGTTGTTCACGACGGTGCACCGCAAGCACCTGATGCTCGAGGAGTAGCGGCATGGCGGGGCGCGCCGAGGCCAGCTCGACGCCCGCCACCGGGCCGATGGTCCAGCGTGCCGCCGGCACGAGCCTGCCGCCGCGCGGCGGCGTGCGCCTTCGCACGTTGGTCCTGATCCGCTGGGCTGCCGTCGCCGGCCAGCTCTTCACCGCCGCCGTCGTCCATTGGGGTTTGGGGTTCACGCTGCCCGTGCTCGCGGTCAGCGGCGCCATCGCCCTGTCGGCGCTGCTCAATCTAACGGTGAGTCTCGGCCGGCCGGCGTCAGCGCGCATCGACGATCGCGAGGCCACGATTTTCCTTGCCTTCGACATCCTGCAGCTCGCCGTCCTGCTCTACCTCACCGGCGGCCTGATCAACCCGTTCTCGCTCTTGCTGCTGGCGCCCGTGGCGATCGGCGCCACCATCCTGTCGCTCACCAGCAACGTCGCGCTGTCGCTGCTCACCATCATCAGCATCGGCCTGCTCGGCCTGTTCCATCAGCCGCTGCCCTGGCATGGCCCGCCGCCGGCGCTGCCGGAGATCTACCAAGCCGGCGCGTGGGCGGGCCTCACGCTCACCACGCTGCTGGTGACGCTCTACGGCTGGCGGCTGGCCGAGGAGCAGCGCCAGATGGGCGCCGCGCTTGCTGCCGCGCAAGGCGCGCTGGAGCGCGAGCAGCGCATGTCGGCGCTGGGGGCGCTGGCGGCGGCTGCGGCGCACGAGCTTGGCTCGCCGCTCTCGACCATCGCCGTCGTTGCCAAGGAAATGCTGCGCGAGGTCGAGCCTGACGATCCGTTGCGCGAGGATGTCGAATTGCTGTCGGCGGAGTCCGATCGCTGTCGCACCATCCTGGCGCGCCTGTCGGTCGATCCGACGGGCGACGTGTCCGATGCCTATACCCTGGTGCCGCTGCCGGCGCTGATCGAGGCGGCGGCGCAGCATTCCGAACGCGACGGCATCGCCATCAGCTTCAAGTCCGGGCCGGTCGGCGAGGGCGTGCCGACGACGGCGCCGATCCAGGTGCGCAGCCCGGAGATCACCCAGGGCATCGGCAACATCGTGCAGAACGCCGTGTCGTTCGCCCGCCACGAGGTCGAGATCAGGACGCGCTGGACGGCGGC
>Ga0081539_10002596_pt1 | contig 24798 bp, 22 predicted proteins | sample TabmetS4T2R2_FD_71023 | JGI IMG/M metagenome (GOLD analysis project Ga0081539, IMG submission 71023) | Tabebuia heterophylla rhizosphere microbial communities from the University of Puerto Rico - S4T2R2 | ecosystem: Host-associated > Plants > Roots > Rhizosphere ...
GGTTGGCGGCGCACGGGAGCGTTCGCGGCACGCTCGGCGTCGCCGGGCTCCTACTTGCCGCTGCGGTGCCGCTGGCGTCGTGGTGGCCGATGAGGGACTTCAGCGGAACCGACCGTTCCTCCGTCCGTGGACGCCGGCGTCCTGAGGTCGACCTCGACCCGACCGAGGCCGAGCGCCTGCTCGAGGTGCGGATCTCGTACTCAATCCCTCCCGAGAACGACCGTGAGTTCCGGGAGGTGATGAGGAGTCTGCGGCGGGTTCGGCTGCGAACCGGCGCCCGACGCTGGCAGCTGTACAAGGACGCAGCGGACCCGGGAGTGTTCGTCGAGGAGTTCATCCTGGCTTCCTGGAACGAGTACCTGATGCACCGCCGCGACCGGGCGATCGCATCGGACCTCGCCCTCGAGACATCGGCCGAGCAGCTCTCCACGCGGCCGCCCACCACGAGATACCTCGTCAGCGTGGGCCTGGACGCCGCGCCGGAACCGCTGGCGAGGGCGAAGCAATGACCCCGGCAATCGCAGTCAAGGAAATCAAGGAGAGGAGACAGCATCGTGGACCGAGCAACCGTTCTCATGGACGGCTTCACGTTGACGGAGGCACCGCGCTGGCACGACGGCAGGATCTGGTTCGACGACCTCTACCGGAGCCGCGTCTGCTCGGCCGCTGAGGACGGCTCTGTCCTGCGGGTGGAGGCCCAGCTGCCGAGCGGCATCCCTGTCGGCCTCGGCTGGCTGCCGGACGGCAGGCTTCTGGTGGTGGTCCAGGACGAGCAACGCATCATGCGGCGCGAACATGATGGATCCATCGTCGAGCACGCAGACCTGTCTCGGATCGCCAAGGGTTTTGCCAACGACCTGGCGATCACCGACGACGGAGTCGCCTACGTCGGTTGCTTCGGATTCGACCTGTACGCCGGGGCTCCGGTGGAACCCGGCCCGCTGATGCGCGTGACCCCGGACGGCGAGGTGTCGGTCGTGGGCGAGCCCCTGTACTTCGCGAACGGCCCGACGATCATCGATGGGCGGACCCTGGTCATCGCGGAGTCGTTCGCCAATCGTCTCTCCGCGTTCGACATCCTGCCCGATCGGAGCCTGTCGGCGCGCCGCGACTGGGCGACCTTCGGGCCGTTGCCGACGACGTCGGACCTCCAGGAGAGGTTCGCGCAGGCCGTGGTCGCAGCTGATGGGATCTCCTGCGTCGACGCGGAAGGGGCGATCTGGGTGGCCGACTTCACCAAGACGACGGCGAGCCGCGTCCTGCCCGGGGGCCGGATCGTGGAACAGGTGTCCACGGGGGATCTGAACTGCTTCGCGGTCGCCCTGGGGGGTGCGGACGGGCGCACCCTGTTCCTGTGTGCCGCCCCGGACGAGCTCGACGCGGAGGTCCACAAGAGGAACCCGAAGGCGGCCATCCTGACCCACCGGGTCCAGGTCCCGGCCGCCGGCGCGTGAACCGGCGCAGCATACGCGATTTGACAATCAGGAAGATGTCAGACAGATTGGGGAGTCATGGCTGAGGTGGCGGCGATCGTGACAGGAGGCGGACGCGGTCTCGGACGCGCGATCGCCGAAGACCTTGCCCGCCGTGGGGTCGGCGTGGTCGTCGCGGGGCGAACCCGGGCCACGCTTGACGAAGCCGTCGAGGGCATCAGCAGCGCCGGCGGCCGGGCGCTGGCTGTGCCCACCGACGTGGCGGACGCGTCGTCGGTGGAACATCTCGTCGATTCCTGCCTGGAGCACTTCGGTCGCCTCGACGTCTTGGTCAACAACGCCGGGGTCACCGGCGACGTCCGGCTGACCGAGCTCGAGGAGGCGGAGTGGGACCGCATCTTCGACATCAACGTGCGGGGTCTGTTCCTCTGCAGCCGCGCCGTGGGACGTCACTACGCGCGCGTCGGGTCCGGACGCGCCGTCAACGTCGCGTCGGTCTTCGGGCTGCTGGGTCGCCCCGGGTTCACCGCCTACGGGGCGTCCAAGGGTGCCGTCGTCAACTTCACGCGTGCCGCCGCGACCGAGTGGGCGCGATTCGGCGCCCAGATGAACGCCGTCGCTCCCGGCTACTTCGCCACCGACATCAACGCCGAGCTGCGCGACAACGAGGAGGCCGTGGCCAAGATCCTGCGCCGCATCCCCGCGCGGCGGATGGGACGCCCCGAGGAACTGGCCAGCGTGACTTCCTACCTCGCCCTCGACGCCCCAGACTTCCTCACCGGTCAGACCATCGCCGTCGACGGCGGCGAGTCCACCTTCTAGTCCTCGTCAAGTTCCGGGAGCCACCCATGCCGCAGGCCGTCATCTGCGAACCGCTTCGCACCCCCGTAGGTCGCTACGGGGGAGTCTTCAAGGACGTCCCAGTCACGCACCTCGCATCCACGGTCGTGCGTGGCCTCGTGGAGCGGACGGGGATCGGGTCGTCTGACATCGACGACGTCATCTTCGGGCAGGGCTACGCCAACGGGGAGGCTGCGGCCATCGGTCGCATCGCGGTCCTCGACGCCGGGCTCGACGTCTCGGTCCCCGGGCTCCAGATCGATCGCCGCTGCGGTTCAGGCCTGCAGGCCGTGCTCTATGCATGCATGCAAGTGGAGACGGGCGGGTCGGATCTCGTGCTGGCCGGAGGCGCCGAGAGCATGAGCCAGACGGAGTACTACATGCCGGCGGCCCGATGGAACTCCGGTCGGGTGCCGCGGCTGCTCGACCGCCTGGCCGAGCCTCGCACCAACTCGGGCGGCCGTCGGTTCCCGGTGCCGGGTGGCATGATCGAGACGGCAGAGAACCTCCGCGCCGAGTACGGCATCAGCCGCGAGGAGCAGGACGAGTGGGCCGTGCGGTCGCACGCGCGCGCCGTGCAGGCGATGAAGGACGGCCTGTTCGCCGACGAGACCGTTGCGGTGACTGTTCCCGCCGGCCGTGGTGAGGAGACCGTCGTGAGGGAGGATGAGCATCCCCGACCCGGCACCACCGTGGAGCAGCTGGCCAGGCTGAAGCCCATCCTCGGGAAGACCGTGAAAGGCGCCACGGTGACGGCCGGCAACTCCAGCGGCCAAAACGATGCCGCGGCCGTGGCGATCGTGACCACGGAGAGCAAGGCCGAGCAACTCGGCCTGCGCCCGCTCGGCCGCCTCGTGAGCTGGTCCCTCGCAGGGGTCGAGCCCCACCGGATGGGGATCGGCCCGGTGCCGGCAGCGAACCGCGCGCTCGAACGCGCCGGGCTCCGGTGGAGCGACCTCGACCTGGTCGAGCTCAACGAGGCGTTCGCGGCCCAGGTGCTGGCGTGCTTCCGCGGGTGGCAGCTGACCGACGCGGACCTGGAGCGCGTCAATGTGAACGGCTCGGGCATCTCGCTGGGCCACCCGATCGGCGCCACCGGTGGTCGGATCCTGGCCAACCTGCTGCGCGAGCTGGACCGCCGCGATGCGCGGTACGGCATGGAGACCATGTGCATCGGCGGCGGGCAGGGCCTGGCCGCGGTCTTCGAGCGTGTGTCGTGACTTCCGGCCAGTCGACCGCGACCCGCATCCTGTACCTCAGCCTGTCGAACACCCAGTACTCCGCCAACTACTTCCCGTTCCTGAGGTCCTACATCGACGAGTTCGTCGGCCCCGACGTCTCGGTGGAGATCCGCGGCGCACGGGTGGGCCGAATCGACAGCTTCCGTTTCTTCGAGGCGTTGGACTCGATCTCGATCCTGGACTCGGTGCTCGATGCCGAGCAGAGCGGCTTCGACGCGGTGGCCATCGGCAACATCCTCGACCCGGCGCTTCGCGACGCCCGGTCGATGGTCGACATCCCCGTGCTGGGCCTGGGCGAGACCTCGATGATGACCGCGTGCCTGATGGGCAGCCAGTTCTCCTTGGTTGGCGTGAACCCCTTCTTCGGTGGGCGGTTCGAGGAGAACGTCGCCCGCTACGGGCTGAGGGAGCGTCTCGCCGGGATCGAGTGCATGGACCTGACGCCCCACGAGCTCGATGCGTGCTTCTCCGACGAGTCCGGTCGCGAGCGCGCCCTCGAGTCCTTCCACCGGGCAGCCAGGGCCACCCTCGAGCGCGGAGCCGAGGTCATCGTCCCCGCCGGTGGCCGCATCACCGCCTTCCTGAACGCCCAGGGCGTGCGGGAGGTCGACGGCGCTCCCGTGCTCGACGGCACGGCGACGCTGCTGGCGATGACGCTGGCCGCCGTACGCATCCATTCGACTACCGGGAGCTTCGTCAGCCGGCGCCGCCTGTATGCCAAGGCGCCGGAGGCCCTCGTCCGCGCAGCATCGGCGGAGTACGCCGAGAGCTATCGGATGCCGGCGCTGGCTCGCCTCGCTGAGGCGGCCGCCCCCGGCGCCGGGGGCGAGGAGGCCTCAGACGGCGGGTGACGCTTGCCGACGCGGCAAGGTGGCAATAGTCTGACATTAGCAGGTGTGAAGAGTCCTGCGGTTGCAGAAGGGTGGTCGGCAGTGGCGCTGGAGCAGGGTCCGGGCGTGAGAGCCCAGCTGAGACCGATGGGAACGTCGCGATGAGTGGAGCGACCAGCGCCCCCGAGCCGCGAGCGTTGGTGGTCGGAGCCGGTTCCGGGATCGGCCGCGCGGTCGCGCTGCTGCTGGCCGGGCGAGGCGTCACCACCGCCGCCGCCGACCTCGACGCGGACTCGGTCAGGTCCCTCGGTGGCGAGGGCTCCGGAGTGGTGGGCCTCGGCGACCGTTCCTGGGATGCCACCGACCCGGTCGCGTGTGACGAGATGGTGCGGGCGGCGCACGAGAGGCTCGGCGGGCTGGACCAGGTCATCACGACCGTCGGGTGGACGGCCATCACGCCGTTCCTGGAGGAGACACCCGAGTACTGGCGGCGGATCGTCGACGTCAACCTGATGTCGACCATCTACGTCGCCGCCGCCGCCGGGCGCGTGATGAAGGAGCATGGCGGCGGCAGCATCGTGCTCACCTCGTCCGAGGCGGGCATGGTCGGCACCTCGGGTGAGTCGGTGTACGCCGCAACCAAGGCCGGTGTCGTGGCCCTGGCCAAGTCGCTGGCGCGAGAGTTCGCCCGACACGGCATCCGGGTCAACGCGGTCGCGCCCGGCATCACCGACACCCCGCTCCTGGAGAGCCAGGGCGGCGAGACCTTGCTGTCGAGCATCGTTCGACAGGTGCCACTGCGGCGGGCCGGGCAACCCGAGGAGATCGCAGCCGCGATCGCGTTCCTCGCCTCGGACGAGGCCAGCTACGTGACGGGCCAGACGCTGTGCGTGGGCGGCGGATTGACGATGGGCTCGTGACGCTCTGTCCTGTGCGGCCCGGTGCGGCGCCTCGTCGACCGGGCGAGGGAAATCGAGATTGAGGGAAGGTTGAGGGAGTGGTCATGGACCTAGCAGGCAAGAGCGTCATCATCACCGGGGGCTCACGGGGAATGGGCCGGCGGTTGGCGGTCAAGCTGGGCCAGGAGCAGGCGAACGTGGTGGTCAACTTCCGACGGGACGGCGAGGCCGCGAAGGCCACCGTCGACGAGGTGGAAGCCGCCGGCGGCAAGGCGGTGGCCGTGCAGGCGGACATCGCGCAGACCGAGGACGTGGAGCGACTCGTCGCCTCCTCCGCGGAGGCGTTCGGCGGCGTCGACGTCGTCGTCGCGAACGCCGCAGCGAGCGCCTTCAAGCCCCTCAGCGAGATCCGCTCGCACCACGTGGCCAAGACGATGAGCCTGACGGTGACCGGCTTCCTCGACCTGGTGCGCTTCGCGACTCCCCATCTGGAGAACGGCGGCAGGATCGTGGCCGTCTCCGGGTGGGACAGCTTCCGCGCTCTTCCCGGGCACGGACTTCTCGGAGCCGCGAAGGCGGCGATGGAGACGCTGGTGAAGTACCTCGCGGTCGAGCTCGGGCCGCAAGGCATCACGGCGGTCGGCATCTGTCCGGGTCCGATCGACACCGACTCCTTCCGGTTCTATGCGGGTGAGCACTGGGAGGAGTACGAGCGCAACTGGCTGGCGCTGACTCCCTCCGGCGCCTATCCCACGCCCGACGACGTGGCTGACGTGATGGCGTTGCTGTGCTCCCCGAGGAGTGCTTCGGTCAACGGTCAGACGGTCGTCCTCGACGGGGGCTTGTCCATCGCGACGATGCCCCGCAGCTTCGGCCACTGACATGGGCGGTCCACCGGTGAACGACCCGGCGTCGACGGTCGTGCAGTTGATGTCCCAGGTCGAGCGCCGCCCCGCGCCCTCCGTGGCGGTCGAGGCCGGAAGCCGCCGACTGACCATCGCGGATCTGCGGGAGCGCTCGAACCGCCTGGCGAATGCCCTGCACGGGCTCGGTCTTCGGCCCGGCGGGCGGGTGGCGTACGTCGCCCAGAACCACCTCGAGTACGTCGTCCTCGAGTTCGCACTGCTCAAGGCCGGCCTGGTCAAGGTGCCGCTCAACTTCCGGCTGACCCCCTCGGAGCTGCGCTGGTGCATGGAGCTGGCCGACGCGCGACTCGTGGTCGCGGACGAGCTCACGGCCGCGTTGCTGGACGAGGCGTGGGAAGGCGACGAGGTGCTGAAGGTGGTGATCGGCCGCCGGTCCGGGTGGCGGTCGTTCGATGAGCTCGTCGAGGGAGGCGCTCCCGCACGCATCCAGGCTCCCACCGGCCCCGACGACCTCTACCACATCCGGTTCAGCTCGGGTTCCACCGGGAGGCCCAAGGGGATCGCGATCTCGCACGCGGGCGCCCGAGCGGCGATCCTCGGCAACACCTGGGTGTTGAGCACCAGCGGCCGGGGGGACGCGCCGCGCACCCTCCAGGTGGCCCCCGTGGTGTACGCCGGAGGCTGGAGCGTGATGCCGACGCTCCTGTGCGGCGGCACCAACGTCGTGCTCAGCAGGTTCGACGCGGACGAGACCCTTCGCGCGATCTCCGAGCAGAAGATCGATTGGATGTTCGCGGTCCCGACCATGCTGCGACGGATGAGTCTGTCGAGCGAGCTCGCCTCGCTCCGGACGTCCGACCTCTCCTGCCTGATGCTCGCGGGCGAGCCGGCGGCCATCCCTGCTCTCGAGGTGGTGTCACAGCACACCGACGCGCTCGTGCAGTGCTGGGGGCAGACCGAGGCGCCTGCCTCCACCACGCTCGTGACGCGGCAGGAGATGCGGTCACCGGAGCTGTGGCGCTCGATCGGCCGGCCGGTTCCAGGGGTCGAGTTCTCGTTGGCGGCAGGCGACGAGGTCCTCGCCGAGCCGGAGCCGGGGCGCGAGGGCGAGGTGGTCATCCGGACTCCCAGCGTCACTCCGCAGCTGATCGGTGCTGAGGAAGAGCGTCAACGTCGACTTCTCGCGGACGGATGGTGGCGGACCTCCGACCTCGGCTATTTCGATGATCAGGGCCGCATCTACCTCGTCGGCCGGGCCAGCGAGACCATTATCACGGGGGGCACCAACATCCAGCCCGTGGAGATCGAGCGGGCGTTCGAGGAGCGCACCGATGTCCGCGAGGCCGTCGTCGTCGGCGTTCCTGACGAGCAATGGGGGGAGACTCCGGCGGCCCTTGTGCACCTGCCCGACCTGGCGAGTGCCGACCTGGACGAGTTGGACTCGTGGATCCGCGAGCGGCTCGCCGGGTTCAAGCGGCCGCGGCACATCTTCGTCTCTGCCGAGCCCATCCCGCGGGCGTCCGGTGAGGCTAAGGTGGCGCGGGGCGAGCTCAAGCGGACACTGCGCGCCTGGGTCGCCGATCCGGCTGAGGTGCCGCAGCACGTGACGAGGGTGCAGCGTCGTGGATGATCCCGTGGTTGACATCGTGGTGGAGCGGACGAACGGCGTGGGAGTGGTCCGCCTCAACCGGCCCGACCGTGGCAACTCCGTGACCCCGCAGGTCGTGACCGAGCTCGGCGACGCGGTCGAGGGCCTGTGTCACGACGACCAGGTGGATGCGGTCGTGCTCACCGGCACCGGCTCGGTCTTCTGCGCGGGCGCCGACGTCCAGGAGATGTATGCCGTCTACCGCGCCGATGGGGCCGACGGCCTGATGAGCTACCTGGCCGATGTCTGGATGCCGGCTGTGCAGCGGACGGTACGACGGCTGTGGTCGGCCCCGAAGCCGACGGTGGCCGCCTTCAACGGGGCCGCGACAGCGGGCGGCTTGGACTTCGGCCTCACATGCGACGTCCGGATCGCCGCCAGCACGGCGCGCTTCGCGGAGAGCTACGTGCACCTCGGCATGGTCCCGGTTGCGGGCGGTGCCTACCTCCTGCCCCGACTGGTCGGTCCGTCGACGGCAACCAGGATGCTGGCTTCGGGCCGCCTCATCGGAGCTGAAGAGGCCGAGCGGATCGGCCTCGTCGAGCGAGTGTGCGAGCCCGATGAGCTCGTCGCCGCGTCGACCGCGCTCGCCGAGGAACTCGGGCAGGGCGCTGACGCGACATTCGCACGCACCAAGCAGGTGGTCCGCCTGGCGGCCACGGCGGAGCTCGACGCGGCGCTCGACGCGAGTCTGCGGGCCAACATCGACCTCATCGCCCGTGGCGAGGTGCGCGACCGGATGGTCGCGGTGATGGAGCGCTACTCGGCCTGAGTGCGACCGTCCCCGCCGGCGACTGCCGCTGCCCGGAGTGGTTGGCTGGCGCGGTAGCGGGGGTCGTGGTAGGCCTCCCACAGCGCGTCAAGCAGGGTCCGCACCGTCTCGGCCGACCACCGATCGGTCCATTCGAAGGGTCCGAGGGGGTAATTGGTGCCGAGCCTCATCGCGAGGTCGATGTCGGTGCCGCTGGCCACGCCGTGGTGGGCGGTCTCCCAGGCCTCGTTGGCAACCACCGCCAGGATGCGGGCGAGGACGAGCCCGGGCAGGTCCATGACGCGGTAGGCGGCCACGCCGCCGCGACCCAGCAGTCCGGCGGCGACCGCGAGAAGCTGCTCGCTGGTCGCGGCCATGGCGACCGCGGAGGTCGACGCAGGGTCGAGACAGCGGTCCACGACGACGACCGGCAATCCGAGCCGACGGGACTCCTCGACCGCGGTGGCGCCCCGCGTGACCACGAGGGCGCCGTGGCCGGGAATGATCAGGCGCGGCGGGGCACCGTCTTCCTCCTCGCGGTCATACGTCGCCCCCACGCGCTCCAGGAACGTCTCGAGTGCCGGTGACGCGCCGTGGAGGACCAAGCCGCGTTCGAATCCGCCGTCGACCGCTTCGAGCGGGTCTGGGCGCGGACGAGAGGACCCCTCGCCGTACTCGTAGAACCCGCGGCCGGTCTTGCGGCCGAACCTACCCGCGGCAACGAGCTCGCCCTGCACGAGGGACGGGGCGAAGCGGGGGTCGAAGTTGTAGGCCGTCCACACCGTCCGGGTCACGGCCGAGTTGACGTCGTTGCCGATCAGGTCCATGAGCTCAAAGGGGCCCATCCGGAACCCGCCCGAGGCTCGAACCACCTCGTCGATGGTCTCCGGTGCCGCGGCGCCCTCCTCCAGCAGCCGGAGCGCCTCCCCATAGAAGCCACGCGCCACCCGGTTGACGATGAACCCGGGCGTGGAGCGAACCTGCGCGACTGTCTTGCCCCATCGTTCGGCGAGCCGGGTGATCGTATCGGCGACTCCGTCGTCGGTCTGAAGCCCTCGAACGACCTCCACGAGCTTCATCACCGGCACCGGATTGAAGAAGTGCATCCCGACGGTTCTAGAGGGATCGGGTACGCCGGCGGCGATGGCAGTCACCGAGAGCGACGAGGTGTTGGTGGCGAGGATGGCCGCGGCTCCGAAGTGCTTGGCCGCCTGTCCGAGAACCGCGTGTTTGACGTCGAGATCCTCCAGTACGGCCTCGATCACCACGGTGTCGGTGTGCGCCGGGCAGTCCGTGATGTCCGAGTGCAGGCGCAGCCGGGTGCTCACGGTCTCGGCCGCTTGGGGGTCGCGCTTGCCGAGGCGTTCGACGATCTCCTTCCGCGCGGAATCCAGTTGCGCGGCGTCGGGGTCCACCAGGCTCACCATGTGGCCAGCCGCAACCGCCACCTGGGCGATCCCGCGGCCCATGGTGCCGGCGCCGATGACACAGATCGGGAGGACCGGGTCCTGCATGCCAACCTCCGCAACAATTGGTTCCGACCGCGAGGAGACGCCCGTCTGGACGCCTTGATAGGGTGCTGTAAGACAATGTACCGTGTGTAAATGTTTGACGCGAGGTTCATTAGACTGATGGTTTCCACCACGCGTCTGCGGGTGGCGGCGGCATGAGCCTCGACCGTCGGCCGGACTGCGGTCGCGCCAGCGCAGGCCCCGAGCAGAACTGAGAGCGGACATGACCTACGACGACATCCAGATGACTGTCGATGACGGCACCGCAGTGCTGACGATCAACCGGCCGGATCGGGCCAACAAGCTGCGGGCCCAGACGGCACTCGAGCTGCACGATGCCCTGCGCTCTGCCCGCGAGCGCCGGGACGTCGACGTCGTCATCCTGACGGGTGCGGGAGAGAAGTTCTTCTGCATCGGCGGCGAGCACGAGGAACTGGCCAGTCTCGACTACTCCAGCGTGATGCCCGTCATCGACCTCTACGAGCTCATCGACGCCATGCCCAAGCCGGTGATCGCGGCTGTCAACGGGTTCGCCGTCGGGGGTGGAAACGTCCTCCAGGTGGTCTGCGACCTCTCGATCGCCGCTTCCACGGCGGTGTTCAGGCAGGTTGGACCGATGGTCGGCAGCTTCGACGCCGGCTTCGGGACGTGGTACCTCGAGGAGTCGATCGGACGACGCCGCGCCAAGGAGATGTGGTACCTGAACAAGAAGTACTCCGCCGCCGAGGCTCTGGCGATGGGACTGGTCAACGAAGTGGTGGAGGATCGGCCAGTACTCGACAGGGCCGCCGAGGTGGCGCAGGAGCTGCGCCGCCGGGGGCCGTTCGCGCTCGCATCCCTCAAGACGGCCTTCTCGAGTCGTCACACGGGAGTGGTGGGTCAGGCGCGGCTGGCGCACGACCTGCTCCTCACGGCGTACCGCGGAACGGAGGAGGCCGGTGAGATGTCGGCGTCATTCGAGGAAAGACGTGTGCCGGACCGCGACAGGTTCTACCGATGAGCGGCGACGAGCTCGCCGGCTTCGCCTCCCTCGTAGAGAAGCAGTTGGCTGCCGTGGGCAGCCGGGCAGCGGGCGCTTGGACACTCGATCCCGAGCAGGCCATCCCAGCCCTCGAGGAGCTGGGCGTCCTCGACCTGGCCTCCGACAGCCGGGACATGGAGGACTCGCTGGTCTGGCTGTCGACCATCGTGCGTACCTGTGCTGGCTTCTCACCGTCGATCGCCTATGCCCTGGCCGGACGCTATGCCGCGCAACGGGCGGTGCCGGAGGCTCCCGGCCCGGGAGTCGCCGCTCTCGCGGCGGCCGGTGAAGCCGAGTCCGGGTGGGGGGCGACCGTGCCCGCGCTGTTCCACCCCTCGGGCGTCCTGCTCCTCCAGCGGCGGCCGGTGGCTGCCCGGGTGGTCGCGTGGGACGACCTTGAGGAGACACCCGGGGTGGAACGGACCGGCTTGCAGGAGGCGGACCTCCGCACCCTGGCCGAGCGGGCGCCCGCGACGTCTGGTCGGTCCTTGACGAAGGAGCAGGCGGAGACCGGGATCCGGGAGCTGGACGTGCTCACCGCCTCGGTCGGGCTCGGGCTCATCGAACGGGCCGTGAAGACCTCGGAGGAGTACGCCGCCGACCGCCGACAGTTCGGGCGTCCCATCTCCACCTTCGCTGGCCTGGCGGCGATCCTGGTCGAGATCCGGCTCCGGTCCGCCATCGTCGAGGGACTCCTCGGCGCGGTGCTCGCCGGTGACGCCGAAAGCGCCGAGCTTGTCGCTGTCACGGGGCGTGCCTGCGTCGACGCGTGCCTGGATGCCATTCAGGTGCACGGGGGCTACGGGTACATCGACGAGTACCCCGTGGCTGGGATGTTGCGTGACGCGATCAGCCTGCGCGCTCGCGGCGGTGGGCGCAGGTCGGCCGTCGCTGCCGTCGCCTCCGCTCACTATCCGTCGGTGTCGCAGGACGAATAGAAGAGTGCGATGACAGAGGGGACCTCAGAGGCGGGTGTCAAGGGCTTCCACGCCCGCCAGGTCAAGCGACCCCGGGCACAGGTCGAGGAGCAGCTTCGGCAGGCCATCCTCCACGGCACCTTCAAGCACGGTGAAAGGCTCCCGTCCGAGACCGAGTTGGCCCACGAGTTCGGCATCAGCCGACCCACCCTCCGAGAGGCGCTGGGGTCGCTCGCGAGCGCTGGCCTGATCCGCAGGGTACCCGGCGTGTCCGGCGGCAACTTCGTGAACGGTGTGACGCCCGACTCGCTCAGGAGGATGTTGAGCGAGTCCATGAACACGATCCTGCGTCTCGGCTCCCTGGATGTCGATGAGGTCGACCAGGTGCGCCGGCTGCTCGAGGTCCCGGCTGCCCGGTGGGCAGCGTCCAACCGGTCCGTGGCTGACCTCATCGAGCTCAAACGGACGGTCGAGCTGGAGCGAGCCGCAGTGCACGACGATCCTGCCGCCGTGGCCAACGACCTGGAGTTCCACGAGCTCATCGGCCGTTCGTCTGGGAACCGGCTGTTGGCGGCCTTCGTGTCGGCCGTCCACGAAGTCGCCCATCAGATCCGCGTCGTCGACATGAACGCCGATGTGGCTGGAACGACGACAAGCCAGCACGCGTCGATCCTCGCCGCCATCGAGGCCAGTGACGCGGCCGCGGCCGCCGACCTCATGTCACAGCATCTCGACTACGTCCTGAACCACTCAGCGGACTCGACCGATACCGAGGAGTCATGAACCAGCGCGGACCACTGCAGGGCGTCACCGTGATCGACATCTCGTCGTCGTACGCCGCTCCGACGACCTCCATGTACCTCGGTGACATGGGGGCGGACGTCATCAAGATCGAGCCGACCCGTGGAGACGACGCCCGCGGGTGGGGTCCGCCGTTCCTCAACGGCGAGGCCGCCTGGTTCCTTTCGGTGAACAGGAACAAACGGAGTCTCTGTCTCGACATCCGCCACGAGCGGGGACTGGCCGTGCTCTTCCGGCTGCTGGAGACCGCAGACGTCTTTATCCAGAACCTCAACCCGGCGAAGCTGGAGAAGCATGGACTGGAGCTCAACGCGTTGCGGGCGCGCTTTCCGCAGCTGGTGATCTGCGCGATGTCCGGGTTCGGCCTCGACGGCCCCGACTCGGCGCGACCGGGCTACGACCTCATCGCACAGGCGCGGTCAGGGCTGATGAGTGTCACCGGGGCCGACGGCGTACCTCAGCGGGTCAGTACCGCCCTCTCGGACGTGGCGGCGGGCACGGTCGCGGCGTTCGCCGTGGCAGCGGCCCTGGTGCGCCAACGCACGACCGGACAAGGCGACCTCGTCGACGTCGCCCTCATGGAGGCGGACCTGGCCTTCATGGCACCGCGCATCGCCGCGTTCCTCGCGGGTGGCGAGGAGCCGCGGCCCAGTGGCGGCACCGACTCGGTCATCGCGGTCTACCAGTCCTTCGCGACCGCCGACCGTCCCATCGTCGTGGCTCTCGGCAACGACCGCCTGTGGAAACGGGCGTGCCTGGCCCTGGGTCTCGGGGACCTCGCGGAGGACGAGAGCCTGTCCACCAACGCCCAACGGCGCGACCGGAGGGAGGAGGTCGTCGGAGCCTTCTCTCGGGTACTCGCGGACATGACCTCCGAGGCCGCGCTCCAGTCGTTGCACGACGCCGGTGTCCCCTGCGCACTCATCAGCTATCTGGGGGAGGTGGTGAAGGACCCGCAGGTGGTGGCCCGCGAGGCGATCATCGAACAGCAGCACCCGGTTGCCGAGTCGTTCTTGAGCGTCGCTGCCCCGTGGCGGCTGGGGTCGGACGGCTCGCGCCACCCGAGGTTGCCACCCCCGCTGCGGGGACAGCACGGGCGCGAGATCCTTGTCGATGTTGGTTTCGGTCCGGCGGCGATCGAGGAACTGGTCAAGGAAGGTGTCGTGTGGATTCCCTGATCGAGGTGCGGCAAGTCGGACGCGTCCGCACTTTGGTGCTCAACCGTCCGCGGCAGCTCAACGCGTTGAACAGCGCCGTCCTGGGGCAGATCGCCCATCAGGTCCACGTCGCGGGCGACGATCCGTCCGTCGGCTGCATCGTGATCCGCGGCGCCGGCGAGCGGGCTTTCAGCGCCGGCGCTGATCTCGACGAGATCCGTGGCCTCGACGCGAAGGCAGCCCACGAGTTCATCACGCGAGGGCACCGGGCGATGGCGCGGATCGAGCAGTCGCTCGTGCCCGTTGTGGCCCAGGTGGACGGCTTCGCTCTGGGCGGCGGCCTGGAACTGATGCTGGCCTGCCACGTGGCCCTGGCGTCGGAGAGGAGCCAGTTCGGTCTCCCCGAGGCCAGGATCGGCTGCATCCCGGGCTTCGGCGGGACCCAACGCCTCGGTCGGATCGCCAAGGCGCCGGCGTTCCACCTGATGCTGACAGGCGAGCGCATCGACGCCGCGCGGGCCTGGCAGATCGGGCTGCTCTCGGCGCCCCCGATGCCCGTAGCGGAGTTGGGTGCCGAGGTGGAGCGGACCGCTGCGCTGATCGCCTCCGGCAGTCGTGGTGGCCTCGCGCTCGTACTCGAGGCCGCTAGGGCGGGCCTGCCGGCCTCCTCGCTCGAGCACGAGGCGGCTCTCGCGGCCCTTGCCATCGCCTCGCGGGACGGTCAGGAAGGCATCTCCGCCTTCGCCGAGCGACGCGAACCCATCTTCCATCAGGAGATCACGTCATGAACGCACGGACTCATCTCGCCCGCAGCCACGATCAAGCCAACGTGGTCGCGACAGTGCAGAAGGTCGTCGCGGAGGTGGTGGCTCCCTTGGCACTCGCTACGGACCGCGACGCGACGTTTCCCGCCGAGCAGGTGGCGGCCCTCGCCGGCGCAGGGGTCGGCGGCCTCTTGATGCCGGAGAGCCTCGGCGGCCAGGAGACCTCCACGGCCACCTACGCCGAGTCGCTGGCCGCCATCTCGGCGGCCTGCGGCTCGACCTCGACGGTCTACATGACCCAGATGCACTGCGCGCACCCGATCCACGTCCAGGGGCGGAAGGACCAGCAGGAAGCCTGGATCCCCGGCCTGTGCTCCGCTGCGGCGATCGGCGCCATCGCTCTGACCGAGCCGGAGGCGGGCTCGGATGTCGCCTCGATGCGGACCACCGCGCGTCGAGACGGCGACGGCTACGTGGTCAACGGCGAGAAGACCTTCATCTCCAACGGCGACGTCGCCGACGTCGTGGTGCTGTTCGCCTCCGTCGACACCGCACGTGGCAAGTCCGGGATCACGGCGTTCGTCGTCGATACCGCCGCCGCCGAGGGCCTGCGGGCGGGCACGCCGATGAAGAAGCTGGGCCAGAAGGGCGCCTCGACGGTGACTCTCGGGTTCGAGGACTGCCGCATTCCGGCCTCCGCGCGGCTGGGTGACGAAGGAGAGGGCTTCCCGTTGCTTGTGCGCTCGGTGGTCAAGTCGCGCATCAGTGCGGCGGCGCAGGGGGTCGGCTTCGCCCAGGGGGCGCTCGACGCGACCGTCAAGCACTGCGCAGAGCACGACTTGTTGTCCACCCGCGACCGGAGCGCGCAGGACCTGCGCTTCGAGCTGGCTCGGCTCCGCGCCGAGGTCGCAGCGGCACGGGCCATGTTGGCGGAGGTGTGTGACCTCGTCGACGCGAGCGTGGAGGAGCCGATGGCCGAGGTCTCCATGGCGAAGCTGCACTGCACCTCGCTCGGGGTCAAGGTGAGCTCCGCGTGCGTCGAGCTGCTAGGCGAGCACGGCGATCTGCGTCAGCTCGGCGTGGAGCGGCGACTGCGCGATGCGAAGATCACCGAGATCTACGACGGCACCAACCAGGTGCAGAGCATGATCGTCGCTCGAGACATCTATCTCTCGGCCGGATCGTCTTGATGGTTGGATCCACGCCGGAGGCGGACCTCGACGAGACGGTGGCCTCGGCGCCCCTCGCGGGTCATCGGGTCGTGGAGGCTGCGTCGTTCGTGGCCGTACCGTCTGCCGGGATGACGCTTGCCCAACTCGGTGCCGACGTCATCCGGGTCGACCCTCCGGGGGGTGGCCCCGACATGTACCGGTGGCCGGTCGCCGACAACGGCGCCAGCCTGTTCTGGACGAACCTCAACAAGGGCAAACGGTCGGTGGTCATCGACTATCGCGGCGACATCGGCCGGGAGCTCCTCATCGAACTCGTCACCGCGCCCGGCGAGGGGGCAGGGGTTTTCATCGACAACATGGTCGGCGGGCGGCGCCCGAACTATGCAGAGCTGAGAGAACGCCGGCCCGACATGATCCACGTCCACCTGGAGGGTCGCAACGATGGGAGCCCCGCGGTCGACTATACGATCAACGCGGAGGTCGGTGTCCCGTTGATGACGGGGCCTGACGACACCCGATCGCCCGTCAACCACGTCGTCCCGGCCTGGGACCTGCTGACCGGGATGACGGTCGCGGCCACGGTCTCGGCTGCTCTTCTGCATCGCAGGCTGACGGGCGAAGGCGCACAGGTGGACCTGGCGCTCATGGATGTCGCGCTGGCAGGGGTCGGCAACATGGGGTGGTTGGCTGAGGCCGAGGCCCGCGGTCGCCCGAGACCGCGGCACGGCAATCACATGTTCGGCGCCTTCGGGACGGACTTCGCCACCGCCGACGGTCGCCGCGTCATGGTCGTGGCCCTGACCGAGCGGCAGTGGGAGGCCTTGTGCGCGGTCACGGAGACAGGCCCGGTGTTCAAGGCCCTCGAGCAGGTTCTCGGTGCCGACCTCCAGCTAGAGGGAGACCGGTACCGACTGCGCGAGACGATCGCGTCGGTCCTACGGCCCTGGTTCCTGCAGCGTGACTTCGACACCGTTCGGGCCCTTCTCGATCGCGCTCGAGTGCTATGGAGTCCCTACCTCGACATGACGGAGGTCAGCCAGGTTGCGCGTCAGGCTCGCATGTCGCCGGCGCAGGAGGTGGACCAGCCGGGCATCGGACCGATGCTCGCGACTGCAGAACCCTGGCGATGGCACGGGGCCCGGGGCCGCCCGCAGCCGGCTCCCGTCCTGTCGGAGGGCACCGAGGAGGTGCTCGGGGACGTGCTCGGTCTGACGAGCCAGGAGATCGGTCGGCTACGTGAGCGGGGCGCCGTCGGGTAGCGGTGCGGTCCTCATCGCACGTCAGTCGGAGTGGACGATTCCGCTGGAGTACTCGAGCACGTAGTCCAAGTGGGAAGCCATGGCGTTTCGAGCCGCTTCAGCCTCCTGGTTCTCGATGGCGCGGAGAATCGCCATGTGCTGCTTGACCGTCGTCCTCCCCACCTCCTCGGTCACGTGGAGGTACTGGGCAGGGTGGGTCGAGTCGTGCACCGCGGCGATGAAGGCCGCGAGGAGACGGTTTCCGGAGGCGTGGCCGATGGTGGTGTGGAACGCCAGGTCGTACGACGGGATCTCTGGATCGTTGATCGTCGTGTCGCGCTGCTTCTGGACGATGCCGTGCAACGTTTCCAACTGCGAGTCGTCCCTGTTCTTGGCTGCCCATTCTGCGGCCGGGACCTCGAGAACGCGGCGAACAGAGGTCAACTCCGTGACGTCGAGGGCGCCCAGCCGCAGAATCGTGTCCATGGATTCGCTCAGCATGTGGCGCAACGAGTCCGGCGTCACCGTGTTGACGAAGCTTCCTCCAGCGACTCCTGGGATCTTCCGGATGAGGCCTGCGCTGACCAACGCGCCCAGAGCCTCCCGCACGGTCGGCCTGCTCACGCCGAACTGCTGGGCCAGCTCGGTCTCGGGCGGCAACTTCTCGCCCTGGGCGAACTGCCCCCCCAGGATCGCCTCGCGGATCTGCTGCTCCACCTGGTCGCGGGGCCTGGTCACCTGACGTGCTCGGAACTTCGGGGCGGTTGTGTCAGTCATTCGTGGCTCGCTTCTCCTGGGAGGAAGGCCAGCCACATGCTCAGCCGGCTCCTGACAGCCAGTGGGACAATTGTCGTACAGATATCCCGATCCTACATGGGCGTCGTGCGTCAGAGTCCATGAGGGCCGGGCGCGTCGTCAGTGGCTGCTGCCTGGAGGCGGTACGCAAGGTCGGGAAGTCCCCGTCGGGTCGGGCCCCGGGAGCGACCGGCAGCGGTGGAGGACCAACCGCCCTCCCTTGCCCTAGGTAATCGTCAGATGATAGACATCTTGTCAAACAGTGAACGATGGACACGGTTCGGCGCCCCAGGCCCCTCCACGAACGTGGCGCCGGCGTCCAGGAGCCGGACTCAGAATGGGGAAGAACAGCGAGATGGGTCGGCTTTGCGAGACCGACGGGCTGACTGAGGAGCAGCAGGAGATCCTCAAGCTCGTTCGGCAGTTCGTCGACGAACGGGTGATCCCGGTGGCCAGCGCGCTCGAACACAACGACGAGTACCCCACCGACATCGTCGAAGGGATGAAGGAGCTGGGCATCTTCGGCCTGATGATCCCGGAGGACTACGGCGGGCTGGGTGAGTCCCTGCTGACCTATGCCCTGGTCGTGGAGGAGATCGCCCGCGGCTGGATGAGCGTCTCCGGCATCATCAACACCCACTTCATCGTTGCCTACATGCTGCTCCACCATGGGACGGAGGAGCAGAAGCAGAAGTACCTTCCACGCATGGCGACGGGGGAGGTGCGTGGGGCCTTCTCGATGTCCGAACCCGCGCTTGGATCGGACGTTTCGGCCATCACGACCAGGGCCACCAGGCGTGATGACGGGACCTACTCCATCAATGGCCAGAAGATGTGGTTGACCAACGGAGGCTCCGCCAATCTGGTCGCCGTCCTGGTCAAGACCGACGAGGGGTCAGACTCCGTCTACCGGAACATGACCACTTTCCTCGTGGAGAAGGAACCCGGCTTCGGCGAGACCGCCCAGGGTCTGACCGTCCCGGGGAAGATCGAGAAGATGGGGTACAAGGGCGTCGACACGACCGAGCTCGTCTTCTCCGACCACCGGATATCCGCCGAGCAGGTCCTAGGCGGCACTCCCGGCAACGGCTTCTACCAGATGATGGACGGCGTCGAAGTCGGCCGGGTCAATGTCGCGTCCCGCGCAGTCGGCGTTGCGCTGCGGGCATTCGAGCTCGGCGTGGATTACGCCCAACGCCGCACGGCGTTCGGAAAGCCGATCGCCGAGCACCAGGCGATCCTGTTCCGCATCGCCGAGATGGCCACCAAGGTGGAAGCCGCACATCAGATCATGGTGCGTGCTGCACGGAAGAAGGACTCGGGGGAGCGCAACGACCTCGAGTCGGGGATGGCCAAGTATCTTGCTGCGGAGTACTGCCGCGACGTGGTGGACAGCTCGTTCCGGATCCACGGGGGTTATGGGTACTCCAAGGAGTACGAGATCGAGCGGCTCTACCGCGAGGCGCCCATGCTGCTGATCGGTGAGGGCACGTCGGAGATCCAGCGGATGATCATCGGCCGCCGGGTCCTGGAGAGCTACCCGTTGAAATCATGAGCCAGGTGATCCCCGTGAGGGGGCCGTTCTTCGAGGAGCTGGCCGTCGGCGCGGTTCTCGACACCGCCCCGGCCGTGACGCTGACGAGTGGGATGCAGGCCGTGCACCACGCGGTCGTCGGCAGCCGGCTCCGACTGACTCTGGACGCGCAGCTCGCCACCGAGGTCACCGGCGGCCCAGTGGTGTCGCCTGCGCTCGTGTGGGACGTCTCGATCGGACAGTCGACCGGATTCACCCAGCACGTGTTGGCCAACCTCTTCTATCGAGGGCTGGGGTTCCGCCGCTTCCCGCAGCTCGGCGACACGCTCTCCACGAGGACGACGGTTGTCGCCCTGAAGGAGAACTCCCGCCGCCCGGGCCGGCCCGCCAGCGGCCTCGCCGTGCTTCGCATCGAGACGAGGGACCAGGACGACCGACCGGTCCTCGACTACTGGCGCTGCGCGATGCTGCCGCTCTCCGCAGGGGCGGCGCCGACCTCGGCCTCGGACGACGTCACGGCGATCGGCCTTGACCGGAGCCCGGAGGAGCTCACAGAGCCGGTCCGCGAGTGGCGGCTCGACCTCATCCGCTCGAAGTTCCCCGGACTGCACTTCTCCGACCTCAGCCCAGGGCTCCGCTGGGACGTCATCGGCGCCGACGTCGTATCCAGCGGTCCGGAGTTGGCAAGGCTGACCGGGAACCTGGCGACGGTCCACCATGATGCCGTTGCCGCTGGGGGGTCTCGGCTCGTCTACGGGGGGCACACGATCGGGCTCGCTTTGCATCAGGTGACGCGGGCACTGCCCAACCTGGTGACCGTCGTGGGGTGGAACCGGTGCGACCATGTCGGCCCCGTCCGGGACGGTGACCTGCTCTCGTCACGCGTCGCGGTGGAGGCGGTCCACGCCTGGCCCCACGGAGGCGGGCTCGTCGACCTCGCAGTGGGCGTCGTCGCCTCTGGCTCGGATCGCGAGGAGCCGGCATCGGTGCTGGAGTGGCACCTCACGGTGGTGATGGCCTAGTGGTTGCCGACGACGCGGCGCTCGCGCACGCGCGGTCGCTGCTCTTCGTTCCCGGCTCACGACCCGAGCGCTACGACAAGGCTGCTGCCTCCGGGGCCGACCTGGTCGTGCTCGACCTGGAGGACGCCGTCCCGCCCGACCAGAAAGAGGCCGCTCTGCGCCACGTGGTGGCGTGGCTCCAAGGCGGTCGGCGTGCCGTGGTGCGGATCAACGGCATCGGAACGAGCTGGCACGCTGCCGAGGTGCAGGCGCTGGCCGAGCTTCCGTGCGACCTGATGGTGCCGAAGGCGGAGGATGCGGGCGCCCTGACGGCCATCGGGGGGCGCATCGCGGGGCGAATCCTCGCTCTCGTCGAGACGGCGCGCGGGGTCCGCGACCTGGAGGCCATCGCTGCCACATCCACGGTCGCGCGTCTCGCACTGGGCACGCTTGACCTCGCCGCGGAGCTCGGCGTCGACCCCTCGCTCCCGGCCGCACTCGCCTACAGCCGTGGCCGCATGGTCGTCGCGAGTGCATCGGCCGGTCTCTCGGCTCCGGTCGACGGAGTCACGACGGCGATCGACGACCCTGACCTGTTGGTAGCCGAAACCCGGCAGTCCCGCGCGCTGGGCTTCGGAGGGAAGCTGTGCATCCACCCGCGCCAGGTGTCCCTCGTGCATGAGGCGTTCCGCCCAACCGAGGACGAGGTCCGCTGGGCCGAGCGGGTCCTGGCCATGGCGCGCGACGGGCTGGGCGTCCTGGACGGCGCCATGGTCGACGCCCCCGTCATCGCCCGGGCCGGCGCAATCCTGGCGAGGGCCGCGGTCGACCCGCCTGCTCGTGGATAATTGTCAGGCAATTAGCCTTGCTGATAGCGTATGGCCACGGCCGCGCATCGTCCCCGGACCGCCGAGGCGCCGTACGTAGAACCAGCGAGTGCCCGGGAGGCGCTGTGATCATTGGAGTCGTCAAGGAGTCACGGCAGGGTGAACGCCGGGTCGCGGCGACACCGGCCACGGTCGTTCAGCTGCAGAAGCTGGGCTACGAGGTCGTCGTCGAATCCGGGGCTGGCGAGCGGTCGTCGTACCCCGACTCGGCGTATCTCGATGCGGGCGCATCGATCGGCGACGTGAGCAAGGCCGACGTCGTGTTCGGGGTAAACGCGCCCTCGAGGGAGCAGTTGGACCGGATGAAGGACGGCGCGACCCTGGTGGGGCTGTTACAGCCGGCGCTGAACCCGGAATTGGTGGAGGATCTGGCCCGTCGGTCCGTGACGGCGCTGGCGATGGATGCGGTGCCGCGGATCTCGCGGGCGCAGTCGTTGGATGTGCTGTCGTCGATGGCGAACATCGCGGGGTATCGGGCGGTGGTGGAGGCCGCGCATGTGTTCGGGCGGTTCTTCACCGGGCAGGTGACCGCGGCGGGCAAGGTGCCGCCGGCGACGGTGCTGGTGGCGGGTGCCGGGGTGGCGGGGCTGGCCGCGATCGGGGCGGCGGGGTCGCTGGGGGCGATCGTGCGGGCCACGGATCCGCGGCCGGAGGTGGCCGACCAGGTGCGGTCGTTGGGCGGGGAGTACCTGGCGATCGAGGACGAGGACGCGGAGGTCTCGGCGACCGGGTATGCCAAGGAGATGGGCGCGGACTACCGGGCGCGGGAGGCGGAGCTGTATGCCGCGCAGTGCCGCGAGGTGGACATCGTGATCACCACCGCGTTGATCCCGGGCCGGCCGGCTCCCCGGCTGATCACGGCCGAGATGGTGGCGTCGATGCGGCCGGGCAGCGTGATCGTGGACATGGCCGCAGCGAACGGCGGCAACGTGGAGGGCACGGTGGCTGGGGAGGCGGTGGTGACGGGCAACGGGGTGACGATCATCGGGTACACCGACCTGGCCGGCCGGCTCCCGACCCAGGCCTCCCAGCTGTACAGCACGAACCTGGTCAACCTGATGAAGCTGATGACCCCGGGCAAGGACGGCCGGCTGGTGCTGGACTTCGACGACGTGGTGCAGCGGTCGATGACCGTGGTCCGGCACCATGACGGCGCAACCGAGCTGACCTGGCCGCCCCCGCCCGTGCAGGTCTCCGCGACCCCGGCTCCGGCCGCGGCGAAGCCGGCCGCGCCGGTCGAGAGCACCGCGCGGCCGAAGGTCACCCCGCGCCAGCGGATCGGGATCGTCGGCGTGGCCGCTGCGCTGCTGTTCCTGGTCGCGGCGCTCTCGCCGCCGGCGCTGCTGGGGCACGTGACCGTGTTCGCGCTGGCGATCGTGGTGGGATTCTACGTGATCGGGCACGTCCACCATGCCCTGCACACGCCCCTGATGTCGGTCACCAACGCGATCTCCGGGATCATCGTCACCGGCGCCCTGCTCCAGATCGGCCATGAGGAGTCCGACAGTGGTGCGCTGATCACGACGCTGGCGTTCGCGGGGATCCTGCTGGCCTCGATCAACGTGTTCGGCGGGTTCTCGGTGACCCAGCGGATGCTCGGCATGTTCTCCCGGTCGTGAGAGGTGAGCTGACCGAATGACCATCGAGTCCGCCGCGCAGGCGGCGTACATCGTCGCCGCCCTGCTGTTCATCCTGGCCCTGGCCGGGTTGTCGCGGCACGAGACCGCCAAGGTCGGCAACACCTTCGGCATCGCCGGGATGGCGGTGGCGCTGGCCGCCACGATCGCGCTGGCGGTGGACCACGACATCTCCGGGGGCGGGCTCGCGCTGCTGGTTGCGGCGATGGCGGCCGGAGCCGCGATCGGGCTTTGGCGGGCGCGGGTGGTCGAGATGACCGGCATGCCCGAGTTGATCGCATTGCTGCACAGCTTCGTGGGTCTGGCCGCAGTGCTGGTCGGCTGGAACGGCTACCTGCACGTGGAGGGTGACCCCGACGGCGCCGAGGCGGCGGTGCTGGCGGCGCAGGACCTGACCGGCATCCACGCGGCCGAGGTGTTCATCGGCGTGTTCATCGGCGCGGTCACCTTCACCGGCTCGGTCGTGGCGTTCCTCAAGCTGTCGGCGCGGATCTCCTCTGCCCCGTTGATGCTGCCCGGCAAGAACGCCCTCAACATCGGCGCGCTGGCCGCGTTCGTGGTGCTCACCGTCTGGTTCGTGATCGACCCCCAGCTGTGGCTGCTGATCGCGGTCACCGTGATCGCGCTCGCCCTGGGCTGGCACCTGGTCGCCTCGATCGGCGGCGGCGACATGCCGGTGGTCGTGTCGATGCTGAACTCCTACTCGGGCTGGGCCGCCGCGGCGTCCGGGTTCCTGCTCGAGAACGACCTGCTGATCATTACCGGCGCGCTGGTCGGCTCCTCCGGCGCCTACCTGTCCTACATCATGTGCAAGGCGATGAACCGGTCCTTCATCTCGGTCGTCGCCGGCGGCTTCGGGATCGAGGCCGGCACCGCCGCCGACACCGACCACGGCGAGCACCGCGAGATCACCGCCGAGAGCGCCGCCGAGCTGCTCGGGTCGGCCGATTCGGTGATCATCACTCCCGGCTACGGCATGGCCGTCGCCCAAGCGCAGTATGGCGTCGCCGAGCTCACCCGCAAGCTGCGCGAGAAGGGCGTCGACGTGCGGTTCGGGATCCACCCGGTGGCCGGTCGGCTGCCCGGCCACATGAACGTGCTGCTGGCCGAGGCCAAGGTCCCCTATGACATCGTGCTGGAGATGGACGAGATCAACGATGACTTCGCCGACACCGCCGTCGTCCTCGTGATCGGCGCCAATGACACCGTCAACCCGGCCGCAACTGAGGACCCCAGCTCACCGATTGCCGGCATGCCCGTCCTCACCGTCTGGGACGCCGACGACGTCATCGTCTTCAAGCGCTCGATGGCCACCGGCTACGCCGGTGTCCCCAACCCGCTCTTCTACCGTGACAACACCACCATGCTCTTCGGTGACGCCAAGGAACGGGTCGAGGACATCCTCCGCGCCCTGTGAAGCCCCAGAGGGTTCACCGCTGAGTGCGCGCGATTCTCGTCAAAAGTCTAACAATTCGCCGAATCTCAAGTGCCTGGCATCGACGGTCGTTGACGCCTAAGCAATTGTTTGACAGGCTTGGCTCATGTCCGCCGGCTCTACAGAGTCATCCACCACCCTGACGGTGCGCCTGATGACGAGTGACGACACACTCGCATTCGCGAGATTCGTTGCCCAGGTTCCCGAAGGCGAGCGGCGGTTTCTCAAGGAGCAGGCACACGACCTCGCTATGGACCTAGCGGGGGGCGAGTCCCGAGCTCGGCGTGTGGTGGCCGTCGACCCCGATGGCGAGATCGTCGGCGCTGCCGGCGCCTTCCCCGAGCCCGGATGGTCCTCGCACGTTGCCGAGCTGCGAGTGCTGGTCTCCGCCGGCCATCGCCTGCACGGCACCGGCCGCGC
>Ga0081539_10002597_pt1 | contig 24792 bp, 18 predicted proteins | sample TabmetS4T2R2_FD_71023 | JGI IMG/M metagenome (GOLD analysis project Ga0081539, IMG submission 71023) | Tabebuia heterophylla rhizosphere microbial communities from the University of Puerto Rico - S4T2R2 | ecosystem: Host-associated > Plants > Roots > Rhizosphere ...
GCCAGCGTCGGCCGGCCACGTTGAAGACCGGCACGAACAATGACGCCAAGGACCTGAACGCCTACGGCTACATCGCGCCGCCCGACGACAACGGACGCAAGAACGACGGCGAGCTGGCACTTGCCGTTGGAGTGTGGAACGGGAATTCCGACAACACGGAGGTGTCGACCGCGGCCCACCCGGTCTTCTCGATCGACGTGTCGACGTTCGTCTGGCAAGGCTTCATGCGGGACGCGACGCGGCACTGGAAGATCAACGATTTCACCAGGCCGGACGGCCTGGTCGAAATGAAGGTCGACCCGTGGGTCGGGCTCCGCAGCAACTCGAGCCGCGCCGTCACCGAGCTCTTTCTTCCGAACACCGAGCCCAAGAAGCGGGCCAGCGTGAACGGCGGCGTCTGCGGCGAGGACATCATCAAGGACGGACCGGAGGCCGATCACCCGGACTGGATCGCCGCCGACCGCGACTGGATCCGCCGCGCCCAGCAGGGACCGGGCGTCAGCGGCGGTCCCGACCGGACGCGAACGGCGTACTTCTACAACGGCCAGTACCAGCCGTACGGCCGTAGCTGGGGCCCGCTCCTCGGTGGCGGCGGATGTCAAACGCCCGTGCCGTCGTTCAGCTGCATCCCCCAGCCGACACCCGACGAGAGCGGCACCGTGCCGTCGATCGAGCTCCCGGAGCCGAGCGGATCGGAGATCGTGCCGCAGCCGTGTCCGACAGCGGAACCCACCGAGCCGCCCAGCCCCTCGATCGAGCCGTCCGTGGAACCAAGTCACGGACCGCCGTCCAAGGAACCGACGCCCGAACCGACCCCCGAACCATCGGCGGAAGCGGCGTCACCGGCCGCGGAGTTTGCTTCAGCGGCTCCTTGAACTAGGCGCTACTTCAGCCAGTTCACTTCGGAAACGGCGGTTGTCCGCCCCCAGCGAGAGCAACGCCGGCCGCGAGAAGTGTCGCGGCCGACGCCAGGGCGATCGAAATCAGGGCGCGAAGGGACTGCACGCGCGTCATCCCAGACCTCCATTTGGGCATCTCCGCGCTCGGCGCTGGCGCGGAATGCGCGGCATGCTAGGCTTGGCTCATGCGATTGTCAACTATTTCTAAACAGTCTCACGTCGCGGGACGGCCCAGCCTTGCCGTGGCGATCGGACACGAGCTGAGGCGTCTGCGTCTCGAGCAGGGGCTGAGCCAGGCGGCGGCAGGGAGGCCGCTTACGCGCGCCTACGTCTCGTCCGTCGAGAAGGGCCGGATCCTGCCCTCGATCCCCGCCCTGCAGCTCCTCACGGAGAGGCTCGGTACCGATCTCGCGAGTTTCTTCGGCAGGGTTAACAGGAACATGACCCTGCTGTACACTGCGGCCCATGGCCGTCACGAAGTTGCGGCGTCGAGTGGTCGTCGACGACCGTCCCCTCGCTCGATCCATCGGCGCCCGACTGCGCCAGGCCCGCCTCGCCGCGGGGTTGACCCAACAGCAGCTCGCGGGTGACCGCTACACGAAGGCCTACATCAGCGCGCTCGAGAACGGCATCGCCAAGCCATCGATGGCGGCGTTGAACTATCTCGCGCCGCGGCTGGGAACGACGGCATCCGAGATCCTGGCCGATCCGAATTCAGCCTGGGCGCGTGTGGAAGTCGATCTGGCCATGGCGGCCGGCGACTGGGAGACAGCACTCGCCGGCTACACCAATCTGCTCGAGGTCGCGAGTGAACGGCGCGTTCGGGCTGACCTGCTGCTCGGCATCGCCGAATCCCTATGTCGCGTGGATCGTCCTGCGGAAGCGATCCGACCTGCGAGCGAGTCAGCGGCGCTATATGGCGACCTAGGGCGGATTGAAGATCGCACGCGTGCCGAGTACTGGTTGGCCTCGGCCCACAGTCAGGAGGACAACAACGAAGAGGCCCGCGCGCTGCTCTCAGGTGTCCTCGAGCGCGTTCGGAACGGCCTCGATCTCGGTCCTGACTTCAAGACCAAGGTGTTGATCGCTCTCGCGTCGCTCGAGGGTTACGACGACGAACCCAAGAAGGCGCTCGCCTACGCTGAAGAAGCCCGAGGCCTCGTCGCCGATCTCGATACGCGACGTCGAGGTTCGTTCCTCGCCGCGATTGCCACGGCTTACCGCAACGGCGGCGACCTCGAGGCGGCCATCCGGACCGGCCAGCAGGCCCTCGCTCTATTGCGGGCGGCGGAATCCGAGCTCGAGGTCGGGCTCGTGGAGAACCATCTCGCCCTCGCTTACGCGGCAAACGGGAACCTGGCCAAGGCCCGCTCCACCATCCGTCACGCACGAGAAGCGGCGCACGCGGATCCGCGCCTCGACGCGCTCATGGCGGACACCGAGGCAACCGTCGAGCTCGATGCCGGCAAGGCCGATCGGGCGCTCGCGCTTGCGGAAGAGGCGATCGCACTTTCCAGGACCACCGATCACAGCAAGGCCCTGCTGGACGCCCTGGCGACGCGGGCCCGGGCACTCTCCGCGCTGGGCCGCAACGAGGAGGCCGCAGCGTCGTTCGAGGAAGCGGCAAAACTTGCAGAAAAGCAAGGTCCGGCGTCGCGTCGCCGACAGATTCTGAGCGCCTGGGCTGATACTCTCGCCGCACTGGGACGACATGACGAGGCCTACGCGCTCGCCCGGCGCGCCCTCGCCTCTCGCTGACCCCAGAGAGAAACAGAAATGGCGAACCCCACGCCGGGTCGCCGGCTGACGCTCTCACCGATCGGGTTCGATATCGTGCTCGCACTCAGCCAGGTCATCGACGGGCTGCGCTTGGCAGACATCGCCCACGTCATCGGCTCGCCGATCAGTTCCGCCCAGACCGCGCTGCGAATCCTCGTCGCCAACGACATCGCTCAGCGTCTCGCGAAGGACCCGCCACGTTACCGGCTCGCACCGGCGCATCCCGCCCGATCGGAGCTGATTTCGCTCGCGGCGGTGCTGCCCGAGGCGCCGCACGCCATCGGCGTCGCACTTCGGGCCAATCCCGCGATCGGCTATGCGGCCGTCGACGCCGAGGGCTTCCTCGTCTCCGAACGGACCGACGCCTCGAAGGATTCCCTCGACGTTCTCGATCGGACATTGGGAATGATTTCCGGGGCTCGCGCGGACGCGCCCGAGGTCACTCGGGTCCCCGAAGCCGAACTGGAGCGCCACCTCAAGGTGGCTGTTGGCCTGCGCGCCCGGGTTCGCCGAGCCGTGACGATCAAGGGCGTGCCACCGGCTTCGGCGGGCGGCATGCAGGCGGGTGGACAACGCGCGGTCATCTGAAACGCGCTTCATCAGCTCGTCATGAGGTCTGTGCGACGATCCGCCGATGACGTCGCGCGCGGTCGATAGAACGGCGATTGCCAGGGCGGGTCTTGCCGGTGCGATCGCGGCCGGGGCGGCGATCGGTGTCTCGGAGTTGATCGCCGGGATCCTCGTCGGAGCGCCATCGCTCATCGATGCCGTCGGGCAGGCGGTCATCAACCTCCAGCCGGCGGGCGCCAAGGATTTCGTCGTCGCCCTCTTCGGGACGAACGACAAGCTCGCCCTCGAGGTCTTCATCTCGCTCGTCGCGCTCGCGATCGCTGGTGCGCTCGGGATCGCGGCGCTGAGTCGGCCGATGATCTTCGGCATCGGTTTCGCAATCGCGGGTGTCGTAGGTGCGGTGGCCGCGCTCGCTGACCCACAGGCGAGTCCCGTGCTCGCGGTCCTCACACCGGCGGTCGCCGTCATGGTCGGGATCCAGATCTACTCCTGGCTAGGCGGCTCGGCGGATCCCGCCAAGACCGCCGATCCATCGATGCCCGACTGGTCGCGACGCGGCTTTGTTCTGAAGGCAGGCGGGCTCGCGGTCGGAGCAATCGCCGCCGGGGCGGCGGGTCGCGCGCTCCTGGACCGCCAGCGACGCGGCTCCACGCAGGCTGCCACGACCCTCCAGCCACCGGGTGCAGTTGCATCCTTGCCACCCGGCGCCGAATTGCCGGTAAAGGGCATCACCCCGCTCGTCGTGCCCAACGACGACTTCTACCGGATCGACACAGCCCTCCTGCCACCGAGCGTCGACGTCGGCAGCTGGAAGCTGCGCGTCTCGGGCATGGTCGATCGCCAAATCGAGCTGACGTACGACGAGCTCGCCCACCTGCCGACGTTCGAGCAATACGTGACGATCGCGTGCGTCTCGAACAAGGTTGGTGACAAGCTCGTCGGCAACGCGAAATGGACCGGCGTCGGGCTGCGCGACGTGCTCGATATGGCCGGCGTCAAGGCCGGCGCGACGCAACTCGTCGGCCGCTCGGTCGACGGCTGGACCGCGGGGATGCCGACCGAATGGGTCATGGACCCCGCTCGCCGCCCGATGATCGCCCTCCAGATGAACGACCAGCCGCTGCCGGTCGTCCACGGTTTCCCGGCCCGGCTCATCGTGCCCGGATTGTTCGGCTACGTTTCGGCCACGAAGTGGCTTGCCGAGCTCGAGCTGACGACCTGGGAGGCCTTCGATGGCTTCTGGATCCCGCGCGGATGGTCGAAGAAGGGGCCGATCCTGACGCAGTCGCGGATCGACGTGCCGCACTCCAACGGCCAGGTCTCGGCCGGTCACGTCACGATCGCCGGCGTCGCATGGGCACCCGACCGTGGCATCAGCCGGGTCGAGGTCGGGATCGACGATTCCTTCCGCGAGGCCATGCTCTCGACGCCGATCTCGAAGGCGACCTGGGTCCAGTGGACTTTCGACTGGGACGCGGCGCCTGGCCGTCACACGATCGCAGTCCGCGCGACCGATGGCACGGGCGAGACCCAGACCTCGCAGGTAACCCCCGAGGCGCCGGATGGAGCGCGAGGGTGGCACACGATCCAGGTATCGGTCACATAGGACCTGGCAACCTCTGCGCCGTACCGCAACTCGCTCACCGAGGTCCAACGACGACCCTAGGCACTCTCGTAGCGCACTCATTCGTGCTCTGCACACAACGCGGCGCGGTAGGGGCTCGTGGGGAGTGGCTTATCGGCTGTTTCGGCTCCTGGCAGCGCACCCATTCGTACTCCGCGCAACAAGGTGCCGATGAGCGCGGCTAATCGCAGCGCTACCGCTCGCAGCACGAATGGGGGCAATATCCGAGCCGTCAGCGGGCGGCGTGACGGGCCCGGCGTAACGGTCCAGCGGATGGGTGCCTTGGTGATCGGAGGCGGAGCTCCGCGACGCCATCCGCCCGGGGATTAGAAAGCAACTCTCGCCGCCACGGTCTACATTCGAGTCATGACCCGACGCCTCTACGCCTTCGACCAACCGGATCGCTTCGTCGCGGGCACCGTCGGCATGCCCGGCCAGCGGACGTTCTTCCTCCAGGCCCGTGACGCGGGCCGGATCGTGAGCGTTGCGCTCGAGAAGGTCCAGGTCGCGGTGCTCGCGGACCGTCTCAACGATCTCCTCGACGAGCTCGAGAACCGGGGCATCACCGAGACCGTAGAGGAAGCCATCGACGACGACGCGCCCCTCGACGAGCCGATCAACGAAGCGTTCCGAGCTGGCGTCCTGACGCTCGGCTGGGACGGCGACACCGAGCAGATCCTCGTGGAGGCGCGCGAGCAGATAGAGGACGACGCCGCGCTCGAGGACGCGACCCTGATCGAGGATGACGAGGATGGGCCGGACCTCCTGACCGTGCGGATCGCAGCACCGGCTGCACGCGCGTTCGTCGAGCGCGCCGTTCGCGTCGTCGCGTCCGGGCGGCCGGCCTGTCCGCTCTGCGGCCAGCCATTGGACCCCACCGGCCACATCTGCCCGCGCCGAAACGGCCACTACGTCAACTGAGCCGGGTGTGGACCGAGCTGGTCGCCGCCTCCTGCCATTCGATCCCGCCGCCACGCTCGAGGTCCTTCGCGAGGGCGAGCTCGAGGTGCTCGGCCGCCTCCTGGAATCGACCAACCAGGCACTCTTCTGCCGGCTGACCCGAGCCTGCCCGGATCCCGAGCCGCCCGTTGTGGTCGAGGCGATCTACAAGCCGATCCGCGGCGAGCGGCCGCTCGACGACTTCCCCGATGGCACACTCAGTCGCCGCGAGGTTGCGGCGCACCTCGTGTCAGAGACGACGGGCTGGGCGATCGTCCCGCCGACGGTCATGCGCGAGGGCCCGTTCGGCGAGGGCATGGTCCAGTTGTGGATCGACGTCGATCCGACCGTCGACGTCGTCGGTCTCGTAATCGACGACGATCCACGGCTTCGCTCCATCGCGGTCTTCGATGCGATCGTCAACAACACCGATCGCAAGGGTGGCCACCTGCTGCCGGTCCGCGGCGGGCACATCTTCGGCGTCGACCACGGGGTCTGCTTCTCGGCGGTGCCGAAGCTGCGAACGGTCCTCTGGGCGTGGCGTGGCGAACGGCTGGAGCCCGATGAGCTGGAGGTCGTCAGCCGTGTACGGGACGAACTGGACGGCGATCTCGGTCGTGAGTTGCTGGCGTTCCTCGATCCGGTCGAGGTGCAGGCGACGGGCATGAGGGCCGACCGACTGCTCCGGACGGGCCGCTTCCCGCGTCCCAGCCCGAACTGGCCGGCCGTGCCCTGGCCACCGTTCTGATGGGCAACCTCAACGAAGAGCAGCGTCTTGCTCTCCGAGGTCCGAGGCGGAGCTCCGCGACGCCATCGGCCCGAGAATTTCGATCAGGACGGCGCCCGTCACGTTCAGGAGTGTCGTCGGGCCATCGTGCGCGACAAGGCTCGGCACAGACGCGGTCGTCGTGTGGCCGTGGAGCCACAGCGGCGGCCGCAGGCGACGGAGCAGCCACCGATAGCCGGCGAAACCGACGTGATAGGCATCTGTGGGGGCGTCGCCGGCGCCCTCGGGTGGGGCGTGGCTGATCACGAGCACCGGCGCGCCACGCCCGATTAGCCCGGCCAGGAGGCGGCGCAGCCCGATCGCGAAGACATGACGCCACGCGGTCCAGGGCCGGCGACGATTGCCGTGCTCGCCTGCGCCCGGCCATTCGAGACCTACGATCTCGATCCCGGCCAGCCGCTCGACGCGGCCGGGCTCGAGCCAGCGCGGGACGATCACGCGGCCGTCCTCCCAGGCGCCGCCGTGGTCGTGATTGCCACGAACGTAGATGAGCGGCACGCCAAACGAGTCGGCGAGGAAATCGAGCCAGGCCGGTTCCAGGTCGCCACAGCCGATGAGGCCGTCGATGGGGCCCAGGGCCTGCCGGTTGACCTCGTACTCGAGGGCGCGGTCGGGCGCGTCTGAGGCGGCAAGGAAGCGGATCGGGCGCCCGGCACGATCAGTAAACGGCCGTGGATCCGGCCACTCCACCTCGAACCGACGAATCATGTCTCGTCGTCGGGCCGTGGCTCGATGTGGGGACCCGCGGTCCGTCGGCTGAGAGCAGACCGCAGGTCGGAGCCCTCGCGCATCGTCAGCTCGAGCGAGGCTGGTCGTTGCGACAGCGAGCCGCCGGGTCGCACGAGCTCGACCACGTTCGCGTCGATCTCGATCTGGCCGCCGTAGAGGGCCAGGCCGACGCGATTGTGGCCATCGAGAACCCAGTAGCTGTCGGCATACCTGACGACGTCGATCGGCGGCAGGATGGCGAGTCTTTCGCTGGCCTGCCGCAGCCGTTGCCAGCGAGCGCTCCAGTTCGTGCTGCGGAAGGGCTTGAGGGGCAGGAAGTCGGCGCCGCGCTGCGTCGCGCCGCCGACGGCCGTTCCTGCGATCTCGTCGACCTCGATTGACTGGACCCCGAGCTCGCGCGGGTTCGCCTGGCGTGCCTCGGGATGGCTGTCGTACAGGTACGGGAGCGGCTGGCGACCGAGCCGCCGCAGGCGCCGGACCCGCGCGCCCGGACGCTCGTCCCAGCGGCGGGTCGTCGCGTGCACCGCCGCATCCACGACCTCGACGACGCCGCCGATCGCGGAGACGACTCGTTGGCTCACCGGCGGGGTCGGTGTCTCGGTGCCTTCGGACCGGTCCTTCTCGTCCTGCATTCGGGCATGATCTCGCGCGCTCCGGAATGCCGCCTCCGTGCGGGCGGCCCGGCGCAGACTGTCGCGACGGTAGAATCCCGCCCAGTGCCTCTCGCCGTTCCGGTCGGACCCTCGACCGTCACGATCAATCGCGACGACCGAGTGGTCGTTTGTCAGACCGACGCGCGGATCGAGGCGGCGGCCGACGAAGGCTTCTTTGCCCGCGATACCCGCTTCATCTCGGGCTACGAGCTGCTCATCAACGGGCGCCGACCGGTCCTCCTGAACTCGTCGCCCGTCGAGTTCTTTTCATCGCGCTTCGAATTTACCAATCCGGAGCTGCTCGACACGGCCGGACCAATCGAGCGAAACAGCCTCTCGATCCGCCTGGACCGGACGGTGGCTGGCGGCGTCCACGAGGACCTCGACGTTATCAACTACGCCCGCAGGCCGGTACGGCTGACGATCGAGATCGGCCTCCAGTCCGACTTCGCCGACATCTTCGACGTGAAGAGTCACGCGCTCGTGCGGCGGGGCATGATCCACGCCCGCTGGTTCGCGAGCCGGCGTGAGCTACGGACGCAGTATGTCAACCACGACTTCCGACGCGAGCTCGTCATCGCGGTCGAGAAGGCCACGGTCGCCCCGCAGTTCGCCAACGGCCGGCTGGCGTTCGTCGCGACGATCCCGCCAAAGGGCGTCTGGCATACCTGCGTCAAGTGGCTGCCGGTGACGTCCTCCCGGCGCCGCCCGACGACGCTGCCGTGCTACGCCCTCGAGTCGCGCCAGCAGCTGTCCGGTCCGCACCTGCCCTCGGTCCGGATCGACACACCGAACCACACGCTCCGGCTGGCCTGGGACCAGGCCGTCCGTGACATGGAGGCACTACGGCTGGAGGATCCGCAGTTCGAGCGTGGCGTGTTCATCCCCGCGGCCGGCGTGCCGTGGTTCGTGACGCTATTCGGACGGGATGCGCTGACGGTCTCGATGCAGGGTATCTCCGGGTACCCGGAACTGGCCGCCGGCGCTCTCCGCCGCCTCGCCCAGCTCCAGGCGAAGGACACCGATCCCGAGCGCGACATGGAGCCGGGCAAGATCCCGCACGAGATTCGCCACGGCGAGCTGGCCGAGCTCGGGATCCTGCCTTTCGCGCCCTACTACGGGACGCACGACGCGACGAGCCTGTTCGTCATCGTCCTGTCGTATCTCTACCAATGGCTCGGCGATCGCCTGCTGCTGGAGCGCTACCTGCCCAACGCTGAAGCGGCGATGGCCTGGATCGATCGCTCCGGCGACCGCGATCGCGACGGGTTCCAGGAGTACGGGACCCGCTCCTCGCACGGTTACTACAACCAGGGCTGGAAGGACGCCGGCGACGCGATCCCTACCGAGGATGGATCGCTAGCTCCGCTGCCCCTCGCGGTGTGCGAACTGCAGGGCTACGTCTACGACGCGAAGCTGCGGCTGGCCGAGATCTACGACATCCTCGATCGGCCTCGCGACGCGACGCGTCTGCGAGCCCAGGCCCGGCGCCTTTACGAGCGCTTCAACGATGCGTTCTGGTGGGAGTCCGAGGGGACCTATTACCTTGGCCTGGACGGCAGCAAGCGTCCGATCCGCTCCGTCGCATCGAACGCCGGTCACCTGCTCGCCTCGGGGATCGTGCCTCCGGAGCGTGCCGGGCGCGTGGTAAGCCGCCTGATGGCCGAGGACATGTTCTCGGGCTGGGGGATCCGGACGCTGTCGTCGGACCACGTCGCCTACAACCCGTTCAGCTACCACACCGGCAGTGTCTGGCCTCATGACAACGCTCAGATCGCCGGCGGGTTCCGACGCTACGGCTTCGACGCCGAGGCGTCGCGTGTTGCGCACGGCCTGCTGGATGCCGCGGAACGGTTTGTCGCGACCCGCCTGCCGGAGCTGTTCGCCGGCCTGCCACGCCAGCCGGGCAGCTTTCCGGTCCAGTACCTCGGCGCGAACGTGCCGCAGGCCTGGGCTGCGGCGTCGATCTTCCGGCTCGTCGCGATCCTGTGCGGGATCCATGCCTCCGCCGGCACCGGCGGCTCACAGCTCTACGTCAATCCGGCCCTGCCCGACTGGCTACCGGAGCTGACGATCCACAACCTGCGCGCCGGCAACGGCTCGGCGACGCTCCGTTTCAGCGATGCGAGTGTCGAGGTCCTCTCGAACACGACGGGTTACGAGATCGTCCACGCACCAGCGCCGCGACCGATGCCGCCCGCGTACGTCGCCGCCGAATCGCGCCGACCGCGCCGGAGCCGCGTGCCCGCCTGACGTTGTCGGTTGGGGCAGGTCGTTCGTGCGACCGCGTGTGCACGCGTGGTGTGCCAAACGACCGATCGTCACGCCACCGTGGGGCCGTTCCCGCTCGAAACGCACGAACCATGTGCGTTTTGACCGGATTGACGGTCGTCACGCGCACGGGGCGTGCGATTCGACCGGTTGGGATGGCTGCGGGCGGTTCGTCCGGTCGTTTGGCACGTGGGGCGTGCACGAGTTGCCCCGAAGCCCTACGCGCGGACCTCCTGGCGCATGAAGCGGACGTAGGCGATGGCGAAGCAGACAACGGTGAGCGCGATAAGGGCGACGACCTGCGGCCAGACGATGATGAAGCTCTGGTCGAGCGACAGGAGCGAACCCACCTGCTGCTGGGCCTGAACGGCCTGGTCGACGCTGGCGGGCAGGCTCGAGATCGACGTCCGTGTCGGGTTCAGGAGCACGATCGAGCTCTCGCCATAGAGCGTGTTCGGCAGGATCCGGAAGAGCGTATCGCGGAGACCCGAGTTGGCGAGGTACTTGTCGGGGTCCGTGCTCAGCAGCGTGTCCGAGAGCGGTGCGAACGCGCCGGCGAGGAACGAGAGCAGGAATCCGCCGAAGAACGTCAGGCCGAACCACGAGCCGAAGCCGATGAGCGCCGAGGTCGCGGCGCTCCGGACGAGAACCGACAGCATCATCCCGAACGCCAGCCACAGCGACACGTAGATCAGCGTCAGGAAGAGCCACGCGACGAGCCGCAGGATCTCGGTCGGCGCGGGCACGATGCCGAGCCGGAAGATGCCGACGCCGCCGACGAACAGCGCGACGCCAACGATCACCAGCCCGATGATCGCGAGGCCCGCCGCGAACTTGCCGTTGATGACGTCGTCGCGGTGGATCGGCTGCGAGAGGAGGCGCGGCAGGGTGCCCTCGGATCGCTCGCCGTTGATGGCGTCGAACGCGAAAGCGACACCGAGGAGCGGGGCGAACAACCGCAGGAAGTCGTAGACGCCCGGCACGGCGACACCGGCCGACGACTGCGGGTCGGAGGTGATGAAAAAGAGCGCCAAAAAGAGTGCCGGGGAGCCGCTGACCGACGAAGCGGCGGAGCCGATCCGCGACGCCGCAAAGAACAACGGCACGAAGGCGGCCACGCCCAGCACGAGGATGAGGACGATGAACCGGATCGACAGGAGATGGTCGCTGAACTCCTTGCGGGCAACGACCATCCAGCCGGCATACGGCCGCGACCAGCGATCGACGGTCTTGGACCCGTCCGGCTCGGCGGCTGCCTCCGGCTGTGAAGCGTCCGGCGTAGTGGGGAGCGCCAGCTCGTCGGAGGTCATTGGACCGCTCCAGGATCGGCCGCGCCACTTCGGCTGACCGCTCGACGATAGATGTCCTCGAGCGACGGGACGACGGAGCGGATCGATGTCAGGTGGTAGGCCTCGCGGGCGGCCATCGCCAGGATCTCCTGTCGAATGCCCGACGCGGCGCCCGGTGGTCGAACGGCGACGGTCAGCGGATCAGCATGGCGAGCTCCGCGTTCCACCGAGACGACGCCATCGAGCGCCCGAATTGCGGCTTCGACCTCATCGCGCTGAGCATCGCCATCAAAGTCGAAGCCGGCCTCGACATGCGCAAGACCATCACCGAATCGCTCCGCCAGCACTTCGACCGTGCCGACGCCGATGAGCTTGCCCGAAGCAAAGATGCCGATCCGATCGCAGACCGATTGGACCTGGTTGAGGAGATGGCTTGACAGCAGGATCGACATGCCGCGCGTGTTCACGAGCGAGCGCAGCAGGTCGAGGATCTCGATGACGCCGATCGGGTCGATCGCGGTCGTCGGCTCGTCGAGGATGAGGACGTCCGGATCCTTGATCAGCGCGTCGGCGATCCCGAGTCGCTGGAGCATGCCCCGCGAATAGGTCCCAGCGCGATCGTCGGCGCGAGCCGTCATGCCGACCTGATCGAGGACCGCATCGATCGTCGTTTCGGCGACGGCCTGCGGGATCCTGTTCAGGCGGGCGGTGTAGCGGAGGTTCTGGCGGCCGGTCAGGTCGGTGTAGAACCCAACGCTATCGGGCAGGTACCCGATCCGCCGCTTGACCTCGAGCGGGTTGCGGGCCGGATCCAGACCGACGACCCGGGCGCTGCCCGACGTCGGTTCGGTCAAGCCGAGGAGCATGAGGATCGTGGTCGTCTTGCCGGCGCCGTTCTGGCCGAGCAGTCCGAAGATCTCGCCCGCCTGGACGTCGAGGTCGAGGTGGTCGACCGCGACGAGGTCGCCGTAGGTCTTCGTCAGGCCGCGGGTATGGATCGGGAAGCTGCCGCGGCCTTCGGACGTGCTGGCCCGACGTGCCTGCCGGTCACGGAGCCGACGCTTGCTCGGCGCCCGTGTCGTCGCGGTCATCGCCGTCCGTAGGTTCGGAAGACCCAGAACAGGCCGCCGAGCACGAGCACGATCAGCGCAATCCCGACGAGCGCCCAGATCTGTGACGTCTCGATGGTCGTCCGCAGCTCGACACTGTCGTTGGCCTGATCGTTCGAGACCCGGATCGTCGTCTGGTAGTCACCGGTGATCGCGTCCCCGGACGGAACGATGATCGCGGTCACCTTGCCACTCGTGTTCGGCGCGATCGGCTCCGGCGTCGCCGGATCGAACGTCACCTTCCAGTTGGTCGGCGCGGTCGCCTCGAGCTTGAGGCCCTCCAGCGGCGCGGTACCGGTGTTCTCGATGTCGATCTCCTGGCGGATCTCGCTGCCGGCCGTGCCGCGGTTGCTCAGGACGTCGTTCGGCGTGCTGACATTCATCGTGTAGTTGCCGGTGACCTCGACCTGGAGGTCGATGTCGGCGGTCTGGCTGCCCGAGGTCGCGGTGACGTGGATCGGGTACTGGCCGGCCGGGACGTCCTGCGGCGGCTTGGCCGATACGGCGATCGTCGATGAGCCGCCGGCATTGACGGTCGCGCTCGATGCCTGGGTCTGCCCTGACGGCGTCGCAGTCACGTCCCAGCCCTCGGGCCCCTCGGCGGTCAGATTGAACGTGAGGTCACGGGGAGTGTCGTTCTTGAGGTTGACGTTGAAGCTGAAGTTCGACGTAGCGGAGCCGTGGAGCTGGGGGAAGTCGGAGTCCATGCTCACGCTGCCACCGGCCGCGCTGCTGACCCGCAGATCGAGCGCGAGATTCGCGGTGTCGGAGCCGGCCGTCGCTCGGACGACGATATGCGCAGTTCCGTCCGCCGCCTCGCTCGGAACGTCGACATCGAGCTTGACCTCCGGTGGACTGCTCGTCCCGGCGACGACACTGTCGACGACGAAGCCGCCGCCGCGGATCGACGCCGACCAGCCTTCGGGCACGCCCGTCACGCGGAGGTTCACGCGGCGCTTCGGGTCCGATGCGATGTCGAGATTGAATGAGGCCGTGTTGCCCGGTTCGACCGACACGGCCGGGTACGGCGTCGAGATCGTCAGGCTCGCCCCGAGCGCCGCTGGCGCCAGGCTGAGACCGGTCGACAGGACGGCTGCGCCGGCAACGCTTGCGGCAAGCAGCCGCCGACGGATGTGGAACTCCCTCGCCACGGACTTCCTCCTGATGACCGACGCGGCCCTCGGACCGGTCGGGCTCGATCGGCGGCTCGCGGCGCCACGTCTGCCGGGCACACGCGCGGAACTGCCGCTCGGACTTGCGACGGTTACGGATTCAGCGCAATCGGCCCGCTGCCGTCAACCAACGTTGAATGAACGGCTGATTGCGAGTTCTGAATCTACGGGATCGCCGTTGGCATCGTCGTCGGCGAGGTAGGCCGTCGTCAAGACGAGCTGCCGGGAACGACCTCCGTGGCTGTCTCGATGCCGGCGGTGTCGGCTTCATCGGGCAGGACGACGAGCTCGGCATGTTCGCGCGCGGCGAAATCCGCTAATTGCGCGGTGCCCGCCTCGTCCGGCAGCCAGCCGAAGGCCTCGATGCCCGCGCCGTTGGCCTCGCGGACGCGGTCGGCGAGCGGTCCGCGGCCAACCGCCTCCAGGTCCGCCACCGTGAGCGGGTGGCCGCGACGTTCCGGCTCTGAATACTCCTTCTCCTCGCCGTCGGCCGACCAGCCGGTCGGCAGCGGGTCCTCGAGCGGGCTCAGCTTGGCGTCGACATCGAATAGGACGAGCCTCGCATGCCGCTCCCGTGCCAGCTCCACGCCCCTTCGCCAGACGTGGTCGTACCGGCCATCTTCGCCAGCGACTGCGACGATGGTCCGTGCTGTCGACTGCGTCATTCGAAGGCCTCCTCTCGTGTATTGCCGTCTTCAGGCTCGTCCGGAATGGGTGTCGGACGCGTTTCACGGGACCGCGGCTGGGGCTCGGATCGGCGTCAGCTGCACCTCCCCCGCCCCTCCTTGACGAATCGATGAACAGGCGCGATGATTGAAATGCCCGCAGAGCCGGCGCCCACTAGGAGCACCATCCCGCTCCGTCGCGCGCCGCCCGGGCTCAGATCACCGCTCCGGCCCAATCCGCCGTCGAGCGCCAAGCAGCCGCGAGCCGGCACAGGACCGGCCAACGCGGCAGGAAAGAACCGAAATGACCTCACGAACCATGACCACCGCCGTCGCCGGGCGATCGACCTCGATGCGACGGCTCCGCCGCCGTGCCTCGGCAGCCCACCGACCGTTTTGCGGCACCAACGGCTGCGCGAGCTTCCTCGATGTGGACGCCGCCACCGGCGTCGGCCACTGCGCAATCTGCGGTTACGCCCGTCGCGTCCGACCCGCGATCCACTGATCCGGCGCGCTCGCCAGGCGCGCCTCGCGAGGGCTGCCACCGGCGACCCCGCATACTCGCCGGCATGACCAAGGAAGTCGATCGCGGCAGGCTCGGCACGCTCATGGCGGCCGAGCAGGACACGTTCCGGGAGCGCCACCCGAAGTCGCAAGCGCTCTTCGAACAGGCTCAGGAGTCGCTCCTGGCGGGCGTTCCGATGAACTGGATGGTCAAGTGGGCCGGTGCCTTCCCGCTGTTCGTCGACACGGCACAGGGCGCCCACTTCACCGATGTCGACGGCCACGAATACGTCGATTTCTGCCTGGGCGACACAGGTGCGATGGCGGGTCACGGCGCCACACCGACGATCCGGGCTGTCGAAGGGCAACTCGCCCGCGGCATCACGCACATGCTGCCGACGGCGGATGCAATCGCAGCCGCCACGGAGCTGCGACGCAGGTTCGGTCTGCCGCTGTGGCAATTCACGCTGACAGCGACTGACGCCAACCGGTTCTCGATCCGACTCGCCCGCCAGATCACCGGCCGGCGATTCGTCGCGGTGCACGACCACTGCTATCACGGGTCAGTTGACGAGACGTTCGCCACGCTCGACGAGCGGGGTCGTGTCGTTGCGAGTCGCGGCAACCTCGGGCCGCCCGTCGATCCTGCGACGACGACCCGTGTCGTCGAATTCAACGACGTGGCCGGTCTCGAGACGGCCCTCGAGGATCGGGCGGTCGCCGCCGTCCTGATCGAGCCTGCCCTGACGAACGTCGGCATCGTCCTGCCGGAGCCCGGTTACCTCGACGCCGTTCGGGAGATCACGCGGCGAACCGGCACGATCCTCATCGTCGACGAGACCCACACGATCTGTGCCGGCCCCGGCGGCGCCACCGGTCTCTGGGGTCTCGAACCCGACATGCTCGTCATCGGCAAGACGATCGGTGGCGGGATCCCCGTCGGGGCCTATGGCATGACTGACGACATCGCCACTCGAATCGACTCTGTCATGACCTGGGAGGACTCCGACGTCGGCGGGATCGGCGGCACGCTCGCCGGGTACGCCCTGTCGATGGCTGCCGTGCGCGCGACGCTCACCGAGGTCCTCACGGATGACGCGTTCGAGCGGATGATCCCGCTCGGCGAGCGCTGGGCGAACGGCGCATCGCAGGCGATTGCGCGGCACGGCGCGCCCTGGCACGTGACGCGGCTGGGCTGTCGTGCCGAGTATCACTTCAGGCCGGACCCGCCGCGCACGGGCGCCGAACAATGGGCTCACGCCGACTCCGAGCTGGAACGGTTCCTCCACCTGTGGGCGATGAACCGCGGCATCCTCATGACGCCGTTCCACAACATGGCGCTCATGTCGCCCTCGACGACGACCACCGACGTCGATCGGCACACGGAGGTGTTCGACCAGGCCCTGGCCATTCTGTTCGACTGACCCGGCGGGACTCTTGGCGACGCATCCGAGTACGAATGCCCCGCCCCACCATGATCGAATTTCGAGTTCCTGCCGGTATCGTGAACGACCCGATTCGCGATCGGACGAGCTATTGGCGGACGACTGGGCGAGTGGGGCCTGAGCATCCGGAGATACGACCCTGACCGTCGGGCTTCGACTCGTCGGCGTGGCGGGCAAGCGCGGCGTCATCCCGCGCCTGCCGACCGCGGACGACCTCATCGACCACATCGAGCGCCAGCTCCGCGAGGAGTGCGGCGAGGCGATCGTGTCGCTGTATCGGCTACCGGCCGGCGACGACGCCCGGCGGCTCCGTGTGCGGCTTCACCCAGCCGCGCGGGAGGTCGAGTTCACGACGGGTGAGCCGGCCCGGGTCTCGGTTGCTGCGACGACCGCCGATGTCGGCCCCGGCTATCACACGTATCTCGCCGAGCTGGTGCGGCGGATCGGCGCCGAGCAATCGGTCACGTGGGAGCCGCCGAGCGAAGAGCTCGGAACGGCCGACGACACGGGCTACTTCGACTCCGGCCGGCGGGAGGATGCCGAGCGTCGCCTCCTTGTCTGGCTTCGCGGTGGCCTCGACCAGGCAAATGCCGCCCGGCGTATCGGTGGCAGTGCCGTGGCGATCCAGTCGACCAACGGTCACCGATTCGTGAGCGATGGCCGGCTCATCACCGCCCTCGGCCCGCGGGACGACGCCTGGCTCGATGCGGCACTTGGCGATCCCCGAGTCGCGATCGACGTCTTCCCGTGGTGGACCGATGCCCTGGACGCGCGCCACCTCCTGAACCGCGCACTTACGCTCATGTGGACCGAGGTCCGCTGGCGGCCGGCGGCGACCGACGATGAGCGGCTCGTCCAGGCGGAGTCCCTGCGTCTGCTGCGGCGAGCCTACGCACTCGACCCGTCACTCCCCTATCCGTGGCGCGAGTGGCAGGAGCTCATGGCTCATACGGGGACGATCGATCCGATGAGCGACCGGATCGCCAGGGAGGCAGCGTCGAGCCCTGACACGCCACGCATCGGCTATCGACGTCGGCCGGTCATGGTCACCCACGCCGGTTGGGGCCTGACCGTTCCCGGGACGTTTGCCGAGCGTCGCAGCGACGGGGAGTGGTGGGGCGGCGAGGGTGGCCGGGCGATCACCCTGGCCGCCACCCCGACCGAGACCGACGGCCGACCGATGCTGCCCGCCACGTTCCTGCAGCGCGTGGCCGGTCATCTCGGCACCGACGTCCTGCGTCACGAGGACGGCCCGATCGTCGGCGCGGCTCGGCTGACGGTCAACGACGAGGCGGGGGTCGAGACCGCGGTTCTCGAGGGCTATTCGGCGGTCGTCGGCAGCGGCGCGGCGATCCGGGTCGAGATCCACGATCCGGCTGACTGGGAGTGGGCCCTCGACATGTGGAGGTCCCTCCGACCAGCCGCGTGACAGGCTAGCTGTCATTGTCCCCGGGTATCGTTCGAGAGTGCAGATCGCCGCGGACGGCAGCCTCATCGTCAGCGCCACGGACCTCGTCGGTTACCTCGCCTGCGATCACCTGGCGACGCTCGAGTTGCAGGCCCTCCACGGCGAGCTCGAGAAGCCGTTCAGGAACGATCCCGAGCTCGACCTGATCCGCCGCCGCGGGTTCGAGCATGAGAAGGCGTACCTCGGGCGCCTCCGCGCGGATGGCCGAACCGTCCACGAGATCGCGACCCGCGAGGCGCACACGCCCGATGAGCTGCGGGCGGCCGAGGCCGAGACGCTGGCGGCGATGCGAGCCGGCGCGGACGTCATCTTCCAGGCGACGTTCTTCGATGGTCGCTGGCGCGGTCACGCCGACTTCCTGCTCCGCGTCGACCGACCGTCCGCGCTCGGCCCCTGGAGCTACGACATCGCAGACACGAAACTCGCGCGTCGGGTCAAGGCCGCAGCGATTCTCCAGATGTGCGTCTACGCGGACCTTCTGGAACGCCTTCAGGGCGTCCCGCCGTTGACGTTGTCGGTCGTGACCGGCGATGGGGTCGCCCATCCGCACCTGCTCGCGGATTACGCGGCGTACTATCGGGCCGCGAAAGAGCGCTTCGAGGCCACCGTCTTCGGCACTGCAGAGCGTCGAGGCACGTACCCGAACCCGGTCGAGCACTGCCGCGTCTGCACGTGGTGGCCTGTCTGTGTCGATCGACGCCGCGCGGACGACCATCTGTCGCTCGTCGCGGGTATGAACCGCTCGGCGACGAAGAAGCTGACCCTGGCCGGTCTGCCGACGCTGACGGCCCTCGCACGGAGCCAGGACGAGGAACGCATCAGGGATCTCGGCTCGCGCTCGCTCGATCGGCTGCGCCGTCAGGCGCGGCTTCAGGCCGCGTTCGCCGAGACGCACGAGCTTCGCTACGAGCTCATCTCACCCGACGACGAGAACCGCGGCAAGGGCCTCGCCCTGCTACCGGAGCCATCGCCGCTGGATCTCTTCTTCGACATCGAATCAGACCCGTGGGCGATCGAAGGCGGCCTCGAATACCTGTTCGGCGTCGTCGAAGAGGTCGGCGGGCAGGCGCGCTTCGACGCCTTGTGGGCCCACGACCGCGAGGGCGAGAAGCGGATCTTCGAGACATTCATCGACCGCGTCGCCGAGCGTCTCGAGCGCGACCCATCGATGCACGTCTACCACTACGCGGCCTACGAACCGGCTGCCCTGCGACGATTGATGGGTCGCCACGCGACCCGCGAAGACGAGCTCGACCGATTCCTCCGGGCAGGCGTCTTCGTTGACCTCTACCAGGTCGTCCGGCAGGGTGTCCGCGCCTCGGTGGAGTCGTACTCGATCAAGCAGATCGAGAAGTTCTACATGCCCGAGCGCGAGGGTCCGGTGACGAGCGCCGGCTTCTCGGTGGTCGAGTACGAACGCTGGATGGAGGGCGGCGAGCAGGCGGTCCTCGATGCGATCGAGGCCTACAACCGCGACGACTGCGTCTCCACGTGGCGTCTGCGGACGTGGCTCGAGGAGCGCCGCGTCGAAGCCGCGCCGCTCTACGGAGGCCAGGTGCCGCCGCGGCCGACGATCGAGGACGGCGCGCCCGGCGAGGACTTGGCGCGGGCACAGGCAGAGACGCGTGAGCGCGAGGATGCGCTTCGGGCGCACGTGCCAGCCGATCGGGCCCAGCGCACGGACGAGGAGCATGGTCGCTGGCTCCTTGCCGGTCTCCTCGACTGGCACCGCCGGGAGGCCAAGCCGCAATGGTGGGACCACTACCGGCTGCGCGGGGCGACGGTCGAGGACCTCATCGCAGACAGCACGGCACTCGGTGGGCTCGTCTTCGAGGAGGACCTCGGGCGGCTCGCCCGATCCGCCCTGCATCGCTATCGGTTCGATCCCGGCCAGGAGACCAAGCTCAAGGAAGGCGATCAGCCAGTCGACCCGGCAAGCGGCGAAGGCGCCGGCACGATCGTCCGTCTCGATCCTCTGGCCGGAGTCGTCGAGTTGAAGCGGAACCCGTCACGGCCCCATCCGCACGCGCTGATCCCGAGCATGCCGTACGGGACCGAACCGATGCGAGGCGCGCTGGGACGGCTGGCCGACAGCGTCCTCGCCAACGGCCTGGACGGCGAAGGGCCGTACGCCGCCGCACGCGACCTCATCCTCCGCCGCCGACCGCGGATCAGGGGCCTGCCCGACGGGGCGGTGCTCGCGGCGCCGGCAGAGACGCCGACGCTTGCGGCGCGACGGATCGGGCTCGAGCTGGACCATGGCGTACTCCCGATCCAGGGTCCGCCGGGAACGGGCAAGACCTACACGGGCGCGCGGATGATCCTCGACCTCGCCGCGACGGGGAAACGGATCGGCGTCACGGCCCAGTCGCACCGTGTCATCGCCAACCTGCTGGAGGCCGTCGCCGCGGCCGGTTTCGCCGAGGGCGTCCCGATCCGCATCGGCCAGCGCTGCGACGAGGCGGACGAAGCGAGCGCCGACCCGCGCATCGAACGGCTCGACACGAATGACCTCGCGAGAGCGGGCCTTGCTGACGCGAAATTCGATGTCGTCGGTGGGACCTCGTGGCTGTGGGCCCGGGAGGACATGGCCTCGACCGTCGACGTGCTGTTCGTCGACGAGGCCGGGCAGATGTCCCTTGCCACGGTCTGCTCGGTCGCCGGCGCAGCCGACTCGATCGTGCTCCTCGGCGATCCCAACCAGCTGCCGCAAGTGTCGCAGGGCTCCCATCCGGAGGGAGCGGCGGCATCGGCGCTCGAGCATGTCGTGGGCTCCGACACGACGATCGCGCCCGATCGCGGGCTCCTCCTCGGGACGACATTCCGCCTGCATCCCGACGTCAACGGCTATGTCTCCGACGCTTTCTACGGCGGTCGCCTCGAAGCCGACGCGGCCAACAGTCGCCAGGTCGTCGAGAGAGGGCCGGTCCTGTCGGGCACGGGTGTCCGGCTCCTGTCGGTCGAGCACGCGGGCAATGGCAACCGCTCGCGCGAGGAGTCGGCGGCGGTCGTCGACGCCGTGCGCACGCTCCTTGGCAGGACCTGGACGGATCGGCGGGGCATCGAACGGCCGCTGACGATCGACGATGTCCTTGTCGTCGCGCCGTACAACGCCCAGGTTGCCGAGATCGGGCGGGCGCTCGAGGCGAGCCTCGGTGATCGCGGGCGGGTCGGCACGGTCGACAAGTTCCAGGGACAGGAGGCGCCGGTGGCCATGTATTCGATGGCTACTTCGACGCCCGAGGAGGCGCCGCGCGACCTCGAGTTCCTTTACTCGGCGAATCGGCTCAATGTCGCGATGTCACGGGCGCGGAGCCTGGCCGTGCTCGTCTGCAACCCGGCGCTCCTCCAGGTCGCGTGCCGGACGCCGGAGCAGATGCGGCTCCTCAACAAGTTCTGGCAACTCGTCGAGGTCGCGGCAAGCCAGGCGATCGAAGCCGGCGGCGAACCACCGACCATGCCTGTGGGGCCGCTCGAGCCTGCCGCCGATGGACCCTTGGTTCTTTGGGCCGAGTTGGAGCCTGCGTGACCCTTGGGTCGCCGGTTGAGCGGGCCACCCCGGCGTTGGCAGCTGTGCGCGCTCGTTCACGCACACCGAAGTGCGCTCGCTCGCGTGCTCGCTGCCGCCTTGGTCTGACCTCGGTCAACCGGCGAGTCCGAATCAGCGGCTCGACGAATTCTCGATGCGGTGCCAGCCAGTTCGGCGACGACGCTGGCGCTCGGTCTGCAGCCAAACGATCGCGACGAAGACAGCCGCCGCGATGACACCGATGACGGCCGTCTCGCGCAGGCCGATCGCGAACAATCCCAGCCCGACGAGGAGCGCCCCGAGGAGGCCGTTCACGAATGACACGACCCCGGCGAGCGAGACGAGCATCTGCCAGTCGCCGGACCGTACTCCGTACGACGCGAGCAGCGCACCGACGCTGTCGTCCGCGGGCGGCTCGAGGAAGTCCGCTGCAAGCGGTGAGCGGCGGACATAGAACCGCCGGATCCGATTGATGCGTAGCGCGTACTGGAAGTCCTCGATCGAGACCTGGAGGACCCGCTCGAAGGTCGTGATGCCGAGGAAGACGAGTGCTCCGAGGACGATCAGGCCAAAGGCGGTGGCCACCCCGGGATCCGGCAGCTGGCCGAGGAATGCCGCGGCGACGAGTGCCGCCGAGGTCGCGGTCAGGAAGATCGACACACGACTGACGGCTTCGGACGTCGCCGCGGAGCGGGCCGACTGCAGGACGAAATGCTCGGTCGACAGGATCGACGTCGCCGTCGCCTCGTCCGCCTCCTGGGCTTGGGCTCTGTCGCGGGCAGTTGACGAGTCGCCTGGGCTATCGGTCATGCGCCGAAGGATACGAGGGTCCGGCGTGGCCACGATCCGTGAGGCACGGTACGCTGACACCGATGTCGAGCTACGCCGTATCGGCGCGGATCGCCACGACGCGACCGCATCTGCGGGCGCCCGACCCGAGCCTGACCGACGCAATCCCCCGATGGGCATCGAGCGACGTGCCGGACGCGTCCGAGGAGCCGCCAGTGCTCGTCACTCGCCTACCGGCCATTGACTCACTCGACGAGGATCCGTCGACGTGGCTGGAGCGGATGGCGGTCGGCTGGGGGCAGATGACCTGGTACCTGTTCAATCCGGAGGGCTGGCGATGAACGCTCGACGCCTCAACGCTCCAACGTGGCGCACGATTGGCGCCGCCGCGCTCCTGTCGATCGCGACACTGGTGCCCGCACCTACTGCGTTCGCAGTGGCACCGAGCCCCGACGGCGGAGCGGCGGCCAGGAGCGGCACCGCTCAGCCCGGTACGGGCCCATCGGCGGCGGCTGTCGCTCCGGACTTCAGCCCCGGCGGGATCTCGATCACGTTGTCGTCGGTGGCAGGTGGGTTCTCGAAACCGGTTCTCGTCACGAACGCCGGCGACGGGTCGCACCGGCTGTTCGTCGTCGAGCAGGGCGGCCGCATCAGGATCATCAAGAACGGCAGCGTCCTCGCGACGCCGTTCCTCGACATCCGCACCTCCGTATCGACGGGAGGCGAGCGCGGCTTGCTCGGACTCGCCTTCCACCCGAACTTCGAGTCCAACCACAAGCTCTACGTGAACTTCACGAACAGCCACGGCGACACGGCGATCAGCGAGTACCGCGTCGGCAGCAATCCGGACCGCGTCGACCAGAGGACAGGCCGCCGGATCCTGACGATCCAGCAGCCGTATGCCAACCACAATGGCGGCAACCTCGCCTTCGGCCCCGACGGCTACCTGTACATCGGGATGGGCGACGGCGGCGGCGCCGGCGATCCGGGCAATCGCGCCCAGAGCCTGGGCACGCTCCTCGGCAAGATGCTCCGGATCGACATCAACGGGACGTCCGGTTCACGGCGCTACCGGATCCCGTCCTCCAACCCGTACGTCGGGCGAGCTGGTCTCGACGAGATCTGGTCGCGTGGCCTGCGAAACCCGTGGCGCTGGTCGTTCGACCGGGCGACCCGAGCGCTGTGGATCGGTGACGTCGGCCAGAACCGTTACGAGGAGATCGATCGCCGCGTGAAGGGCACCCACCCCGCCGGTTGGGGCGCGAATTTTGGGTGGCGGGTTATGGAAGGCCGCCACTGTTACTCGCCGCCGAGCGGCTGCAACACGTCGGGCAAAACGCTGCCCGTCGTCGAATACAGCCACAGCTCGGGCTGCTCGGTGACGGGTGGGTTCGTCTATCGTGGGACGACCTATCCGATGCTCCGCGGCGGCTACTTCTTCGGTGACTTCTGCTCCGGCAACATCTGGACGATCAGCGCGAGCGCCGCGTCGCCGGCGCGGCGGACGTTCCTGATGAACACCGGCTTCAACATCTCGTCGTTCGGAGAATCGCAGGGCGGCGAGCTGTATGTCGTGGACTACTCGGGCGGCCGCGTCCTCCGCATCGTCGGTCACACCAAGTAGCCGGCGCGTTACGGCGCGCCGAAACGGGCCGCTGAAAGGGCCGGCGGGATGGCTGGCTCGCGACCAAGCGCAAGCTCGGCCGCCATGCGGCCGGTGGCCGGGCCCGTCGAGATGCCCCACGGCCCATGACCGGCCGCGACGATCGCGTCGCGCAGCCAGGGAACCTGCCCGACAAGCGGCCGGCCGTCGCGGCTGACGGGCCGCGGGCAGAGGCGGGTTCCGATGATCGGGGCGTTCGCCACGGCAGGCACGAAGCGGCGGCCACGTTCGACAAGGACGTCCCGATAAGTCGCGACGTCGGGTTGCTCGGGCAGGAACGTCGAGCCGAGGGACGAACGGCCCTCTGCGGTGATGAGGCTGAAGTCGACCTCACCGAGTGCGACCTCGCCGCTCTCCGGTGGCTCGATCGACATCGTGTTCTCGGACTCCTCGAGGACGTGGACCGGCGGCTTCTCGAGGTCGACTTCGAGGACGACACCCCAGATCGGGATGATCGGCTGCCACGCCCCGCTCGGATCGAGCAGGGCGGGTGTCCACGGGCCTGCCGTGACGATAACCCCGCCTGCGCCGATCTCCAGACCGTCGACCTCGACGCCGGTCACCCGATCTCCCGTCAACGACAGCCGTGCCGACGATCCGAGGCGGATCTTCGCGCCGAGACGCTCCGCAAGGGCCGCGTATGCCTCAACGGCCGATGCCGGCCGTACCGGGTAGCCGACCCCGAGGCGGCACGCTGCGACGTCCGGAGCGAGCGTCGGCTCGAGACGCTGGAGATCCGGGCCGGCGACGTACTCGGGCTGGAGATGCGGCACGAGCGCCACGAGGTCGCGAGCGATCTGGGCCATGGCCTCGGGGTCGCCGGAGACCATCAGCAATCCCGACGGCTGGGGCGGCAGGCTGAAACGCGACTCTGATTCGCGCGAGGCGTCACCAAGTCGCCGGTAGTG
>Ga0081539_10002598_pt1 | contig 24791 bp, 8 predicted proteins | sample TabmetS4T2R2_FD_71023 | JGI IMG/M metagenome (GOLD analysis project Ga0081539, IMG submission 71023) | Tabebuia heterophylla rhizosphere microbial communities from the University of Puerto Rico - S4T2R2 | ecosystem: Host-associated > Plants > Roots > Rhizosphere ...
CGGATGAAGGCGATACCGAGGCAGACGAATCGATCGGCGAGGCGGTCCAGATGAGTGCCTCCGCTCAACTGCGCGCCGATCGGGATCGCAACCGCCGCCGGGCGTGGGCGCGGCGCCTGGCCGCCGACCAGCGTCTCGAGGCGCAGCGCGCCGCGGCGCTGCAGCGCAGCATCACGAATCGCATCCGTGCGATTCCGGTGAAGGCGACGACTGGTGTGACGACCGTCGGCACGCTGCAGGGCGCGGGTGTGGTCACGGCAATTCTGCCCAACGGCCGGCGGACGCGGATGCGCATCGTGCCGACCGTGGCGCCGATTCGCGAGGTCAATCGCCTGCGCTCCGTCGTTCTGGCCAACGAGAAACGGCAGGCCGCGGCGATCCGAACGAACACCAAGGCGCTGACCGCGCTGGCGGCCACGCAGACACAGGTGGTCAAGAAGCTCACCGATGCACAGGTCAAGAGCGACAAGGATCTCGGCCGCCGCATCGTCGAAGGTCACAATCGTCTGGACCAGCGGATCACCAAGGAGCTGACCGGCGGCACGGGCATCCTCGACAAGCACAACAAGAAGCTGATTCGCGTGCTGAAGCGCGAGCGGCGGCGGGCGATGATGAACAACGTCCTGCTGGCGACGTCGATCCCGTTCTTCGTGGCGTACGGCGAGAAGGAGGATCTGCTCAAGAGCACGGACAACTGGGTCCTGGTCGGCTCGACGCTGTTCTGGCTCCTCGGCGACGACGTGCTCAGCTCCTACGCCAAGGAGAAGGGGGCGCTGCAGAACGTGGCATCGATCTGGTCGTACGCTGGATTTGCGGCGAACGCCGGCACGCTCTTCTGGTGGTTCAGGAACACGGACACCGAACGCTTCCTCGCCGGCGTCAGCGTCATCAACGCCGGGACCGCGAAGCCGAACGTCATTCCGATCGGCAACCAGCTGAAGAAGGACAGTCTGGCGGAATTCAAGAAGACGTCGCACATTGCCGTCGCGACGTTCATCGAGAAGCCGAACCAGCCGTCGGTTCTGCGGGCGTCGGTGGATCCCGCGAACGCGACCCTGACGTTGATTTGCGAGAAGGCGAACGGGACTGCGGAGCCGACGGGGACGGTAAAGGTCGCGTGGATCGTCGATACCAAGGCGCCGCTCAACCTCCCGAGCGCGTGACGCGAGTCGTCTTCACAGGGACCACTGGTGGCGGGCGATTGGCGCTCGGACGTCGACGAGTGGCGCTCCGGCGATCGGGATGATCGCGGGGCGCCGCTCCGAGGCGCGCGGCAGGTCGCTGCCATCCTGCCAAACGGGCGGACGCTGTGGCTGGGGATCGACCCGCCACTGGCGTCCGCCGCGTCCGTCGATCGATTTGCTCACTGGGCCGACCGGACCGCGACCGAACGGGCGTACGGCATACGGTCGCGGAGCGAGGCGCTGGATCGACTGGCTCGCGGCCTCGCCGATGAAGTCGAACGGCTCGAGGCGAAACGACTCGGACGCGTCGAGGCGTTTCGGCGTCGCCTCGTCGCCGGCAATCGCAAACTGGACACGCAGTTGTCCAAGGCACGCGAGGAGCTGCACGCCCGGCTCACGAAGCAGCTCGAGACCGACGACGAGAACGTGCGTCGGTTTCGCCGTCGTCAGGTGTGGGACACGATCCTGGTTGCCACCGCGCTGCCGCTCTTTGCCGCGTACGGCGATCGCGACGACCCGTTCGGCTCGAACAACCTGACGCTGGTCCTGTCGCTGCTGATATTCCTCTTGGGAGATGAAGTGGTGGAGGCGGTGTTCGCCAAGGATCGCGACTCGTCGGCATCGGTGGTCAAGGACGCCGATATCTGGTCGTACCTCGCACCGCTGGCCAATGTCATCGCGGGGTGGTGGCTGCTGGGCGATCGGCAACACCAGCGCTTCATTACAGGGATGGCGACGGTGCCACTCGAAAACGTCAGCGTGGATGTTCGAGCGCCTGGCGGTCCGCAGTACCCCTACACCGCCGTCGTCGATCTGAAGCCGCAGATCGCGGTGGATCACGTTCCTGATTTCGAGACGTTCGCGAATGTCCCGGCGGTGGCCGCGATTGGCGACGTCCGACTGAAGGAGGATGGGCAAAGGGTCGATGCGGTTGTCGACGGCCTTACCGCAAAGGTCGATCGCGGCACGCTGAAGTTGTCGTTTGTCGCTCGAGTACGGCGGAGGCGGAGACGCTATCCAACCGCGCTGGGCGAGGTCGATCTCGCCTGGATGGTCGATACCAAGAAACCGGTGACGCCTGTACGAGTCACGTGACGAGCAGCCATGGCAGACGCACTCCCCGCTGATCTGGCGACAGCCGTAGCCGGCGCACTGCGCGGCGATCGCACGCGTCTGCGTTCGGTCGTTGCCGACGTGCAGCAACGCTCATCGGAGAAGGCCTGGGCGGCCATCCTCCAGCAGCCACAACGCACCGCGACGCGATTGCCCGTGTCGACGGCGCAGCCGATGCCGCGACCGGGGCCGCCGCGCGAGGTCTCGCTGCGGCTTCCGAACGGCCGCCGGATGCGCGCGCGGATCTCTCCGGCCGTGGCGTATCGACGCGACGTGGAGGCCGTGGCGCGGGTCAGCGCCGCCAACACCCGCCGTGCGTTCACGGCCCTGGGCCATCATCGGGGCGCGATCGAGGAGTTGCGCCGTTCACAGGGCGAGCTGCAGGAAAAAGTCCAGACGCTTCAGAATCAGGCCGATCAGACGGTGATTGGCCTCGTGCAGGCGCTGGCCGGTCTACGTCGTCGTGTTCGGCAAGTGAGCGCGCAAACGACGGTGCTCACCAGTGCGGTGTTGCCCGCCGGTGCGCCAAGGCCCACTACGATTCCGACCGGGCCCCCCAATGCCACCGGTGCGCGACCATTGCGCGCGCGCCTCGCACCGCAACACACCCAACGGCTCGAGCAGGTGCGAGCGGCGCGCGCGCTCGCCGTGCGCGAGCAGATCCAGAACGTGACCAATGTCGTGCATACGGTACAGGGTGCCGCGTACGGGCAGAAGGGCCGGGTCTTTTCACGCAACAACCTGATGCTGGCCGGAAATCAGCTCGTCTGGAGCTCGCTCGAGCCGCTGCTCAGAAGCACGGGTATCGTCAGCGCTTCGGGCGCTCCGCTTGTCGCGGGCCTGGCGGCGCTGGGCACGCTGGTCAGCGGCGGCGTGCTGCTCGGCGAGCGGCAACATGAGCGGTTCATCACCGGCGTGACGACGTTCGACGGTCCGACGACCGAGATTGTGGAGTCGCTCCGTGACAAAGTTGCGGAGGGATTCTGGCTGACATTCCGCGAGCGGGACGACATTCCGGTGACCGTCACGGCGTTGGATCCAGTGATGGCGTTCGCGTTCGTCATCGGTGCTGTCAGGCGCGGTTCGCTGATATTGACGAAACTGAACAACAGCGTGCCGGGCGGAGCTCCGCCAGACCTGGGCCCAGTAGGGGAGTTTCCTGAGGGGCGAGTGTCGTGGACGATCGATCTGGGGCCCGACTTTGGCTGAGAACCCGCTCGTCACCCTCGTGCGCCTCCTGGGCGGTACGCTGCTGCTGCAAGGGCGCCTCGGTCACCAGGTCCTCGGGGAATTACTCATCACGAACACTAACGAAATAGCGCTGGCCGTCGCCGGTGTGGTGATCGCGGGCACGAGCGGTCAGCGAAGCGCGGTGGGACAAATCGCGTTGCGCACGGTCGTCCCTGCCGTCGCCGTGCGCACGCTGCTCGACAAGCAGGAGAAGCGGATCGACCGCAAGCGCCAGCTGCTGGAGGAATACGAGCGCGAGATCGAGCAAGGAGGACGCTGCAGCGATATCCTGCTGGAGCGCGTGCGTGAGCTCGAAAAGCGCTGGACCGCCTGCGCCAACGCGAACCAGAACCTACGGAAGGATCGCAGGAAACTACTCACGAAGTTGAAGGAGGCGCGCCGCCGGCGCGGCGCGAAGGCGTCCCGCCGTTCCTACCGCCACTGACCTCACGACGCCCAGGCGTGCGTCGCGCCGCGGGTGCCGGGATACCTGTGATTGGTGATGACGTCTCGCGCGCGATTGATGTCGCGCGAGATGCGGCTGCGGCGCTCGAACTCGACAGGGTCGTCGCCGGCATGATCGGGATGCGCCTCACGCCGTCGTCGCCGCCACGCCTCGTGAACCTCGCGGTCGCTCGCGGTGGGCAGCACGCCAAGCATCTGATACGCCCAATACACATCTTCACGCGGAGGCGGCTCGCTCTCACGACGCGTGTACGCGCGTTGCGCTCCCGCGATGGCCTGGCGGAACACCGCGCTGAGCCGCTCGGCCGCGACCTGATCGGCGGCCCACTCGAGCGCCTGCCCGATGAAGGACATGTCGTTGCTGACGCCGGACCAGATCGCCCCGAGCGCGGCACTGCGAGCCAGGGCGCTCACGTCTGCCAGCGCTGGCAGCCCCGCGTCCCACGCGATCAACTCGGCGCGCCGAAACAGGTAATACCCCGGCAGAACGCCCAGTGTCACCGGCGCCCGACAGCCGCGCAGTCCCTGGTGAAGAAAGCGCAGCACGCTGGGGCCACCCAGCAGCAGCTTGCGCAGCGTGATCTCGGCGAACGCGATGTCCTGGTGCTCGGCGGCGAGGGTAGTGGCGAGCGGGCGGTTGAATCGGTGGCGCGAGTGGACCGACACGAATACCAGCGCGAGCTCGGAATTCCTGATGAGCTCGAACAGCTGCGCGGCGTCGAGCGGCGTCGGGTTCGTCACGGTGCGGCACGTGCGGCTCAGGCGACTTCGGCCAGTCCCGCGTCGAGCGTGGAACGGCGAATCCGCTTGACGCGATCGAGATACGTGGACGCCGTGGCCACCGGTCTGGCGACGGCCGTCAGCGTCTGCCGCGATTCGGTCAGCGCGGTGGAGAGCGCGCCAACCGATGCGGGGACGGACGTGAGCGCCAGCCGCGTGCGTTCCGCGTCCAGCGAGCTGCGCATGTTCGCGAGCGTCGCGTCGACGCTCGCACCGGCCGCGGGACTGACGTTCGAGACGCCGTCGAGCGCGACGAGCGCGGCGGTGACTGCCTGCCGGACGTCGGCGAGCTCGGGACGGCTCGCGATCGCAGCGACGGTGGCGCCGGCGGCACTCGCCGCGGCGACCAATGTGTCGAGTCGCTCACGTGCACGCGTGAGACTCGCGCCGACGTCGTGCGCCGACTGCAGGTCACGTTCCACCTCCGACAGCAGATCGCCTTCCCGTCGTCGCAGATCGTCGAGAGTCGGCGCCGGAGGCGGAGGCTTGGTGCCCGGATCGCGCGTCACCGTTCGAATCACGCGTTCGAAGCGTCGCTGTGCGGCGCTCAGCCCTTCCTGGATCGTGCGGTCGAAGAGGATCGCCATGCCTTTCTGGGAGCGGAAGATCTCCGCGAGCGTCGCGCCCCGGCCACCTCGCCAGGTCACGCGCGCGGCCAGAATCGGCCGGACGTAATTGTGGGCGGCCGCCTCGATCTGCACGCGCTGCACGTCGGCGTCGCGCCCCGAGAGGATCAAGGCCGTGGTCAGCCGCTTGTCATCGCGGATCGCCGTTTCCGCCGCGTCGCCGCGCAGAATGCGCGCGCCGGCGGGGTCGAGCACGACCATGCGCGGGCCACGGGCGATCGCGCCACCCGAGACGCCGTATTCGACGTCGACGCCGTATTTCTGCAGAAGCTCGCGGAACTTTGCCGGCTGCCGGCCCTTGAGCAGCGCCACATACGGCGCCAGACCGCGGCCGCCGCCCGCAAACTGGATGAATCCAACGCTCACGACGGCACGGTCATACGTGTTGATCGCGTCGAAGTTGCCCTCGAAGGTCGACACCAGCCGCAGCGCCGCCGCCTCACCACGCTTGAGGCCGATGTCGATAAACGTTTGTATCGGTATCGCGGACGGACTCGAGGAACCCGCGAAGCTGACACCGGTCAGATTGACGGTGTACGAACTTCGCACGTGATCGCGGAACCAGATGCGCGCCGTGCCGAGCGCCATGTCGTAGGCCGCGGTCCGGTCGAGCAGCGAAAACGTCGCGTCACCCGGATTGATCACACCCGCGGTAACCGCGCCGGTGACCTTGCCGCTGCGGACGAAGGACCTCACCTCCTCCTGCACGCGACGGATCGCGGCAACGGTTGCCGGCAGCCGTGCAGCAGCGATAGTCCCGGTCGCGCCGGTCGCCGGCGTTTCGCCGTGTGACGCCGACAGCTTGCGGAGGTCCACCAGCCGTCGCTGCACTGCCCGCACGTCGTCGGGTGCATTGCCGGTTGGTGTGTCGCCGACGGGGCCTGAGATCGAGAGGCCGCGCTTGAGCGTCTGGTTGATCGTCGCCCGCTCTCTGGCGACGCTTGTCAGCTCGCTTGCGGTCGGGACCGGAATGGCGCGATCGAGCTCGTTGCGCGTATCGCTGCGCACGTCGACCAGCCCGCTGTCGGCAAGACCGATCTGACGCTGGAACGTTTCAATCGCTTCGATGGTTCGCGGCAAGGCGCTCTCCGCGACAGCAGCCGTGTCGGACGATCGTTCGGTGGCAATGGTTGCGGCATCGAGCAGTCGCAACTCGACCAGACGATCCTGAACCGCACGCACGTCGGCCGCGGTGTTGCGCCCGGTCCGTCCGACGCTGCCGTTGATGGTCAAAGGTGGCCGCAGAGGAGGTACCGGATCGGTGATCGCTTCGGCCAGCTCGAAGGCCTGTTCGGCCACGGCTGGCGTCGGCGACGACTGCCGGAACCGATCGCGGAAGCCAGGCGGGTTGTATTCCCAATGCCATGGTTCGCGTCGATACGGAAACCATCCGTGGGCTTCTGCGCGCAGGAACAGCCACTTGTGAACCGGAGACTTGTACAGGTTCACGAGACCTTGGAACGGGCGGGTGGCGGACGCGAAGCGGCGGCCGCTGTGCGACATCCGCATGTCGACGGCGAGGCCCAGCGTGTGCGACGAGAACGAGGCGACGGCGGCGCGGTTTCCGGCGGCGGCCGCATTGGCTTGTGCCCGTTCCGCGGGTCGAAACGAATTCCCGATCGCGAGCGTCACGCCTTCCGCCGCGGCGGCAGTGCGCATCGCCACGAACGCGGCTGCGGCATCCCGGTGCAGTTTCAGACCGTGCTCGCCCGGCACCGACACGAGTGCGTCGTCGATGCGCCGCTCCATCGCCGCGTCGAATTCGTCCCGACGCACGACCGCGGTGCTCCCCTGGTTCGGCCGGCGCTCAGGACATAGACGCGTCAACGCCGCGAACATGTCCTCGGCGCGACCCTCATTGGGTCCGCGTCTGCTGCCCGGGAAGTCGTCGTGTTGCCAGCCGAATCCGAGGAAGCGATCTCGCTCCGCAGGCCCGAGCAGCTCCAGCGTGGATCGATCCAGATCGAGGATGAAGACCCGCTCGGCACTCGACACGAGCCGATCGGCGATCTCGTTGACGATGTTCGTCTGTGCTGTCGCGCGCTCCGGACCGGCCGGCAGTGTGGCCAGGCGCCGGGTGAGCTCTTCACCGGCGCGCTGCAATTCCTCCTGCAGCGGCGACGTGCCCGTGGACGGCTCGAGCAGCGAGCGCAGATATTCCTCGCGCACGGTCCGTTGCCGTCGACGACGACGTTCGTACGAGGCGGCGATCAGCATGACAACTCCATCGTGGTGGCGCGGGCCTTTCAGGTCCGCGACTCCTTGCGCGCGCGCAGCTCGAACACGAACACGAGGTCGTCGAGCAGGTCGACGACTTTGCCACCCGTGCTGGTCACGGCGACTTTCCAGGCGCCGGCCGGCCCGGATACTTCGGCGGTGGCGCGCAGCGTTCGCGATTGCGGCCACGGCGGCGACCATGATGTGACCGGAGTCCCCGACCCCTTGGGCGGATCGAGACGCACCCGCAAGGCATCAGCGGCGACGGTGCCGCGGACGTGCGCGAAGATGGTGACGCGCTCGATGCGAAGGTCGAGACCACGATAGCGGCCGGAGAATCGCGCCGCGTCGAGCGGCAAGGGAAGCTCGATCTCCTGACCTGCCGCCGTTTCGCTGAGACGTTTCCAGCCGTCAGGCACATCGCGTTTGAGGCTGAGCGCGTGCAGGGCTTCCGGCTTGATGCCGCCGCGGGCGAGCCCTTTTTCGCGCTCGCCGCGCGCCGCGGCTTCGAGCGCGGCACCGCCGATCCGCGCCGTATACGAGAGCGTCACCACGACGTCGGAGATGCCGGCGAGATCAATCGAGTTATCGGCCTGCGGCATCTCGATCCGCCAGGTCGAGATCGCCCCGGCTCCCTCGAACGGCAGAAAGCGGTCGTCGTCGAAACGCAGCTGGAACAGGCCCGGATCCGCATCCGGCTTGCTGGTGGCGATCGCCTGGATCGGCGCCGGGCTCAGGAGGAATCGCGAATCCTCGCCATCGGCGGACTGCGCATAGGAGCCGCTCGCGTTTGCATCCGTGCGGACCCGGTTCTCGAGCAGCGTCAACGTGCAGTTGACGTTCCGATTCGGTTGCTGAGTGCCGGCGACCGTGAGGCTGACCGTCTTCAAACGCCGGAAGTACTGACCTGGAAAATCGCCGTCGAGCAGCGCTTCGGTCACCTCGATCTGACAGCGGCCGGTCGCGAGCAGCTCCTGCAGCGCGAGCGGAAAATCGTCGCGCAGTGAAATGTGCCGCGTGACCTCGAGCGCCCGCCGGTCGCCCTCGACGTAGGCGCTTTCCATCCGGCGCAGATCGACGAGGAGCCGCTCGCCGGCAAACAGTCCCTTCTTCAGGCTGTCCCAGTACGAGAACTCGATGAAGGTCGACGAACTGTCGCCACGCTCGAAGCGGAACGCGCGCTCGGCGTGTTGTGCGGCATCGAAAGCCACCTTGTACGCCTGGAAGTAGACCGTCGACACCTGACCCAGCATCCAGCCGTATAGCTGCTGGTTCGTGTACTTGTCGCGCAGGTAGGTCTGCACTTTTCGCGAATTCTCGACTTCCAGCTCGTGTCGCCGCAGCTCGGCGGAGGTGATCTCGAGCTTGATCTGCGCTTCGGCAATCTGCTTGTCGATCTGGGCCTTGTGCTTGGTGAGGAGCTCGAGCTCGTGCTGCCATTCCTCGCGCCGCCGCTGATATTCGGCCTGCTTCGCCGCCAGATCGGCTTCCGTCTCGTTCTTGCCCACCACCTTCTCGAGGCTGGCGGCAAAGGCGCCGGCGATGTCGCCGAGCATCTGTCCGCCGAGCTGCAGCGTGACGAATGGCGAGCTGAACGCACCGGCGCCACCGGTCTGGAATTCCGGAATGGCGTGCATGACCTTGGCAACCAGATCGACGCCTTCGGCCACGCCCGACACGACCTGCGCCGCCGTGAGCGACTTCTGCTGCGCCTGCTCCTGCGGATTCATCAGGTTCTGCAGCTGCGTGTTCAGATGCTGAATCTGCAGGTCGACGTGCTCGCGTTCGAGCGAGAGCTGCGCCACCGCCTCTTCGGCCTGACGCACCTGTTTCTTGGCGATGTCGCGCACCGCGTCGAGCAGCAGCGTCTCGTTCGATGCGCGCAGCGCGGCGAGCCCTTCGGCGTCGCGACGCTCGAGAACCTGCAGCGTCATCGCGCCGAAGCTGCGGATCTCCTCGGCCAGGCGCACGGCCCGCGCCAGGAGGAATCGGAATCGATAGTGCGGCGGAGGCGCATTGAGGCTGGCGATGACGCTGCCGAGATCGACGCCCGCCGCCGCCGCACGCACGAGCAGTCCCGGATCGATCGGCGGCTCGAACAGCGGCAACTGCCGCACGATCCCCTGGATGTTCATGCAGTTGCGGATCTTGAACAGCCGATCGGCGACGGTGTCCCAGTACTTGTCCAACTGCGGATTCGGCGGCGTGCAGAAGTACTGCGTCGCCATGCTGAGCACGACCCGCGCCGCATTGCGATCCGGCCTCGCGTTGATGCGGAACGGCCGGCGGACCTGCAGGTTCTCCAGCCGCACCTCGAAGTTGGAGAACAGGTTGAGCCCGTGCCGCATCTGCTGAAACGTCAGTGGCGGCTTCGACACCACGGGCGGAATCTTTTCCGGTCGCGGGCCGAGGATATTCGCGGCGAGGATGTAGATCTGGGTCGCCTCCTGGATCGATTCCATCGAGTCGCGGCGGAACAGTTTGTCGCCCCACTCGATCAGGTTGTCGATGTACTTCATCACCACCGCTTTCTGATACGCGGTGATGCGCAGGCGGGCGATGACGTGCGGCGAGAACGGCTTCTCCCACCAGGCGGCCAGCTGGTTGCGAACCTCGCTCTGCCTGGTCAGGATCGCCGCGTCCTTTCCATCGTACGAAAGCACCTGCATCAGATCGCGGGCGCTCTGGAATTCGTTGTTGTTCTCGTAGAACGGCGCGAACCGCCAGTAGCGCTGGGGGCTGGGCGCGCTCGAGTCGGTCGTCGGATCGAAGATGAAATGGAACCAGCGCTGCGCCTCCTCGTGCCGTCCGTCCTTGGCGAGGCGCACGGCAATCTGCAGCGGCGCGTGGAAGAAGAGCTCCCAGTTATAGACGCTGTACGGGCCGTCGTTCTCGAACGCGATATCGAGGTGCGGCAGTCGCTTCTCGTAGACGAGCGGGCCCACACCGTAGTGGCGCTCGAACCACGTCTGTCTTGGCGTCCATTTGCCGCCGACCATCGCGTGATCGATGCCCCGGATCGGTCGCGTCGTGCTGAAGTCGAGCAGGCCGTCGATGCCGGTCGCCTTCAATCGCTCGAGCAGCCGGCACGTGTCCGCGTGCTCGAATGGCGTGAACAGCAGGCGCTGTTCGTGGAAACCGCCTTCACGTCGGTACGTCACGCGGGGACGTGCCGCCACGGGCGCGCTTCGCGCCGGGGCCGCCGGACGCGTGGCTGGCCGAGGCGCCGGGCGCGGCTGCGGACGCGGACGTGGCGGCGCCGGCTTGTTCCGCCGTCGGCGCGACCGCGCTTCCGCCGCATCGTCGGGATGCCAGGCCTCGTCCTGAAGATCCTCCCAGGCATCGCGCGCCTCGAAGATCAACATCGACTCGTCGATGTCTTCGCGTCCCCACGGGAGGCGGCGCCGCCGCCGGCGTACGGGTCGACGCGGCGGTTGGCGCACCGGTTGGACGGGCCGCGCCGGCGCCGGTCGGCCCCGTCGCGGCGCGAGCAGAATCGGACGGCGCACGGTCAACGGCACGGCCACGAGCCGTGGCGGGAGGAAGCCGGTGTAGACCGGGCGCGCGAAGTAGCTGCGGAATCGATCCTGAAAGAAAAATGGATACAGACCGCGCGCCTCCGGAGCCCGTGGATCGATCACCGGCAGCACCGAGACGTGCCGGCGATCCGGCGAACGCGGCAGCGCCACCGAGAGGCCGCCTTGCTCCGGCGCGAAGGCGAGCAGCGATCCGCCATGATGGGAGGGGGCGTAGCCCATCCCCGCCACCTGGTATCCCGCTGGCGCGTTGACGATGCCTCCCTGGGTCAGGCGGAACAGATGCGACGCGCCACCGCCTGCCCGGATATTGCCGATCGCCGCATGCATGCGACCAAGTCCGCCGAGTCCGGTGGGCAAGTTGGCGTAGACGAGGGTTGCGCGAGTGTGCGTTTCGAGACGGTCGGGCAGCAAGGCGCCACTGCAGCCATTCAGCTCGAACGTGGCGACGTGCTGTAATTCCGCGGGCACCAACGCCACTTCGGTGCGCTGCAATCGGTCCACCGCGCGGCAATACACGTGAATCTGCAGCCGCGGCGGATCGCCGTCCACGACTACGCCGCGCAGGCTGTAGTCCGCCGGGTTGATTCGCGTGCTCCCTTCCATCTTCGGCGGCTTGTTGACGATGTACTTGACGAAGGTCTGCACGTCCTTGACGCCGCCGGCAGACAAGCGCTTGCGCGACCACTTGCCACGGTCATAGACGGAATAGGCGAGCTGGATCTCCCAGTCCTTGCCGAGGCTCGGCGGCGGGCCCTTGCTCTCCTTGTCGACGTCCGGCGGCTCCTTGTTCACTTCGCGAAACACCGACCAGAACAGGTGCAGGCGCCGGTTGAACACGATCGGCACGAGGTGATCGCCCTCGATGTCGGCGTCGATCTTCTCCCACGGTGTCCAGGCGCGCCCGCTTTCGAGGCGACGGTAGTACCAGACGTGCGGTGCGTTGAACGTGCGCCCGAACACGTGATAGGTGCCGTGGTCCCATTCGAGCCGCGGCGGCGGCGGGCCTTCGTACACGTCGCGCAGCAGGCTGGGCGCCGGGCGCGCCATCCGATGTTCGGTCCGGCGCTCGAACCAGACGCCGCGTACGTCCAGGCGCGCGATTTCGTCGAGGCTTTCCAGATAATCCGCGAACGCCCCTTCGACGTTGTCGTTCTTGATCTCCTGCTGGAGAATCGTCGATTCGAGCGTCTGAAAGAGCGGCGACTTGTCGTCGCGCAGCTCCGGCTCGATCCAGTTCTCGGGATACAGGAAGACCTTGCGATTGGCCTCCCATACTCGGTAGTTCTTCAGCCATTTCCAGTCGTTCTCGTCGATGACCCGTGCCGGGACTTTCGGCTCGAGATTCATGAGACACCGCTGGAAGAAGGTCTGCACTGCGCCCGTCGCCTGGCGGATGCGCGACGTGAGCATGCACGGATTCATGTCGACGTCGATCAGGAAATACTCGAAGAGCTGATTGCGGTTGACGACGCCGAGATGCTTCATGCGTGGCAGCAGGTACGCCACGAGCGCATCGCGCCGCTCTGCACGCAGTGGATCGTTGAGCGTGCGCGCCACCTCGAGCCAGCGCGTTTCGTCGTAGCGCGCCTTGACCGCCTGGACGATCGTCGCCGCGACGTCGGCGTCGGGAACGGTGTTCGCCCAGGTGTAGAGCGTTGCCGGCGCCACGCCGATCCGGCGCTGGATGTCCATGGCGCGGGCGAGTCGGAGCGGGAGGGGATTCTCCGTCGCCTCGGCCGACGGCCGAAACGCCGCGGGCGCATCGATCGCCATGCCGTCCGCGCCGAGGAACGCTTCCACTGAGGTGCGATCCCAGCCGGTGGCCAGCACGAGGCGATCGATCGCTTCATTCATCGTCGCCGCGCGGAACACCTCGAACAGATCGGTGTTCGAGCGCGGGAGCTGCTTGCGAAGAGTGAACAGACGCGCCAGCTGACGCCAGCGGCCGAACAGGCCTACTCCGTCGGCGTCGTTGCCTGGCTGCATCGGCAGCGCGTCGAGATCGAGGAATGCCGGCGCCGTCGTGAGCCATTCCAGTTGCGGACCCGTCATGCTGAATCCGCTCACGATCAACGCCGCCTTGTGCAGACGCCGGTAACTGTCTTCGATGGCCGCGAATGACGACAAGCCGTCGGCCGGGTACAGGTCCGGTGTCGGGATCGGCAGCTTCGCCGCCGGTCCGGTTCCGAACTGCACGATTATCGTCGCCGGCGTGCCTTGATTGCGGTACTCCAGGCGAATCTCGTACAGGCGATTCGGCTCGAGCGCGACCGGTTCAGACGCGTGCTCGGTGATACGCGTGCCGGCAGGCTGATCGATCAGGACGCGATCGGTCCGATCCACTTTCAGTGAGAGGCGAACGGCGCCTTCGGTCTGGATATAGAAGGTGTGCGGTGCCCTGGTGCGCACGAGCAGGTGTCCGGTCCATCGCACGCTGAATTGACGCCCGGGGACGTTCGGCGCGGGCGCCGCGCCAGCCCACGCGAATGTGAGCTCGGGATCGACGCGGACGACCGCGGGTTCGCCACTGAGGTCGGCGTTCGTGAAGTAGGCCCCCGTGAGTCCTGTCCCCAGCAGCGCAAGAAAGTCGCCGAGCAGCGGCTCGCCGGGCCGTCGACGCGATCGGAGCACGACGTCGAGCAGTCTCGCGGTTGCCGGCGGCGTCATTCCCAGCGTGTCGCTCAGCGTCTGGATGACGGCGCCACGAAGCTGTTGCTGCCGCAGGATCGGCAGCGCGTGCTCGAGCACCAGATGGATGTTGGCGCGCCATCGCGTTTCCATCGCGTCGGGAGGGGCAGCTGGAGTCGGCGGCGACGTTGCCTCCGACACCGGCGTGGCCGTTGGCGTCGGAGCAGGAGGTGGCTCCTGTGGCGGAGCCGGCGGCGCGGCTGGAGCCGGCTCGGCGGGTGCCGCCGTCGGCGTGGTCTGCGTCGCTGGCACGGGGGCCGGTGGCGCCGGAGCCGGTGGCACGGGAGCCGGTGGCACGGCAGCCGGTGGCGGCGCGATCGGTGGAGGCGCGCCGAACAGACGGGCAGCTGCGGCTTCAGGGTCCGGGAACAGCCGCGCGAGGTGGCGATTGAAGAAGGCGCGCCGGCGCTCGATCGGCAACGCCGTTCGCGGATCGAGCACCTCCATCGCCGGATCCAGCAGCGGCGGATCGAACAGCGCCGCCAGCTTCTGTCGCAGCGTGTCGCCGCTCGCATCGGCCGGGTGGGTGGTTTCGCCGAACGCGTCTGCGAGGCCGCGACGAATGTTTCCGAGCACCGCCTCGACCTGCGCCGGCAGCGGACCCGGATCCCTGCGCGGCTCCCACTCGTGTCGGAACAGATACGCGAGCCGCTCGGGTGTGAAGTCCGACGACTGCACGTCGCGGACGATGTCGACGAAGCGGCGTGTGCTCCCCGGCGCGCCGGCCTGAAATGGATCGGCGTCGGGAGGTGTCAGGCGCAGCAGGAGATCGAGCGCCGCAATCCGCAGCTGCAGCGCGCGGGCCAGCACGATGACGCGGTACACCGCGGACAAGCCGGCGAGATCGAGCTTTGGCTCGGCGCCGCGGCGGGTCAGCAGCGCGCGGATCAGCATCAGCTCGTCGTTCGTGATCCGGAACGCGGCGAGCAGCGCCGGCGCGACGGCGTCCAGCGTTGCACCCGTTTCGGCCAGCTCGGATCGATCGGGGCGCAGGTGGAACGTTCGCTCGTCCTGCGTGCGCCACGTCACGGCGCGAGTCGTGAACAGCTTGTCGAACTGGTTGCCCTTGCCCCAGGTATCGATCGGGGCCCACAGCACGAGCAGCTCCGCCAGTGGACGATCGAGTGCCTTGGCCAGTTCCTGTGCCGCGGCGAGCTTTTCGAGGACAGCCGCGTCCAGCTCCTTGGCACCGAACGCCACCAGCGCGCGATCGAGATCCGCAACGGCCCAGCCGAGACGACGCTGCAGGCGAATGAGCTGCAGCAGGCGGGAGAGTCGCGCCTCGTCGAGGCCCTCCACGCGCACCTTGTTGGGATCACAGTCGGTCGAGGGCGTGTCGAGCTGAAGGATGTTATCGGCGTTGAGGAAACGTGTGCTCACCAGATCGATGAGCGTCTGGAACGTGATGCCTGTCGCATCGAGAAATGTCGGGACGCGCGCGAGTGCGGTCACATAGGAGACGCCGGTCGCGTCGACCGGCCCCGTGAACCCCGCGTGTCGCCAGGCATCGACGGTCGGGCGCGTGATGAACCCGAATTCCTCCGGCGCCATCCCCAGCGATTCGGCGGTCACCGCATCACGCGCCGCTTCTCCGCGACCGAGCGCGCGAATCAATTCCAGGCGCGTGACGCCCAGATGCGCGAGGTAGGCCCGGGCCAGCGCGAGTGGCTGATGGTAGGGCAACGCCAGCGGGTGAACCGCCTCCTGCAGCTTCTGGTACGCCTCGCGCGAGATGTTCTGCGGCACCGCCCGCAGCACGTCGGCCGGCGTCTTGCCGGTATCGAAGGCCGCGCTCCCTCGGGTCATTGCGGCTTCGAGCAGCTCGTTGACGAGATCGATGTAGGGGAGCGGTGTGAGCGTGTTCTCGCACGTCAGCGGCAGATCGGCGAGATCCGGGCGGCGGCCGAGCAGCACGTCGAGCGGTTGATACGTCGCCAGGCGCTCCTTGAATTTCTGCGCGGCGCGTCCGTTCGGATCGTCGCGAAAGCGTTGACCAAGCTGTTCGATCCGCTCCGGCGTGCTGACGTTCAGATAGCGAAGCAGATCGACGAAGTAGGCCGCCGGGCTGTACACCGATCCGCAATGTTCGCAATCGCAGTAGCCGCCGCCCATCTCGAACAGCTGGCGCATGTCGGGAGTCTGCGCAATCGCCGGCGGCTCCTGACCGAGCACGACCGGCGCGCGTTGCAGCGCCTGGAGCAGCCGGAGCGCGAGCATCCGGACCGCCGCCGTTTGCTGTTGCGCCTGCCCATGCACGCGCGCCGCCTGCGCCCGGCCGCCGAGGGCTTCGCCGTACAGTTCGCCGAACTGCCGGCCGGGTATCTCGACGATCTCCATCGCCGACCGGATGCCGGTCTCCACGAGCGTCGCGATTTCGTCGGCCCGGTCGGCGACGCGGCTGATGCGCTCGATCGCTTCGACTTCTTCGATGGCGGCTTCCGTCTCGCTCGCGTCGAAACCTTCGCTCAACTCCGGTTCGGCCGACAGGCGGTCGCGGATCGACTCCGTGTGGAAGTTGTAAGGGACACGCGCGATCAAGGCCCGCGCGGCGGGGCTGATTGCGGTCGACTCGGCAAAGTGCTGGCGGATGAATTCGCTTGGGTATGTGTCTTCGAGCGTGTCGAGAATCCCTTCCGCGCGCGCTTCGATACGCTCCTGCCACTCCTCGCCGTCTTCAGGCGTCTCTTCTCCGTCGCTTTCATTCGCGACCTCGACGTCCTCGAGCAGGTCGCACCAGTCCTCGAAGCTGAATGAGGCGAGATCTTCCGCGGTGTGCCAGCGCCCATCGCGCCGCAGCTGGTGCATGTGCCGCAGCAATGGCGGGTCGGGCCCGACAATCGTGCCGAGACGGACCGCCAATCCCACCTGGCTCGCCACCGCATCGTCGACGGCCTCGCTGGTTCCGTCGCCCTTCGTGAACGATTCCCAGAACTCCGAGGCGGTGCCGCTGCGGGCCTGATAGCGGCGCAACACGTCGCGCATCGCCTCGGCCGGCAGATCGGCTGTTGCCAGCACCTCGCCGAGACCGGGCCGCCAGGCTTCCGCCTCCGGCCGCATGGCGTGCTCGATGATCCGCTCGCCGAGTTGAGGGATGAGCGCGTCGACATCGCCCATCGAGCACGCGTCGACGGTGCCGTCGGCGATCGCTTCCTGCAGCGTGGTCCGGAGCTCCTCGAGTCGAACGTCGAGCAGGTCCTCGAGGGGACCATTCAGCCCGTTGCGGCCAAGCGCGTAGAACACGGGAGCGGGGAGACCTGTCTCCCCGGCGCGCGCGCGCGCATCCTGCAGCAGCGCCAGACGCTCAGGGTCGACGTCGACCCAGTCCGACACTTCCTGCAGAACGTCTTCTTCCGCACCATCGAGTGCCTCGGCGCCGGCAGCCAGGTTCTCGGCAAGACGCTGTTCAAGAAGCGTGTACTCGGACAGCGCGTCTCGAGCGCGCGGCGGGCGAACGTCGATCCGTACGCGTGGCGGCGGCGAGAGCACGGGCGCCGAGACGGCGATCAACCCGCCGTCGGCGGAGTAGAGGCGAACCGTCAGGCTGGTATCGGACGCGTCACTCGACGAGGGGAGTGGATCGTAGGCGAGATGGTAAGAGCCGTCCGGCTCCACCGGCGCGACGCCGACCACACGCTCGTCGAGGCTGCCCTGGTGCAGCGTCCTGACGACGGCGTGGACGGTCGCGCCTGCGGGCACCGCGCCCTTGACGCGCCCGACGATCTCGCCACCGCGCGTGGCGACGCGCGGGCCGGTGTGTTCCTCCGCGCCAAACCCGCGAACGGTGAGAGTGCCTGGCGGAGTCATGGCGGTATGCGGCGCCGTTCGATGTCTCGGCGCCCGTACGCGGGGCGCATTCAGGAGCGAATCGTACGAAGGGAGCTGCGAATCGGTCTGTACGGTAGGTCACAGAACAGCGCCGGCCCGGCCTGGGGGTCGGCACCTTGGTTCCGACTTGCGGATCTAAAGTCGCGCGATGGATTGACTTTATGGAAGAGCTCAGTCGCGAGCTCGGCAGATTCCGAATGATCGTGAATCTCAACAGTGGCGTACGCGTTGCTATAGGACCGTTACACGACTATTTAAGACACGATGGGACCTGCCCTGCGCAGGCATTCATCGTTTTGCCCGGGATTCGAGGTATTGAGCGTGAAGCGGATTGCCCTGAGGTTTGGCCTGCCGGCGGCGACGGTGCTGGTGGTGATGTTCGTCTCTGCGCAGCCAGCCGTTGCGCTCACGCTGTCGCCGAGCACGCCCGAGTGCGCGAGTCAGCCGCCGAATGGAACGCCATGCTTCCTCGCCGCGAACGACGATCAGGGCTCCAGTGACATCGAATGGCTGGCGGACCTCGGCATCGACGCCACCCTTGGCTACAAACAGAACGTCGGGCAAAAGAAGGATGAAGGGCCGGGCGCGGACTGGTACGCGACCGATTTCGAGCCGGACGTCGAACCGATGAACGCCACGATCACCTGGAACGGCTCCGGGTCGCTCCCGTGTCCGATCTGCTACGTGATCGTCAAGGATGGCAACTCCACGCCGGCCCGTTATCTGTTCGACATCTCGACCTGGGACGGCCTCGAGACGATTTTCCTGACGGGATTCTGGCCGGGTCAGGGAAGCATCTCGCACGTGGCGATTTACCTGTCCGACATTCAATTCATTCCGGAGCCGGTCTCCCTCCTGCTCCTCGGCACCGGTGTGGCCGTGGGAGCCGCCCGCCTTCGACGCCGCCGGGCGGCGGCGAGAGCCGCCGCTCGTTAGGGTCCGAAGGCTTCGGCCGCTCTGATAGCTTTCGCCCTCAGGGTCATTCGAGAATGCGCAACTTCATCGCGCTCGTTGGGTGTCTGGCTGCAGTAGCCACAGTGGCGGCGGCGTGTGCAGACCCTGCCCAGAAGCAGGAGTATCTCGCCACCGGAAACCGTCTGCTGGAACAGGAAAAGTTCGACGAGGCGATCTCGAGTTACCGGAAGGCGCTCAAGCAGGACCCCAGGTTTGGCGAAGCGCGATACAAACTCGCCAGGGCGTACTCTGAAATCGGCGACGTGAAGAGCGCCGCGCTCGAATATGTCCGGGCGGCCGACCTGTTGCGCGACAACGACGAGGTGCAGCTCAGTGCGGCAACCGAGCTTCTCCGCGCCGGCGACTTCGAGGATGCGAAGACGCGCGCCGAGAGGATCCTCAAGAAAGATCCTCGTCACATCGACGCCCTGATCGTCGTCGCCAACGCGATGGTCGGCATGCTCGATGTCGACGGTGCGGTCAAGCAGATCGAGCAGGCGATCGCGCTGCAGCCCGACACGAGCGCCGGGTACACGCGCCTCGGCGCCTTGCGCGTTGCACAAGGAAAACAGGAAGAGGCCAGGGCCGCGTTCGAGAAGGCCACTTCGGTCGACCCCAGATCGGTGGCCGCCCGCCTTGCGCTCGCCAACTTTCAATGGTCCGTCGGTAACGCGGCTGCCGCGGAACAGACGCTGAAGGCAGCGATCGACATCGAACCGTCGCACGTCCTGGCCAATCGTGTCCTTGCCGCCTTCTACCTCACGCATGGCCGCGATGCCGAAGCGGAGCCGCACCTGAAGGCCGTCGTCCAGGCAAGCGGCAACGGACCGGAAGCAACGTTCACGCTGACCGATTACTACGTTCGCACCTCGCGGCCGGCCGAAGCACAGGCGCTGCTGCGACCGCTGGTGGCCGACGCGAAGACGTTCGTGCGGGCGCAGACCCGGCTGGCGGACATCGAGTACGCGGCGGGTCACCGCGCCGCCGCATTCGACATGGTCGATGAGGTCATGAAGCGCGAGGCGGATACGGCATATGCGCTGCTGGCCAAAGCTCGCTGGCTGCTGGCCGAGGGCAACCGCCGCGAGGCGCGGCTGCTCGTGACCGCCGCCGTCAACGCCGACGCCAACCTGATTGCCGCGCGTTTTCTGCTGGCACGTCTGCAGATGGACGCGCACGAGCTCGAACTGGCAGCCGCGTCGTTTTCGGAAGTGCTGCGGTTGAATCCGCGCGCGTCGGCCGCCCAACTCTATCTCTCGCGTGTCAAGCTGGCGCAGAACCAGCCCGACGAGGCCGCGAGTCTGGCGCGCGAAGCGCTGCTCAACGTCCCTGGCAACCCGGATGCGCGACTGCTGGTGGTTCGCAGCCTGCTTGCGCGCGGCGACCTTGACGACGCACAAGAGGAGATGCAGTCGCTGTTGACCGAGGCGCCCGCGTCGGCCGCGGTGCAGGCGACAGACGGGGCGATGCGGCTTCGCATCGGCGACCTCGCGGCCGCCCGCCAGTCGTATCAACGCGCGCTCGCGCTCAACCCCGATTCACTCGAAGCGACCGCCGGCATGGTTCGCGTCGACCTGCTGCAGCGGAACGTGGACGCGGCGCGCACGCGCGCCGGCGAAGCGGTTGCGGCACACCCGCAGCACGTCGGGTTCGTGGTTCTGGCGGCGCGCACCGCGTTCAGCACCGGCGATCTCGCCACGGCCGAAGCGCTCACCCGACGCAGCATCGAGCTCGATCCCGCGCATCTGCCGATGTATGCGCAGATGGGGCGCATCTACCTGCGACAGGGGAAGGTCGAGCAGGCGCGTCAAGAGTGGGAAGAGCTCGTGAAGCGAAACCCGAATCACGTCGGGGCGCTGACGATGGTCGGCATGCTGTACGAGACGCAGCAGAACCTCGACATGGCGCGGAAGATGTACTACGAAGCGCTGTCGGTCAATCCGGCAGCGGTCGCCGCCGCGAACAATCTGGCGATGATTTACGCCAACGCCGGCCAGAACCTCGAGTACGCGGAGCAGCTGGCGATCATCGCGGTCGATGCCCGTCCGAACCAGCCCGAAATCCGCGACACGCTGGGGTGGGTGCACTATCGCAGCAAGCGGCCGGACCTCGCGATTTCCGCGTTCCGACAGTGCATCGAACAGGACCCGGGCAACCCCGCTTATCACTATCATCTGGGTCTCGCGCTGGCGCAGCGCGGGTTGACGGATGAAGCCCGGCGTGCGGCCGCCACCGCCTTGAAGTTGAATCCCGATTACGCCGACGCGAGAAAGCTGCTCGACGATCTCAGGGGATAAACACGCCGTCGCTTTTCCGGCAGGCCGGGCCTTCCGCCTTCGCCAAGGCTACGGCGGACAAGTTGTCAGGCCCGGCATACTCTGAAGTAGAGTTCTCCATCCTCTCGAAAACGTCGCAACACCACCGACTCATATGGCGCCCGGCAGGGCGAGGACACACGGTATGAGCAGCATCCTTGCGCGCCTGGCAGCCGCGCGTGCGATTCGCATTCCATTGGCCGTCATCGCTGCAATCGCGACCTTCGCGGTCCGCGCGCTGGCGTGGATGCTGACGACGGTGTTCGGCCGCTGGCGCTGGCAGCCGCCCGTGTGGATCGCGCTGACCTCCGCACAGATTCGACGTGGCTGGCAGTTCGTCGCGGCGAAACGCACGCGCCTCGCCGCGTTTGTCGTCGTACTGCTCACCGCCAGCGGCGCGTTCGCCTGGTATGCAACGCGACCCACACCGCAGTACGTCACGTTTGTCGTCAATCCGCCGGGTCTGACGGCATACAACGAGAAGGGCATCGCGTCGATCAAGCCGCTGACCATCGTCTTCAGCGAGTCGAGCGCACGCCTTGCCGATCTGCAGAAGAGGGTCACGACCGGCATCGAGACGACGCCGGCGATCGACGGCACCTGGTTCTGGACCACCGATACGCAACTGAGCTTCACGCCGCGCAACGACTGGCCTGTGGATGGCGCGTTCACCGTGCGCTTCGCCCGGCGCGGGTTCTTTGCCCCGCAGGTGCTGCTCGAGGACTACGAGCTCACGTTCAACAGCCAGCCATTCGCGGCGCAGATCGCCGAGAGCATCTTCTATCAGGATCCGCGCGATCCGAATCTGAAGAAGCTCGTCGCCACGGTGAAGTTCACGCACCCGGTGGATGCCGACGATTTCGAGCGACGCGTGTCGCTGGCGGTGGCCAGGGACGCGGAGTACCTCGGCCTGACGCCCGACAGCCGGCACTTCACCATTGCCTACGACAAGTTCCGCCTCGCCGCGTTCATCCACTCGGCGGCGCTGGCGATGCCGCGCGACGACACGCCGATGACGCTGAACGTCGACACGGGCGTGCGCGCCGAGCGTGGCGGCAATCCGACCAACACGAAGCTCCAGGCCGTGGTCACCATCCCGGGTCGGACGAGTCTGCGTTTTGCCGATGCCCGCATGACCGTGGTCGACAACGCGCGCTACGAGCCGGAGCAGATTCTGCTGCTCGGCAGCTCGTCGCCGGTCGCCGAGCGTGCGTTCGGCGGCCTAGTGACGGCGCGCGTCCTGCCCGTCCGGCATCCACGACAGCCGCGGGAAGACACGCGTCCACACGACTGGCGCGAGGATCCCGAAATCGGCGCCGACATCCTGTCCGCGTCGGATCCGGTGGCGCTCTCGTATGTCGCGTCCGATGACAACGCGAACACGTCGCACGGTTTCAAGTTCCGTGCGCCGGTTGGCCGGTACGTGCACGTCACCGTGAAAGACGGCGTGCAGGGCATCGGCGGATACATCTCGGGCAAGCCCTTTGTCGGCGTCGTCAGAGTGTCGCCGTACAACCGCATGCTCACGTTCCTCGGTCAGGGGGCGCTGCTGTCGCTCAGTGGCGACCGCAAGGTCGGCTTCCTGTCGCGGGACGTGGAGCGCGTCGACGTCGAGATCGGCCGTGTCCTGCCGAATCAGCTGCAGCATCTGGCCCCGCAGATGTACGACTTCTCGCGCCCGGCGGTGTACGGAAACCTCGAAGACACGCTCGTCGAGCGCTTCACGATGGTCCGCGACTACAGCGGCAAGGCACCAGGCAAGCCGACCTACGACAGCATCGACGTCGGAGAGTACCTGCAGGACCGAACGCAGAGTCGCCGCGGACTATTCCTGCTGCATCTGCGCGCGCAGGGCGTGCTGCGATCCGCCGATCCCGATGACGACTATTCAGACGGCGAGGATTTCGAGGATCGAGGTGACGAGCGCGTCGAGGACACGCGCCTGATCCTCGTCACCGACCTCGGCTTCATCGTCAAGGAGGTCAAGGACGGCAGCCGCGACGTCTACGTCCAGTCGATTCGCAGCGGACAGCCGGTCGACGGCGTGCGCATCGAGCTGCTCGGCAGCAACGGTCTGCCGATTCTCGCCGCAACGACCGACGCCGGCGGTCGCGCCCAGTTGCCCAAGCCGTCACCGCAGGAAGCGATTCGCGAGAAGGCGCCGCAGCTGATCGTCGCGCAGAAGGACGGCGACCTGTCGTTTCTGCCGCTCTATTCGGGCGGCCGCACGCTCAACCTCTCGCGGTTCGACACCGGCGGCGTGGAGAACGCGGCGTCGGCGCAGCAACTGTCGGCGTACATCTTCAGCGACCGCGGCATCTATCGACCGGGCGAGACGACGCACCTCGGCGTCATCACGCGAACGGCGGACTGGAAAGGCTCGCTGGCCGGATTGCCGCTGGCGATCGAAGTGAGCGATCCGCGCGGGCTCGTCGTCAGCCGCACGGATCTCAAGCTGGCGTCGGCGCCATTCGACGAAGTCACGTTCACGAGCCAGCCGGCGTCGCCGACGGGCACCTATCAAGCCACCGCGTACCTCGTGAAGGACGAACGGCGACGGGAGACGCTCGGCAGCACGTCGTTCCGCGTGCAGGAGTTCGAGCCGGATCGATTGAAGGTTCGGCTCGACCTCGCGGAGCCGGCGGTGGAGGGCTGGCTGAAACCGGACGAAGTGAAGGCGCGCGCGACCGTCGCGCATCTGTTCGGCGAGGCGGCGACGAACCGCCGCGTCGAAGGCGAGCTCAGTCTGACGCCGGCGCTGCCGCGGTTCGCGCGCTACGCGGAGTACCGCTTCCAGGTCGGCGAGGCGTTGCCCGAGCCATATGAGGAACGCCTCGCGCCGACCGTCACCGACGCCGGCGGCGTCGCCGAATTCAATCTCGATCTGAAGCGCTTCGTCGGTCGCGCCTATCGGCTGAATCTGCTGGCACGCGCGTACGAAGCCGAGGGCGGACGCAACGTCGCCGCCCAGAACAGCGCGATCGTCTCGGGCGCTCCGTATCTGGTGGGCGTCAGGGGCGACGGCGATCTGACCTTCGTCGCCCGTGCCAGTGCGCGTGAGACCCGGTGGCTCGCGGTGAATCAGCAACTCAATCCGGTTGCCGCCGATGGACTCTCACTCGAGTGGGTCCAGCGCAAGTACGTGTCCGTGCTGACGCAGCAGGACACCCGTACGTTCCGATATGTGTCCCGTCTCCGGGAGATCGTTCGCGAGTCACGTCCGGTGCGCATCGCCGCCGGCGGCAGCCGCCTGCCGCTGCCGACCCAGGAGCCGGGGGACTTCGTGCTGGTGCTCCGGAACGCCGCCGGCGCCGAGCTGAATCGGATCAGCTATACGGTCGCCGGCCAGGCAAACCTCTCACGGTCGCTCGAACGCAACACCGAGCTGCAGGTGCAACTCGATAAACCCGCCTACAGCGGTGGCGACACGATTCAGGTCAGCATTCGCGCGCCGTATGCCGGCGCCGGCCTCATCACGGTCGAACGCGAGCGTGTATTCCTGCATCAGTGGTTCAGGACCACGACTACCAGTTCGGTTCAGCGCGTGACGCTTCCCGCGGGCTTCGAGGGCAATGGCTACGTGAGCGTGCAGTTCCTGCGCGATCCCGCCTCCGACGAGATCTTCTTGAGTCCGCTGTCGTACGGCGTCGCGGCGTTCTCGCCGAATCTTGCCGCGCGGACCGCGGCGCTCACGGTGACCGCGCCTCGCGTCGTCAAGCCCGGGCAGGCGGTGACGCTGCACGTCACGCCTGGTGAGTCGTCACGCGTCGCGGTGCTGGCGGTCGATGAAGGCATGCTGCAGGTCGCCCGCTACAAGAACCCGGACCCGCTCGGGTTCTTCTTCCCGCAGCGGAT
>Ga0081539_10002599_pt1 | contig 24763 bp, 26 predicted proteins | sample TabmetS4T2R2_FD_71023 | JGI IMG/M metagenome (GOLD analysis project Ga0081539, IMG submission 71023) | Tabebuia heterophylla rhizosphere microbial communities from the University of Puerto Rico - S4T2R2 | ecosystem: Host-associated > Plants > Roots > Rhizosphere ...
GCCAGAGACTTCGAACGAAGCGTCGCCAGCGAGGAGGCCTGGTTCTTTCTCGCCAGCATCCGCTTCCTCGTCAGACGCCTCGCGAAAGCTTGAAAATATGGATATCATTTTGAGCCAGACTCTGAGGTGCTCGCCGCCTCTTCGCGGCGAGCCTCGAAGGATGCGCCACCAGCGCATGTGGCCATCCTTCGAGACGCCGCGCAAGCGCGCGGCTCCTCAGGATGACGGGAGGTGTATGCGGCGAGAGCTAAAATCCCCTTCAAAACTTCGGCGGCCGCTTTTCGGCAAACGCCTTGATGCCTTCCTTGATTTCGGCGCCGCGCATGCTGTCGCGGGCACGTCGATCTGCTGCGGCCTCGTCCAGTCGACCCCGGGAAAACTCGTTGATGGCGCGCTTCATGCCACGCATCGCCACCGGCGCGTTGCCGGCGAGAACGTTCGCGAGCCTGTCGACTTCCTGATCGAGCGATTCGACGGGCACGCAAGCGGTGAGGTAACCGATCCGCAGCATTTCGCCGGCGTCGATCTTCTCAGCGGTGAGAAACAATTTCTTCGCGTTGTCGGCTCCCAGCCGTGAGACATAGCGCCGGATGCCGCTGGTGTAATAGTGCAGCCCAAGCCGCGCCGCGGGCATGAACATCTCGGCGGTATCGACGCCGATGCGAAAGTCGCAGGCCAGCGCCAGATCGGTCGCGCCGCCATAGACCCCGCCATTGAGCCGGCAGATCGTCGGCATCGCCAGATCTTCAAGCCGGTTCGCCACCACCTCGAACGCCGAGCCCGCGGTCTGCTCCGCCGGCGCGCTGGTGGAGCGCTCGGCGACCGAATTGAGATCGTAGCCGGCGCTGAAGGCGCGGCCGGTGCCGGTCAGAACCAGCACGCGGATGGCGGGATCGGCCTCCAGGCGATCGAATAGGGTCAACAACGTCTCGAGATCGTCGGGCTGCAGCCGGTTCAGATGTCTCGGGCGGTTGAGGCGGATGGTAGCGCGCGCGCCATCGAGGATAAGAACCGGCGTGCTGGCCTTGGCCGCGTCGGACATGTTTTTCTCCGCTATTGATTTTCCTGCGCGCGCCGTTTGGCTTCCGCGTCGATGGTCTGGGCGAGATCGGGATGCCGCGCCATCAGCACGTGAAAATCCACGAGGTCGAGCACCAGCAGCCGCGATAGTTGCGTGGTGCTGATGTCGGCCGATCGCTGCCGGTTGCCGAGCAGCGCCATTTCCCCGAAAAAATCGCCTTCGCCGAGCTTCACCTTCTTGCCCGGCAAATCGACCTCCACTTCGCCCGAGGCAATAAAATACATACAGTCGCCGGGCTGGCCCTTGCGGACGATCATGGTGCGCGGCGGCAAGTCCATGGTGCGCAGCACGTGGGTGACATCCGCGATCGCCGCCGGGCCGAGCGAGGCGAAGAACGGCACCTTGCTCACGGAGTCCCAGGTTTTGAGGAAATTGTCGCGGCGGGTTTCGGTGGCAAAGCCGGTGGCAAGGATACCGGTCCAGAGGCCGAACACGCCGAGGCCGCATATCATCACCATCGCCGCGACGATGCGGCCAAGCGGCGTCACCGGCACGACGTCGCCATATCCGACGGTAGTGAGGGTGACGACCGCCCACCACAACGTCGACGGAAGGCTGCCGAATACCGCCGGCTGCACGCTGCGCTCCAGCACATGAACCGCTACCGAGGCGAACAGCAGGACCATCAGGAACAGCACGAGCACGCTCAACAGCGGTCCGGATTCCAGCACCATCACCCGGCGCAGCCGGCGCAAGCCCGGGATCCCCGGAACCAGCTTGAGCAGCCAGAGCACGCCGAGCAGCCATGCCGATCTGACGTCGGCGCCGCAGGCAATGGCGACCGGCACCGCGATCGCGGCACTGGCATCCACCAACCCGTTGCCGGAGAGGACGTAAGCCCATCCGTGCTGCGCCCGGAAGGCATGGAAAAGCCGCGCCAGCCATTCGAACGCGAAAAAGGCGAGACAGGCCCAAAGCGCCGCTTCCACCCAGCGATGCGCAGCCTCATAGGCCGGATCGACGGTGAGAATGACCAGGCCGAGCAAGCCTGCCGCGACGATAACATAGGAAGCCGCGGCCATGCCGCGGCCCGACATGGTCGCGGCGAAATGCGCCAGATATGGGAAAATGAACGGCCTGGACATCAGCGCAAGTTGCCCGTGCCGCGCAGAGCCGTCAACGCGCGCCGGAAACAACATCTGGTCCCGGATGCGGGGAAACACCAAATCCCGTCAAGGCGCAGTTTTACCCGCTATATCAAACGCACCCGGAGGACTTTATAATTCGTGCCTGACGGATCGCGCGCGTCCTGCGCCCCGCCCTGAAATGAATCGCGGAATGCCTTAACTCCAAAACATTGGCTGGCCTGCAATGGATACATCACATTTAGCCGAACATATTGGCGCCGCCGGCAGCGTGATCGCATCGGTCTTCGTGGTTGCGACCTACACCATGCGGACCATGATCCCGCTCCGTATTTTCGGCATGCTCACCAATGTCATCCTGATCGCCACCGCGATTCCGAGCCACAATTACCTGCAGCTGGTGCTGCACGGATTTCTGCTGCCGATGAACGCTTACCGGCTGCACCAGATGCTGCAGCTGGTGCGCGACGTGAAGAAGTCCGTCAACAGCGACCTGTCGCTGGAGTGGCTGAAGCCGTTCATGACCGAACGCAAATGCGCCGCCGGCGAGGTGCTGTTTTACAAGGATGAGAAGGCCGACAGCATGCTCTACATCGTCAGTGGCCGGTTTCGTCTGGTCGAATCCGGCATCGAATTTCCGGTGGGGGCGATTGTCGGCGAATTCGGCATGCTGTCACCCTCGAACTTGCGCACGCAGACGCTGGAATGCGTCGAAGCCGGCGTGGTCCTGAGCGTGAGCTACAGCCAGGTCGAGGAACTCTATGTGCAGAATCCGGCGTTCGGTTTCTACTTCCTGCGCCTTGCCAGCGCCCGGCTGTTCCAGAACATCGACAGGCTCGAGCAAAGACTGGCGGAACAATCCGCGCCGGCCTCGGCATAGGGACGCCGAGGTGGCAGGCGCCTGGTCCTCGATCCGCTATCTGCTCGCCGATTTCATCGGCGACGACGAAGCCGCGCCGCCATTCCTCCCGGACGGCCTGCCCGATGCGGTGGTGCCGATCGCCAGCGAAGGCATCGAGCGGCTGATCGATTACCAGGGCCCCGGCTATGCCCAACTCTATGTCGATCGCCTCAAGCGTTTCGTCGGCCGTCGCGGCGTCGACGATGCCTTGTTCGGCGAAATCGCCCGGCTGATGGCGTTGCGCATGAGCTACGACGATCCGATCCGGATCGCGCAGACAAAACTCGCCGAGCTCGACGCAGGTGGTGCGAAGGCGATTGCGCCCAGCGCTGATGATATCAAGAAATTCCGCTGGGACGAACTTGTCGAAGCACTTCCCGCGGCGGTCGCCGATCCCATGCTCGGTGTCCTTGACTGGATGGGATGGCTGCACCGGCCGGTCTCGATCCGCTTCAGCACCGCGGGCAGGTTCGGTATCCGCCGGTTGAAGATCGAGGCGGGCTTGCGGCGCTGGCGGCTGTTTTCGGTGCGCTATGCTACCGAGCGCGCCTGGGTCGAACGATGGCTGCACATGATCGACCGCGCCTTGAACAAGCAGCCGCAGGCCGCGGCCGAGATCGTCAGGACCGCAACCATGATCCACGATTATGGCGACGTCTATCGTCAAGGCGTCGCGGACTGGCACCTGATTATCGACGGCCTTGCGAAGCCGACCTTCGATGGCGCGCTGGCATTGCCGGACCTTGCTGGGGCGATCAGGGAAGCCCGCGCCGCCGCGATGCCCGACCCGCGGCAGGCGGCGCTGAAGCGTAAGATCGCGGAGATCAGGGCAACTGCCCGTGCCCCGGACGCAGCGCAGCGCGCAGCACTCGCGTAGCGGTGCGCTGCCCATGGCATGAGCGTGTTCGATCCGCTCGCCGATATCGAGGATGCGGGTCGGCCGGACGCTTCATCGGCCTTGCAATGACGGTCCGATGGGCGCCCGTACGAGGTCGTAAATATCTAAAAAGCAACGACAATTCCCGTGCGCCAATGATATCCCGGCAGCGCCGGATGGCAATCGGTGCGGCGGGGCAACCCCAACCAGTCGCTCGGCCCGGTTGCATCGCAGGATTGTCACAGCCGTGGTTTTTCGAGTTCCACACAGGTGCAATCCGGCGCGGGAGGTGTCATAAATGATGATTATCGGCCGAATTGTCCGCTGAACGCCTGATTCTGGTTTTGCAGTTCATTGTCCGTTTTAACGAAGGGCGTCAGCTTGTCGTTTCCCGCCATGTCGTCATCGGTCGTCATAGGCCCGCTGGTCGGGTGGATGCTTGTCCTGACCTTCAAGCATATCGTCGCCGATTTTTTCTTGCAGAATACCTGGATGGCGCTGGGCAAGGACCAGAAGACCGGCTGGTCGCTGCCGCTGCTGGCGCACTGCCTCGTCCACCTCGCAGTATCAATGCTGCTGATCCTCGTCATCGCGCCAAAATTCTGGTTCGTGGCCGTTATCGATTTTGTGATCCACCTCATCGTCGATCGCGCCAAGGGCCTTTGCGTCGCCACCTTCAACGTTACCATGGATCATCAATGGTTCTGGTGGCTGATCGGGATCGATCAGGCGCTGCACCATCTCACCGGGTTCGGACTTTCGATCTTCATGGCGGCGAACTGATCCGGACGCTCTGCGCTGGAGCGTCCAGGATAAAGACGGTAAGGCCGTGCGCGCCGACGTCGCGTTCGATCGGTATCCAGCCGAGTTGCTGATAGAAACTCGTAAGTGCCGGCCGCGCACACAAATAGGCGCGCGTAATACCCAGCGCAAAGCAGTCGCGCGCGGCGCGTTCGATCAGCGCGCCGCCGACACCACGCGAGCGGGCGTGCGGCTCGACCCAAACCGCCGCGACCCACGGCGTATATTGTGGGCGCTGCTCGAGATCGGAGGCGATCACCGACGCGGTGCCGAGGAATTTTGTGCCGTCATGGGCGACCAGCGCAATCGGAAGCGGCTCCGCGTTGAGGTTCTCGCACAGGCGGCCGGTGATGTGGTCGAGCGGAGAGCCGGCGTCTTTCCACCACGCCCGCCAGATTCGATCGGCAACCTCGTCGAAAAACTCCCGCCGCTGCCGCAGGTCGGAGATGGTAAAACTGATGGTCGATACCGGTGTCATGCAAGAAATCTGTGTCGGCCAGTTTGCGTCAAATCCGATCGCGCGGCATGTTTGCAGATCGCCTGCGGCCGATTATCGAAGGAACTCGAATGACCGAACAACCGCTATCCAAACGCAGCGTTGAAGTGCTCGGCCGCCGCATGGCTTATCACGAGCGCGGCAAAGGCGCGCCGGTGTTGTTCCTGCACGGTAATCCTACCTCGTCGTATCTTTGGCGCGACGTGATTGCGGAACTGCAGGGGCACGGCCGGCTGATCGCGCCGGATCTGATCGGGATGGGTGATTCGGACAAGCTGCCCGATCCCGGTCCCGACACCTACACCTTCGCGAGCCACCGAAAATATCTCGACGCCTTCATCGATGCAGTTATCGGGCCTGCGGAACCGATCGTATTCGTGGTGCATGACTGGGGCTCGGCGCTGGGCTTCGACTGGGCCAACCGGCATCGCGACCGCCTCCGCGGCATCGCCTATATGGAAGCGATCGTGCGGCCGATCGCGGACTGGGATGAATGGAGCGCCGCGGCGACGCCGATCTTTCATGGCTTTCGTTCCGACAAGGGCGAGGCGATGATTCTCGACCGCAACATGTTCGTGGAGCGGGTGCTGCCGGGGTCGGTGTTGCGCAGGCTGAGCGAGGCCGAAATGGCCGAATACCGTAAGCCGTTCCTCGAACGCGAGCAGCGCTGGCCGACACTGACCTGGCCGCGCCAGATTCCGATTGCGGGCGAGCCGCCCGACGTCGTGCAGATTGCTGAAAGCTATTCGCAGTGGATGGCGGCGAACGAGATCCCAAAACTGTTCGTCAATGCCGATCCCGGCGCCATCCTGATCGGCGCGCCGCGCGACTTTTGCCGAAGCTGGAAAAACCAGACCGAGGTCACGGTGCCGGGCTCGCATTTCATCCAGGAGGATTCCGGACCGGCCATCGGGCAGGCAATAGCGACATGGATGAAGGCGAATTCGCTTTGACCGCAATATGCGCCGTTCCGATTCGCGGCCATTGTGCAAGAGCGGCAAGCCGCCTTTCGCCACAGTGGTTAACCTTCCGTTAGCAAATTGCACTGCATCCTGCGGCTTGGGGAGAATTTGCCATGTTTTCCAGCCGCGACGCCTTCGAGAACGATTTCTGCCCGGTCCGGGACGATCTGCTCGGCGCCATGTACCGCGCCAACGAAAACGGCCTGCCGCAACTGGTCGAAAGCGTCTCCGCCGATGTGCGGGCGATGCTGGCGCTGTTCTGTTACAAGCGAAGCCATCTGCACTCGCTGGCGCTGGCGATCGCCGCAAGCTGCAACGAACGCGATCTGATTCAATTGGGCGGCCGCGTCGGCTCGACGCTCTACGCGCTGTCGCGCGAAACGCCGCTGGCGCGAACCGCGCCGTCCTCGTCCTACGGCAACCGCAAGCCGATCACGCTCTCGACCAAGCCGCTCAGCACCTTTGCCCCGTTCGACGACGAGGCGGAGAACGAAGAACCTGCGCCGGCCGCGACGGCGTAACCTGTCGTTCCCTACATTGAACTGAGCACCGGCAAACCGTGCTTGCGACGCGCCAAGGCGCATTCGGGATCGCCGGGCATGCAGGTCCGGCACACCTGCGGCCGGTTCGCATAAATTCCGCACGACGTCGCGACGCCGATCTCTCCGCTCAACGCGGAACAACGCTCGCCCTCGCAGCGCATTCCCGACAGCTTGTCGTTGACGAAGTGTTGCGGGATAAGGTCGAGCGCCGCGTCTTCCTCGGTGGTGAACCGCGGCCAGTTGCTTGAATACGCACAACAGGCGCCGCAGGCTTGGCAGGGGCTGGTTTCTCCAGTAACAGCGCCGACGATTTCCATTGCGACGGTTTAGCGCGATACGGGCGCCGCCGATACCGCACTTTTCAATTTTGCCATCTCCGCCTCCAGCTCGGCGATCCGCGCGTCGCGCGAGGCCAGCGCGGCCGCGACATCGGCGGCGTCGAATTTTTGCGGAATGTGCTGGGGGCAATTGGTGTCCCATGCGAAAATCCTGAATAGGATCACCTGCTCCGGCCTTGCCTTGTAGCCAACGGGCATCAGCGATTTCAACAGCGCTGGATCGTCATCGACCACCCGCGCCTCGCCCCAGATCTTCACGCGGCGACGGTGGGCAAAATCCATCACGAAAATATAGGCCTTGGGATTTTCGCTGAGATTGCCTTGCGTGATGTACTGCCGGTTGCCGCTGTAATCGGCGAAGGCAAGCGTGTTCCTGTCCAGAATCCGGACAAAACCCTTCGGCCCGCCGCGGTGCTGGATATAGGGCTGGCCGTCCGCGCTGGCGGTCGCGAGAAACAGGCTGTCCTGCGCGGCCAAAAACGCCGCTAGGTCGTCGTCAATCCCGGTGCGCCAGCCCCCGTTCTGCTCGACCCGCGCATAGGCGTCGCGCGAACCCTTGCGGGCCTGGATCGCCTTGACGGCAGGGGTGAAGGCCACGTCGCTTGGGACATTGTGGGTGTCTGTCATCGCAGACCCTCCTTTTGGCTAGCAAAGCTCGCCCTCGGTCCTAAAGATAGTCGATATGAAATTTCAACAATCCGCTCGATTGACACTTCATCATTGCAGTATATGAAACAATCCCATGGATCGCATCGACGCCATGGCTGCCTTCGTCGCGGTCGCCGACCTCAAAGGCTTCGCCCCGGCCGCCCGCAAACTCGGCCTCTCACCACCGAACGTAACGCGGCTGATCGCCGCGTTGGAGGATCGCCTCGGTGCGCGGCTGTTGCAGCGGACCACGCGCTCGGTGACGCTGACCGATGTCGGCGCGCGCTACCTGGAGCGTGCCCGCGGCATTCTCGCCGACGTCGAGGAAGCCGAAATTTCCGCGCAGGCCGAACGCACCCGGCCGAGCGGGCGGCTCGTGGTCTCCGCGCCGATCGGCTTTGGGCGCCTCCATGTCAGCCCGGTGATGTCGGCGTATCTGCAGCGCTATCCCGAGGTCAGCGGCGAACTGCGTTTGTCGGACCGCGTGATCAATCTGGTGGAAGACGGCGTCGATCTGGCGGTGCGGATCGGTCATCTCGCCGATTCCAGCCTGGTCGCGCGCAGCGTCGGCGACATGCGGCGAATCGTAGTGGCGTCGCCCGACTATCTCAAGCGGCGCGGCGAGCCGAAGAATCCGGCAGGTGTCGCTGTTCACGATGCGATTCAGTTCGGCACGTCCGGCTGGGATTTCGTCGAAGCTGGCCGTGAGGTTCGCGTGTCGTGCACGCCGCGTTTCATCACCAACAGCGCCGATGCCGCGATCTGGCACGCCGAACAAGGCGGCGGACTCACGCGCGTGCTGTTCTATCAGGCCGCGGAGGCGATCGAGGCCGGCCGGCTCAAAATCGTGCTGCAAAAATTCGAGCAACCGCCGCTGCCGATCCACATTGTCTATCCGACCTCGCGGCTGCTGTCGGCCAAGGTGCGGACGTTTGTCGATCTGGTGGTCGAGATGAGCGACTGGAGGTTCGGGAAGCGGTGACCCTCGTCTCGTCATTCCGGGATGCGACCTCTTGGGCGCAGGTGCCCGGAATCCATAACCACCGTGCCGGCGTTTGGCGCTGAACATAAATATCGTGGTTATGGATTCCGGGTTCGCGCGAAGAGCGCGCTCCGGAATGACGGCTACTTCTTCACCACGCGGAACGTCGCATTGGCGCGGGCGATCACCGCGCCGTCGGCTTTCACGAAACATTGCGCAAAGCAGATCGTGCTGCCGGTCTTGATGACGTCGGTCTCGACCGTGAGCCACTGCCCCACCTGCGCGCTGCCGACGAAATCGATTGCCATGCTCACCGTCACCAGCGAGACCGCGCCGCGCAATTGGTGGCCGCAGCTGTGACCCATCGCCTTGTCGGTGAGCGCCGCGATCAGCCCGCCATGGACAAAGCCGCGTGCATTGGTGTGCGGTGTTGCCAGCCACAGTCCGAGGATGATCGCGTCCGGGGTCTGCTTCTGATAGATCGGCTCCCACGGATCGGTCAGCGGGCTGCCGCGGGTCTGGCGCTCAAAACCTTCGGGAACGGTTTGATCGGGCATGGCTGCTGGATCCTTGCAAGAGCTGCCATTGAACCCGATCGGCAACGGAAAACCAGAGCAACAAAGTTTAAAACAGCGTCACGCCGGTAATTCATATCCGATCGCCGATTCGACCTCGATGGTTCGTCGCACCGCGGGCCGCGCCATCATGCGCTGGTAATGCGCGGTAAGGTTCGGGAATGTTTCCGGCGCAGGATGAAGCGAGTTGGCAAGCCGCCAGTACAGCCGGAACAGGTGAATGTCGGCGACCGAATAGCTCCGCAGCGCCCAACCGTTGCCCAACCGGCGGTCGGCAATGCCGTAGACCAGTTTCGCGTACTCCAGCCCGTGCCGGCGCGCCGGGTGCAGCGTCGAGGCGATGAAAGACATCCATGACAGCGCCTGAGCCTCTGCTTCCAGGTCATCGCGCGGAAGCAGTTCGGCATCGGGGAAACGTTTTGCAAGATAGAACAGGATCGCCGCGACCTCGGTTAGCGGACGCCCGTCGATGAGGAGCACCGGCACCTTGCCTTCCGGATTGAGGTCAAGAAAGGCCGGCGTGCGCAGATCGTTCTTGAAAGACAACGGCCGGCTCTCGAACGGGATGCCAATCTCATGCAGCGCGATGTGCACTGCCATGGAGCTCGAGCCGGGCGCGAAATAGAGAGTGAGCATTGCTTGTTCCCCGGACGCAGCGCAGCGCGTAGCTCTTGCGAAGCGGTGCGCTGCAGAGCCGGGGCCGTGCCAGGCTCCGGTGTTTGGTACGGTCCCGGCTCTGCGCAGCAGCGTGAAGAACGCTGCAGCGCGTCCGGGACACAGTGGCTAAAACGGCAACCCGACGTAATTCTCCGACAATGACGTGGCCGCCGCTTTCGAGCTCACCAGATAATCCAGCTCCGCCAGTTGAATCCGCGCGCCGAATTCGCCGGTGTCGGGGAATTTGTGCAGCATCGACGTCATCCACCACGAAAACCGCACCGCCTTCCATACCCTCGCCAGCGCGGTCGCCGAATAGGCGTCGATGCCTGCGGAAGATTTCTCGTCATAAAACTCCCGCAACGCCTGCGACAGGTAATGCACGTCGCTGGCGGCGAGGTTCAAACCCTTGGCGCCCGTCGGCGGCACGATGTGCGCGGCATCGCCGGCGAGAAACATTTTTCCAAACCGCATCGGCTCGGCGACAAAACTGCGCAGCGGCGCGATGCTTTTCTCGATCGAGGGGCCGGTGACCAGATTGTCAACGGCCTTGCGGTCGAGCCGCCGCTTCAACTCGTCCCAGAATCTGTCGTCCGGCCATTGGTCGATGTGATCCTCCATCGAACATTGCAGGTAGTAACGGCTGCGGTGCATCGAGCGCATGGTGCACAGCGCAAAACCGCGCGCGTGGTTGGTGTAGATCAGTTCGTGTGAGACCGGCGGGGTCTCCGACAGAATCCCGAGCCAGCCGAACGGATAGACGCGTTCGAAAGTCCGGATCGCGGATTCCGGCACGCTTTGCCGGCTAACGCCATGGAAACCGTCGCAGCCGGCGATGAAATCGCAATCGATCTCGTGTCTCACGCCATCCTTGACGTAGGTCACGCGCGGCCTCTCACCATCGAAATCCTGCGGCGTGACGTCGGCGGCCTCATAGACCGTGGTCAGGCCGGAATCGGCACGGGCCGTCATGAGGTCGCGCGTCACTTCGGTCTGGCCGTAGATCATCACCGTCTTGCCGGTTGCCGCATGCATGTCGATGCGATGCCGCGCGCCGCCAAAGGCGATCTCGACGCCATGATGGACCAGGCCCTCGCGATACGCGCGCGCGCCGGCACCGACTTCGTCGAGCAGCGCCACCGTTCCTTCTTCAAGCAGGCCGGCGCGGATGCGGCCGAGCACGTAATCCGGCGTCTGACGCTCGAGGATGACGTTGTCGATGCCATATCCGTAAAGCAATTGCCCGAGTAGCAGTCCCGCCGGTCCCGCGCCAATGATTGCGACTTTTGTCCGCAAACCCTGCTCCCTCCGATTAGTGCAGGCCGAATGCCGCAGCCGGCGGCGGCTTGCAATGATAATTCTATCCTATAACAATATCCGCAAAGGGCCGGTCAACGCCCGAACCCATGAGGGAGAGATGTCGATGAGGAAAGCGTTTTTGGCGTTGCTGCTGGCCGCCAGTGTGACGCCTGCGTTGGCGCAGGACAAGACCTTCGAACTAAAACTGTCGCACTGGGTGCCGGCGTCGCATCCGCTGCAAAAGGCGCTGGAAGACTGGGGCGCCGCGGTCGAGAAGGAATCCGGCGGCACCATCAAATACAAGGTCTATCCCGCACAGCAGCTCGGCAAGGCGTTCGATCATTACGACATGGCGCGCGACGGCATTGCCGATGTGACCTACATCAATCCGGGCTATCAGCCCGGCCGCTTTCCGATCATCGGCGCCGGCGAGCTTCCATTCCTGATGTCGGACGCCAAGGGCGGCTCGATGGCGCTCGACGCCTGGTATCGGAAATATGCCGAGAAGGAGATGAAGGACGTCAAGTTCTGTCTCGGCTTCATCCATTCGCCCTCCTCGTTCCACTCGCGGACCAAGAAGATCGTGGTGCCGGATGACGTCAAGGGCCTGAAGGTCCGCCCGGCTCACGCCACCATGGCGAATTACGTAACCCTGCTCGGCGGCACCAATGTGCAGTCTTCGGCCCCGGAAGTCCGCGACATCATCGAACGCGGCGTCGCCGACGCCGTCACCTTTCCGTGGGGATCGCTGGTGCTGTTCGGCATCGATAAGGTGACGAAATACGACATGGAGGCGCCGCTCTACGTCACCACCTTTGCCTTCGTGATGAACAAGGACAAATACAACCAGATGTCCGACCGGCAGAAAAAGGCGATCGACGACAACTGCAACACGGAAGCCGCCGGCCGGGTCGGCGAGCCGTGGGGCAAGTTCGAGGACGCCGGCATCGACAAGGTAAAGGCGGAGAGCGGTCATGAAGTCTACAAGCTGACGGCGGAGCAGACCGCGCAGTGGAAGAAGGCGGCCGAGCCGCTGGTCAAGACCTGGGCCGATAATGTCCGCAAAACCGGCGCCGATCCGGACGCGGCGATGGCCGAGCTGCGCGCGGCGCTGACCAAATACAACGCGCTCGCGCAGTAACCGACGCCTGACCGGCTGGCGGCGGGAAATTCTGCCGCCAATGCCGTTTCTCAACACTGCCTTCCGTTCGGAGCCGACATGAACCGCGCCGCGATGGACCGTTTCATCGACACCATCGAATGGATCGCGGCGGGATTCGTCGGCATCGTGGCGCTGAACATCTTCATCTCGGTGATCCTGCGCAATACCCTGAATTATGCGATCCCCGACTCGTTCGATATCGGGCGCATGCTGCTGGGGATTCTGATCTTCTGGGGCATCGCCGCCACCAGCTACCGCGGCGGACACATCACCGTCGATCTGGTCTGGGCCAATGTCGGTCCGAAATACCAGCGCATGATCGACGTGTTCGCGACGTTGGTTCTGCTGTTCGTGGTGGCGGTGCAGACCTGGACGCTGTTCGACAAGGTACGCGGCACCTACAACGACAACGTTCTGACATTTGATATGCACATGCCGACTTGGCCGTTTTTCGCCGTTGCATGGGCCGGCGACGTCTCCGCGGTGCTGCTGATCGCGATCCGCACCTACCGCCTGATTTTTTATCCGGATCTGATGCGCGAACCCGAAATCAAGATCGCAGAGTAGGTCAGGATGAGCACCGACGCCGTCGCCGTCCTCGGATTCGTCGCACTGTTCGCGCTGATGCTGCTGCGGGTGCCGGTGGGCATGGCGATGGGCTTGGTCGGCGTCACCGGCTTCGGTTACCTGGTCGGCTTCTCGCCGGCGCTCAAAATGGTCGGCCAGACCTCGATGCGCACGGTGACCGACTATACGTTCGGCGTGATACCGATGTTCCTGCTGATGGGAACGTTGGTCAGCAATTCCGGCATGAGCCGCGAGCTGTTCCGCGCCGCCAACGGTTTTGTCGGGCATTTGCGCGGCGGGCTGGGCATCGCCACCGTGGCGGCTTGCGCCGGCTTTGCCGCGATCTGCGGCTCGTCGGTGGCGACGGCTGCGACGTTTTCGGCGGTGGCCTATCCGGAAATGCGGCGGTTCGGCTATCCGCAATCCTTTGCCACCGGCGTGATCGCGGCCGGCGGTACGCTGGGCGCCATGCTGCCGCCATCGACCGTGCTCGCCGTATACGGCATCATCACCGAGCAGGACATCGGCAAGCTGTTCATCGCCGGCATCATTCCCGGCCTGCTCGCCATGGCGATGTACATGATCACCATTGCGGTGATCGGCTATTTCAGGCCGGGCTTCCTGCCCACCGGTCGGCAGACCACCTGGCGCGAGCGCTTTGCGGGGCTGAAAAATATCTGGGCGCCAATACTGCTGTTCGTGTTCGTCATTGGCGGGCTGTACGGCCTGCCCTTCCTGCCGCGCTTTACGCCGACCGAAGCCGGCGGCGTCGGCGCCACCGGCGCGTTCCTGATCGGCGTGCTCACCGGGCGGCTCGACAAGGACAAGATCCTTAGCTCGCTGCTGCAGGCGACCCGCACCGCGGCTGCGGTCTTCACGGTGCTGATCGGCGCATTGATCTTCGGCTATTTCCTCACCGTGACGCAAACCCCGCAGAAGGTCACGGAAATCCTCACCGGTCTCGGCCTCGGCCGTTACGGAATCCTTGCCCTCATCATGGTGATGTATCTGGTGCTCGGGTGCCTGATGGACGCAATGGCCATGATCATCCTGACGGTGCCCATCATCTTCCCGGTGATCATCCATCTCGGCTTCGACCCGATCTGGTTCGGCGTCATCATCGTGATGACGGTCGAGCTCGGCCTGATCCATCCGCCGGTCGGAATGAACGTCTTCGTCATCAAAAGCGTGGTCAAGGACGTGTCCTTTGCCACGATTTTCAGGGGTGTCATCCCGTTCGTGGTCACAGACCTGATCCGGCTGGTGATCCTGATCCTGTTTCCAATACTGGCGCTGTGGCTGCCGCAGCGGATGGCCGGATGATTTATGCCGCAGCTTGCGACTAAATATGTCTTCAGCCTCGCGATAAAGGTCGGCGCGCCGATCGTCGCCGGCGATCTCGGCTACGGCACGCGGCGGGTCATTCCGATTCTCGGCGGCGAGGTGCGCGGGCCGGGCATGCACGGCACCATCCTTCCCTCCGGCGCCGATTTCCAGGTCATCCGGCCCAACGGTTTTACCGAGCTGGAAGCGAAATACGCATTTCAGATGGACGATGGCGCCGTCATCTACATCGAGAACATCGGCATCCGCTTCGGGCCGAAGGACGCGCTGGACCGGATCGCGCGCGGAGAGATCGTCGATCCGGCGCTGATCTATTTCCGCTCGGTGCCGAGATTCGAGACCGGCGGCGAAAAGTACCGCTGGCTGATGGAGAATTTGTTCATCGGTTCAGGCGCCCGGCATCCCGACCGCGTCGAGCTCGACGTGCATCAGGTGTTGTGAAGGACGCGGTCTTGGTGTCCCGGACGCGGTGCGGCATTCTTCATGCCGCTCCGCAGAGCCGGGACCGTACCAAACAACGTCTTCGTGACGGCCCCGGCTCTGCAGCGCACCATGCCGCTGAAGAAGCGGCACGCTGCGCTGCGTCCGGGCACGCGGGCAGTTGACTCCTCGCAAATTCGTTATAGAACATAACTATTCTATACACGAACCAATAACCGCCATGGGAAACGCTCCAGCCGCCAAAACGGCCCCTTCCGGGCTGCTCACCATCGAGCGAACCGGCCCGGTGCTGACCGTCGGCCTGAACCGCCCGGGCAAGCGCAACGCGTTGAACGACGGCATTATTCTTGCGATCCGGGATTGTTTCACCGCCCTCCCCGACGACGTCGGCGCGGTGGTGATCCACGGCGTCGGCGATCACTTTTCCTCCGGGCTCGACCTGTCCGAACTGACCGAGCAGGACGCCACCGACGGCCTGGTCCATTCGCAGATGTGGCACCGGGTATTCGACCGCATTCAATACAGCCGGGTGCCGGTGATCGCGGCGCTGAAGGGCGCGGTGATCGGTGGCGGGCTGGAGCTCGCCTGCGCCGCGCATATCCGCGTTGCCGAGCCGTCAGCCTATTACGCGCTGCCCGAGGGCCAGCGCGGCATCTTTGTCGGCGGGGGCGGCTCGGTGCGGCTGCCGCGGCTGATCGGTGTGCCGCGGATGACCGACATGATGCTGACGGGGCGGGTCTATTCCGCGACCGAAGGCGCGGCGTACGGCTTTTCGCAGTATCTGACCGAAGCGGGCGGCGCGTTGCCGAAGGCAATGGAGCTTGCGGAGCGGGTCGCGGCCAACGCGCCGCTGACCAATTTCGCGGTGCTGCAGGCGCTGCCGATGATCGCGGAGGCCAATCCGCAGACCGGGCTGCTGATGGAATCGCTGATGGCGACGGTGGCGCAGAGCGACAAGGAGGCAAAACGCCGGATCCGCGATTTCCTCGACCGCAAAACGGCAAAGGTGAAACCCGCCTGACATGAGCGCGAAGCCGAACATGATACCCTCCGCAGAGCGCGGCACGCCGAGCGCTGCTTATCCGTTGCGCGCGATCTCGTTCGGCGATCCCGCCGTCACCATCGAGCGCCGCGACAACGGCACGATCTATCTGCGTCCCAAAATCGCGCTCGGCGACTATCCGGCCCGCATCACCGACCGCCTGCTTCACTGGGCGGCTGCGGAGCCGAACCGGGTCTTCATGGCCGAGCGGGACGGCGGTGGATGGCGCAAGATCACTTACGCGCAACTGCTCGGCGCGGCCCGGCGCATCGCATCCGGCCTGCTCGCGCGCGATCTGTCGGCCGAGAAGCCGATTGTGATTCTCTCCGGCAATTCCATAGATCACGCGCTGACGGCGTTCGGCGCGCTCTATGCCGGGATTCCGTTCTGCCCGGTGTCGCCGGCCTATTCGCTGATTTCGAGGGACTACGGCAAGCTGGCCTACCTGATTAAACTGCTGACGCCGGGCCTGGTGTTCGCCGACGACGCCACACGATTCGCCGACGCGTTGCGCGCCAATGTTCCTGCCAACACCGAAATTGCCGCCTCGCGCGGCGAGATTCCCGGCCGCAGCGTGACCATGCTCGGGGAGTTGCTGGCGACGCCGGAGCATCCGGAGCTCGATGCGGCGCACGCTGCCATCGGTCCGGATACGATCGCGAAATTCCTGCTCACCTCGGGCTCGACCGGCAACCCGAAGGCCGTCATCAACACCCAGCGCATGATCTCGGCCAATCAGGTGATGCTGCGCGAGACGCTGGCGTTCCTGAAGGACGAGCCGCCCGTCATCGTCGACTGGCTGCCGTGGAATCACACTTTCGGCGGCAATCACAATATCGGGCTGACGCTGTTCAACGGCGGCTCGATGTATCTCGACGAGGGCAAGCCGATGCCCGGCGGGATCGAGGAAACCGTACGCAATCTCCGCGAAATTTCGCCGACTGTGTATTTCAATGTCCCGAAGGGTTATGAATCGCTGCTGCCGTATCTGCGCGACGACGCGCCTTTGCGCAAAAGATTCTTCGCACGCCTGCACGCAATGTTCTTCTCAGGCGCGGCGCTTTCTCCCTACGTCTGGAATTCGCTCGACGAACTGGCGGTGCAGGAAACAGGCGTCCGGGTGCCGATGCTGACCGGACTCGGCGCCACCGAGACCTCGCCGTTCTTCATGTCGGTCACGCCCGCTACAAGCCGCTCCGGCCATGTCGGACTGCCGGTGTCCGGCAATGACGCAAAACTGATCCCGAACAACGGCAAACTGGAAGTTCGCGCCAAAGGCCCCAACGTCACGCCGGGCTATTGGCGGCAGCCGGAGCTGACCGCGAAAGCCTTCGACGACGAGGGATTTTACATTTTCGGCGACGCGATAAAACCGGTCGATGCCGGCGACTTCGACAAGGGCTTTGATTTCGACGGCCGTATTTCCGAAGATTTCAAGCTCGGCAGCGGCACCTGGGTCAGCGTCGGCCCGTTGCGCGCGCGCTTTGTCGCGGCCTGCGCACCGCTGGTACGCGACGTCGTGATCGCCGGCATCAACCGCGACGAATTGTCCGCACTCGTTATTCTCGATCTCGATGGCTGCCGCGTCATCAATCCAGTGCTTCCCGCAGGCGATCTAGAGGCGGCAGCTTCCGATCCGATCGTCCGCCAGGCCTTCGCCGAGCGGCTGAAACAATTCGCCACCGAAGCAACCGGTTCGTCCACGCGCATCACCCGCACCGTGCTGCTGGACACGCCATTGTCAATCGATCGCGGCGAAGTCACCGACAAGGGCTCGATCAACCAGCGCGCGGTGCTGGAGCATCGCGCCGTGCTGATTGACGCGCTTTATGCGCCGACGCCGGATCCGCAAATCATTTCGCTCAAGTAAAAAACTATTCGGAGGAAACCATGCAACTGAAAGGTCACGCCGCCATCGTCACCGGAGGCGCATCGGGACTGGGCGCGGCCACGGCGCGAAAACTCGCAGGCCTGGGAGCAAAAGTCGCGGTATGCGATCTCAACGCAAAACTGGCCGAGGAACTGGCCAAGGAGATCGGCGGCGTCGCGGTGGCCTGCGATGTTGCCGACGCCGCGTCCGGGGAAGCTGCCGTGATCGCGGCGTCGAAGGCGCATGGGCCGGCGCGCGTGCTGGTGAACTGCGCCGGGATCGGCGTCGCCAAGCGCGTGGTCGGCCGCGAGGGGCCGCATGGCTTGACGGATTTCGACCGCGTGATCCGGGTCAACCTGATCGGATCGTTCAACATGCTGCGGCTTGCGGCGGCGGAGATGACAAAACTCGAACCGCTCGATGGCGGCGAGCGCGGCGTCATTATTTCCACAGCGTCGGTTGCAGCTTATGACGGGCAGATCGGGCAGGCCGCCTATTCGGCGTCGAAGGGCGGCATCGTCGGCATGACGCTGCCGATCGCGCGCGAGCTGGCGCAATTCGGCATCCGCGTGCTGACCATCGCACCCGGCCTGTTCCTGACGCCGCTGCTCGGCGCGCTGCCGCAGGCGGCGCAGGACAGCCTCGCCTCGGCGATTCCGTTTCCGCACCGGCTGGGCTCGCCGGACGAGTATGCCGCGCTGGCGCTGCACATGATCGAAAATCCGTACCTCAACGGCGAAGTCGTGCGGCTCGATGCCTCGCTGCGCATGGCGCCGAAATGATGTTAGCTGCCGCAGGCTCGGTGCCACCTCTCCCCATTGGGGAGAGGTCGGTTCGCGCAGCGAACCGGGTGAGGGGCGCTGGCTCATCGTTAGACCGTACCCCTCACCCGGATTGCTTTGCAATCCGACCTCTCCCTTCGGGAGAGGTATAGCGCAGGACTGAGTGTGATGTTCGTTCACCGCCGCGATGTGCAAATACAGTGGGGCGACTGCGACCCCGCCAACATCGTGTATTACCCGCGCTACTTCGAGATGTTCGACGATTCGACGTCGATCATGTTCGAGGCGGCCGGCTTCTCCAAGCAGGACATCGTCAAGAAATACGGGCTGGTCGGCATTCCGATGGTGGACACGCGGGCGAAATTCCATATCGCCTCGACCCATGGCGACTGGATCCGAATCGAGAGCCGCGTCGAAGCCTGGCGCCGCTCGAGTTTTGACGTGGTCCACAACGTGTTCAAGGCCGAAGCGCTGGCCATCGAGGCATTCGAAACCCGCGTGCTGGTCGGCCGTCATCCGGACGATCCGGCCAGGCTGAAATCGGCGCCCGTGCCGGAGGAGATCGTCGAAAAATTCAGGCTGGGCTGACGGCATAACCTAAAGAAGGGATGCTCCGGCGGCTCAATTCGACTAGGAAAACGACAACACCAACGGGAGGAATGAATGAAGAAGCTAGTTTTTTCAGCCGCGGCGGCGGCGGCACTGATGCTGCCGGGATCGCCGGCGATGGCGCAATCCAACGAAATCGTGATCGGCATCACCGTGACCACCACCGGCCCCGCGGCCGCGCTTGGCATTCCCGAACGCAACGCACTCGACTTCGTGGTCAAGGAAATCGGCGGCGTGCCGCTGAAGGTGATCATGCTCGACGACGGCGGCGATCCGACCGCGGCGACGACCAACGCCCGCCGCTTTGTGACCGAATCCAAGGCCGACATCATCATGGGCTCGTCGACGACGCCGCCGACGGTCGCGGTGTCGACCGTCGCCAATGAAGCCGGCGTTCCGCATCTCGGCCTCGCGCCATTCCCGATCACGCCGGAGCGCGCCAAATGGTCGGTGGCGATGCCGCAGCCGGTGCCGCTGATGGGCAAGGGCCTCTACGAGCACATGAAGGCGCACAACATCAAGACCGTCGGCTATATCGGTTACTCCGATTCCTACGGCGACCTCTGGATGAACGATCTCAAGACCCAGGGCGTGCCGCTCGGCCTGACGATCGTTGCCGAGGAGCGCTATGCGCGACCGGATACGTCCGTCACGGGCCAGGTACTGAAGCTGATCGCCGCCAATCCCGATGCGATCTTGGTCGGCGGGTCGGGCACGGCTGCGGCGTTGCCACAGACCGAACTGCGCGCAAAAGGCTATAAGGGGTTGATCTATCACAACCATGGCGCCGCCAGCATGGATTTTATACGCATCGCCGGTCCTGCGGCGGAAGGTGTCATCATGGCGTCCGGGCCGGTGATGAATCCGGAGGGCCAGGAGGATAGCGCCCTGACCAAAAAGCCCGGGCTTGCCCTCAACACCGCCTACGAGGCAAAATACGGCGCCAACACCCGCAGCCAGTTCGCAGGCCACTCCTACGACGCGTTCAAGATTCTCGAACGCGTGGTGCCGGTAGCGTTGAAGACCGCAAAACCCGGAACGCCGGAATTCCGCGAAGCGATCCGTCAGGCCCTCCTGTCCGAGAAGGAACTGGCGGCGAGCCAGGGCGTCTACAACTTCACCGAAAAGGACCGCTACGGCCTCGACGACCGCGCCCGCATCCTGTTGACGGTGAAGGACGGCAAATACGTTCCGGCAAAGTAGCCGGAGCATCTCCAAAAGCACTCATGTCATCACCCGCGAAAGCGGGCGACCCAGTACACGCGGCGCTGGAGAGGAAATTTCAAACGTCAGCGATTACTGGGTGCCCCGCTTTCGCGGGGCATGACAAATGTGCAAGTTCCTATATCCCGCTCTTTCCCTCGTGCTGAAACCCGAGATAGCTCGCGACCACGCGCGAGTTGCTGGCGATATCCGCCGCTGGTCCGGTCAAAATAAATTCCCCGAGCTCCATCACATAGGCGCGGTCGGCGATCTGCAGCGCGGCCTGCGCGTTCTGCTCGACCAGCAGAACCGAGACGCCGGCGGCGCGCAATTCGCGAACCGTGCGGAAAATATCCGCGACGATGATCGGCGCGAGGCCGAGGCTCGGCTCATCCAGCATCAAAAGTTTCGGCGCGCCCATCAGCGCGCGGCCCATCGCCAGCATCTGCTGCTCGCCGCCTGACAGGGTCCCCGCCAGTTGCCGGCGCCGCTCCTTTAGCCGCGGGAACAGCGTGTAGACGCGCTCGAAGGAGTTTGCCGCAGTCGCTTTCGCGACCCGGAACGCGCCGAGTTGCAGATTGTCCTCGACGCTCATGGTGGAAAACAATTCACGATGCTCGGGCACCAGCGACAGCCCAGCGGCAACACGGTCCTCGATCTCGAGCTGCGCCATGTCCTGATCCGCGAACGCCGCGGCGCCCTGCAGCGGCAGGATACCCATGATGGCGTTGAGCAGCGTGGTCTTGCCGGCGCCGTTGGCGCCGATGATGGTGACGATCTCGTCGTCGCGCACCTCAAGCGACACCGCGCGTACCGCCTCGACCTTACCATACGCGACATGCGCGTCGGCGACCTTAAGCAACGCGCTCATGTCGCGGCTCCGAGATAGGCTTTGATCACGTCGGGATTGCTCTTGATCGCAGCCGGCGGCCCTTCCGCGATCTTGGTGCCGAAATCCAGCACCACGACGCGGTCGGCCAGATCCATCACAAAGCCCATGTCGTGCTCCACCAGCAGCACCGACATGCCGCCGTCGCGCAATTGCCGCAGCAGCGCCGCGAGCCGCTGTTTCTCCATATGCCGCAAGCCCGCCGCCGGCTCGTCGAGCAGCAGCAGGATCGGATCGACGCACAGGGCGCGGGCAATCTCGACAATGCGCTGCTGGCCCAGCGACAGCGAGCCCGCAAGCTGGTTGAGTTGCTCGCTCAAGCCCACGCGTTCGATCTGCCGCGCCGCCTCGGCGAGCAATCCGGCCTCATCGGCGCGGTCGAGCCGCAGCATGCTGGCGATGGCGCCGGCGCGGCCGCGCAAGTGCGCGCCGATCGCGACGTTTTCCAGCACGGTCATGTCCGGCACCAGTTTGACGTGCTGGAAGGTGCGGGCGACGCCGCGTTTTGCCACCTCCTGCGGCGGCGCGTTGTCGATACTCTTGCCGAGCAGCGAGATGGCGCCACCGGATGGGGTGAGCACGCCGGTGATCAGGTTGAAGGTAGTGCTCTTGCCGGCGCCGTTCGGCCCGATCAGCGCGACGATTTCGCGCGCCTGAACGTCGAACGAGACATCGTTGACGGCAATAACGCCGCCGAACTGTTTTCGCGCATTGTCGATCCTGAGCAGCGCGCCGGAATCCAGCTTCGGCCTGCTATGCGCGAGCGGCGGCACCTTTGTATCCGGCCGCTTGCGGCCGAATTCGAACGGCAATAGCGACATCAGCCATGGCCACACGCCGGTCGGCGCCAGCTGCAGCAGCACCACCAGCATGATGCCGAACACGATGATCTCAAGCTGGCCCTGGCCGCCGAAAACCAGCGGCAGATAGCTCTGCAGGATTTCCTTCAGCACCACGACGATTGCCGCGCCAAGCACGGCGCCCCAGACATAACCGGCGCCGCCGACCACGGCGATGAACAGATATTCGATGCCCGCTTGCGCGCCGAACGGCGTCGGATTGGCGGCGCGCTGGAAATGCGCATAGAGCCAGCCGGACAGGCCCGCCAGCACCGCGGCGTAGATAAACACCAGCAATTTTGCGCGCGGGGTCTGCACGCCGAACGCCTCGGCGGCGACGTGTCCGCGCCGCAGCGCGCGGATGGCGCGGCCGGTCCGCGAATCCAGCAGGTTCATCGACAGCACGGCGCAAACAATCACCGCGATCCAGATCACGAAATAGATCGTGCCGGGGTCGAGCATTTTTAAGGGCCCGATCGTCAGCGGCGGAATCGCGGAGATGCCATCATTGCGGCCCAGAAATTCCAGTTTGCTGAACAGATAGAACAGCGCGATGCCCCAGGCGATGGTGCCGAGCGGCAGATAATGGCCCGACAATCGCACCGTGATGATGCCGAGCAGCACCGCGGCGACGCCGCTGACCAAGAGCGCCAGCGGCAGTGTCAGCCATGGCGACACGCCGTAGGCGGTGGTCAGCACCGCTGTGGTATAGGCGCCAAACCCGCAAAACGCTGCCTGGCCGAATGAGGTGAGGCCGCCGACGCCGGTGAGCAGCACCAGCCCCATCGCCACCAGCGCGGCGAGCCCGATGTTATCCAAAAGCACGATCCAGAACGGCGGCATGCCCGGGATGAAGGGGATACCCGCCATCACAGCTGCGAAGATCAGGACCGGAAGACGCTGCGTCATCGCTTTAGTCCTTTTCCTCTTCGACCGCGGGCGCCGCAAGCGACCGCAGCACGAGCACCGGGAGGATCAGGGTGAAGACGATGACTTCCTTGTAATTGCTGGCATAGAATGAGGAAAAGGCCTCGACGGACCCGACCACCAGCGCGGCGACCGCGGTGAGCGGATAGCTGACCAGGCCGCCGATGATCGCGGCGATAAACCCTTTCAGGCCGATCAGGAATCCGGTGTCGTAATACAGCGTGGTGATCGGCACGATCAGGATGCCGGAAATCGCGCCGATCACCGAAGCGAGAAGAAATGCCAGCTGCCCGGACAGCGAGGTCCGGATGCCGACCAGGCGCGCGCCGAGCCGGTTGACGGCGGTCGCGCGCAGCGCCTTGCCGTACAGCGTATGGCCGAAGAACAGCCAGAGCCCGACGATGAAGATGGTGGTGATGGCATAGACGGCGATGTTCTGGCCGGTGAAGCGCAACTGTCCGACGCTAAAGGCCATATCGGATATCGTCGGTCCCCGCTGTCCTTCCGCGCCGAAGAACACCAAGCCCATTCCCTGCAGCGCAAGGTGGCAGCCGACCGAGGCGATCAGCAGCACCAGCACCGAGGTGTGCGCGATCGGCTGGAATGCGATGCGATAGAGAAACAACCCGATCGCCGCCACGATCACCAGCGACAACGCGATGTTGACGGCGATGTGGGTCTGCCGGCTTGCGAGCCAGGTGGTCAGCGCGAGAACCGCGAGCGGCAGAAGAATATTGACCCCGAGCGCGCGCAGCATGCGCCGCAGAGTCAGCGACCTTCTCGCGCCGATGAGATCGAGGCAGAACGCCACGAAACCCATCGCGAGTGCGAGCCGCGCGGTGCCCGGCACCTGGCCGGCGGACAGCGTCGCGTAGGTCAGCGCGCCATAGGTGACGAACTCGCCTTGCGGGATCAGGATCACGCGGGTGACCGCGAATACCAGCACCAGCGCCAGCCCGAGCAGGGCATAGATCGCGCCGTTGGTGATGCCGTCCTGCAGCAGGAAGAGCAGAATCGTGGTGTTCAAGCGCTTCCCCCTCGCGGGCCGGGTTTTTGGTCCCGACCGAAAATAACAGCGGTTGAATCCGCTTGGCTTGTTTGATATGTTGTATAACAGTTATCAATTATAATCAAGCCCGGCGTTTGGCCGGGTCATTCAACCTACCGGGATTGCGGGTGCCGAGCGATGACTGTTTCCAAGACCGCCGCGGTCGATGTGGCAAAGGCCTCGCGCAAGGAGCACGCGGCGGATGGCGCCGATAACGACGCGCTGCTGATCGGCGAATTGTCCGACCATCTCGGCTATGCGCTGAAGCGCGCGCAGCTGAAGATCTTCGAGGATTTTTTGCGTTGCGTGGCGCCGTTGCAGCTGACGCCGGCGCAGTTCTCGGTGCTGCTGCTGCTCGACAGGAACCCCGGCCGCAACCAGACCGAAATCGCCAACACGCTTGGCATCCTGCGACCGAATTTCGTCGCGATGCTCGATGGCCTGGAGAGCCGCGAACTGTGCGTGCGGATGCGCTCCACCAACGACCGCCGCTCCCACGTGCTGATGCTGACCGACAAGGGCCGCTCCGTTCTGGCGCGCGCAAAGAAATTGGTCGCGACCAAGCATGAGGCGCGGCTCAACGGATTGCTCGGGAGTTCAAACCGCGCCGCACTGCTGGCCATGCTGGCGAAGATCGCCGCGGAGTTTTAGCACCTCGCCACACACACCCCCCCCGTCATGCTGAGAGGCTGTGACCCTATGTGAGGATCGGGTTGTGTTGTTGCGTGGCTAGAGCCTGTTCCAGAGAGGACCGTAATGGGAGCTGTGCGACCGGTAGTGTTTGTTAGAGGGGCTG
>Ga0081539_10002600_pt1 | contig 24762 bp, 30 predicted proteins | sample TabmetS4T2R2_FD_71023 | JGI IMG/M metagenome (GOLD analysis project Ga0081539, IMG submission 71023) | Tabebuia heterophylla rhizosphere microbial communities from the University of Puerto Rico - S4T2R2 | ecosystem: Host-associated > Plants > Roots > Rhizosphere ...
AGAGAGGGGGGGGAAACCACGGGGGCGCTGGGCGGGGGGAGCCGCTTTTTGAGGCGGGCCGCCGTCTTCGCGGCTGGCGTGCTCGGCCGGCCTTTGCGCAATGTGGGTTGCTGGGCTGCCAGGCCCTTGCGGGCGCTGGCCACCGCCCCCACCACCGCTTTCACCACCTCGGCGACGACATGAAACTGGCAGATTTGAGGCCGCACCTTCCCGAACACCTCCTTGAGGGGTTCAGGATAGAGCGCCGAGCCATCGGTCGTGACACCGCAGAGGGTCAAGCCACGTGCCACCAAGGCCGTTTTTAACCGCCCGAGAAACGCCCGGATGTCCTCGTGGGTGGGATCGTGATCCAACACGTCATAGAGGAGGCGCTTGTAGCAGCGATTATCGACGGCGGAGAGTATGCAGAAGGGGCCATCATAGCGCTCATCGGCGGCCACATACCCCGAAAAATCCGCCAAGGCCCAGTCCAGGAAGTCCGGGTCCAGGCGCGCCTGCGCCTTTTTTTCCCCCAGCCTCGACCCAGTGCTGGATCGTGGCAAAAGGGACAAAGACGCGGTGGTCGCGCCAGAGGTGCCAACTCGCGGGCCGGTCGGGCCGGCCGTCTTCGACCACCAGCCGTACCGCCAGATCAATCACGCGGTGAGTGTACTGACCGCCGGGTGGCGCCAGATCAGAGAGGTCGGCGCTAAAGTATTTGCGACACTTCGTACAGTAGTGCTGCGAATACGTGATCACGAGATCACGCGGACACCACAGGTCGAGATTGCCTAAGTCCTGCAGCGTCCGATGAGACTGCTTGTCCCGATAGGCCGAGTGACCACAACGCGGGCACGATTGCCGGATGTCGTTGCGACTGTAAGGGACGATCTCGGGCTGTGGCAGGTCTTTGGGGGCTGTGATCCCGGCGCTGGGGTCGGGTCGGTACTCACCTGGACCGTACATCGTGTTGCCCTCCTGGCGCAAAGGTTCGGACCCGCACTGTACGCTAAACGTCTTCGGGGGGCAACCCGGTGCTCTCGCTACAGTCTCAAGGAAATTGCCAATAGTCTTTCACGAAGACGCCTTTTGCCTTGTCTTTTCAACGCTTATTGCCCCTGGTAGCAGACTTGTTGAGTTTGGGCCGAGTAGCACGGCTGACCCCAGTTTTCGGTTCCATTGCTACTCAAGCCCGCAGCCGGAGGGCGCTTTGGGCGGTGCGAGACCTCCAGCCGGAGGGGCCCCCAGCCTTGCCGGGCGGGCGCCGTGGCAGACGCGACGGCTCCTGCGTTGGGTCCCGCCTTGCTCCGACAGCGTGATGCCTTGGCGCCGGGCGGCAACGCGCACCCTCTCACGCTCCCCCCAGAGGGGCATCACAGGGCGGCCGAAGTTACCAAAAGTTGGCGTGAAGAAGCAAGCGACATATAAACAAAGACTTATCGAAGCTGTGAGGGTCTCCCTCCCCTCTCCCTTTCCCGCTCGGGAAGGTCGGCTCAAGGGCCCACGGGTGTAACGGAGGGCATGGCGAGGTTTGCGCCTTGAAGACGTTGCTGGTGGCCCACAGGTCGATCGTGTAGCCATACGCCCGGCCCGGCTCCACCAGGCTTGGGGTGGATGTGGAGTCGCGGTAGCGGGTGCGAATAATGCCGTCGGTGCACGAGAGGAATGGTGACAGAGGCATATCGTCAGTCTCAGAGACGAACACCATGGGTGCATACCAATGGTGCCTGGGAACAGGGGCTGATGGACCGCCTGACGAGGCCGTGCCAACACTTTTCGCCTGACGTGTCCCTGCAGCCATCGTACAATGGGTCAGTGGTCCATGCGCATCCCTCCCATGGGTGCCCCATCATGCAGCCGTGTGTGTTCATCGACGCGACCGCGGTGCGCATCGTCTCATCGGTGTGCACCCTGGTGGCCAGCACACGCGCGGGTCGGTCTACGTTGATCAGAAAGGAGTCACAATGAGTGTCGCCATCGGCTACGCGCCGGGAGCATTCGGCCACGGGAGTCAAGATCCGCATATCCTCCAACGGCTGGTGCACGTGGGGGATACCTACGGCTACGACTCCCTCTGGCTCAGCGATCGCATTGTCGGCCAGCAGTTTAGTTTGGAGCCCATCGTCGCCCTCGCGATGGTGGCCGCCTACTCCGACCGGCTCAAATTCGGCACCAGCGTCCTAGCCTTGCCGATCCGGCATCCCGTCGTGTTGGCCAAGCAGATTGCCACCCTCGACTATCTCTCGCGGGGGCGCTGCTTTCCCGCCGTGGGGTTGGGACAGGATGATCCGACGGAATACGAAGCCTGTGGCGTGCCAAAATCCGATCGGGGCCAGCGCACCGATGAGGCCATCGGGCTCATGCGACGGTTATGGCAAGAGGACTGCGTCACGCACGAGGGCACGTTTTTCACCTGCCATAACGTCAGCATTACGCCCAAGCCATTCCTCCAACCCTCGCCCCCTGTCTGGATTGGCGGCCGCACCGCGGCAGCGGCCAAGCGGGTGGGCCGGGTCGGCGACGGCTGGCTCGTCTCGAGTGTCACGCCTGACGAAGTGCGCCACGGCCGTGACATCGTCTTTGCCACCGCGGCACAACACCAGCGCGTGATCGAGGACGATCATATTGGTGTCCTGTTGTCCTACTACATCTCATCCGACGGTCAGAAGGCCGTCTCGAAGGCCGCAGCGTTCGTCACCCGCCAGCGTCCGGATGTGCCCTTCACGGCCTGCAGTGCGGTGGGGACGACTGCGCATATTGCCGACAGGATCCAACAATACGTCGATGCCGGAGCTGCGAAGTTTGTCGTGCGTCCCTTGTGTCCGGGTGAGGAGGCCATGGCCCAATTGGAGATGATGGGGCAGGAGATTGTACCGCTGTTCCATCAACCGCCCATGCGCACGACGGACAAGGTAGAGAGGTCATGATGTACAGAGGAGGGATGCGCTTCCCGACCCAACACCCCGTTGCTATGACGGTGGTGGCGTGTCAAGCAGTCGTGTCCTTCAGTTGCGGTGAGACACTCCGTGCCATGCTGGACACAGAGGTGTGATGGTACGCCGTTCGTCAAGGAACTCGACGGGCACCCGAGACGCGAGCCACTCCTTCGTCGTCCAGCCATGCTCGGTCAGGCCCGCGGCCATCGCTGGGGTCACAGATCGCCGCGTCTGTGGCGATCCCGCATCACGGGTCGGCTCCGGCGTTGGGAACCGTGCGCGTCAGCTCTTGTGCGGTATCACGACATGGTCAGACGCTAACGACAACCACAGGTGGTTTTCGCACCACGTCAGGTCCGTGGAGAACCCGTTCGTACGTCGGGTGAAGCGCCGATGACTCTGCTGCTGTGTCAGGGTATCTCGTGCGACAAGGCTGGTGGTGACGGTCGCACTGACCGGCGAGTCGGCCACACGAGTTGCCACCGCTTCTGGGGTGCCGAAGACCACCCGTGTGCTCACCTCCCCAAGGCGTCCGCCCTAGCGCCGTTTCACGGCCTGAGCATACTGCAGACTGGGAGGTGGCCGCCGCTGCGGTGGGGGAGAGGCACCCCGGCGCCCCTGGCGAGGCGGGTGATCCCATCAAACCGGGCCAAAGGATTGTTTACATCAGTGCAGAAATAAGCGACTGTGTCGGCTCGTAGCAACTCCTTCAATATCAAAACTTGGCTTTCACACACTGGAAGCCGCATTTTGCCTCTACGTGGCGTAGTTGCTCATCGAAATGATGCCTGGCAGGTACAGTCGATTAATTCCGCACCAGCGGAAAGGATGTTATGGCCCGGTTTGATCCCATGCTCCGGAGGTGTCCATCACGGTGTACCGGTAGGCGGGCCATGGATCGCTGGTGCACAACGGCATGGTGGCATCCGTGACATGCGACCCGAGCCAGCACCACATGCGCACCGGCCTGATCCCGCTTGCCGATGACACAGGCCTTGCTGCGCCAGTAGCCGCACCTGCGCCGCATCGTTGTTTTTGGCGCGTGGTCTCCCATGCGCTTTCCCGCGTTTGCGGGCATCGCGCATGCCGGCCTTGATCCACTCCCGGATCACACCCCGCTCGCACTCCGCACATCCTGCCAAGAAGACTGCAAAGGCCTGCCCCGCTGGCGTGGTGAGATCAAGCGCCTCTGTCAACGGCACGAAGCCGATCCGTAGTGCGGTGCGTGCGTGGAGCGTTGTCAGCACATCCACGAGCGAGCGGCCTCAGCGGTCCAGCTTCCATACCAGGATCACATCGAGCTGGCGTAGGCGGCCTTGAGCAGCGCTTGGCGCTTCGGGCGGCTGTTTTTCGCGCCCGAGGCGATCTCCTCCACCGTGTCAATGACGGTCCAGCCGCGGCGGATGGCGAACTCGTGCATCACGTCCCTCTGCATGGCCAGGGTCTGTTGGTCGTGGGTCGAGACGCGCGCATAGAGAGCAGCACGCATGGGTGACACAAAACCCCCCGGAAAGTAGTGGCAAACGACCCTTGAATTTTCAGGGGTTAGAGTATCGCAGCTCTCGCGTGACACACCCCTAGTTTTGTGCCAGCCCGGGAGCCAGGGAACACCCCGCGCCTGCTCCTCTCGTCGACGCCGTGGTTCTCCGCTATAAGCAGAACCTGGAAAATTTAAGGCGTAACTGCTACGCTCCAATAAGACGTGGATCACCGTGCATCACGTAAAGACGAAAGGCATACGTCCCCAGGAGCCAAACGAGGCGCCCCCTCAAAAGCCCCTTTCCCGTTCAGGCGCTCACGACCTGAGACACGATGCTCCAGCAGGCCAAGGAGGCGCGTGTCTTTCGCCGTGCCCAGGCTGTCCGTGAGGTGGTCGCGGGTCACCATATCTCTACCGTTTCCGCTACCTTCCACGTGGCGAATTCTGCCCTGCGGCAATGGGTGCAGCGCTTTGCGCAGGAGGGGCCCCAGGGCTTGCGGGATCGCGCACGCTCCGGTCGCCCACCCAAAATCACGTGCGAGCTGGCACAGCCCCTCAATCGCCTCGTTGACCAAGACCCCCTCCAGCCCGGCGCGGGCTCTTCCCAATGGAGCTGCCGCGAACTCGCGACCGTCTTCGCCCGCGAGACCGGAGTCCAGCTGCTCCGTGTCAGTGGGGCAGTCCAGGATGGGACCTCCAAAGTCTTCTATAAAATCGTGCCGTACGTGGATGCCCAGGAGCTGCGCCAATAGCTCCATCAAGTCATGGCGACCTTCAGCAAAACCGGCACAGAGGTCGTAATGGGCGTCGACCGCAGCGGGATGCATCGGGCGCACAAGCTCGATGCGCCCCTGGAGCACTATCACAGCAAGTTGCGCTTCCATTTCTTCCCCGCCCATTGTGGGCATCACCTCAACCCTATTGAAGGCTTTTGGCGCGTGAGGAAGGATGCCATCGGTGCCGGACGGTGTTGTGCCAATCTTCATCTGTTATATCAGCGCACACGCCACGTGCTCATGGCGCAGCAAGAGCGACCGATTTAGGCGTTCCACTGGTAGCGCATTCCGCCCCGAACTTCGCGGGATCTGCTGATTACCCCCGCAGCGGGCTGGCGCTGACCGATCGCCATCGACCAGGCCTGGGGCACGCGCTCTGCCCGCCGATGGTGGGCCATGGCCCACCCCACCACGGCGCGCGCACACCGAGCCAGCCCCACGGCGAGAGACACCCAGCCTGCGCCTGTGGGCAGGGAGGGAATAGCGCCGACGTCAACCTTCGCGGGGGCTGGCACCGTGCACGCCCGGTTGAGTTGGTGCGGGGCCACCGTCGGTGCCGGCCCTGAGGGCTGAGGAGTGTTGCATTGGCGCCGTGGCTTGCAGGGCAGGGCCGCCTGGGCCCAGATGCGCCCGAGGCGGCGACGGCTGACCTTGCAGGCCGTCCTGCGTCCACAGATGCTGGAGGCGGCGCGTGCCGTAGGGGCCACGCCCCTGCGCACCATAGCGCTGGATGTTGTCTTGCCCCTCCTGATCGCCCTGCGCTTGCGCCCTGGGGGGGCGGCTGCGCCACTCGTCGGAGCCCCGGCGCGAGACCGCCAGGAGCTGACACAGGCGACGGACCTTCAAGTGGGCGTGCTGCGGTTGCATCCACGCGGCCTTTACGGCCGCTGTGGCGCCAAGGACGCTGCGGCCTTTTGGAAGATATCGCGGTCCGCCTGCAAGCGGGCGTTTGCTTGCCGCAGGCGTTTCCGTTCTTCATCGCGATGTTCGTTCTGGACCTCCTTCTCCGCGCGTTCCACACGGTGATATTTCCCGCTCCAGGGGTGGAAGGTGGGTGCATTGACCCCGAGGTCACGGGCCCTCTGGGCCATCGGTTGCTCCGATTCGACCGCTCGTTTCACAGCACGCTCTTTGCATGCAGCTGCATAACCTTTCATCACTGGTGTACTCAGCGCACACACCTCTCAAGGGTAGCGATGTCTCACGTCTCCGTGTGTCCGGAAGAGTATAGCCACATCAGTTCCTCGTGGACATGGGAGAATAGACGCGGCAAGGCGCCATCGGATTGGTGATTGATCGGGATTACCTGGAAATCTCGTTTCCACTCCGTGAGGCAAGCGATGGCTAAAAATGTCACCAAGATAGCAGAGGCACTGGGTGCCACGGTGGTTGGAGAAGTGCCCGATACGGGGGGTGGAGCCTTTGGGATGAGTCGGCTTGCAGCCATCCTGCGCACGCGCTTAGAGCCCGGTCAAGGGCGGCGGCCGGGGCGGCCCAGCGATCCTGTATGGGTCATTCAACGCAAGGTTCCCATGAGTCAGGCAACGCTTGAGCGGCTCACGCAGCTTGCCGAGTCCATCAGCACGGCGGAGCGCAAGGTGAGCCCGATGCAGGTGGCGGCGCAGCTTCTTGAAGACAGCCTCAATCGCGTCTCGTCCTGACAATTGCAGTCTACTGCTCAGCCTCTATGGGACAATCGGCTGCGCAAGGGTGATCATGACCGGAACAAATGTCAAGCATTTCAACTGATTCGGGTTTTCGGGATCCACAAGAGCGCACTCCCCCTCACGAGGAGCTGCGGGGATCGAGTATGCAACACTCTGCTGAGGCTTCTCGAGCTCGGCGATAAGTTGTCAACACCCCTCGCAGCGGTTCCGGGCAGCTGGATCGACCTTACCCGGGACGCTCAATTTATCACAATTTGTAGCGCATAAACCCTGGGCGAGACGTTGCGCATCTCCCCGCCGGTTCAGTGCAAATCTCTTGGAAATTGGGGAGTCTCAGCGATGGCTACTCGCTTCTATACCCCCCAACTTTGACCTTCTACAAACTGCTATAAATTGAGCGAGGCTCTCAAACTCGCTCGTTCCGCACGCTGTTCGGGACCTTCAAGCCTATCCCCGCAAATACACGCACGCCTTCAGCTTTGCTATACTCCTGGCAGGAATTATTCTGCTCTCTGGGCTGTTGGTATAGGTTATGAGATGGTAGTATGAAACAGGTCTATCGTGACATTGCCCATCCTGCGTTTCCCTATTGTCGGAAGCATAACCGTCTCTTTCCCCATTGGTCGGTCGGCTGGCTCACCCCTGCGAGTACGCAAGACCTCCACACCTTCCAGGCTCAATGTGATGTGTGCCGTGAGGAGAGACTATGCAACTTGATACCGAGCTTACGCAGCAAGCCTGTGCCCGCTGTACAAGCAAGCTAACCGTTCCCGTGGTCTTCAGGGATGGAGAATGGTATCACCGCGCGTGCTGGGAGCAAGGTGCCCACCAATTGGCTGATGCCAAGAAAATGACGGATACCATCAAGCACATGCACGACCTCTTGCCGCCGTGTGTGTTTCTTAATGCCTCCGTATCTGAGGCATAACGCCTCACACTCACGAGAGACTTTCGAGCCTCTCGTGTCTATCTCTTCCTCGCATACTTCCATGTGGTAATTTTTCAGTATGACTCCTGTGTTCTCTTCCTTCCACGAGGATCTTTGGAGGCGCTGGTGCCAGAAAAATGTACGCGCTGCGGTATTCTGCTTGATGTGCCTTGTTCCAATTCTGCTTGTGAGGGCCACCACAACGAAAGTATCGGAGATCTTTGTGTATATTGTGCGACCAATGAACGGGAGAAAGCAGGCCCTATAGGAGAGCAATGCGGGCTGTTTGTTTCGGGATTGGGGGACTGTGATGTTTGTCCTGATGGAGGGGGAGAGGAGATATAAAAACTGGACGCTCAATTTATCGCCGTTTGTAGCAGATCAAAGTGATCAAAACACGTGACAAACTCTCCCTTTTTGGCCCTACGTGCAATGGCAGGGTCGAGTGCCGCCCGCAAGATCAGCTCCGCCTGCTCGAAGGCGTTCTGTTGCCGAAAGTTGCGCAGGCATGGAAAGAACCCGATGTACCCTGGCAGGTTGATCTTGCTGATGCCGCGAAACACGTGCAGGTAGGGCTTCAGCAAGGAGAACAGGCACTCCGCCCGGTTCTCATGCACCTCACCCCGTGCATACTCCTTCTTGGTATGATTGACAAAGTCGTGGACATAGCCCTGGAGCGCCCGATAGCTGCTGGCGGAGTCCGTGTAGAGCCGACTGCCCGCTCGCACCGCGAGATCGGCGGCTTTTTGCACCGTCTTCACCGTGAAATCACGGGTCGCCTGGAGGACGACCGCTCCTTGGCGGCTCACCCAGGCGATAATGGCCGGCCGGTCTTTGTCATAATGCCCCCGGCCGGGCTCGCGCTTCTTGCGGCGGCCACGCGCACGGCGTCCCAAGGATTTCTTCCCGCCCTGGTGCGCTTGGCCCTTCTGCCCGGCGGTGTGATAGAGGTCATCTGCTTCCACCGTACCCTCCAACTGCCGCTGCATCTCATAGGAGAGCGCGGCATTCCGCAGCCACCAGCACCAGCGATAGCTGGTCCGGACATGGACGCCCACTTCCCGGGCAATGCGCCGGGACGAACAGGCGAGGCATAGCAGAAAAGCGGCGAGGATCCAGTATGCCAGCGGCCGCTGGCTCTGGTGCAACAGGGTCTCAGTAAGGTCGTTGAAGGTGCGCTTGCAGCCAGTGCACCGGTAGCGTTTACACCCGGGTCGGTAGTGGTACTGGCCCCAGGGATCGACCTCGTGACTGTGGCACCGGGGACACTGGAGGGGACGATCTTGCCATCGCAGCGTGTGAATGTATGCTTGGCACTGATCGAGGTGGAAGAGTTGGTGGATGTACGAGAGCACTGGCATGGATAAGTATCCCCTCTGAGCGTGAGATCGAGTCCGACACCGAGAGAAGATTCTCACCTATTGCGCACGTTTTGCGCTTCTACAAACTCATGGAATGGACCCACCCACTGTACACGTGACCGCGTATAGGTCACGATGGTTGTGTGAGTACTGACCATCATCACGAGTAGGAGGGGCCACCATGGCACAGGTGACAACACTGGGAAGCGATATTGCCAAGAACGTAGTCTTCTTGCATGGCGTGGATACGCATGGGCACGTCGTCGTCACAAAGCGGCTCGCTCGGTCGAAGGTGCTGCCCTTTGTCGCCCAGCTACCACCCTGCCTCACTGGCATGGAAGCCTCAGGCGGCACGCATTACTGGGCGCGCGAGTTTACCAAACTGGGCCACACGGTGAAACTGATGCCGCCGCAGTTTGTCACACCCTAGTCGTGATCCTGCGAGCTGTCACACGAACTTGTCCTTGCAAACCGGGGTGGGTCCATATATGCGATACATTGAGCGAACGCTTCCAGCCACCCGATGGCATCCTCTGGACTGTGGTCGATCATCCACTGATCGTGCGGCCAGTCGTCCTGGCGCACTTCACGCAGGCGGAGAATCCAGCCACCATACCCGTGCTGGACGAGTTTACGGCATTCAAGCCGGGCGCGCTCTAAGCTTGGAAACGGCGCGCCTGAGTGCAGCGGGTACGGCTGATCTGGTTTGCAAGGCAGCGCATAATACACGATGCGAGTCTGCGTCAGAGGGTTTGGGTACAGCACTATGGTTCCTGGCGGACGTGGCCGGTTCGTGGAATGACAGATGACATAGACCAGACCTTTGGTGATGAGGAAAGCTCTGACGATCGTGGGGGATTGGCAGCGCACGTCCATACAGCCACCAAAACCAACCGGCTAAGAAAAAGGAGGGGGGAGTGCGCCTGGGATAGCAGCCAAGGGAAACCTGAGGCCGCCGGGGAGGAGTGGCCATGTCACCCTGCAGCAGCAGAGAGGCCGCCATCCTAAAGTTGCTGAGCGTCTCTCACGACGGGAGAGCTCAGAAAGAGGGACACAAAGCGTATTGACACCGGCAGGGGGGCAGCCTACAATGGCACTTCCTCAGGAGCATCTCTTCGGAGCACCCACACGCGTCACACGCGCGCTGCCGGAGGAGTCTCTACGGGCGAGAAGGGCTGGCGACCTTGGCCCTGCGAAAGCTGAATCGCCAGCCCTGTGTGGATGTCGTTGGGCGGTCACGGCGCCGCTGGCCAGGCGAGAAGCAGGACGGCGAAGTGGTCACCCGCTCCCATGCTCCCTCACCTCTGCGCAGGTGTGGCACGCGCTCATACGGGGCGACTCCGTCAGGGCAGCCGAGTGCGGTACGCGCCGGGAGCCACGGCCTGGTTGGTCGGCCAAGCCTTCGATGCCCTTCTCCAGAAACCGCTGCACCCATTTATAGACAAAGCGGCGGCTGATCCCGACCGTAGCGGCAATGTCGGTGATCGGGACGCCATCGGCCAGCAGTACGAGAATCCGGCCCCGCCGGGCACGCCCCGCCGAGAGGGTGGTGGCCCGTTGCCATGCCTGCAGCATCCGCCGTTCGGCAGGCGTGAGCCGGATCGTGAGTGAAGTTTTGCGGCCACGCGCTATATCGATCCCTCACCAGCAGGAGAATATGGATCCTTGGACCACATGCGAGAGAGGCCTAACGTTCCTCTGACCCTTTCAAGGACACCACATCAGGATATCAGAAGAGTAACATCGCTTGGTAGGCAAATATTCCCACGTCCTGCCCCGGCTGTCTTTGGTGTCAGCACTGCATCGTCAGGCAACCGCGTCAACCCCAGACACTGCACGATCAACCGGCTAAAAAGAAAAAGTGTATGGCGTGCGCAGCATGGCAGGTAAAAATGAGGTGGCTGTTACTGACGACCACCGCAATGTGTGCCTGCTTCACAGCAACACAGCTCCTCCCGTCTTTCCTCCTGTACCCCCGCCGCAGCTCTGCAGCCAGGGCATCCACACGCCGCCACTGGCCCTGCCACTGGATATGCCGGGAGCATTCCACCTCACTGACCCAGTGTTTGCCCACGCGCTCAATGCAGCGGGTGAGCTCCAGCGTCAGCACCCCATGGTCGAAGGCATAGTGTGCCTGGGGAAAATGCCCCGCCTGCTCGAGCTGCTGCACCATCTCGAGGGCAATCTCGGTCCGTTTTTTATAACCCAGGCGATGCAGGAGATGGTGGAAGAGTTCCAAGACGCGCCCTCGGGCCGCTTCCATCTGGGCATAGCTCTCCTGGACAGTCTCTTGCAAGTATGCGACCTGCTCTGCGTGCCGATCAGGCTGCTGGACCACCACCTCGATGCCGTCAAGCCGCTCGCGATTCGTAATCACAGCCGTCACTATGGTCTGATACTGCGCCAGACGCCGCACGACGTGATCCCAGGCCTTCTTCACCCCCCACGTCTGGGGGCCGCGCTCATGGTGCGCATACGTCCAATCGAGGCTGAGGACTTCCCGCCCGCGGCCCCGATGCGCCGGGGCGACCACCTAGCGGTGGAGGGGCAGCAGCGCGTCCGCATCCCAGCCCGCCTCAAAGACGGCTTCGTGCATGGCTCGACGGCTCAGTTTCTCCGCCTCGCCCCACACCTGCACCTCAGAGATCCCTTGCAGCGTCTTATTCGGACTCAGACTCAACCCCGTCACATACCGGCTGACGTGTTCAAACCCCTCATCCCGGCAAAATAGCGGACGATAAGAGACCAGACCTTGGCGGATCGTCTCTGGCCCCCCCCGTAATCGGCAACATGCGCTTCTTCCCTGGTCGCGGTTCGCCCTCCTCCTTCTATCGTCCTCTATCTTCCGCTATCGATCCGTGTGGGGCAATAACCCTCCAAGTCGTGGAAAATCCTTTTGCCAGGTCACTCCCTCCTACGCTAGGATGCGGTGTCATCGGACGCGCCTGCGGCTAGGTAACAGGTGTGCACCCAATCCTGCCACCCTCCTAACGCATGGCAGCCGTGCAGGAAAGGCGGAGCCAGGACACGACAACCAAAGGGCCTCACTATGATTCAGTTGCATGAGAAAGAGACGGGCGTCTTCTTGGGGACCATCACCGACGCGCAGTTGCAGTTTCTGATCGATCAGCTGGAAGAAGAATCGGCCGACGATACGGATTACTACATCGATCACGCCACGCTGGACCTGTTCGAGGAGGTGGGGGCCGAGACCGACTTGCTGGCGCTGCTGCGGCAGGCCTTGGGGACGCGTGAAGGCATCGAGATTGTCTGGTCCCAAGCGTAACTGTTGGCCTCCCCCGGGGTCCACCGAGGCATACTGCCTGGCAGGTTGCAACCGATGGAACGGGGCCAGCGCAGGCAGGCGACAAAGGCAGAGGCACTCGCATACCAACGGTCTCGAACGTCAGCCCATGCGGCACTGAACGCGTCATGAGGGACATGGCCGCGCTGCCTCCTCTCTCATGTGTGTGACCTTCTGCTCCACATTGTACCCTCTCAATAGGACGGAACGTGCCGCCTTCCCCAGGCGACTTCACACCACAACCCGTGGCAGCACCGCCACGAGAGACGGTATGATGTGGGTACACCTTTTCTCTGGGTCCAGGGGTGCTGTGCTGCATCCGATGCCGGGAGGCCGTGCGGCTGTGAAGGAGGGACGATGCTGAAGGGACTAGCGAGCGAGTGTGGGACGCCTGCCCCGTACACCGTGCTCAAGCTCCCGGTCATGCTGGGGTCCCTGCCCCTGACCATGCTCCCCTTTCTCCTGCCCCTCTACGCGAAACAGCTTGGGGCCAACGCGCTGGGGGTCGGGGGACTCTTTACTGTGGCCCATGTGACGATGGTACTCTGTCGTCCAGTCATTGGCTGGGGTATCGATCGCTGGGGGCGGAGGCGATTCTACCTGGCGGGGTTGGGCTGCTATACCGGTGCCATGGGCATGTGTGCCCTGGCCAGTTCTCTCACCACCCTGTACCTTGCCCAGCTGCTCAATGGCATGGCGACCGCGTGCACCTGGACCGCTGTCTATACCATCACCTCAGAACTCGCTTCCGCTGCGCACCAGGGGCAGGCCCTTGGGCGTGTTGATGAATACGCCAATCGTGGCGCTCTGTACGGCATGGGGTTAGCCCTTACCCTCCTGAGCTGGTGGGCCCTGGAGACGGCCCTGCGCGCGCTCTTTCTGAGTTACATGGTCCTGGCGGTCATCGCGGTGGTGGTGGCATGGAGGCACGTGCCAGAAACGCGGACGGCGCCGCCCCCCCAAGCGGCGCGGCAGACGCGGACTGTCTGGCCTCTGGTGAATGTGATCCTGGTGGTCTTGCTCAGTTATCTATTCACCGCGCTCCTGCGCCCGGTATTCGTCGTGTTCCTCCACGATGAGCTGACACAGGACGTACGCCTGCTGGCCCTGGCGTTCATGCCAGCGGTCCTCGTGGAGAGTGTGCTGCCCTCCCGCCTGGGCTCCCTGAGTGATCGCTGGGGCCGCCGACCGCTCATCACGGCAGGCTTGATGTGGGTAGGGTTCAGTTGTCTCTGTCTCCCTCTGTACGCCGTCCTGGCGTGGACGATCGTCTGGTGGACGCTGAAAGCGTTCGGACTCGCCGCTGCCTTGCCTCCCCAGAAAGCCTTGATGAGCGATCTGACAGCGGACGCCGCGCGTGGTACCGGCTATGGACTGCACACCTTTGCGACCAGTCTCGGCTCGGCCGTAGGGCCGTTGGTCGGAGGCTGGCTCTATGATACCTGGGGACACGCCAGCCCATTTGTCCTGACGGGTGTGCTCTTGCTCACGAGTCCGGGGTGGGTGTCGCTGCTGCTCAGGGGGCACAGCGTTGGAGAGCCCCCTCACCACGGCGCACCCCGTGCCTTGTGAGGAGGAGGCCCTCGGACGGTATGATTGCAAGGAGCGAGGATGTGCGAGCACCGCCTGCAAGGCGGGCATCGCCTCCCCATGCTCCATCTTGCCACACGTCTGCCCGGCCTCGTGCCTGGTGTGGCCCTGCGAGAGTGACCCCGGCACTGCAGCACCGACGGTGCTGCGGCCCAACCATGATGAAGGAGAGGTGCGATGGCAGCAGCAGGCACGTTAACGTTCTGGGGCGTACGCGGCTCGATCCCGGCTCCCGGGCTCCACACGATGACATTTGGCGGGAATACGTCGTGTGTGAGCGTGGAATATGGCGAGCACGTCATCATCTTTGATGCCGGCTCTGGGTTACGGCAACTCGGGCTGTATCTCCTGGCCCGCGACACGCCGCCGATCACCGGGAGCCTCTTCTTAACGCACACGCACTGGGATCATATTCAGGGGCTGCCGTTTTTCACGCCGGCGTTTACCCCGGAGAATCGCTTCGTGATCTACGGAGAAGCCCGCCCCCGGTATTCGCTGGTGGAGTTGATGGAGGATCAGATCCAGCACCCCTTTTTCCCCGTCGAGATGCAGGATCTCTTCCAGGCGCAGATCGATTTCCGCGAACTCGCCTGTGGCGACACCGTGGAGATCCACCCGCAGATCCGCGTCACCGCCTTCCGCCTCACACATCCGAATGCTGCCCTCGGTTATGTACTCCAACTCGCTGAGACGCGGGTCGCCTATGTTACGGACCACGAACACGCCTGCGAGCAGCTCTCGCCCGCAGTACTGGAGGCGGTGCGCGGGGTCGAGGTGCTGATCCATGATGCGCAATACAGTCGGGATGAGCTGCGGCACGGGAAGCAGGGCTGGGGGCATAGTGCCTGGGAAGACGTGGTGCACTTGGCCCAGGAGGCACAGGTCCACCAGCTGTTTCTGTTCCACCATGACCCGGCCGCCACGGACGAGCACCTGAACGAGCGCCAGTTCCTGGCACAGCAGCGCTTTCCGCAGACCTTTGTCGCCCGCGAAGGGCTCAAAATTCCGCTGCCCAACATCAGCAGCGGCGCCTAACGACTGACACCTGTGTGGCGCTCATGCCTGTCAGGCAGATACGCTGGTGCATGACGCCGGGCACACCGCACGCCCAGGAGCGCTTGACGGCGGGGCGGCGGCGGGGCGCCCGCATGTGTGCCATGCTGCTGACGGCTTCAGAAGGAGCACATTCCAACGGATTTAGTGGTAGCCCAAGAGGCCTCGACTGTCGAGAGCAGCTCGCGCCTTGATTTCCTGTTGCTACACAACCTTGGGACGAGTTCCGTCGCCTCATGAGATCTCAAAAAAATCAACAATATCAACGGTCTAAAATTTTACCACTAAATTCGGGGGAATCTGGTCCGACCCATGCCGGAGGAGACAAGCCCGCCCGCAGGGCGTTACCTGACACGCACGTCTGCCAATTGATGTTGCACCAACGCCGCGTACTGGCCGCCCTGCGTCAGCAGTTCGACGTGCGAGCCTCGTTCAATAATCTCCCCCTCCTCCAGCACCAGAATCAGGTCGGCATCTTGGATGGTACTCAGGCGGTGGGCAATCACAATGCGCGTACACTGCAGGGCCGCGAGATTGTGCTGCACCTGCTGTTCCGTGATCGTGTCGAGTTCACTGGTGGCTTCGTCAAGGAGCAGGATCGCCGGGCGATGCACGAGCGCTCGGGCCAGCGCGACCCGCTGCCGTTGCCCCCCGGACAGCGAGCCCCCCCCGTCAATAAGGAGCGTTTCATACCCCATCGGCATGGCCAGGATGTCCTCATGAATCCCCGCCAGTTGGGCGGCCTCGACTACCTCCTGCAGCGGGATCCGTGGGTTCTGCAGCGTAATATTCTCTCGAATCGTGGTGCCAAACAGGTACGCCCGCTGCGTGACGATGCCACATTGCTGACGGACCGATTGCAGGTCGAAGCCGGTGAGATCACCGCCATCATACAACAGGCGCCCGGAGGAGGGTTGGTACAGTCCCAACAGCACTTTGGCGAGCGTGGATTTCCCTGCGCCGGATCGGCCAACGATGGCGACCTTTTGGCCAGGGGCAATGTGGACGGAGACATGGCGTATCCCGGCAGCAGCGCCTGGGCCGTAACTGAACGAGACGTCGTCTAACGTGATGGCTCCGGAGAGGCGTTCGGCGCTGGCCACCTGGCGCCGCGCTTGTTCTGGGGCCGCCTTGAGCACCTCGTCGAGGCGCTCGATGTAACTCCGTAACAATTGCAGCTGCAGCCCGGTCGAGATCAGGGTCGCAATCGGACCGAGGCACCCACTCGCCAAGGCCGTCAGCGCCAGCATCGTCCCTAGGCTGAGCGCCCCGTGGAGGACTTGCAGCGCCCCACACCACAGCACCAGCAATGGGGCACCGATGCGCAACGCGCTCATCAACGCCTCCACTATTGCGCTCAACCGTCCCCGTGTGAGCGCGACATTCAACTCATCGACGAATAGATGGGACCACTGCTCGACCGCCCTGTCCTCCACCCCGCTGGCTTTTAAGGTCTCGATCCCTGCGAGCATTTGTACGAGATAGCTTTGCGCGAGGGATTGTGTCTGCAAATCTTGGGACATCACGGCCTGATAGCGACGGTACGACCCCAGGAAGATCCCCGCCTGTAACACGCCCAGCAGCACCACCAGTCCACCCATACTGGGGCTAGCCAGGAGCAGGAGGCCCAGGTACACGCTGGCCAAGGCACCATCCAGGAGGCCCGAGAGCGTGCTCGAGGTCAGCATCTCCCGCATCTGGGCGTTGCTGTTCACCCGCATCAGCAGATCACCGGCCGCACGCTGCTGAAAGAAGGCATACGGTAACGAGGCCAGGTGCTCTAAGAATCCCAGCGTCATCTGGGCATCGAGATGCGTGCGCAGCGCCAGCAGGAGATGCGACCGAAGAAGTGACGCCACGAAGTGAAACATGACGATGGCCAGCAGACCGAGACCTAGCACCCTGAGGAGCTGCTCGTCACCGTGGGGGATCACCCGATCCACGAGCATGCCGGTGAGCATGGGCATGGCCAGGGCGAACAGCTGGAGGAGGATCGAGATCACGGCGAGGCGCGAGAGCGGCCCCGCCTGTCCCAGCATGTACTTCACATAACGCCATACGACCCACCGTCGGTCCGCGACCGCCTGGAAGTCCGCGGCGGGCTCGAACGTCAGCGCCACACCCGTAAACGAGCGGCTGAATTCCTCCAGCGGCACGACACGCCGGCCGCCCGCGGGATCCACGATCTCCACCCCATTTTTACGCACGCGCTCAAAGACGACAAAATGCGCAAAGTCCCAGTGGAGAATCGCCCCTTTGCCCAGGTAGGGCAACGCCTCCAGCTCCAGCCGCACGCCACGGCCACGCAAGCCGTACCCGCGCGCTGCCCGCACGAGGGCGAGCGCATTCACCCCATCACGGTTCACGCCAGTCATCTCATGTACGTCGCTGAGTGGCACATGCTTGCCGTAATAGGCCAACACCATGGCTAAGCAGGCGGCGCCACATTCCGTGGCGGCCAGCTGTTGGATGAACGGGATCTGCCGGGTGGCGCCTGTGGCGGCCAGCTTACGCAACACTGGAAACTGGTCCACGAGCGCATGGGAACCGTGTGGCTTATTCATGCTTGCCCTCAAAGACGGCGTTCAGCCCTGGCACGAGTGCCAGCACCATGCGTTCCGAGCGCACGCGCACTTCAGCTGTGCCATGCATGCCATCATGATAGTCCTGCCAGCGGCCAGCGGCGTGAAAGTGTCGTGAGGGCAAATGCGCCTGCACGATGACCGATGACCCTTGCAGCGTCACAGCATCGGCGACGTCCGGCCCCAGGAAACGTCGCACTTCCTGCGGGCCAATGACCTCGCTCCCAATAGCATCAATCGTCAGGCGCTGGTAGGCATAGCGAAATCCGGTCAGCTCCAACTGCAACGGGCTCCCCTGGTGCAGTAACGGGCGATACTGGCCCGGGAAGATAGCGACGACAGAAAGGACATCATGTGCCCCGACCAGCGTTAAGAGGACCTCGCCTGCCATCACGAGCTGATGGGGCCGGATGCGTAGGTCGCGCACCATCCCTGCACGCGGCGCGACGATGGTGCGCTCTTGCAGCCGTTGTGCGGCCGCTTCGGTTTGGACGCGGAGCGCGGCGAGTTGCTGCTGCGCCCCCAGATCTTGGGGATTTTTCAGCCGGTTGATTTGCTGGAGATGGAATGCTTTGCGTAGGCGTTCCAGCTCGATGGTTTCCTGGGTGTCATTGAGACAGAGCAGCACTTGCTGCGCTGCGACGTATTGCCCCGGCTGGACCGCGATGGACGTAATCGTGCCTCCGGTGCTGGCGGTCACTATGGTGCGCCCTTCATCTCGGATGACCACAATCCCCGTGGCGTATTCATTGAGGCGTCCAAAGACGAGGTAGGTTGTGGCTGCGACCAACACGGCCACCAAAAACCAGTAGGTCCAGCGCGTCCAGGCGGGGGCAATGCGCAGGAGGTCGCCCTGCGTCCGGTGCCTCCGCACATGGTACTCCAACGCTTCTTCCCGAAAGATCATTGGTGAGTGGAGCACGGCCGACGCCCTCCGTTAGGCAGCTTCTGCCAGGATGATGGAGCCTTTATCGCACACGCGAGGCAGACGTGAGATGCCGCGGCGACATCCCAACCGCACGCCGCTCGCGCGTCGCGACGACATACCCGCTGAGCCCCGGCTTTAGCTGTCCTGTCCAGGCAGCGGGCACGTGCAATTGCGCCTCGATGAGGACCTCCCGTGCCAGGGAGTCCACTCCGGGGGCCGTAGACGCAACCATGCCAGGGATCATGCCAGGCAGCCCTTCGACGTCCAGACTGATAGGTGAGCCTACAGGCAGCGTGGCCTGGAGCGCTTCGGGCACCGCAAACCTGACCCACAGATCATCGGTTCGCATCATGGTGACCACGGGGCTTGCCGCCTGCACCGTGGCTCCCGGATCCAGGTAGCGCGCCGCCACGGTACCCGCAAAGGGCGCTGTAATCACCGTATGGGCCAGCGCATCTTTGGTTTGCCTCACCCGCGCCTGCTGTTCTGTCACCCGCGCCTGGGCGACCTCCAGGGTCGTGCGGGCCCGCTCGACGTGCACGATGGCAGCGGCCAACTCTTCCTTGGAGAGGAAACCCGCGTTCACCAGCCTCTCGCGCCGGCTGTAGCGTGCTTCAGCGTCTTTGAGCTCCACGTCGGCACGGCGCACTTCCGCCTGGGTCGACCGCAGGGAGGCCTCGGCCATGTCCCGTTGCTGCGTGAGCGCATAGGACTCAATCTTCGCGATGGCATCGCCAGGCTTCAGGGGATCGCCGAGATGGACATATACGGCCTCCACTCTCCCCTCGGCACGTGCGACGATATCGGCCAATTGGCGCGCGAAGATAACGCCGATATACTGGTCAGGCGCTGTTGGCGCTGCGGCCGCATCCGCGATGGTCTCCGGCAGTGACCTGCTCCCAGTGCTAGAGAACGGAGGCGTTGCTGCCTGCGGCGCCTCTAACGTGGGGCTCACAGCGCCAGGAGAGGGAGGGCGAGTGCTACTCAGCCTTCCTAGGCCTACACTCATGGCGCACAGCAGCGACAGCGCGCCCAGCACGGGGAACCAGCGCCGCATCATCTTGCAATCTCCGTGCGCGCGGTCTGGGGGGCATGTCCCCAGAACCATTCGATGCTTGCTGTCTGCTGGCGTTCTTCTAACCATGCCGCGAAGAGCATTTTCTGGATAACTCGGTACGTTCGGGCGTCCAGACAAGCTGGGGTGAACGACAGGACACGCACAAGTGCATACGAATCGCCGTCGCGTACCGGACCAATGACCTCTCCTGGTTGCGCCGCAAACAGGGCTGCCTTCCATTCGGCATGAGGGTGTGCGCGGTGCACTACCGCAAAGAGGCGGGACGCCACCTCGCCAGAATGCGCCGCCGCGGCCATGGCCTGGCACTGTGCCACGGTATAGAAGTCCGCCTGACCGTGTTGGAGCTGTGACCGCGCCTGCGCGGCACTTGCCGCATCGGGATAATCGAGGCGCGCGATGCAAGCGCTATCGAAGTCGGCCTGGTGCTGCGCGAAATACCCTTCGACTTGGCCCGCCGTGATCTGGTCGCGGAGTTTTGCCATCCTGGCTTCATCCGCGACGAGCTGCTCGAGCTTGTCCTGTGTCATGCCCTGGTGCTCCATCCAGCGCAGCGTGTCTTCGGCTTTGTAGAGCCGATGGGCGCGCCGAAAGGCGTCCATGGCCTGCTGGAGTTCGGCGTCGGAGAGCTCGATCGGATTATGCTCAAGCTCTTCCTGCATGAGGCAGACGTTGATCAGGCGGTTCATAATGCGGACCTCGTTCCAGAGCAGATCCATGCAGCCCATGGCCTGATCGATCTGCATAATAGTGTGATTCACTCGGAGCAAATCCGCCTCAGCCCAGCGATGGACGCCACGCAACGGCCACGGGACCGCGCGGTCCGGACAGAAACTCAACGACACCGTTCCGGCCTGGGCCAGGTGCAGCAGCAGGTCGTAATGCACGGAGTGATCGTAGCCTTCTTCTTCCCACAGGAGATCCAGGAGTATCTCAGGGCTGTCGGCCTGCAACAGGCGTAGGCGTCGTTGCGCCTCGGCCGGCCCCGTAGCGTCACGGGTGAGGCTTTGGAGCCATTCCAGGCCGCTGGCCAAAGTGCGCATGAGTGTGTCGTTCATAGTAATCCTCCTGCCAGAGAGACGACATGATGGCCCTGAGGCTTGCTGGCGTGAGTGCCGGCTATCAACAGGTCACAGAGCGCGTCGGTAATTGGCAAACCGGTGAGCTGTTCGATCCAGAGATATTGCCCACTGGGGTTAATTTCGAGAAAGACATATCGGTCATCGGGGGTTACCACCATATCGATCGCCCCGTAGCACAGGCCTAATGCTTGCACTAGGCGGAGACAGCGCTGGGTGACCTCCGGCGGCAACACGTGGGGGTAATGCGGGGTCTCCGCTAAATCGTAGCGGCGCCAATCATGGCGGGTATGGTTGGTCTGTTGTGAGTGGATCTCCGCCGCAAAGACCTGCTGCCCCACCACGGTGATGCGCAATTCGACGCGTTTGGGTACATAGGCCTGGAAAAGCATGGGGCAGTAACGAATGGAATGCGCGTAGCCCACATCCCGTTTGGAGACCACTTCGGTATAGCGCGACAACGTGCTATCGAGCAGCTGGAACGCGGAGACCACGGCTGTTTTGCTGACGATGTGACCGTTGTGCTGGCGATAGAATTCCAGAAAGTCTGCGGGGCAATTGGTGATGAGGGTGGGGGGCACTTCGAAGCCCAGTGCGCTGGCCAGCTGCAGCTGTGCCACTTTGTGCTGCGTCCGGCTGACCACGGTCGGAGACCCGGGAACCCACAGGCAAGGGAGGGCATCACACAGATCATAGAGGAAGTTGCGGCAATCAATCTGTATGGCACGACGCATCCGATCATCCTGGATGTCGGTGTGCGCGACCGGGGCAGTTGGACGTCGCAACCACACCACGTTGATGTCGGTCAAGTCGATGGTGTCCTGGCCCGTGCGGACCATGAAGCGCGCCCTCCCCTGGGCCGTACACGAGAGTGAGAGCTGGGCCTGTGCAGGGAACCAACCGTAATCAAATACGACAGGATTGGTACCACGATCGCGGAGCTTCGTGATGACGCATTCGGCATGCCCGTCACGCTGCCTATCGGTGATGATCAGAATCATGGTTGCCCTCCCCCAGAGGTGCCCCTGTGGACCACGGGTGCAGCCAGCGCGGGAGGGTGTCCGCTGCGCCCATGGTCCACAGGGTGGTGCATGAGACCTAGAGTGTGTCGGCACTTAATGACGTAGTGTCCTCGTCCCGCACCCATGTATCGCCCACCTTGGTGGGAGGGTAGCTCATTTTGATGGCCCCGCCGGTCACGAGGCGGAGGCGTTCCTCGGACAACTCCTCCCCAAAGGGATCAATATCCTCGATGCGGGTGCGCTGGGTCGTGTTGGACTTAGACATTTCTTTGGGTGACATCGTATGGATCCTTTCTTGTCGGCATAGGCTGCAGCTGAAGCTGACCAGCCTGGGTTGTCGTGGGTGGAATGGGTCGCGTGACCCACTCTTTGAGTACCTCTTGCCACTGCTCGGGGGCGCCCATAATGTGAATGGCAGACGGCCTGTTATGACTGTGCGCTGTCAGGCTGGGTGCTTAGCTCCCATCGAGACATGCTCCTTCAATACCATCGCTGCGGTATGGTGTGCGCCCCTCGCACGCCTATCTACTGAGCCGTCGGGTAGACGCCTGCAGGCGTTCTCGCATGAGCCTATACATACCTCCCTTCTCTTAGGTTCACTCTGACGAACCACCTGAGCAGATGTCTGTCGGGTATCCAAGACCGGTCTAGCCCGTCTGGATGCCGCATCGTCTACAGCCCACCTGCTGGGCGGTCCCGCTGCGCGGGTACACTCCAGGAGAGGGCAAAACCTATGCCGGCCAACAGGGATGGCCCTAAGGGCTTTTTTCCTCAAGAGGTTGCAGTGAATCGGGGGCATGGCAAGGCGCAGCCGCCCTTGCGACGGAAGGTGACAGCGGACGCGCCGCTGTGGTGTGCCGGGTGGGGCAGACGAGGTCCGCAGGCCAGTGCGACAGGGATTGCCGATGCAACCAACGTCGCACCCTCCCCGTCAGGGGGCGATGCGCAGGCATGCCCGGGGAAGAGAGGAAAAGCATACGGCCTTGTCCACCGACCGCATCGCCCCCCGCGTGTCCCTCTGCCGCGCCTCGGTATCATCATGCGTCCTGCGAGCACAGCGGTGTCGAACAACCTGCGGCAGAGGAGCCAAATGGACGCAGATTGTTGGCATGAGTTGTTCGACACTGAAGCGGGATTTGCGGTGGAGATATTCAGCCTGTCACAATCGCTCAATTTATCACAGTTTGTAGCGCATCAAATCTGGGGGAGGTGTAGCGATTACCTCTCTGGTGCAGGGCTCATCGCCTGCAAAGACGTGGGTGTCATCGAGGCCTTCTCGTGCCCATAGTCACCATCTTCGACCTTCTACAAACTGCTATAAATTGAGCGGAAGGCTTTTGGCGCGTGAGGAAGGATGCCATCGGTGCCGGACGGTGTTGTGCCAATCTTCATCTGTTATATCAGCGCACACGCCAGGTGCTCATGGCGCAGCAAGAGCGACCGATTTAGGCGTTCCACTGGTAGCGCATTCCGCCTCGAACTTCGCGAGATCTGCTTACTATGTGACTGGGGCAGACTCTGGCGGCGCCAGGGCCAATCACGCTGGGCAGGAGCACATCGCCCGCATGAATGTGGGAGGGACTGTGCGCGTCTATGGCCCACACGCCATTGGGCTCCAGTACCTCATGTCGAGTCGTGCTACGTTCTCTTCCGGCTTCGACCGACACCAGTCGGTGCAAACCGTCAGCCTCACCTATAGTTTCCTCAGCCACGCTCGCTTCGGCGCCGTCGAGTGGCGTTCCAATGTCGCCGCCAACCGCTGAACACGCTGACCGAGTCTAGGAGCATCGTCGTGAACTCAGTTAATTTGATAGTGTGTTGTTTACTCTGTCTCAATATGAGAAAACTGCTCTTAATTTGAGAGAACGTGTATGCCTACAGGTTTGCCGGGAACCGGCGTACACCTCCGCATCACCTCGTAGGAGAGCATAGGCGTCTGATAGGAGAGTGAGCCCAAGTCTGACCAACTGGCACAAAACTTGCTACTTTACTTGTCAGAGGCTAGAGCGGCTGTAACTCTGCCTTGGAGGACTGGTTGCTTAGATAGTCTGTGTTCCCAAGAGCAGAGCCTCTAGCTATGTCGGATATAAGGAGAATGCTATGAAAAAGGTTGGAGTGCTATTAGGTGTCATCTCGCTGCTGAGCCTGGTTTGGGCAGCAGGCTCTTTTGCCGCGGATCGCGATCTCCCCTGGCACTTGATGAAGGGCAGTAAGTTCATCGGTTCTGATGTGGAGAATCCCCAAGGACAAAACCTGGGCGATGTCAAGGACGTTGTGATTGATCGCGCTTCAGGACGTATCGTGTATGCCGTGGTCTCTTTTGGAGGCTTTCTGGGGATGGGGGAAAAGCTGTTTGCCGTTCCATGGGGTGCTTTTTCTCAACCCGATCCGAACAAGGATAAACTCGTACTTGCCGTTGACAAAGAACGGCTTAAAAACGCGCCTGGGTTTGACGACCATAACTGGCCCCAGATGGCGAGCCGGGAGTGGGTGACAAGTTTGTATTCTTACTACAATGTGCCCCCCTATTGGACCGCCTCTACGGAGCCATCTATGGCTACAGCGACTGTCAAGAATGTGGACCCGAACCAGAGGACCATCACGCTGCAGGTTGATGGACGGATGCTGCAAAACCTCCAGGCCGGTGATAGTACCCAGGTGACGATCCACAAGAATGTACATGCTAAGTAAGCCGTGCGACTGCTATAGAGCAGCGCTTTACCTATCCTCTCCTCCGGGAGAGGATGGAAGGTGAGGGGCCGTGCACAGGGGCGCAATACCTGGGGGCCCCTCACCTCCGTGACAGCTCTCTCCTTAGTTCGGCCACTACGCGTGCAATAACTGGCTCCCAGGCTCCAGGACACTCCTGACGAAAGAGACGCATGGTCGGATACCAGGGGCTATCCTCGCGCCCATCCATCCAGCGCCAATCGGCCGCAGCATCCAGTAAAGTCCACACCGGCACGCCGAGCGCGCCCGCTAGGTGGGCTGGCATCGTATCC
>Ga0081539_10002601_pt1 | contig 24748 bp, 23 predicted proteins | sample TabmetS4T2R2_FD_71023 | JGI IMG/M metagenome (GOLD analysis project Ga0081539, IMG submission 71023) | Tabebuia heterophylla rhizosphere microbial communities from the University of Puerto Rico - S4T2R2 | ecosystem: Host-associated > Plants > Roots > Rhizosphere ...
GGCGATCGAAGAGCACATCGATCCCTACTTCTTCATCAAACGCGAGCTGCCGATTGCGGAGGAGAAGCGGCGCGAAGAACATCGCCGGAAAGACGGTCCTTACGACGATCTGTGGCTGCTGGATCAGCGCCGGCAGGAAAAGACGTCGGCAGACGGTGACAACGATGCCAAGGAATCCGAGAAGCCGCGTGAACGACTGCCGGAAAAAGATCTCCTGTTCTACATTATGAAAAACTCGCCCACGCTCGCGCCGTGGCAACGCGACGCGATGGCGATGGTGCACGAGGAGATGGAGTACTTCGTGCCGCAGATGCAGACGAAGATCATGAACGAAGGCTGGGCCAGCATCTGGCACGCGCGCATCATGCGCGAACTGGACCTCACCGACAACGAGCACATCGAGTTTGCGAATCTTCATTCGGGTGTCGTCTCGCCGCAGAAAGGCCAACTGAATCCGTACTACCTCGGTTACAAGATTTATGAAGACATCGAGCGCCGCTGGAATGATCCGTCGATCGAGGAGCGCGAGAAATTTGGCCGCGCCGGCAGCGAGGGACGCGAGAAGATCTTCGAAGTGCGCGAACTAGAGAACGACGTTTCGTTTCTGCGCAATTACTTGACTGAGGAGTTGTGTGAAGAGCTCGACCTGTTTGTGTTTGAGTTGGTCGAGGAAGAAGAGTGGACGATCACCGAGAAGCGCTGGGAGAGAGTGCGCGATCAGCTCGTCTCAAACATGACAAACTTCGGGTTTCCCTACTTGCAGGTCGAAGACGGCGACTACAACGGCAATCGCGAGCTTTACCTCAAGCATCGCTTCGAAGGCACCGAGCTTGACATGCGTTACGCGCGCAAGGCGCTGGAGCACGTGCACGCGCTTTGGGGGCGTCCGGTGCATCTCGAGACCGTGATCGACGACGAGTCCACGGTGCTCCACTTCAACGGCAACGAACACGCCGAAGACTAACTATCCGTTTTATCCCCTTCCTTCGGCGTGGCGCTAGCGAAACTTTATCAGGCAGGGATTTCTTCGATTAACAGTTCGGGCATCAGCGGGATGCGCGTGAAGCTCACTCCGGTGGCGTTTTCGATCGCGTTGAGAATCGCGGGCGCGGCGCCATCCATCGGCAGCTCGCCAATGCCTTTCGCACCGCCTGGCCCGTACGCGTACGGGTTTTCTTCGAAGTACACGCGAATCGGCGGAATGTCGGCGGGCGTGGGAATGATGTAGTTGGTCATCTGGTTGTTGGCCATCCGGCCGTCTTTCCAAACGACGTTTTCGAACAGCGTAAAGCCGATCGCCTGGGCCACACCGCCTTCGATCTGCCCCCCGGCCAGGACGGGATTCAACACGCGGCCGACTTCCTGCACTGCGACGAAGTCTTCGACGTGCGCTTCGTACGTGAGTGAATCGAAAGAGACCTCAGCGACGTAAACGGCCCAGGCGTACGCGCCGTAAGCGTCGCCTTGATATTTATCGTCGTCCCAGTGGACGTTTGGCGGCGGTTGATAGGTGGCTGACGTTTTCAGCGGGCCGAATCGATTTATGTATTCTGCGCACGCCTCCCGGAAATCCTTCTTTGTATCTTTCAAATCTCCTGCAAAACTCTCGCGCAATAACCCGCTACCGACCAGCGTCTGTTTCAAACCGGTGACCGCCGACTCGACCAGCTTCCCAACAACCATCGACGTCCGCGACGCGACGGTTGGCCCACTGTTCGGCACCAATCCCGTGTCAGGCTGAACAATCTCGATCGACTCGAAATCCAACCCCAGCGCCTCAGCAGCGATCTGCGAAAAAATCGTGTTTGTGCCCTGACCGATCTCAGTGCTCGCGGCGAGCACGCGTACCTTGCCTTCGACGGTCGCCTCGGCAGAGACGACGGATTGCAAATAAACTTCGCCGGAGCCGGTGAAACCCGCGCCGTGCATAAACGTCACGAAGCCGATGCCGCGCTTTTTGCCGTTCCCGTTTTCACGCGCAAAGCGTTCGCGTTTCGCGTGGTAGTCACTGAGCTGGAGAGCGCGGTCGAGCAAGGCGCTCATGTCGACCCGCTCGCGAATCACCTGGCTGGTCGCCGTCGTTTCACCTTCGTGGATGAAATTGCGGCGGCGAAATTCTTCGGGCGAGAGTCCTACCGTGTGCGCGACCTTATCCATGTGACGTTCCAGCGCGAAGATGCTTTGCGGCGCGCCGAAACCGCGAAACGCGCCGTGCGGCGGAACATTCGTCGCGACCGCCTGGCTGCGAATGCGTACATTCGGACAAACGTAGGGGCCGGCTGCGTGAATCGTGCCGCGTGAAAGCACGACGGGCGACAACGTGCAATAAGCGCCACCGTCGATCACAAACTCGATCTCCATTGCGAGCAGTTTGCCGTCTTTCGTGACGGCGGTTTTGTGACGCGTGCGAGAAGGATGCCGCTTCGTGGTCGCGACCATGTCTTCCGCGCGATCGTAAATGAGCTTCACGGGTTTGCCGGATTTCCACGCCAGCAAAGCCGCGTGTCCGGTGATCAGCGACGGGTATTCTTCCTTGCCGCCAAAGCCGCCGCCGGTTTCGGTTTGGATGACGCGGATTTTGTCTTCCGGTAGATCGAACAACTTCAGCAGGGCTTTGTGAACGTAGTAAGGACACTGCATCGAGCCCCAGACGGTGACGCCGTCGGTGGGATTAGCGATCGCAATCGCGCCGTTGTTTTCGATGTAGAGTTGTTCCTGCGCGCCCGTTTCGTACTCGCCCTCGACGATGAAGTCCGCGGCGGCCCACGCTGAATCGACATCCCCTTTGTCGACGAGAAACTTTTTGAAAACGTTGTCTTCGCCCCAGATGATCTGTTTGCGGTCGAGCGACTCTTCCAGCGAGAAGATGGCGGGTTGTTCTTCGACCTCGAGGCGCACGTGTCGCCGCGCTTCTTCGACGAGATACTTGTCGCGGTGCGCGATCAGCACGACCGGTTCTTCCGGATGGTTGACGAAGCCGGCGGCGAGATAGGGTTGATCGTTGAGAATCAGCGCGACGTAGTTTGCGCCCGGGATGTCTTTAGCCGTGACGATGGTGAATTCGGGCCACGGGATGTCGCCTTCGAAAAAGATGTTTTTGATCCGGCCGCGCGCGGCGGGGCTGCGTACGGTCGCGCCGTGGAGCATCTCGGGAAACGTGAGGTCGTCGATGTAGAGCGCCTGGCCCGTGACTTTTTTTCGGCCTTCTTTGCGAGGAAACGATTTGCCGATGGGGCGATCGGGCATTGATTAACCTTCGTAGTCCTCGGGAAAGAGATCGTCGACGGGCATAGTCCAGCCGGGCACAGCGGGTTCGGCTTCGGCGAGTTCCCCGCGACGGTAGATGACCGGCGTTTCCGGGGCGGTGGCGCGATAAACGCGAACTACATCCGGCCCCAACAGGTCTACGTCCCAAACCACCAGCGTGCCCGCAGCGAAGTAATCGGCTCGTTTTTTGGCCATCTGACGCTCGGCGTACCGTCCGTAATCCCCTTTGCTCCGAACCTCGACCGCAAACACCGGCGCGCCCTGGTAGAAGTCCATACTGGAACCAGAACTCGTACCGACGTAGAAACCTGCGTCAGGACAAAAGGATTTTCGGTGCGGTAAGTCAACCACGAATGCTTTGCTATCGCCGAATGCGCGGCCAAACTTCATTCGCTTACTGTAGTCGCGTAGTGAGGAAAGTATTTCGTCCCCAGCATAGCCAGGGAGAGCGCCGGTGAGAGGCATGAGGATTATTTCTCCGTTTACTAATTCTGCTTTGCCTTCGACTTTGTAGAGGTCGTCGATGGTAGCTTCGACTTTGGTGCTCATATTTCGCTTCCTTAGCCGCCGATGAAGCTCATGGTGCGTGAGGGCGCCACGAACCCCGGGTCGTTGATGAAATGTCGAGGTTCCTTTTTCAGTATAACCGATTCAATGTAACTGAGAACTTCATCGCGCGAGGCGCCGCTACGGACCACGTCGCGCAACGAATGTTCGACCGTTGAAAACAAACAGGTCCGAATCTGACCGTCAGCCGTGAGACGAATGCGCGAACAGGCGCCGCAAAACGGCTCGGTCACTGGCGCGATGATGCCGATTTCACCCGGCGCGCCGTCCGCGAAACGATAACGAGAAGACGTCTCCGAGCCGCGATTCACGGCAAGTTTTACCAGCGGAAATCGTTCGGCAATCCGGTCCTTGATCTCCTTCCCCGAAACCACGTCAGCGCGCGCCCACTCGTGTCCGGAATCCAGCGGCATAAACTCAATGAAGCGCATCTTCACGTCGTGCTCGCGGGCAAACGCCGCGAAGTCCGCCACCTCGCTTTCGTTATGCCCGCGCACGATCACCGCATTGATCTTTATCGGTTCCAGACCGGCTGCTTTCGCAGCCGCAATTCCGGCCAGCACACGCTCCAACACATCCACGCCGGTCATCCGTTTGAAAACATCCTGCTTCAAACTGTCGAGACTGATCGTAACGCGATCGAGACCGGCTTCTTTCAACGACTGTGCGCGTTCGGGCAGGAAATAACCGTTGGTCGTGAGTGCGAGATCGACGAGTCCGGAATTCTTCAAGCAGCCGAGCTTGCGAATGATCGTCTCGATATCACGGCGCAGCATCGGCTCACCGCCCGTCAAGCGAATCTTTTCAATCCCGAGATCAACGAAAATCTCACAGACGTACTCGATTTCCTCGTACGAAAGCATCTGCTCTTTGGGCGCAATCGGGGGCTCGCCGTGCGGTAGGCAGTAGAAGCAGCGAAAGTTACAACGGTCGGTCAGCGACACGCGCAAATCGCGAATCGCCCGGCCGTATGAATCTCGCAGCACCTGTTTTTTAATCGCCTGGTTCACTGCCTGTCATGATAGTCCAAGACGAGCTAAACACCGAGTGCCGCATGAGCGAGACAGATTAACGTTCGAGGCGCATCATCGTGCCCTGCATGATCGCGACGAGTTCGCGCTGCTCGCCGTTCATCGCATGCACGTCAGCTCGCACGACCGTCAGCGTTCGGCCTGACTTGATCACTTCGGCCCGCGCCACAAACGTTTCGCCTTTCGCGGGACGCATGAGGTTCACTTTGAACTCCACCGCCAGCACGTCCGAGCCCGCCGGCATCAGCGTGTATGCCGCGTAACCACACGCTGAGTCAGCAATCGTCGTGATGATGCCCGCATGCACGTAGCCGTGTTGCTGGGTCAAGTCGGTGCGGTAAGGCAGCGTGATTTCGATGACGCCCGGCTCCACGCGCGTCAGCTCCGCACCGATGAGCGTCATCACGGTCTGCTTTCCGAAACTCTCTTTTACTTCTTCAACAAACGTTGGATTCGTGGCGTGGTGTGACATTGAGTTTGACGATTCGGGCAGCGATGAGTCCAAGAACAAATCCGTAAGTGGCGGAAAGCGCAGGGCGGCTGATGATGGCAGTGAAGTCGCCGTTCGCCGGTCCGAAAACCAGCGGCACGACGCCGCTCAAGAGCGCCATTCCAAACGCGACGCCCGCCAACGCGCCGACAAAATAAAGGCGCGAAGTGAGCGGCGCGCAAAACGCGATCGTTACGCCCGCCAGCACTCCGACGACGATCGTCGGCAGTAACAACACAAACAGCAACATCAACGGCCAAACAGTAACTGAGGCAAGTACCGTAGCGAGGAAGTCTCTCGTGTCGACGGCGATCGCGACCACACCGACGACGTAGGCGAGTGTCAACGTCAGCAACGCGCTAAACAGACCACCCATTAAGCCGTAGAGTATTTTAGTCACGAATTTTCACGGACGGCAGAGACGTCGGAGCGCAACGCGCGGGCGTTGCGTTGTAAGCCGGAAAGCTTCGCGCGTTTCATCGCGCTCTTGCGAAAACGTTCGGCGTAAGTTTCCGCCGTGAGCTCGAGGATTTCGTCGAGATCGGCGTTGACGTTTCCCGCGCGCGGCGCGAAACGCGTTTCAGTCGTTGCTTCCTCAAAGCGGTTCCATGGGCAAACGTCCTGGCAGATGTCGCAGCCATACAACCATCCCGAAAGCCCATGCTGAATCGCCGGCGGCAACTCCGGCGCGCGCAATTCGATCGTCGCATACGAAATGCACTTGTTTGAATCGACGACGTACGGTTCAGTGATCGCCTGTGTCGGACACGCGTCGAGGCACAGCGTACACGTGCCGCAATGATCTTCGATGCGCTCGGCGTCCGGCGCAAGCTCGAGATTCAGCAACAACTCACCGATGAAGACCCACGACCCATACTCGGGCGTGATCACGTTCGAATGTTTGCCGAGCCAGCCAAGCCCCGCGCGTACCGCCCACGCCTTGTCGAGCGTCGGTTGAATATCGACACAGATTTTTCCCGAGGCGTGAGGTTCCTGTTCGCGTATCCACGAAAGCAGCGATTCGAGTTTTGTTTTTAGAACGTCGTGGTAGTCGTCGCCCCACGCGTAACGCGAGACTTTTCCGGTGGCGAGACTTTCCTGATGCTGATCCGGCGTGTAGTAGTTGAGCGCAACGACGACGACAGAACGGGCCGGCGGGAATAGTTCGAGTGGGTTCAGGCGCTTCTCAACGTCGCGCGCCAGCCACGACATTTCGCCTTGATAGCCGCGCGCGAGCCACTCTTTCAATCGCCCTGCCTCTTGCTCGAGCGGTTCGGCGCGAACGATCCCGACCTTATGAAAGCCTTCGAACAGCGCGCGTTCTTTGACCGCCCGAGAAGTGACAGATGACGTAACCACAGACCACAGTTTACTACTGCAGCTTCTGGATCTGGATCGTGACGATTGGCGTGTCGCCTGCAGTTCGGCTGTACGACACCCAGTAACCGGCCTTCGGATAGCGCACCAGTTTGTGCTTCGAACCGTCGGGTTTGGTTTCGATATCGGCGCCAAACACCTGTTGCGGCGTGATCACGTCACTGGCGCCGTTCATAAAGTCGACGGAGATCGCGGTCACCTTGTGCGTCGCCTTGTCATAAAGAATCTGCGCGGTTTCTTTTTCGCCAAAGACGTAGAAGTCCTGCTCGTCGCCTTTATCAGCCGGAGCACCGAGCTTCTTGCGCACGTCGTCAGCGAGCCAGCCAATCTGTACGCCGCGATACTCCTGAAAAATCGGCCCCTCGTCGGGGACCGCGGCTGGAGCCCTGCGCGTTGTTTGGGCAGCAGCGGTGGTTGCGAACACGACCATGGCGGTCACCAGCAGAAGTCCGCTTACTACTAGCGGGGCGAACGATCGAAAGTGGTGAGTCATTGGTTTACTCCTTTCCAGGAATAAAATGTTGTTACTACTGAGCGGGTAGGAATGAGACCGGCGGTCGGCCCGTTACAAGCTGCCGACGGGCTCACAGCCGTCAAAATAATCCTAAGAAATTCCGATGTCAATCGCAGACGACCACTGTTAAAATGCCCGACTTCGTTGAAAAAGGAGACGACATATTGACGAACAACAACGTGCTTCCCGCAGCACTCGCGATGTTTTGTCTGCTGCTGGTCCTGTCGGGTTGTCAACAAGCCGCCGCGCCGCCGACTAATCGTGCCGACGCCGGCGCAGCGGCGAATCCATCGCCGGAAAAGATCGACGCAGCGGCGATTGAAGCGGAGCTGATCAAGCTCGAACGCGAGTGGGCTGACGCCGTAAAGAACGGCGACGCTGACACGGCGAGGCGCGTGATGGCCGACGACATCGCGGTCATCAATCCCGACGGTTCGACCTCAGCCAAAGCGGAAGAAGTGCAAGCCATTCAGGCGCGAGCGGTGACAATGGAATCGTGGGAGATTCTGGAGCCGAAAGTGACGGTCCTCGACGCGAACACTGCGTTTGTCACCGGACGCGGTGTTATCAAAAACGGAAAGTCGCAAGTTCCAAACTCAAAGCAAACGATCGACATCAGCGGTGAGTATCGCTTTCTCGACGTTTACGCGCGCCGCAGCGGCAAGTGGCAGGCGGTCGCTTCGCAGACCACGCCGATTGAAAAGAAACAGTGATCAGTCCGTGGACCAGATGCCCGGAATAGTCGTCGAACACGCCGGACAGCGCCCGTCGCGCGTGACCTTCACCTGACGAATCAAATAACCGAAACGTTCGACCAGCAGCTCGTCGCACGACGGGCAGTAAGTGTTTTCCCAACGCCCGACTCGTCCCGGAAGGTTGCCGGCGTAGATGTAACGCAGCCCTGCCTCACGACCAATCTCACACGCGCCAATCAATTGCTCGGCGGTCGTGTTTGAGTTCTCGGTCATGCGGTAGTCCTGGTGAAACGCGGTCACGTGCCAGGGAATGTCCGGTGAAACGGACGCGATGAACTCAGCCGCCCGTCGCAGCTCGTCCGTCGAATCGTTGAAACCCGGAATCACGAGCGTCACGATCTCTTCCCAGAAGCCGCGTTCGTGGACCATCTTCACGGTCTCGAGAATGTTGTCGACAACGCCGCCGAGCTGCCGATAGTTCTTGTCGTTCATCGACTTCAAATCGATCTTGTAGCAGTCAGTCCACGGCCGCAGGTAATCGAGCACCTGCGGCGTCGCGTTGCCGTTGGAGATGAAGGCGGTTTTGAAACCTGCCGGACGGGCTTTCTTGAAAACGTCGACGGCCCACTCGGCGGTGATCAGTGGTTCGTTGTAACTGCTGCCGATCATCGCGGCGCCGTAAGTCTTGGCCATCGTGACGAGCCGATCGGCGGAGACTATCGTCGGACTAGTACCCGCGGCGTCGTCGCGCAGCGCCTGCGACGTGAGCCAGTTTTGACAGTAAGCGCAATGGAGATCGCAACCGAGCATGCCAAACGTGAGCGTGTCGGAACCCGGCAACACGTGGAAAAACGGTTTCTTCTCCGTCGGATCGCAGGCGAGCGCCGCGACGTAATTGGCCGGCACGCGCAGATGCCCACCTTCGTTGAAACGGACTTTACAGATGCCTCGCTTGCCGAGTTTGATCAGGCAGCGGTGACCGCAGGCATAACATTTCAGCGCGCCCGCTTCGAGCTGTTCGGTCAGTTCGGGCGCACCTTCAGCCGTCATCGAATCGAGGACGTTGGCGAGTGGCGCGGCTGTAGTGCTGAGTGGCATTGCTAAACTACGGTATTATTTTAAGGCAATGATTATCGAAGAACTAACGGTCACGGCCTTTCAACAACACACACGCATCGTTGGCTGTGAGAAAACGAAGCAGGCGATCTGCATCGACCCGGGGGACGAGGCCGAGCGCATCGTCGAAACGCTCGATCGCCACGGATTGAACCTCCAAGCCATCGCGCTGACGCACGCGCATCTCGATCACGTCGGCGGAGTCGCGGCACTCAAAAAACTAAAGCCGAACGCCAGGATCAACCTGCACAAAGGCGACGAGTTGATGTACACCGGGCTGCCCGAACAACCCGCGTGGATCGGCATTCCACGCGCGCAGTGGGCGGCGCTGGGATTTGCTTTCGAAACGCCGCCGCCCGTCGATGAATACTGGACTGACGGTCAGACGTACGCTGTCGGCGAGTTGCAGTTCAAAGTGCTTCACTGTCCCGGCCACACGCCCGGTCACGTCGTTTTGTACGCACCCGAAGAACGCAAGGTGTTTGTGGGTGACGTGCTGTTTGCCGGCTCGATTGGCCGCACGGATCTGCCCGGCGGATCGACCGAGCAGCTGCTCGAGTCGATCAAAACGAAGCTGCTGTCACTGCCTGACGATGTGACGGTTTACTCGGGACACGGACCGCTCACGACGATCGGTGAAGAGCGTCTGACGAATCCGTTTTTGACTGGCGTTTACAACTTGCGCGGAACGAGGTTCTGAGAACAGGGTCAGCGGAGACGCTGCGCTTTCATCTCTTCCCACCGATCTTTTTGATCGTCGTCCAACTGGCTCGGCAAAGTGTCGACTGGAATGTTGTTTGTCGCACAGAACTGGCGCCACAAAACAAACCGCAGATCGTATTGGCCGGTCGAATCCGACACGGAGTTGTCGATTGGTGGTGGCTGTTTCTTCCGCTGTCCCCTGTCCATTACTTCCTCAACCCTACCTTGTTCAATTTGAGGAAGTGTAACAGCTTTTCGGAATTATTTCTCCACGATGTCTTTCTTCAACGTCGTGACGAACGCCAGCACCTCGCCTTTTTCCTTTTCCGGAACTTTGAATTTGTCGAGCGAAGCTATGAGATGTTTGGCCGCGGCGTCCCACTCGGCGTTGGTGATGCCGAGACCGGCGTGCGAAGTTTTCATATCGCGTCCGATGTAAATGCATGGGCCACCCGTCGCCGCGCAGAACTGATCGAGGATGTGCTGGCGAATGCGTTTTTTCGAATCGTCGCTGTGGCCCACGAAGAATTTGTCAAACTGCTTGTCGGAGACGAGGCGACCGACGAAATCGTCAACGACCGCGGCGAGCGCATCGTAACCACCGAGCCGTTGATAAAGTGATTTTTCCTGCGCGCGGCTCGGCGTCGAGCCGGCCACCATCAATAACAGGGAAAAGACCAGTCCGAATAGCACGGTCCGCTGGAAACGTGACTTGGTTTGCATGTCAGATGAATCTCCTCTTTGAATGAAGTTGTCCCGTAACACATGGTGAAGTACGTAGCCCAGGCAACGATCGGATTTCACAGATCGCTGCGAAGGTAGATCGCGCCCGTGGGCGAGGTGACGCCGCCAGCCGGTTCCAAAGTAACCGCGAAGACGGAGTATTCCTGGTCGACGTCGCGTAGCCGCTCCTCTAATTGACCTCTGCCGGCGGTGTCGGTGGAGAATGTCTTTCCCGGTCTGGGCGCATGTTTCGGTTGGATAAACCAGAGTTGATATTCCTTGCCTTGCGGCGGCCGCGGTAGCCCGTTCACGATCAGGATCGCACGGCTTGACGAGTCGAAAACAATCTTCGCGCTTGCGGTTGGCGCCTCGCTCGTTCCTTTTAGTTCCTTCATTCTCGCTCCCGGAGAAGACAGGATCTCGACGAGCTGCGTCTCTTGCCGGAGGCGGCGGTTCTGTTGCCACAAAACGACTACGGTGACGATTAGCGCCGCGACCACGATGATGGCGGCGATCGAGCCAAGCGAGCCCAGCGAGTTCCACAGGTTTCGCCGCACGCCAGGCAGAGGGAGCACTTTGGCCTGAGATCTTTCGGAGCGGGCGCGGCGCAGGATCTGTTCTCGTAGTTCGGGTGATGGTTCCATGGGATCAGCGCTCAACGCGAGACTTGCAGCCGTGGCTTCCCACTCCGCCAAGTCGCGACGACATTCCGCACACTCTGCGAGATGTTCGTGCAGCGCGCGCTCGTCAGCCGCGTCGAGCGCCGACAGCGCCTGAGCCGGAATCATCTCTTTGTAGTCGTCGTGGGCCATCGTCACTCAAAAGCCAAAGCTTTCATCCTTGCCGGCCAATAGTTCGCGCAGTTTCATCAGACCGGTGCGCATCCGCGTCTTGACCGTTCCCAGCGGCGCACCGAGCCGCGCGGCAATCTCTGCTTGGGTGAGTCCGTCAAAATAGGCGAGCATCAAGGGCCCCTTCTGCTCGTCGGGGAGTTGGTGGAGCGCGTTGTTTACCAGGCCGCGCTGTTCTGAACGGAAAGCATCGCTGGCGGCGTCGGACACGGCTTCACTTTCCTCGCGCGCGCCGGCAACGGCGACTCTCTCACGCGCCGCCAGCATTCGGAGCCGATCGATGCCGCGGCTGCGCGCCAGCGTCACGAGCCACGTAAACGGGCGGCCGCGTTTCTCGTCGAAGTCGGCCGCGCGCCGCCACACCTGCAAAAACGTTTCCTGGAGCACGTCTTCCGCTTCGGCGCGGTTGTTCAAGATACGCATCAGCAACCCAAACAGGATTACGTGATAACGATCGTAGAGCTGCGCCAACGCCGCCTCGTCATGGGCGGCGATGGCTTTCAGCAGCTCGACATCATTCTCTTGTGCTCTTTCGGGTCGCAACGCCGATAGATATACGCGTGCACTCGTCAGTCTGGATTGGCCAGCCTGGGTCAGCCACGAAGTGCACCGGATTGTAGGAAGAACTCAGGCGACGGTGATCTCTTCCGAGAGGTAGACGTCCTGAATCGCGTTCAGTAACTGGACGCCTTCGTTCATCGGACGCTGGAAAGCCTTGCGGCCGGAGATCAGCCCCATGCCGCCACCGCGCTTGTTGATGACCGCGGTGCGGACGGCCTCCGCCAGATCGCTCGCGCCTTTCGACTCGCCGCCGGAATTGATCAAGCCGCAACGACCCATGTAGCAGTTTGCGACCTGATAACGGACGAGATCGATCGGGTTATCGCTGGTCAGCTTCTCGTAAACGAGTTTGCTGGTCTTGCCATACGACTTACCCAACTCTTTTTCGACAGCCGTGTAGCCGCCGTTTCGTTCGGGAAGTTTTTGCTTGATGATGTCGGCCTGAATCGTCACGCCTATGTGGTTTGCCTGGGCGGTGAGATCGGCTGACGCGTGCATATCGCCTTCAGGCGTTTTGAATTTCGGGTTGCGCAGGTAGCACCAGAGAATGCAGGCCATGCCTAATTCGTGGGCCAGGGCAAACGCCTCGCTGATTTCGGTGATCTGGCGCGTCGATTCCTCCGAGCCGAAGTAGATGGTCGCGCCGACGCCCACCGCGCCGAGGTTGTAGGCTTCTTTTACCGTGCCGAACAGCACCTGATCGAACTTGTTCGGCAGCGTGAGCAGCTCGTTGTGGTTGATTTTTACGATGAAGGGAATCCTGTGCGCGTAACGTCGCGCCATCGCGCCGAGCACGCCAAATGTCGAAGCGACCGCGTTGCAGCCACCTTCAATCGCCAGCTTCACGATGTTTTCCGGGTCGAAATACTGCGGATTCGGCGCGAACGAAGCGCCCGCCGAGTGTTCGATGCCCTGGTCCACGGGTAGAATCGAGACGTAACCGGTACCGGCGAGCCGGCCGTTGTTGAATAAAGTCTGCAACGACCGAAGCACTCTGGGTGAACGATCAGAGGCGCTCCAAACACGGTCGATGAAGTCGGGACCCGGCAATTGCACCTGATCTTTCGCGATTGTTTGCGTGGTGTGGTCCAGAAGTGTCGACGCTTCCGGGCCGAGAAGTTCGGCAATGCGGTCCATCGTTTGGGAGTGTTTCAGTTCGGTAGCCATGCCGGTTTGCCTCCTGGTGCTGCTGACGCTGCTTGTAGTCGGTTGAGTAATGCCTCGGATTATACGATTCGGTTGAAGAGCGAGCAAATTATCGAGTAAAATCAGCATCCGCCGCATCCAGGCTTTCTCGGCGGCAGTCCTCGGTTTCCGCTCTCATACAACGGAAGAGTTCATCAGCGAAGTCTGGAAAGGTACCTAAATGAAGATCCCTCCCTTGTTTTATCCCCTAATTGCCCTCGTCGTGTGTCTGTTGGCCTTGGTGATGCCCGCGCCGGCAGTGGCCGCATTCGAGGACTGGAAACCGGTCGATCCGGCTGAACTGGCCCTGAAGAGCCCGATGGTTGAGAAAGACGCCGACGCGGAAGGACTGTTTTGGGAAGTCAAGATTGACGACAACCCCGACGGCAACCTCATCTTCAACCACTACCTCCGGGTCAAGGTTTTTACTGAGCGCGGCCGCGAATCGCAGAGCAAGATCGACTTGCCGTTTGGCAAGCTCTACGGCGGGGAAGTGAAGATCGAAGACATCGCTGCCCGGACCATCAAGCCCGATGGTTCGATCGTTGAGCTCAACAAGAAGGACATCTTCGAGCGGACGATCGTCAAGGCGAGCGGTTTGAAAGTGAAAGCAAAATCATTCGCGATGCCCGCGGTCGAGCCCGGCTGCATCATCGAGTATCGCTGGCGCGAAGTGCGCTTGCGGGCCAACGCGGATTACCTGCGCCTGCAGTTTCAGCGCGACATCCCGGTGCAACGCGTCCAGTATCTCGTGAAGCCTTACGACTACCCGGGCCTGGGTTTCAACTCGATCATGCTGCACGGCAAGCCCACGCCCTGGACTAAAGCAAAGAACGGGTTTTACAGCACCGTCATGACTGACGTGCCGGCCGTTCCGGACGAAGCGCGCATGCCGCCCGAAGATCAGGTGAAGATGTGGATGCTGGTTTTTTATGCCGCCAATGACGTGTCGCGTCAGGATCCGCAAAAGTACTGGAACGATCGAGGCAAAACTTTTTACGAGAACAGCAAGTCACTGATAAAGCCAAATGACGAAGTGAAGAAGACGGCGGCATCGCTGATCGCCGACGCCAAGACGGACGAGGAAAAGCTCGCCAGGTTGTTCGAGTTTTGCCGCACCAAGATCAAGAGCACGACCGACGATGCTTCCGGTCTGACCGCAGAAGAACGCGCGAAGGCCAAAGACAACAAAAACCCGTCCGACACGTTGAAGCGCGGCATCGGCAGCGCTCTCGACATCGATCTGCTTTTCGCTGCTCTGGCGACTGCCGCCGGTTTCGACGCTCGCCTCGCGCTTTCACCGGATCGCGGCGACCTCTTCTTCGATAAAGGGCTACCTAACGACTACTTCATCGACGTGCACAACATCGCCGTAAACGTCGGCGGTACGTGGAAGTTTTTCGATCCCGGCTGGAACTACGTTCCGTTCGGGATGTTGCGCTGGCAGGAGGAAGGCGAACAGTCGCTGATTACGGATCCGAAGCAGCCGGTTTGGGTAGATACACCGCTGTCAGAGCCGGACAAGTCGAAGATTCAGCGCCGTGCGAAACTGACGTTGGCGGACGACGGCACGCTCGAGGGCGACGTGACAGTCGAGTACTCCGGCCACTTAGCGATGGAACGGAAGGAAGAGATCGACGAAGAATCCGACAGCGCGCGTGAAGACAGCTTGAAAGAAGAGCTGAAAGACCAGATGAGCGCGGCGGAGATCACAAACATCAAGATCCAGAACGTTACCGACCACGTCAAACCGCTGATCTATTCCTATCACGTGCGTTTTCCCGGTTACGCGCAGCGCACCGGCAAGCGACTGTTCCTGCAGCCCGCGTTTTTCCAGCATGGAATCGAACCGCTCTTCGCGACCGCGAGCCGCAAGTATCCAATCTACTTTCACTACCCGTGGTCGGAAGACGATCGGGTGGAAATCGAGTTGCCAACCGGGTACGCGCTCGACAACGCCGATGCGCCCGCTCCCTTCGGCAGTCCGCCGATCAGCGAATACAAGCCGAGACTGGCCGCCACGAAAGACGGAAAAACGCTCGTCTACACGCGCACTTTCTTCTTCGGCGGCGGTGGCAATGTGCTGTTTCCGGTGCAGAGTTATGGACAACTCAAGGCGTACTTCGATCAACTGCACAAGCAGGACAATCACAGCATCGCGTTGAAGCAAGCGGCGGCGACATCGTCGAACTAAACCTGAAATGAGAAAGTTTATGAAGTCATTTCTAATTACTCTTGTCACTCTAGTCGTCTTCGCGGTGCCCGCGAGCGCAGCGACCCCGGCCGACGACACGCCGGGTTGGGTCCAGCAGGCTGTCGCGATCAAGGTCCCGGCTTATGAGAAAGACGTGCCGGCGGTCGTGCTGGTTGATGAGTCGGTCGTGAACATCGATTCGGACGGCCGCATCAGCGAGGTGTACAACTACGCCGTTCGCATCCTGCAACGCGAAGGACGCGAGTATGCGAAAGGCGGCGTGGGCTATGTCCCGGACGTCGAAAAGGTGAAGGACCTGAAAGCCTGGCTGGTTCGGCCGAGCGGTCAGACGAAGCGTTACGGCAACGACGATACAGTCGATCTCGCCGGCGATATGAACGACGTCTACAACGAGTGGCGCGTCAAAAGCATTTCGGCGACGTCCGACGCGGAAGTCGGGACCGTGTTTGCCTACAGCTACTCGCGAGAAGAGCGATCAGTTTTTAGTCAGGCCGATTGGAAGTTTCAAAGCGAGCTTCCGGTGATCAGTTCACGATACACGTTGACCGTCCCCGCCGGCTGGCGCGCGGAGGGGGTCACCTTCAATCACGCCAACATTGAGCCGCGAGTTTCCGGCACGACTTACACCTGGGAACTTTCAAACCTGCCGCCGATTCCGTTCGAGCCCATGAGCCCGAGGCTGACGAATCTGGTGGCGCGTTTGGCAGTGAGTTATTACCCGCCCCCAAACGCGTCATCGGTCGGAATGAAGAGCTTTGCCAGTTGGGCCGACGTAGCGGCGTGGATGAGTGAGCTTGAGGACCCGCAGGTCCAGGTCGACGATGCGCTGGCGAGAAAGGCTTACGAGCTGACGGCCCTGGCGAAAACGGAGTACGAAAAGATTCGCGCCATCGCCACTTACGTTCAGAACATTCGCTACATCTCGATTCAGACAGGTCTCGGTCGTGGCGGCGGCTACCGGCCGCGTTCGTCGACGGAAGTTTTTGCGAAGTCGTACGGCGACTGCAAAGACAAAGCAAACCTGATGCGCGCGATGTTGAAGGTCGTCGGTATCGAGGCGATTCCCGTGAGCATTTACTCGGGTGATCCGTATTACGTGCGCACCGAATTCCCCTCGCCGCAGCAGTTCAACCACTGCATCATCGCGGTGAAGGTCAGCGATCAAACGCAAGCCAGCACCGTCATCGACGTGCCGAAACTCGGCCGGTACCTGATCTTCGATCCGACTGACAGTGAAACACCGCTCGGCGATCTGCCTTTCTATCTGCAGGGAAGTTTCGCGCTGCTCGATACCAAGTCCACGACAGAATTGGTGAAGATGCCGACCACGCCGCCGGAGATGAACCAGCTCCAGCGCGTCGCGACTTTGCAGCTCCGAGCCGACGGCGCGATTGCCGGCAAGATTGAGGACAGTGCGAGCGGGCAGGTGGCCGCGCAGATTCGCAGCCAGTTTCGGCAGCTTTCGAAGCCCGAGTTCACCGGCATGATCGAGCGCTGGTTGACGACCGGCGCGACGGCGGCGAAGTTGAACAAGATCGAACCGACTGACAACGTCGGCGACGGAAAGTTCACCTTGAATCTCGAATTCAGCGCGAACCAGTATGGCCAGTTGATGCAGGACCGGCTGCTGGTTTTCAAACCGGCGGTCGTCGCGCGGCGTGAGGATTTGTCTTTAACCGCGGCGGAGCGCAAGCATCCGGTCGTGCTGAAAGCGAATGCCTATTCCGAGACGGTGAAAGTGCAGTTGCCGGCGGGGTTCGCGGTTGATGAAATGCCGGATCCGGTGAAGCTGGAAACGCCATTCGGGAGTTACGTCACGAGTTATGAAGTGGTGAATGGCGAGCTGGTGTTCAAGCGGCAGTTGTCGCAGAAAGCGACGACGATTCCGGCCGCGCAGTACGCCGTCGTGCGGAAGTTTTACGAAACCATCCGCGCCGCTGAGAACGCCCCGGTCGTCCTCGCGCGCAAATAGTTTCAGCCACTGATCAGGCGGGCGATGGCGAAGGCAGCGCCGGCGGCGACGCTGCCGATAAAGGCGGTTTGCAACGCGCTGCGCACCGGGCGCGTGCCCGTGAATCTTCCCTTCACAAAACCGAAAATCAAAAGCGCGACGAGTGTGAGCGTGACTGACGCCAGCAAAGCGCTGGACGCGGTGCTCGCGAAGATGTAAGGCGCGAGCGGGATCAAGCCGCCGGCGATGTACGCGCCCGCGATTGTCAGCGCGCTGGTCAGCGCGCGGCCGGGTTGCGGTTTTTCGAGACCGAGCTCGAAGCGCATCATGAAGTCGACCCAGTTGCGCGGCTGGCGCTTCAGCGCCTGCACGATGGGCCACGTTTCTTCTTCGTTCAGTCCGTAAGCCTGAAACACTTCCGCGACCTCGCGCATTTCCTCGTGCGGAATCTCCGCGACTTCTCGTTTCTCACGTTCACGTTCCTTCGCGTAGTGTTCGGCGTCGCTCTTCGCGGCAAGATAACCGCCGAGGCCCATGGCGATCGAACCCGCGGCGATCTCGGCGAGCCCGGCGGTTACGATGATGCCGGTCTGCGTGATCGCTCCGGTCAGGCCGGCCGCCAAAGCGAAAGGGACCGTCAGTCCGTCTGCCATTCCGATAACAACGTCGCGAACGACATCACTCGCGGTGAAGTGTCGCTCGATGTGGGGAGTCTGCGGCATCTATTTTGGTTAGAACTTTCCGAACAGCATCAGCACGCCGATAACTATAAACGCAACCGCGGCCCCGCGCTTCACCCATTCGAGCGGCACGTAATTTCCGATCACACCGCCAACCACCACGCCCAACGCCGACACTGCCGCCAGCGCGAGACTCGCGCCGATAAACACGGCCCACGGCTTTTTCGTCTGGGCCGCCATCGTCATCGCGGCGAGTTGCGTCTTGTCACCCATCTCGGCGAGAAAGATTATGCCGAAGGTTGTCAGTAACACGCGAAAGTCCATTCAGGCTCCTCTCCGACTAGTTCGCGACTACTTCGTATCGGTGATCAGCACCGCGTCGCGCAGCAGATTGCCGCGAGTGCAGGCGAGTTGTTTGCCGTCAGCCGACCAGGCGAAGCTCGTGATCAGCATTTCTTTGAAATCGGTGACTTGCCTGGGTGGGCCACCATCGAGCGGCTGGTTCCAGATGTTCGAGACGTTTTGCGAGTTGACTGAGTAACTGATCGATTTGCCGTCCGGGCTCCATTTCAGGATCGAGAGCACGGTGCCGCTCTGCGGCAGGTTGAAGGTTTTTATCGCGGGCCCGCCGTCGATCGAAATCACCGCGATACGATTGGGCGGCGCTGACACGTCCACGGAATCGGGATAGCTGTAGGCGATATACTTTCCGTCGGGCGAAACGACGCCCATCGTCGCGACGTGATCGGTAATTTGTACCGGCGTGCCGCCATCGATCGAGACTTTCCAAAGCGTCGGCTTCGCCTCGCTCACACCCGTGTAGATGATCCAGCGGCCGTCCGGCGTAAGACTCGGAAACGAGTCGACAATGCCGGAGGTCAGTTGCACTGGATTACTGCCGTCGAGATTCATCCGCCACAAATGCCTGCCGCCGCCGCGCCACACGGAGAAAACGATGTAGCGCCCTTCCGCCGATACAATCGGCGAGAAGTTCGCGGCGCCGCTGGCGGTAAGTTGTTTTCGCTCGCTGCCGTCGGGACGGCTGATCCAGATGTTCGGATTGCCGCCTTCGCTTGAAACAAACACGAGGCGCCCGTCCGGCGTCCAGGAAACGTTGTTGCCGGCGGAGGAATAAAAACTCACGTTGCCCGTCGGCAGCCGCAAAGCTTTGTGCGCGTCATTGTCGGGCACGACCCACAGGTTGACTAATCCCTGCGACTGGACGGTGGTTAATTTCTTTCCGTCTTCCGTCAGGCCGACGGCGCGATAGGCATTGAGATCGTTGCTGACGCGCCGCACGGCGCCATCGGGATAATTGATCAGAAACAACTGGGCGGTCGCCGCTGATTCGCCGGCCACGACCAGCAAGCCGCTCATGTCGCGCAACCATTCCACTCGCGCGGCGTAGACCCACGACTGTTTCGAGAGGCTTTGCTCCTTGCCGTCAGCGACCGAAAACCCGAGCACGTTGCTATTGCCGCCAACGGTAGCCACCGTGGCCGCGATCATCTTCCCATCCGGCGACCACGACGGACCGGTGAAGAAAATCGGCGCAAAACGGTCGGGAAAAACTTTGACCGCCAGGTCACGTTCGCCCGTGCCGTCGACGTTCGCGATGACGAGCGCACTGCTGCCGGTCTTCGGGTAATTGCCGCGCACGAAAACGAACTGCTTTCCGTCAGGAGAAAAACTGATCGGCCCGTCGAGCTTTTCCAGCAGCTTCACGGGAGTGCCGCCGAGCACCGGAATGCGATACAGGGTGCCCGCGTCGAGGTTCTGCTTGATGATGTAATAGAGCTCGGTGCCGTCGGGTGAGAACGTGAGACCGAAGAAGCCGACGGACGCCGGTTGCAGGATCAACTTGTCGTTCGCCGCGCTCACCTGCCGGATCCAAAGACTCTGTTGGCTGCGGTCGCTCAGCACGTAAACGATGTATTTACCGTCGGGCGAGATCGTCGCATCGATCGCGTTGCCGGAATTGGTGAGCGGCGCGAGGTTGATGTTCCAAAAGTGCTCGTTGGCCATGTCGCCGCGGCGGACGAGTTTGTAAATGCCGAACGCGCCGGCCGCGAGCACGAGACCAACAATGGCCAGCACGAGAGCGGCGCCGAACTTGTGTCGTTTGATCTCGATGCTCAGCGACTCGGTGATGGTGCTGATGCCGCTGCGTTCGGCTGTGGCGCGGGGCTCGGAAAACACGGCCGTCGGTTCGGCCGCCAGCGCACTCTTCACGGGTACGCCAGTGCTCTCGCCGGTCTTTCGTTGAAACTCCAACTCCTGTTTCAGCGCTTTCAGATCGAGCCAGAGATCTTTGACGACCTGGTAACGCTCTTCGCGGTCCTTCTTCAGGCACTTCGTAACGATGCGCGTCAGTTCCGGCGGCAGCCCGGGAATCAGCCGTGACAGCGACGGCGGCTCGGTTTTCAGAATCGCCGCGAGCGTGTCGCTCGGCGTTTCGCCTTCGAATGGTTTGCGACGCGCGAGCATCTCGTAGATCACCGCGCCCAAACTGAAGATGTCCGAGCGATTGTCGACGCCGAGCCCGCGTGCTTGTTCGGGCGACATGTAGCCGGCCGTGCCGATCACGATTCCCGAACCGGTGCGTACTTGAATCGTCGGCGCTTCGGCGGCGACGGCGGGCGACGCTTGTTCGCTCAGTTTCGCGAGACCGAAATCGAGCACTTTCACGTAGCCATCCGGCCGCAACATGATGTTTTCCGGTTTGATGTCGCGATGAATGATGCCGGCCTTGTGCGCCGCGGAAAGTGCGTCGGCAACTTGAATCGCGACGTCGAGGGCTTCGGACACGCTGAGTGGCGACAGGTTCATTCGCCGGCGCAGCGTTTCGCCTTCGACAAACTCGGTGGCGATGACGTGCGACGAACCGGCCTCACGAATCTCGAAGATCGTGATGATGTTTGGGTGATTGAGCGCGGACGCCGCGCGCGCTTCCTGTTCGAAGCGTCGCAGCCGATCGTCGTCTTTCGTGAATGACGACGGCAGCAGCTTCAGCGCGACTTTGCGTCCGAGTCTTTTGTCTTCGGCGAGATAAACTTCGCCCATCCCGCCGCGGCTCAGAAAGGAGAGGATCTCGTACGAGCCGACGGTCTGACCGGGCCTTAGTTCGGACTTGTCGTCGGCGAGGAGCGAGGCCGCGGCCGCGTACGCCGGCTCATCGATGAACTCGCCGCTGCGTTCGTGCGAAGCGATCAGCGATTCAACTTCACTGCGCAGATCTTCGTCGCCGGAGCAAGCCTCGGAAATGAACACGCCGCGCTCTTCCGGCCGGTAATTAATCGCCGAGTTGAAAATCTCCTTCACTTGTCGCCAGCGTTCGGGTGTCATAACTATTTCGCGTCGCTTTGCCTCAGTTCAGTTCTTTGTGCCTCTTTGTGCCAAAGTTGCGCTCCGCGGTCAGCTCCATATAAAAAGACGCGGACAGCTTTGCCAGATCCCCTCAAAACGGACCGCAACTCCGCCAATTCTATTCCAACTGTCGCCGCAGCCACGCCCGCGCCATCTTCCAGTCGCGCTCGACCGTGGCGTGGCTAATGCCGAGTACTTCCGCCGTCTCCTCGATTGAGAGGCCGCCGAAAAACTTCAGTTCGACGATTTGGGCTTGTTGCGGATCGAGAACCGTGAGCTCGTCGAGTGCTTCGTTGAGCGCCAAAAGATCGATTTCCGGTTGTTTGGCGATCTGTTCGACGCTGGTGATTGAAAGCCGCTGCTGCTTCGAGCCGCCGCGCTTGACGGCCTGATGCTGGCGCGCGTGGTCGACCAGGATGCGACGCATCAGTTGCGCGGAAATCCCGAAAAACTGGGCGCGGTTCTGCCACTTCGCGTTTCGCTGGTCCACGAGTTTGAGATACGCCTCGTTGACGAGCGCGGTCGGTTGCAGCGTGTGGCTGGCGCGTTCGCGGCGGAGATAGTTGCTGGCGAGGCGGCGCAGTTCGTCGTAGACGAGCGGCATTAGTTTCTCGAGCGCCGCCTGGTCGCCCTTACTCCAGTCGATTAGAAGCTGGGTTATGCCTTCGCCGGATTGCATTCGTCATCAGGTCTCAGAATCCCACCAACGAAGTTGGTGGTACTTCACACCCAACCTAAAACACGACCTTAGGTACGATCTTAAAGTACCACCAACTTCGTTGGTGGGATTCTGATATCACTTCGCTGGTAGCTCCACGCGTCCGTCTCTGCGCCAAAACGAGCCGAAATTCTACATTTTTGGCGCCCGTGAGGGAATTGATGCGAAACCCGCGCGTTACTTAGTGAGGGCAGAAAGAAGGAGACTGATCATGAAAAGACTTTTAATTTTAGCGATAGCAATGATGATTTTGGTCGCCGCCGTGGCGACGACGGCGCAGGCGCAAGGCACGAACTCGATGACGATGCGCGCGCGGATCCCGTTTGCATTTCACGCCGGCAGCAAAGAGCTACCCGCCGGTGAGTACAACCTCACCGTGCTCAATCCGAGTTCAGATCAGAAAGCTTTGCAGATCCGCAGCGCCGATGGTCGCGTGAGCGCCATCGTTCGCGCGTTAGTCGGCAATGCCGGCGCGACCGAGAAGTCGAAAGTCGTGTTTCATCGTTACGGCGACACTTACTTCTTCGCGCAGGCCCAAGTGGCGGGAGAATTAACGGCCCTCACAGTCATCAAATCGAGTGTGGAACGGAACGAAGCACGCACGCTCGCGCGAAACAACAACGGCCAGGTGACCGTGGCGAGCGTAGCCATACGAGCTGAGTAGTTGGTCCCCCACACAGATCGGCCCGCAGAAGTTGGGGAACTCCTTGCAGGCTGAACACAACGGCCCGAAGTCGCGAGGCTTCGGGTTTGTTGTCTTTGAACCACGGGTTATGACAAATTACGCCACCTGTGGCTAACCTGAATCTTCGCACCGAAGCAATCGCCGGCATCACCACGTTCTTCACGATGGCCTACATCGTGGTCGTGAATCCGTCGATCCTTTCCACACCGGGCACAGGCATGACGTTCAGCGGCGTGCTGACCGCGACCGTGCTGGTCTGTTTTGTGATGACGCTGCTGATGGGCGTCTACGCGAAGCTGCCGTTTGCGGTCGCGCCCGGCATGGGCATCAACGCGTACTTCACGTTCACGGTTATTCTCACGCAGCGCGTGTGGTGGCAGGTGGCGCTCGGAATCATCTTTTGGGCCGGCGTGCTGTTTCTGCTCATCTCTGTCACGCCCGTGCGTGAGACGATCGCGAAGGCGATTCCGCCTGAACTACGCATCGCGACCGCCGCCGGCATCGGCATTTTTCTAACGTTCATCGGACTCAGAAACGCCGGACTGATCGCCGCCGATCCGGTCACGTTTGTGAAACTCGGGACTCTCGATCGCCACACGCTGCTTGCGATTTTGGGATTGGTCGTGACGGTCGTGCTGTTGATTCGCGGCAGTGCGCTCGCGTTTCTGTCAGGCATCTTCGTCGTCACCGTGATCGCGTGGGCCACCGGCCAGATCAAAGCGCCGGAACAGATTTTCAGCGCGCCGGATTTCAAAACTGTATTTTTGAAGCTCGACGTTTTCGGCGCGTTGAAACTATCGCTGCTGCCCGCAATCATCGGCATTCTTTTCACGGATCTGTTCGACTCGATTTCGACGTTCATCGGCGTCGCGCACGCGGCGGATCTGTTGGACGAGAACGGCAATCCGCGCAATTTGCGACAGGGCTTGATCGTCGATTCGCTGGCTACACTCGGCGCGGGCGTCGCCGGGAGTTCGTCGGGCACGGCTTACATCGAAAGCATCGCCGGCATTAACAGCGGCGGACGCACCGGGTTGACGTCGGTTTTCACGGCGCTCTGTTTTTTGCCCTGCTTCTTTCTGGCGCCGCTCGCGGGCATGGTGCCGGCGTACGCGACGGCGCCGGTGCTGGTGCTGGTCGGCGCGTCGATGTTCAAAAGTGTCGGACAAGTAAACTTCGCGCGAATCGAAGAGGGCTTGCCCGCGTTTTTGACTATAATCCTCATCCCCCTGACCTTTTCCATTACCCAGGGAATTCTCTGGGGCTTCATCTCGCACGTTGGCCTTTATCTCGTGACCGGCAGAAGAAAAGACGTGCACCCGGTGATGTACGTGCTCGCGGCGATCGCGATCGGGTTGCTGTGGTTGGAACACACGAAGTTTTAGGAATACAGACATGAAGACATTCGTTTGCTTCTTAAAAATCATCCTTCTGTTCTTGTCTTTATCCCCGGCCTCTGTCCTCGCGCAATCGCCCTCGCCGACACCTCCGGACAACCGCGGCTTAGGCATTCAAAGCGCCAGTCCAACTCCCGCTACACAATCGGCGCAGCAGCCGCGCGAGGCAAAACCCGAGCTCGTCCTCCAAACCGGCTACAACAACATCTTCGGCGCGACCCGCATGGTCTTCAGCCCCGACGGACGCCTGCTCGCGACCGGCACCTATCGCAGCAACACGATCAAGCTCTGGGAAACTGCCACCAACCGCAAGCTGCGCGATCTCTCGAGCAGCGGCCAAACCGTGCCCGGCCTCGCACCGGCAATTGCTTTCAGTCGTGACAGCCATCTCGTCGCGGCTTCCGCGTCCGACAACTCAGTCAAAATTTGGGACGTGAACAGCGGCCGCGAAGTGCAAACGCTGGCTGGTTCACAAGCGACACTCTCAGCCGCCATCGGCGTCTTCTTCATCGGCTTCGCTTCCGACAACCGCCTCGTTACGGTGAGCGATGCCGCGCGCGTTTGGGATCTCAACACCGGCCGGGAATTGCGCACGCTCGAACTCGGTGGTTCAACCACCGCCGGTTTCACCGGCCTGGAAGGCGGCATGGCGATCTC
>Ga0081539_10002602_pt1 | contig 24742 bp, 22 predicted proteins | sample TabmetS4T2R2_FD_71023 | JGI IMG/M metagenome (GOLD analysis project Ga0081539, IMG submission 71023) | Tabebuia heterophylla rhizosphere microbial communities from the University of Puerto Rico - S4T2R2 | ecosystem: Host-associated > Plants > Roots > Rhizosphere ...
CAGCTCGAGGCGATCCGCGACCTCGTCGTCGGGCCGGCCGCCCGGGTCCGGCAGGTCGTCGCGGGGCGGCCCGCCCGGGTCCCGCGGCCCGTCATCGTGCGGGCCGTCCGGGCCGGGAGACTCGGGGGGCTCGGGCGGGGTGTCCGGGCCGTCACCACGGCGGTCGGGCAGCGCCAACTCGGTCAGGAAGCGGCTCGGCTGCTCCTCGCCGTCGGATCCGCCGACCCCGGCGGAGGCGACCGCCGTCACGATCAACCGGCGACGGGCCCGGGTCACCGCCACGTAGAACAGCCGGCGTTCCTCGTCCAGCAGCGCCGACGTCTGGCCGACCACGGCCGCCGCTCCGGAGGCGGCCCGGCCGGCGAGCACGTCGACCAGGCGTTCCGAACCGAGCAGGCTGCCGCGCAACCGCAGGTCCGGCCAGATCCCCTCCTGCACGCCGGCCAGGACGACGACGTCCCACTCCAGGCCCTTCGCGGCGTGCGCGGTGAGCAGCCGGACCGCCTCGCCGCGGTCGGCGCTCGGCGCGATCGAGTCGGCCGGCAGGTCCTGGCCGATGACGTGCTCGAGGAAGACTTCGGTGCGCGCGCCCGGCAGCCGGTCGACGAACCGGGCGGCCGCGTCGAAGAGCACCATCATCGCGTCCAGGTCACGGTCGGCGGCCTCGGCGCGCCACTGCCGCGCCGACGACGCGGAGGCCGCGGCGTCCGGAGTGGCCGGTGCGGTACGGGTGCTCATGGCGTACCACCGCTCGGCCAGGCCGCTCTCCCGCCAGACCGTCCACAGCACCTCCTCGGCACTCGCGCCGGGCGCCCCCGCAGCTTCGCGAGCCGTCGCGATCAGCCGGGCGATGGTCTGCGCGGGGCGGGCCCAGCGCCGGTCCACCATGTCCAACCCGGCCGGGTCGCGGACCGCGTCGAGCAGCAACTCGCCGGACGGGCGCCGATCGCCGGCAGCCAGCGCCAGCGCCCGGAGTCCCTGCCGCAGCCGCCGCTCGGCGAGCGGGTCGGCGCCGCCCAGCGGGGAGTGCAGCAGGGCGATCGCGGCCTCCTCGTCGAGCGCGTCCGGGTCCAGCGCACACCGCAGGAGCAGCAGGAACGGCGCCACGGCCGGTTGCAGGTGCAGCGGCAGATCCTCGGCGTGCGTCACGGTCGGCACCCCGGCGGCGGCCAGGGCGCGTTGCAGCGGCGGCAACTGCAACGCCGTCGAGCGCAGGATGACGGCCATCCGGGACCAGGGCACCCCGTGCAGCAGGTGTGCCTCGCGCAATGCGTGCGCGACATAGGCGCCCTCGGCGGTCGGCGCCCGGAACGTGCGCACGATCGCGCCCGCCGGCACGTCAAGAGCGAGCGAGGCCGAGGAGCCGTCCGATGCCGAGTTCCGTGACGCCGATGCCGGCGAGCCGGCCGCCGGCGGGGGGTGCAACGGGCGATGAGCGACCGGGCCGCGCATCCGCCCCGCCACTCGGCCGGTCGCGTCCAGCAATGCCGGTTCTGCCCGGTAGCTGGTGTGCAGGGTCAGGGTCTCCGCCACCGCCCCGGACGCGGTTCGGAACCGGACGGGAAAGGTGGCCACGGCCTGCGGATCGGCGCCGCGGAACCCGTACACCGACGAATCCGGGTCGCCGAACGCGACAAGCGGCTTGCCGCCGCCGGCCACCAGCGACAGCAGCTCGATCTGGGCGGGGTCGGTGTCGGCCAGCTCGTCCACGTAGACGAAGGCGAGCCGGTCCCGTTCGGCTGTGAGCAGGACCGGATCGTCGGCCAGCATCCCGGACGCCGCCCGGATCAACTCGGCCGGGTCGTACGCCGTGGACCCGCGCCCGGTGACGTCCCGCAACGCGAGCACCGCAACGTACTCCCGGATGAACCTCGCCGCAGCCGGCCAGTCGTCGCGGCCCAACCGCTCGCCGAGCCGCGCCAGGCGCTCGGCGCTCACCCCGCGCTCCGCCGCCCGTTGCATCAGGTCGCGCAGTTGCTGGGCGAACGCCCGCGTCGGCAACGCCGGCCGCAGCGACTCCGGCCAGCCGAACGGGTCCGCGACCTCCTCGTCGCCCACGATCGCCAGCAGCTCGCGGATGATCAGATCTTGCTCCGGGCCGGTCAGCAGCCTGGGCGACGGCTCACCCCGCTCGGCCGCGGCCCGGCGGAGCAGGCCGAACGCGTACGCGTGGAAGGTCCGGACCAGCGGCTCGTGCACGATGCGCCCGTGGTCACCGGCGATCCGTGCCTCGATCCGCTCGCGTAGCGCGCCCGACCCCCGGCGCCCGAACGTCAGCACCAGGATCCGCTCCGGATCGACACCGGCCGCGACCCGCGCCGCGACCGCCTCGACCAGCATCGTGGTCTTGCCGCTGCCGGGACCGCCGACCACCAGCAACGGCCCGTCGGTGTGGTCGATGACATGCCGCTGCAGCGGATCGTCCAGCAACGCGGGCACCGGGGCCGCGCGGTGCCGGACCAACCGGTACGCCGGGCGGCGCACCGCGGGAGAGGTCGCCGGCGTGCTCACGGCGTCAATGACACCACGGCCGTACGACGGTTTCGGTCACCCCTGGTCCGCCGGCTTCCCCACCGACTCGCGCAGCCGGACGGGCATCGGCATCCGCACCACGCCGGGGTCCGTGGCGGGGCCGAGCAGCAGCTCCACGGCCTGCCAGCCGAGCTGGTAATGCGGCAACGCGATGCTGGTCAGCTGCGGCCGCAGCCAGGCGGCGAGGTCGGAGTCATCAAAGGACAGCACCGACACGTCGTCCGGGATGACCAGGCCGGCACCGCGGATGGCCTGGTACGCGCCGAGCGCGATGCGGTCGTTGAGGCAGATCATGGCCCGGGGCCGGGTTCCGGCGCGCAGTGCCCGGCTGACCGCGTCGTACGCCGAGTCCGGCCACCAGTCACAGTCGATCCCGCCGGTCAGCTTGGTGCCGGCGGCGGCCAGGCCCTCGCCGATGCCGGCCAGCCGCTCCCGACCGGCGAACACGTGCCGGGCCGGGCTGCCCACCAGGTAGATGTCGGCGCGGTGACCCGCCTCGATCAGCACCTTGGCGGCCGTCCATCCGGCCGCGAGCTCGTCCGGGATCACCGAGTGGTACGCCGTCTTCGCGCCCCGGGTCAGGCAGTTGAGCAGCACGAGCGGGCGGCCACGCAGCTGCTTGGGCACCCGGACGTAGCGGGTGAACATGCTCGCGTACACGAACGCGTCGACCTGCCGGTCCAGGAAGTTGGAGATCAGCTTCTCCTCGACCAGCGGATTGCCCTCGGTCTCGCCGATGAACAACAGGTGCCCGTGCGCGACCGCGGCGGCCAGGCCACCGTGGATCGCCCGGCCCGCGTACGGGTCGGACGCGATGGTGTCCGAGACGAGCGCGATCGTCCTGGTCACCTTCGTCCGAAGGCTCCGGGCCATCAAATTGGGCCGGTAGTCCAGTTCCTGCGCCGCGCGGAGAACCCGTTGCCGGGCGTCATCCGAGATGCGCATGTCCACGTGTCGCCCCGTCAGCACGAACGATGCCGTGCTGCGGGAGACTCCGGCCCGCTGTGCGACCTGCAGCAGGGTCGCCCGTTGCGGGGGCATGGGTGAAGTCTGTCACGTCTTCGCCAGAAAGCCTGCCGGGCACGGGGAGTTGGCCGCCGGTTCCGGGCTTACCGGATCGTGGGCGGGCCGATGGACAGGTCTTGACGTCATGGGGAATTGAGAGCAAGGTCACTGCTAAACCCATCTAGCAGCGTGAGACCCGACGTGCCCCGGTGGCCCCGGCCGTCACGCGCGGGTTGTGGCGCCCAGAGTACGTCCGGTGAGAGCGTGCCCCGGTGCGCCCCCGCGTCGCCCGGCCGGGCCGCTGGGGACCCCGGTCACGCCGGGGCGGTGCTGGTGACACCGCTCCGGCGTGACATCCCCGCACGAAGGGCCGGAACGGCTAGAGGGCCCCCTCGATGGCGTCGAAGGCGTCCGCGATGGACTTCGCCACGGTGATCCGGGTGAGCGCCGCCCGCCGGACGAACTCCGTGTCCGCGAGGTCGTCGAGCCATTGGAGCAGGCCGTCGTAGAACCCGTCCGGATCCAGCAGGACGATCGGCTTCACGTGGTGGTCGAGCGTCGCGGTGGTCCAGACCTCGAACAACTCGTCCAGCGTGCCGAGCCCGCCGGGCAGGGTGAGGAACGCGTCGGACCGTTCGATCATGACGTTCTTGCGGACGCCCATGCCGGCCGTGACGATCAGCTCGTCGGCGGAGGTGTCGGCTACCTCGAGGTCGACCAGCGACTGGGGGATGACGCCGACGGTGTGCGCGCCACCCGCCCGGGCACCATCGGCGACCGCGCCCATCATGCCGACCCGGCCGCCGCCGGACACGAGCGTGTGCCCTCGGGCGGCGAGTTCCCGGCCGGTCCTGGCGGCCAGGTCGAGCCAGCCCGGTGCCAGGGTGCTCGACGACGCGCAGAAGACGCAGACCGCGGCCACGTCACATCCCGTTGCCCACGGCGCGCGCCGCGGAAGAGGACGAGACACCGGATGACTCCGCGGCCCGCAGGATGATCTGCACGGCATCGGCGACGTCGTCGGTGAGCTGGATGAGGTCCAGGTCCTCCGGGCTGATCTTGCCGTCGGCCAGCAGGGTCTGCTTGATCCAGTCGATCAGGCCGCCCCAGTACTGCGTACCCATCAGGATCACCGGGAAGCGGGTCACCTTGCGGGTCTGCACCAGCGTGATCGCCTCGAAGAGCTCGTCAAGCGTGCCGAACCCGCCCGGCAGGACGACGAACGCCTGCGCGTACTTGACGAACATGGTCTTCCGCACGAAGAAGTAGCGGAAGTCGATGCCGATGTCGACCCAGTCGTTGAGGCCCTGCTCGAACGGCAGCTCGATGCCCAACCCCACGGACATGCCGCCGGCCTCGGTGGCGCCCCGGTTCGCCGCCTCCATGACGCCCGGGCCGCCGCCGGTGATCACCGCGTATCCGGCCTCGGCCAGCGCTGCGCCCAGGTCGGCGGCCATCTCGCATTCGGGGCTGTCCGCCTTGCTCCGCGCGGAGCCGAACACGCTCACCGCGGGCGGCAGGTCGGCCAGCGTGTCGAAGCCCTCCACGAACTCGGACAGGATGCGCAACGCGCGCCAGGCGTCCTTGGTCTTCCACTCGCTGCGGTGGTGGGAGTCGAGGAGCTTCTCGTCCGCCGTACTCGGTGGAATCGACTCCCGCCGGAGCGTGACCGCGCCGCGATGACGCTCCGGCGCCGATTGGGGTCGCCCGATGGTGCTGTCCGTCATGGCACCCACGGTAGTGCGGACGGTCAGTGACCGTTGAATGACCGGCTTTGTTTCGGGAAGGCGATTGCGGCGCCGCTACCTCTTTGCCATGTTGTAGCGACGGACGGTGACACCGAGACGCTGGGGGCCACGGTGACCACGAAATATGAGCGCATCCGGATTCAACGCCGCATGCAGCGACGGATCCGCATGGTCGTCGAGGAACGCCGGATGGCACGGGCCCGGCCGTCCGAGGCGGGCGGCGAGCCGGACGCCACCGTTGAACTGCCGCTGCCGGCCATCTCGACCGAGTCGCGGTAGAGGCGGCTCAGCGGGGCGCCAGCCACCGATGCAATGTCGCGGCGCCGTCGCGGATCTTGCCGATCTCCACGTGCTCGTCCGGTGCGTGCGCGAGCATCGGGTCGCCGGGGCCGTAGTTCAGCGCCGGGATGCCCAGGCTCGCGAACCGCGCCACATCGGTCCAGCCCAGCTTGGCGGCCGGTTCGGCGCCGATCGCGGTGAGGAAGTCGCGGGCCACCTCGGCGGTCAGCCCGGGCAGCGCCCCGGGCGCCGAGTCGGTCACCTCGACGTCGAACCCGTCGAACACCTCCTGGACGTGCCGCACGGCCTGCTTCTCGGTGCGATCCGGCGCGAACCGCAGATTGACGTCGACCTCGCACTCGTCCGGAACCACGTTGCCGGCCACCCCGCCGGAGATCCGGACGGCGTTCAGCCCTTCACGGTATGTGCATCCGTCGATGGTGACCGTTCGCGGGGAGTAGTCGTCCAGCCGCCGGAGCACCTCGCCGGCCGCGTGGATGGCGTTCACCCCGCGCCAGGCCCGGGCGGTGTGGGCGCGGCGTCCGTGCGTACGGATCACGGCTCGAAGCGTCCCCTGGCAGCCCGCCTCGACCACGCCGTACGTCGGCTCGAGAAGAATCGCGAAATCCGCGCGCAACCAATCGGGTCGTTGCTGTGACACCAGGTAGAGCCCGTTGTACTGGGCCTCGATCTCCTCGGCCTCGTAGAACAGGAACGTGACGTCGTGACCCGGATCCGGCAGCGTCGCCGCGATGTGCAGCGCCAGGGCAACACCCGACTTCATGTCCGAGGTCCCGCACCCGTAGACGAGGTCGTCGACGACCGTCGACGGGAAGTTGCGGTTGATCGGCACGGTGTCGAGATGACCGGCGAGCACGACCCGCTGCGCCCTTCCCAGATCGGTGCGGGCCATCACGGTGTTGCCCAGGCGGTCGACCCGCAGGTGCCGGAGAGAACGGAGCACCTCCTCGACGCAGTCCGCGATGACCTTCTCGTTGCGGGACACCGACTCGATGTCGACCAGCGCGCGCGTCAACACCACCGGGTCGACCAGCACGTCGCCGGTCAGCGGGTTCGACATACGGCGCACGATACCGGCCGCAGGTGAATCGGCCTCTGGTAACGAGAGGGAGGAGGCCCTTTAGTAGGGTTTCGAGCGTGTCTAGCGCAACCTCCGCCGCCTGGGGCATCGGCGTCGCCACCGTCACCGTCGAGGGCCAGGTGCTCGACGCCTGGTACCCGCCGGGGTTCCTCGGCCTCGGCCAGATGCCGGGCGACCCGCTCGCGCTTGCGCCCGGGCTGACCGGTCCGAAGCCGCTGCCCGGGTTGTCGACGGTCGAGGTGCGTACGGTGATCGGCTCGCTGGCCGACCCGATCAAGGACTCAGCCGACGCGTATCTCCGGTTGCACCTGTTGTCGCATCGCCTGGTGCGGCCCAACGAGCAGAACCTCGACGGCATCTTCGGCATGCTCGCGAACGTGGCCTGGACCTCCGCCGGTCCCTGCCCGCCCGATCGGGTCGACGAGTTGCGGCTGCTGGAACGGGCGGCGGGCCGGCACCTGGCCGTCTATGGCGTGGACAAGTTCCCGCGGATGACCGACTACGTGGTGCCCTCCGGCGTGCGCATCGCGGACGCCGACCGGGTCCGGCTTGGTGCGCATCTCGCGCCGGGCACGACCGTGATGCAGGAGGGCTTCGTCAACTTCAACGCGGGCACGCTGGGCACGTCGATGGTCGAGGGCCGGATCGTGCAGGGCGTGGTGGTGGGCGACGGCTCGGACATCGGTGGAGGCAGTTCCATCATGGGCACACTGTCCGGCGGCGGCACGGATCGGGTACGCATCGGTGAGCGCAGCCTCCTGGGCGCGAACGCCGGCGTCGGCATCTCGCTCGGCGACGACTGCGTGGTCGAGGCCGGCGTCTACATCACCGCGAGCTCGAAGATCACCCTGCCGGACGGCCGGGTGGTCAAGGCCCGCGAGTTGTCCGGGGTCGATGGCCTCCTGTTCTGGCGCAATTCGGTGACCGGGGCGCTGGAGGCACGACCCCGCGCGGGTACCGGCATCGCGTTGAACGCCGCCCTGCACGCCAACGACTGACTCAGCACAGCACGCCGGCCGCCGCCTCGCGGACCGCCGTGGTGAGCGCCTGCAGCACCGCCGACTCCATCCGCCAGTACTGCCAGTAGAGCGGGACGTCCAGGTGCCGCCCCGGGGTCAGGTCGACGACCCGGCCGGCCGCGATGTCCGGGCGAGCGATCTGCTCGGGCACCATCCCCCACCCCAGCCCGATCCGGATCGCCTCGACGAACGCGGCTGCGGCCGGGACGTAGTGGATCGGCGGGTCCAGGTGCCGGCGAGTCAGCGAGGCCAGGAACCGGTGCTGCAGCCGGTCCTTGCGGTTCAGCACGATCATCGGCGCGGTGGCGAAGTCCTCGAATCTGAGCGCGGGGGCGGCTACCGCCAGATAGCGCATCGCGCCCAGCCGCTCGACCCGGCAACCCTGGACGGCGACATGCTGGGCGGTGACCGCGGCCATCGCGGTGCCGGCCCGCAGCAGGTCGGCGGTGTAGTCCTGGTCGTCCTGGTGTAGGTCGAACGTCAGGCCCAGCGACGGCGGCACGCGGGCCAGCGCGGACGGGAACCACGTGTGCAGCGAGTCCGCGTTGACCACCACCGAGACGCGTGTGCCTACGCCGCCGCGTACCGCGTCGAGGGCCTCCCGTTCCAGCAGCGCGACCTGGCCCGCGTACCGAACCAGGGCCTCGCCCGCCGGGGTCGGCTCGCACGGCCTCACCCGCCGGACCAGCACCTGCCCGACCGCCTGCTCCAGCGCCTTGATCCGCTGGCTCACCGCGGACGGCGTGACATGCAGGACCCGCGCCGCCGCCTCGAAGCTGCCCTCGTCGATGACCGCCTGGAACGTCGCGAGCTGCACCGTGTCCATAAGAGTTCCTTACGGTACTTCGAAAACATTAGCTTCATTGAACGCTGTACGCGCTCTAGTGTCGAGCACGTGCTGACTTCCGCCCTCGCCGGTTTCGCCGCGTCCGCCGTGCTGATCGTCGCCATCGGTGCGCAGAACGCGTTCGTGCTGCGCCAGGGACTACGCCGCGAGCACGTCCTCGCGGTGGTCGTGACGTGCGCGACGTCCGATCTGTTGTTGATCTCGGCCGGCATCGCCGGTCTCGGCGCGGTGGTGACCGCGCGACCCGAAGCGGTCACCGTCATCCGGTGGGTGGGCGCGGCTTTCCTGTGCGTGTACGCGCTCCTCGCCGCGTACCGCGCACTCCGGCCCACCGCGCTCGCGCCCGCCGACCGGGCCCCCGCCACCCTCCGCGCGACGTTGCTGACCTGCCTGGCGCTGACCTACCTCAACCCGCACGTGTACCTGGACACGGTGCTGCTCCTCGGCACGGTGGCCCAGCAGCACCCGCACCACTGGCTGTTCGGCATCGGCGCGGCTGCGGCCAGCGCGGCATGGTTCACCGCGCTGGGCGCCGGAGCGCACCGCCTGGCGCCCGTGCTGGCCAAGCCGGCGGCCTGGCGTGCCCTGGACGCCTTGATCGCCGCCGTGATGCTGACCATCGCCGTCTCCCTGGCCGCCGCCGCATAGCCCCCACCCCCCTTTTGGCGTCGATCTTGGACCCGTGGCGCCCGGGTTACCACCTTTAGCGGCCTTTGTAAGGTGCCACGAGTCCAAGATCGAAGAAGGAGGGGGAGCCGGAGGGGGCGGCGTCAGACGGTCAGGGCGGCCAGGGTCGAGGCGATGACCTCCGGCTCGTGCCGCAGGGTGCCCCGCCCGACGGTCAGCTCGACGCGGACGACCGCCGGGTCGCCGGTCGTATCGGCCCGCGGCCACAGCCACAAACCGGTCTCCTTGGTGATGTGCTTCGCGTTGTCCCGGTAGCGGTCCGCGGGCACACCCAGCAGCAGGTGCATCATCGGGGTCTGCGGCGGGTCGGGCACCACGCGGACGGACGGGAGATCGGCCACCGCGGCGGCGATGGCCCGGGCGTGCGCCATTCGTTCCGGCATCTCGGCCAGCGCGGAGGGCAGCAGCGCGAGCGCCGACGACGCGGCCGGCCACATCGCGAAGAGCGTCCCGCCGAGCCGGCCCCGCCACTCGCGGACCTGTTCCACGTCGGCGGCCGGGCCGGCGACACAACAGCCGGGGAACGCGCCGACGCCCTTGTAGAAGGAGACGTACACGGTGTCGAAGAGCGACGCGATCGCGGCCGGCGTGCGCTCGTAGCCGGCCGTCGCCTCCCACAACCGGGCACCGTCGAGATGCGCCGCGGCACCACGGTCGCGGGCCCAACCGACCTGCGCGGCGAGATCGTCCCATTCGGGCAGCTGACCGCCGAGATCGCGCTGGGGCAGCTCCCACAGCACGGCACCGGCCGGCTCGGCGACGCCCGAGAGATCGTCCAGCGTCAGCACGCTCTCCATGTCGCCGATCGACCGGCCGACGAGGTGGTGCAGCCGGGCGTACGCCTCGCCTTCGTGCTGGGCGAGGTGGCAGTACGGGTGCCACAGGACGGTACGCCGCCCGGTGCGGTCCGCGTGCACGCGCAACGTGGCGGCCTGGGCCATCGTGCCGCTCGGCAGGAACACGGCGGCCGGCTTGCCGAGCAGTTCCGCGATGTGGCGTTCCAGATCGGCGACCACGCCACCGTCGCCGTAGAGATCCGCTTCCGTGGCCGGGTCGATAGAGGCGAGGAGTTCCCGCGGGCGCACCAGACCGTTACCGAGGAACGAATCCGTCGCCGCCGCCCGCCGTGCCCTGATCTCGTCGTCCATCGATCCATCGTGCCCTAATCCAGGATGGCGCCGCAGGACATATTGATCGCGGTGCCGGTGAGCGTCCGGGCCATGTCGGACGCCGCGAACACCGCGACGTTGCCCACGTCCTCCAGAGTCGCCGTGCGGCCCAGCAGCGACTGCTTGGCCAGCTCGGCCTCGATCTCCCGGCGGAACTCGGTTCCCGCGGGAATCGTCTCGGGCACCCCGCCGGACCGCAGCGTGATCACCCGGATGCCGTACTCCCCCAGCTCGGCGGCGAGCTGCCGCCGCATCGCCTCGACCGCCGCGAAGCCGGTGAGCAGCCCGCCCAGGCGGTAGCGGCTGTGCGCGGGCGGGTCGCCCTGCCCGCCGAAGGTCAGGATCACCCCCGAACGCTGCGCCTTCATGTGCCGGGCCGCCGCCCGTGCGGTGATGAACCGCGCGCGAACCGAAGTGAGGACCGGACTCAGGTAGTCGGTCTCGGTCATCTCCACCATGGGCGTGCCCTGCACGTCGTTGTCCGAGATGACGTTCACCGAGATGTCGAGGCTGCCTCCTTCCCGTACCACGGCGTCCGCGTGCTCGTCGACGGCCCGTTCGTCGAGCGCGTCGACCACGGCGGTGTCGGCGCGACCGCCGCTCTTCCGGATGTCGCCGGCGACGTCGTCCAATTTCTGTCGGGTCCGCCCGGCGAGGAAGACCCGGGCTCCTTCGCGGGCGTACGCCCGGGCGATGGCACCGCCGATTCCGCCGCCACCGCCGTAGATGATCGCGTTCCGGTCCGTCAGCAACATCCGCTCATTCGATCAGACCTCGTCAAGAGCACGCCCGTTCCCACACAATTGCCGATGCACGTGCAGAATGCAGTATCGGGAAACGAAAAGCGCGCACTCCCTCCGCGGGGTTAGTCCGGACAGGCAAATACCTGCGATATCTGCGCGCAGAAACGCGGACGGAATCCCTATCGCACACCCTCGGGCCATGCGGGACCGTTGTATCGGTATCGCTGTAACACCGTACGCAGGAGGACCGTGCCGCATGCGCCCGCCGATCGAGGTGACGGTCACGCCCGAGTCCGAGGAACCCACCTGGGAGGTCTACCAGCCCGGCGCCGTACGCCGCCGGCTGGATCGACGTACCCGATCGGTCCTGGGCGCCGCGGTGGCCGCCGCGCTGGTGGCGAACGCCGGGGTGGCCTGGGCGTACTGGACGGTCACCGGCTCCCGGAGCGCGAGCGCCACGTCCGGCGGTGCGGTGGAGATGGTGCTGCGCGCCCGGTCCGACCTCGACCGGCCGCTCATCCCCGGCGGCACGGGCAACCTGACCGTCACGATCGCCAACGACAACGACTTCCCGATCCGGATCACTTCGGTGACCCACGGGGACGGCAAGGTCGTCGCGGACAACGAGCACCGCGACGCCGGCTGCCGGGACGGGAGCGGTGTCCGGATGACCCGGACGGCGTTCCCGGTCTCCTGGGAGGTGGCCCGGAACACCGTCGGCGCGTTCACCATCCCGGACGGCCTGGCCAGATCCACGGTCCACGACCCGGAGTGCGACGGCGCGACCTGGTCGATCCCGATCCGGGCCAGCGGCGTCCGCGCCTAGCCGGGGACGTTTCCCGCGGCCCCGCCTTTCCCGCGGCCCTCCGCAAGACATGTTTCCCTCCGGGCCTCGCCGGTCAAGAAATGGGGCATGACGAGGGTTTCCGTGGTAACCGGGGCCAGCGGCGGCATCGGCCGCGCCGTGGCCCGCAAGTTGGCCGCACGCGGCGACGCCGTCGCCCTGCTCGCGCGCGGCGCGGACGGACTGGCCGGCGCGGCCGAGGACGTCCGGCGAGCCGGCGGCACCCCGCTGCCGATCGAGGTGGACATGGCCGACTTCGGCGCGGTGGACGACGCGGCCGAGCGTGTCGAGAAGGAACTCGGGCCCATCGACCTGTGGGTCAACGACGCGTTCAGCTCGGTGTTCGCGCCGTTCACCGAGATCGGCATGGACGAGTTCACGCGTACGACGCAGGTCACCTACCTGGGCTACGTGTACGGCACCAAGGCCGCGCTGACCCGGATGCTCCCCCGCGACCGGGGCGTCATCGTGCAGGTGGGGTCGGCGCTGGCGTACCGCGGCATCCCGCTGCAGAGCGCGTACTGCGGGGCGAAGCACGCGATCCAGGGCTTCCACGAGTCGCTGCGTACCGAGCTGCTGCACGACAAGCGCAACATCCACGTCACCATGGTCCAGATGCCGGCCGTGAACACGCCGCAGTTCCGCTGGGTGCTGTCCCGGCTGCCGGACCAGGCGCAGCCGGTGCCGCCGATCTACCAGCCCGAGGTCGCCGCGAAGGCGGTCCTGTACGCGGCCGAGCACCCGAAGCGCCGCGAGTACTGGGTGGGCGGCTCCACGGCGGCCACGCTGGCGGCCAACGCGATCGCCCCGGGTCTGCTCGACCGCTACCTCGCGCGTACCGGCTACCAGTCTCAGCAGACCAGCGAGCGGCGTGACCCGGACCAGCCGGGGAACCTGTGGCACCCGGTCGACGACGAGCACGGGCCGGACGAGGGCGCGCACGGCGTCTTCGACGCCCAGGCGACCACGCGGAGCCCGCAGCTGTGGGCGTCCCAGCACCACGGGCTGCTGGCCACGGTCGGCGCCGCCCTGGTGGCCGCCGGCACCGCCGTCGCCCTCCGCGGCCGCCGCTGACCCCTTCCCCCCTCCTGCGTCGATCTTGGACTTGTGGCGCCCACTGTGCCCTGTTTTGCGGCTTTTGTGGAGGGCCACAGCTCCAAGATCGGCGCTAGAGGAGGCGGTCGACGGCGGCGGCTACGCGCTCGTCGGTTGCCGTCAGGGCCACCCGTACGTGCTGGGTGGCGGTGGGGCCGTAGAAGGCGCCCGGCGCCACCAGGATGCCGCGCTCGGCGAGCCAGTCCACGGTCTTCCAGCAGTCCTCGCCGCGCGAGCACCACAGGTAGAGCCCGGCCTCCGAGTGGGTGATCTCGAAGCCGGCGCCGGTCAGGGCCGGGCGCAACAGAGCGCGGCGGGCGGCGTACCGGGCACGCTGTTCGGCCACGTGCGACTCGTCGCCCAGCGCGGCGATCATGGCGGCCTGGACCGGCGCGGGCACCATCATGCCGGCGTGCTTGCGGACCGCGAGCAGTTCGGCGACCAGCGCCCGGTCGCCCGCCACGAACCCGGCCCGGTAGCCGGCCAGGTTGGACCGCTTGGACAGCGAGTGCACGGCGATCAGGCCGGTGTAGTCGCCGTCGCAGACCTCGTCCGCGAGCACCGACACCGGGCGAGAATCCCAGCCCAGCGATAGGTAGCACTCGTCGCTGACCACGATCGCCCCGCGCTCGCGCGCCCAGGCCACCACCTTGCGCAGGTGCTCGACGGGCAGCACCCGACCGGTCGGGTTGGACGGCGAATTGATCCAGACCATGCGTACCCGAGCCGGCCCCAGCGACACAAGCGAGTCGGACCGCACCACCGTGGCACCGGCGAGCCGGACACCCACCTCGTACGTCGGGTAGCAGACCGACGGGATCACCACGACGTCTCCGCGCCCCACCCCGAGCAGCGTGGGCAGCCAGGCCACCAGCTCTTTGGAGCCGATCGTCGGCAGGACGCCGAAGGCACCGGACGCGGCGCAGGCCGACGCGGTCCACGACGTGATGGCGCTCCGCAGCGCCGGGGTACCCGCGGTGAGCGGATAACCCGGCGCGTCCGCGGCCGACGACAACGCGTCCCGGATCAGCTGCGGGACCGGGTCGACCGGCGTGCCGATGGACAGGTCGACGATGCCGCCCGGATGGGTGGTCGCCACGGCCTTCGCCGGCTCGAGGAGATCCCAGGGGAAATCGGGCAGCGTCGACGAGACGGGCACCGCGATCAGTGCGCGTTCAGGTCGGGCGGTTGGGCGACGACGAACGACGCGTCCTTGTCGATCTTCCCGACCTTCGACGCGCCGCCGGGCGAGCCGAGGTCTTCGAAGAACTCGTAGTTCGCGTTCGTGTAGTCCTTCCACTGCTCCGGCACGTCGTCCTCGTAGAAGATCGCCTCCACCGGGCAGACCGGCTCACACGCCCCGCAGTCGACGCACTCGTCGGGGTGGATGTAGAGCATCCGGTTGCCCTCGTAGATGCAGTCCACCGGGCACTCCTCGATGCATGCCTTGTCGATTACATCGACGCAGGGCTCGGCGATGATGTATGTCACGGGTCTTTCCCTTTCCGGCAAGCACGCCACGAGAAACCGGGCGGTCAGATGCAGAGCCTAGTATCTCGCCGGGAGGAGGTCGCACGTGCTCCGACGGCAGGATGTAGGACACCGGGTGGTGGTACGCCGAATTGTCGGCGTTACCCAGGATCGTCCTCTCTTCACCGACGCGCTGGGCGAGCTCGTCGAGCTGACCGAGACCGAGCTCACGCTGGCGACGGCGCACGGCACGCTGCGCGTACCGCTACGGGAGGTGCACCGGGCCAAGCGGGTGCCGGCGGCGCGCCGGCCACCCGCCGGTGAGGTGGTTGCGCTGGAGCTGGCCGCGAACGAGGCATGGCCCGCCCCGGTGCAGGTCCGGCTCGGCAACTGGATCCTGCGCGCCGCGGAGAACTGGACCGGGCGGGCCAACTCGGCGCTCGCGGTCGGCGATCCGGATCGGCCCCTGGAGGCGGCGATCGACGCTGTGGTCGACTGGTACACGAGCCGGGGCCAGCCACCGCTGATCAACGCCCCGATGCCGCTCGCCGCGCCGGTCAACTCGGCCCTGGACGAGCGCGGTTGGACCGCCCGGCCGCTCGTCCTGGTCCAGACTGCACGTGTGCCCGCGCTGCTGGACAGCCCGGCACCGCGCCACCTTCCGCCGGTCGAGCTGGCCGACGCGCCGGCCGAGGAGTGGTTCGCGATGGTCGCCGAGCACAAGGGCGCGCTGCCGGATGCGGCACGTCGCGTGCTGACCGGCGTGCCCGAATCGGTCTTCGCGCATCTCCGTGACGGCGACGGCAGCCTTCTCGCGGTCGCCCGCGGCACGGTCACCGGCCCCGCGCGCTGGTTCGGCGTCGCGCTGCTGCAGACCGCGCCATCGGTACGCCGCCAGGGTCTGGCCCGGCACGTCCTGCACGCGATGACCAGCTGGGCGGCGCAGCGCGGGGCGGTGCGCGCCTACCTGCAGGTGGAGGAGCACAACACCGCGGCGGTGGCGCTCTACCAGCGGCTGGGCTTCACCACTCACCACACCTACCTGACCCGCGAGGCCAGCCCCCGTTGATCATGGGGTTGGGCAGGTGAAATGTCCGTTATGCTCGCCGTGACCCCGTGATCAAACCACGTTGGCGGCCGGCGGCGCGGGGGGCGCGCCGGCTACCGGCGGACGGGCCGGCGGGGCTTGGCGGCGCGGGTCTTGGCGTAGGCCGCCAGGGACCGGGATCGGTAGTCGCGGCCGAGCGCCGTGGCGATCCAGTAGCCGAGCAGCGTGCCCACGATGCTGAAGCCGCCGTAGAGCCAGATCTGTGAGAAGAAGTTGCCCGCGCCACCGGAGAACGGCTGGTCCCCGCTGAGGAACGGGCCGACCAGGATGGTCAGCAGCATGCCGCCGACGGCGCCGAACACGATGTCCCACAGCCAGACGCTCGGCCGGACGGTCTGCGCGCGCAGGAACGTCACCACGGCCAGGGCGAGGCCGATGAGCGCGAACATGATGATCGACGCGCGGTCCTGCGCGGTGGTGCTGTCGTGGAAGCCGAGCCGGATCACCAGCCGGGTCACCGCGTTGATCGCGAAGAGCCCCGCGGCCAGCGCCACGGCCGGGAACCATCGCTGCTGCCTCATCTCATCCTCCCCGGACTCTGCTCCGCCGGCTGCCGGTCGGGCTCCGCGGCGCACACGAACCGTGGCTCGGGATCGTAGCGCCATGTGAACTTCTCCCGCGTTATCTCCTTGCCATCCTTGCGGATGACGCGCCACGCGTCCTGGGTGAAGCCTGGGAGTCCGCTGCTGGGGATGCACGTGGGACCCGGATCCCGGTAGACCGTGGGCGGCGACGTGATGTCCCGGCGCGGGCTGCGGACCGTTGTGACGCTGTCGTAGTACTTGGTGCTCCACATCGAGACCGTCACCGACCTGCTCGTGGTGGACGTGTCGATGAGGATCCCGTACGGCGTGTTGTTCTTGAACTTGAGATCGAGCGTTGGGTAGAAGATCGTCGATTCGATCACGGACGGGTAGCGGGAGAAGTAGAACGAGTGCGGCTTGTGCTCGACGTCCTGCATCCCGGCGTAGTAGGCGGCGTTGAACAGCGTGGTGGTGAACTGCGAAGCCCCGCCGCCGACGCCCGGTTCCAGCTTGCCGTCCACGATCACCGGCGCGTCCTGATAGCCGGAGTCGTAGTCGCGCGGGCCGGTGTGCCCGTTCAGCGAGAACGTCTCGCCCGGCTTGACGATCGCCCCGTCCACCGCCCGGGCGATGGTCATGATGTTCTGGCTGCGGGGTGACTTCGCGCCGCCGGTGAAGTAGGTGGTGAACGTCGAGACGCGCTCCTTGACGCCGAGTGTGGCCAGGTCGGCGTCGGTGGTCGCGGCCTCCTGCCGGACCAGCGTCGCGGTGATCGCGCGCGGTGCCGGGTCCGGCAGCACGGCAAGCAGGGCAGTGCCGAGCGCGGTCATGTCGAGCGACGTGCCCGGCGTACTCGCGACGATCTTCGGTGTGCCGCCGGCCACGGCGATCTTCGCCTCCTGCGGTGCCGTCTCCACCGTGGCCAGGCCGCTCTTCGCGGCGGCGCGCAGCCGGTTCCCGTCGATCGCCGGGGTCAGCCGGCCCGCCTCGTCCGACCGGAAGACCAGGCCGCGGGCGATGGCGGCCGGCGCGAGCGAGAAGGACCGGCCATCCGCGGTGACCGTGACCGGAGCGGCCACGGCGGCCGTCGCGAAGCCCTTGACCAGCGCGTCGACGTCCGCGTCGGACATCGCGGGCACACGCTCGACCAGATCGATCCGGGCCGGCCGGCCGGTCAGCCAGACATCGCGCACCGCGGAAGCGGCCACCCCGAAATCAAGATCAAAACCCTTCTTTGGGTACGCCGGAACGGGTGTCAGTCCTCGATACGTGATGCCGGGGCGCACGAAGGTGATCCGCTCCGGGTCGATGCGCTCGCGCAGCAGCGCCCCGAGCTTCGCCTCGTCGAGCCGGACGACCGGGGCGATCGTACGGTCACCGAAGGCTCCTCGCCGCGCGGCCGCACGCACCGTCGCCGGGACGTCGAGCCGCATCGCCACGTCCCCGGGCTGGACCGTCACGCTCGCACCGGCCACCTGCACCGCGACCGGCTCGCTCGCACGCGGATCGAACGCCCGGTGCAGCGCCCGCTCCGCGCCGATCCGGGTCATCCCGCCCAGGTCGAGGCCGAGAACCGTGACACCGCGCGAGATGTCGCCCTGCGTCGAATACGCGACCAGCCCCGCTCCCGCAATGAGGACCGCGGCCACAGCGCCGCCGATCAATGCCCGCGTGCGGAGTCCCGCCCGGGGAGCGGCGGGCTCCGGCGTCTGGATCGCGGTTGCCTCGTCTGTCGACGTCACGTATTCACCTATCAGGGCCTGCGTGGTTATCGCGCGAGTCGCGATGGGAACGGCTGCCGCGCAAGTTTGCAGGCCGGTGGCCGATCATGACAATGACCGCGACCGAACCGAAATGCTCACGGTACGAGCCGACGGCGGAGAATCATCCGATACGCGTACCCGGCGAAGGCCAGGCTGCCGAGCAGCACGGTGGCCAGCGCGATCCAGTCGTCGCCGGCCACCAGGTAATCGCCCTCGGGCGTGCGATACCCGGTGGCGAACAGCATCCAGCCGGTCCAGACGACCCACGGTGGTCCCACGGCCCAGAGCCGGCCGACCGTGGTGGCCGCGAACCAGGCGATCGCCGGATTGACCACCAGCGCCGCGAGGACCGAGACGCCGACCGGGATACCACCGAGCCGCAGCTGGGTCCCGAAGACCTCCAGCACGGCCGAGCAGAACGCGGCCAGCACCGAGATCACCACGCCGGCCACGCGTACGGTCAGCTCCAGAGCCGGGCTCGGGGGCTTCTCCTCCGGCGTGACCGGGGCCGCCGGGTCCGAGATGATCATCGGGAGGCGGCTTCGCACGCGACCGCCTGCTCCAGCCCGAGGCCACTGAACAGGTCGCTCTCCCAGGAATACGGACCGGAGCCGGCGCCGCGCCGTCCCTTGGCGAGCGTGAAGTATTCGATACCCATAAACTCGCCGCCGAAGTCACCGGCGATCCCGTAGAGCCAGGAGTTGTCCGGGATCTGGGTGGCGTGCGCGCGCATGGCCGCCACCTTCTGCTCGTACTGATCGGTGCCGTCGAGCTGGGCGGCGATCTCGTCGTCCGGCGTACCGAACGGAAGATCCTCGATCCGCTCGACGTCGGCGAACGGATTGTCGTCCAGCCCGCGGAACGCCTCCAAGCCGCCCTCGAGCACGCTTATCGGCATCGCGGTGAAGTAGATCTTGGCGGGACCGGCGTCCCCGGCGAGCTCCGCCGCGCGCATGGCGACCCGGTGCGCCTGGATGTGATCGGGGTGCCCGTAGAACCCGTCCTCGTCGTACGTGATCATGACTTGGGGCCGGATCTCGCGCATGATCTCGACCAGATAGCCCGCCGCCTCATCCACATCCGCCTGCCAGAACGCCCGCGGGTGGTCGTTGGTCGGCAGCCCCATCATCCCGGAGTCCCGATAGCGACCGGCGCCGCCGAGCATGCGGTGGTCGGTGACGCCCAGCGCGGCACACGAGCGCTCCAGCTCGACGATCCGGTAGCCGCCCAGCTGGTCGGCCTCCGCCGCGGCGAGCTGCGCCAGCTCGGGCACGTGGATCTCGCCCTCCTCGCCGAGCGTGCAGGTGACGAGCGTGACGTGCGCACCCTCGGCGACGTAGTGGGCCATCGTCGCGCCGGTGCCGGTGACCTCGTCGTCGGGATGCGCGTGCACGAGCAGGAGGCGTCGTACGGGGATTCGACCGTTGGCGGGTTCTTCTCGCCGGCCGATGGTCCGGGCGCCGGTAGCAGGCACAGCTCCAGTCACGGGCGCAACTTTACGCGGGGGCTCCGACAGTTTCCGGACCTGCCGTCCGGAGCTTGCCGGCCCCGCGGGCGCTCGGCCGGCTTGGCCCGAAATCACCGGCGGCGCTCGCGGTTCGGCTCCCGCGGACCGGCCTTGATCAGCGATGCTGGAGGCCGTGGAGTTTCCCGAGCTCGTCGAACGGACCGGCCGCTTCACGTATGGGGCGCCGCGGGACATTTCGGTTGCCGCGGACGGCGCCCGGGTGGTGTTCCTGCGCTCGCCGGGACCGACGTCCGCCGAGACGGGCCTCTGGGTGCTCAACGTGGCCACCGCAGCCGAGCGGCTGGTCGTGGACGGGCCGGTCACGTCGTACGCGACGGATCCGCTGGCCCGGTTCGCCGCGGTCGTCGTCGGCGACCGGCTGCTGCGGGCCGATCTGGTCGCCCTCGCGGTCGATCCGGTGCCGGTCGGCGAGCCGGTGACGGACGCGCGGCCCGACCCGACCGGCACGCTGATCGGGTACGTCACGGCGGCCGGCTGCCTGCGGATCGTCCGCCTGGACGGGGCCGACGAGTTGCTCGCCGGCGAATCGGACGGGTTCTCCTGGCGGGATCCGGGCGGGGTGCGCTGGGGCGTACCGGACGCGGCGGGGCTGGACTTCGGCCGGGACCGCGGCTGGTGGTGGTCGCCGGACGGTATGCAGATCCTGGCCGCCCGGGTCGCCCGCACGGTCAGCCTGCACCTTCTCGACCTCGAGGGCGGCTGGGTCGACGTGCACTGGGACCGGGAAACCTACCCGTACCTGGTCGACGCCCGGTGGGGTGAGAACGGCGGCCCGCTGCTCGCCGTGCTGCGCCGCACCCAGCAGCACGGCCTCGTGCTCTCCGTCGACCCGCGTACCGGCGAGACCCAGGTGCACGCGGAGCTGGCCGATGCGCGCTGGGTCGAGCCGGTGCCCGGTACGCCGCGCTACCTGCCGGACGGCCGCGTCCTGGTCGGCGGCGAACTGGCCCATGACGGGTTCGACGCGCGCTGCCTGTTCGCCGACGGCACCCTGCTCACCCCGGGGGATCTCTACATCCGCCGGGTCCTCGGGGTGCTCCCGCGCTCCGGCTCACCAGCCGCCGGGCCGGACCTGCTGGTCGAGGGCAACGCCGGCGACCCGTCGGCGCAGCACGTGATCCGGATCAGCACGTCGCTGGCCGGCGGTGGGGTGCGGGCGGTCTCCCTGACCCCGTCCCCGGGCTGGCATCGCGGCGAGGTGGGCGGGGACGTCCTGGTCATCGACGGCACGGTGTGGCGCGGCGACGCCCGGATCGCCGAGCTGCGTTCGCACGCCGAGCCGATGCCGTACGCCCCGCACCCGGTACTGGAGCGGGTCACCGACCGCCGGCTGCCCACCGCCGTGCTGTACCCCTCGCGTCATGTCTCGGGCAGCCAGCTGCCGGTCCTGCTCGTGCTGGGTGACGGCCCGCTGCACCAGCAGGTGACTCTGGACCAGGCCGCATGGCAGGAGCGGCAGTGGTGGGCCGATGCCGGCTTCGCGGTGGTCGCCGTCGATGGCCGGGGTACGCCGGGCCGGGCGCCGAGCTTCGAGAAAGCCGTGCACCGGCGCTTGGCCGACGTGGCGCTGGGCGACCGCGTGGACGCGCTGCACGCCGTGGTCGGCAAGCACCCGGACCTGGACCTCGACCGGGTCGCGGTACGCGGCACCGGGCTCGGCGGCTGGCTGGCCGGCATCGCCGTGCTGCGCCACCCGGACGTGTTCAGGTGCGCGGTCGCCCGCGAGCCCACACTGGACTGGGCCGACCTGCCGCCCGCGTTCGCCGAGCGCTACCTCGGCCGGCCCATCGATTCGCCCGACCTGTACGCCCACCACAGCCTGCGCGAGGAGCCCCTGCCGGAGGCGTTCACGGTGCTCGGCCCCGGCGTCTCGCTCACCGAGGAACTCGAGATCATCCGCGCCGCCCTGCGATGACCCGTCGAGGCGGCCCGGTTGTGGGAAACTGCGGGGAGATGGCAGGCGAGCCGGGAGGTGCCCATGACGTCCGCGATCTTCGGCCATCAGTTGCCGTTGACCGAGGAGGAGTTCCTCGCCATCGGGGAGACCTCCGAGCGCATCGAACTGTTTGACGGGAGCTTGTTCGTGACCCCGGCCCCTACGCCGCGTCATCGGCTCATCTCACGCCGTCTCGCCAACGCGTTGGACACCGGCGCCGGCCCGGCCGGGCTGCATGTCATCGAGGCCGTGAACGTGCGCCTGAAGCCAGGCCGGATCCCGATTCCGGACCTCGCCGTCACCGACCCGATCGACTTCGACGACCCCATCATCGACGCGGGCTCTGTGCGACTGGTCTGCGAGATCGTCTCGCCGTCCAACGCGGCCGCCGACCGGGTCCTGAAGATGCATTACTACGCGGCGGCCGGCATCCCGTGGTATCTGATCGTCGAGCAGGAGACCGGGGCTCTGCATCTCTACGAACTCGCCGGGCGGCAGTACCGCGAGCACTCCGTCACGCGGCCCGGCGAGGTGCTCCGGCTCACCGACCCGATCGAGGCGACTCTCGTGCCGGAGGCGCTGCTGCCGCCCCGGTAGGCGGGTCGACGCGCGGCCGTGCCCGGCGCCGGTGTGATCCGTTCCTGTGATCTATTAGTTGGTCGGCCTTCCGTACATTCCGTCGGACGCCCGGCGTAACGTGTGCCACACAACGCGGACGCCCGACGGCTGCCGGACGCGCGCGCCCATCCGCAGGGACACGCCGGCAGTGCGGGCACGGTCAGGGAGACGGGAAATGACGACGACGGCGACGAGGCCGGACACGGCGCGCGCCCGCGCCGAGATCGCGGCGAGGACGTTGCGTACCGACCGCTGGTGGTTCCCGCCGCTGGTCACCTTCGTGGGCCTGTCGGCCTGGGTGATCTACGCGGTCGTACGCGTGTACATGCACCGGTGGTATTTCGTCGACGACTATCACTACCTCACGCCGTTCTATTCGCCGTGTCTCACCGACCGGTGCGTGGCCGGGGCGTCCGAGTTCGGCACCCCGCTGCCGAGCTGGTGGATCATTCCGGAGGCGGCCTTCTCGCTGCCCTTCCTGCTGTTGTTCCGGCTCACCTGCTACTACTACCGCAAGGCGTACTACCGGGCGTTCTGGCTGTCGCCGCCCGCCTGCGCGGTCCCGGACGGGCACCGGAAGTACACCGGTGAGACCCGGTTCCCGCTGATTTTCCAGAACGTCCACCGGTACGCGTTCTACGCCGCGGTGATCATCTCGCTGATCAACACCTGGGACGCGATCCGCGCGTTCCACAGCCCGGGCGGGTTCGGTTTCGGGCTGGGCAACCTCGTCCTGGTCGGTAACGTGGTGCTGCTGTGGCTGTACACGTTGTCCTGCCATTCCTGCCGGCACATCGTCGGTGGCCGGCTCAAGAACTTCTCGCGGCACCCGATGCGGTATCGCTTCTGGACGTTCGTGTCCACGTTGAACACCCGGCACATGCTGCTCGCGTGGGTCACCCTCGGCACGCTGGCGCTGACCGACTTCTACGTCATGTGCATCTCCGCCGGCTGGTTCCCCGACCTGCGGTTCGTCGGCTAAGCGAAGCAGGACAGACGATGACTATGCGAATCGAGCGACACCACTACGACGTCGTCGTGATCGGCGCCGGCGGGGCCGGCCTGCGTGCGGCCATCGAGGCCAGGCTGGCCGGCAAGCGGACGGCGATCATCTCGAAGTCGCTGTTCGGCAAGGCACACACGGTCATGGCCGAGGGCGGCGCGGCGGCCGCGATGGGCAACGTCAACCCGCGCGACAACTGGATGGTGCACTTCGGCGACACCATGCGCGGTGGCAAGTTCCTCAACAACTTCCGGATGGCCGAACTGCACGCCAAGGAGGCGCCGGAGCGGATCTGGGAGCTGGAGACGTATGGCGCGCTGTTCGACCGTACGAAGGACGGGAAGATCTCCCAGCGCAACTTCGGCGGCCACGAGTACCCGCGGTTGGCGCACGTCGGCGACCGCACCGGCCTGGAGCTGATCCGTACCCTGCAACAGAAGATCGTCTCGTTGCAGCAGGAGGACTACGCGGAGACCGGCAGCTACGAGTCGCGGATCCGGGTCTTCGGCGAGACCACGATCACCGAGCTCCTGCTCGACGGCAGGAAGATCGCCGGGGCGTTCGGCTATTACCGCGAGTCGGGCGAGTTCCTCCTGCTCGAGGCGCCCGCGGTGGTGCTCGCCACGGGCGGCGTGGGCCGGTCGTACAAGGTCACCTCGAACTCCTGGGAGTACACGGGCGACGGTCACGCGCTCGCGCTACGGGCCGGCGCGACCCTCATCAACATGGAGTTCCTGCAGTTCCACCCCACCGGGATGGTCTGGCCGCCGAGCGTCAAGGGCATCCTCGTGACCGAGTCGGTGCGCGGTGACGGCGGCGTGCTGCGGAACTCGGAGGGCAAGCGGTTCATGTTCGACTACGTCCCGGACGTCTTCCGCCGGCAGTACGCGGACACCGAGGAAGAGGCGGACCGCTGGTACACCGACCCGGACAACAACCGCCGCCCGCCAGAGCTGCTGCCCCGCGACGAAGTGGCCCGGGCGATCAACAGCGAGGTCAAGGCCGGCCGCGGCACCCCGGCCGGTGGCGTATACCTGGACGTTTCCACCCGGATGCCGGCCGAGGTCATCACCCGCCGGCTGCCCTCGATGTACCACCAGTTCAAGGAGCTGGCCGACGTCGACATCACCAAGGAGCCGATGGAGGTCGGGCCGACGTGCCACTACGTGATGGGCGGCGTGGAGGTCGACCCGGACACGGCCGCCGCGTTCGGCTCGGTGGAGGGCCTGTTCGCGGCCGGTGAGGTGTCCGGCGGCATGCACGGCTCCAACCGTCTCGGCGGCAACTCGCTGTCCGACCTGCTGGTGTTCGGCAAGCGGGCGGGCGAGCACGCGGCGGCGTACGCGGACACGCTGGCCAAGCGGCCCAGGATCGCCACGGCCGACGTCGAGTCCGCCGTGGACACCGCGCTCGCCCCGCTGAACCGGCCGAGCGGCGAGAACCCGTACACCTTGCAGCAGGATCTGCAGGCCGTGATGGGCGACCTGGTCGGCATCATCCGCCGGGAGGGCGAGCTGGCCGATGCCCTCAAACGCCTGCAGGAGCTCAAGCAGCGGGTTGCGACGGTCAGCGCGGCCGGCGGCCGCAAGTACAACCCGGGCTGGCACCTCGCGCTCGACCTGCGGAACATGCTGGTCGTCTCGGAGTGCACGGCGAAGGCGGCGCTGGAGCGCGAGGAGTCCCGCGGCGGCCACACCCGCGAGGACTACCCGAAGATGGCTC
>Ga0081539_10002603_pt1 | contig 24741 bp, 19 predicted proteins | sample TabmetS4T2R2_FD_71023 | JGI IMG/M metagenome (GOLD analysis project Ga0081539, IMG submission 71023) | Tabebuia heterophylla rhizosphere microbial communities from the University of Puerto Rico - S4T2R2 | ecosystem: Host-associated > Plants > Roots > Rhizosphere ...
GCGGGCGGTCGCGCGCTCGCGCTCGTCGAACGTGGCGAAGGCTCCCTCGGCCAGCCGTGCCACCGAGCCCTCCACCCCACCCGTCTGCTCGTACGCCACGAGCGTGAGCGCAGAGCCCTCGCGCCGCTCCCAGAGCTCCAGCAGCGTGGACGAGAGCAGCGGCAGTCCGCCCGGCGTCGTGGCCAGATCCCGCGTCAGGGCATCGACGAGTCCGGGCTCGACATCCAGCCCGGCACGGGCGGCCGGCTCGCGGATCGCCCGCTCGAGCTCGTCGTCCGTCATCGGGCGCAGGAGCACCGTCCGCCCGCTCAACAGCTCGGCGAGCGCCGGGTATGCAGCGAAGCGGCCGTAGAAGTCCGCACGGATCCCGAGCACGATGACCGCCCGGCGCTCGGGATCGCGGGCCGCAGCCACGAGAGCGGCGACTAACTCCGCTCGTTGCCGCTCGTCGGTGCACGTGACGAAGATCTCCTCGAACTGGTCGACGACGATCAACAGGCGCTGCCGTTCGGCGAGGCCGCCGAGCGCGTTCCCCACCGAGCCGTCGAGCTTGCGCTGCAGCGCTTCGAGCGGCCGCACGCCCGGCCGCACCAGCACGCGCCGCCAGCGCGCGCTGCCAGGCAGCGCGCCCTCTGCCAGTGCGGTCACCAAGCCCGCCCGCAGCGTCGACGACTTGCCCGAGCCCGAAGGGCCCGCCAACGCCAGGAAGCTGTCCTCTGCCAGCCGCGCGACCAGCCCGGCGACGACGCGCTCACGGCCGAAGAAGTAGGCCGCGTCGGTGGCCTCGAACGCGCCCAGGCCCTTGAAGGGGCAGAGGTCAGCCCGCGGGCGTGGCGGCGCTGCCACGTCCGTTTCGAGCGTGCGGTCGTGGACGAGGATCGCGCGCTGGAGCTCCTGCAACGCCCGGCTCGGCTCGAGACCGAGCTCGCGATCGAGCATCAGACGCGTGGCTTGATAGGCCTCGAGTGCCTCGGCTTGCCTGCCGGCCCTGTACAGCGCGAGCATCAACTGGCCGCGTAACCGCTCCTGGAGCGGGTGCGCTGCGACCAGCTCCTCCAGCTCGACGAGCAACTCGGCGCTCTCGCCCAGCGCCAGATCGACGTCTAGGCGATCCATGATCGCCGCGAGGCGCAGCTCCTCGAGGCGTCGGCGCTCGCGCTCCACGAAGTCGTGCGCGCCCAGGCCTGAGAGCGCGCGCCCCCGCCACAACGCCAACCCGTCTCGGAGGCGAGCCGCTGCCTCCCGGTCGTCACCGCCGGCGTGCGCAGCGCGCGCGGCGGCGAGCAAGCGCTCGAAGCGGTGGGCGTCGACCTGGTCGGGCGCGACGTGGAGCGCGTAGCCGTCAGGCTCGGTCGCGATCACGTCGCTGTCGCCCAGCGCGCGCCGCAACCGCATGACGGCCACCTGCAACGCATTGCGCCCGCCCGCGCGATGCCCGGCGAACAGCTCCTCGAGCAACACGTCCGTCGGCACAAGCCGTCGTCCGTGGATCAGCAGCAGCGCCAGCAGCTCACGCTGGCGTGGGCCGCCGATCGCCAGTGGCTCCCCGCTCGCAACCACCTCGAGCGGTCCCAGTAGACGGAACTGCAGGTCCGTCGGCACGGCACCGTTGGACATCGACCGAGTATCCCGCCGGCTCGGACCGCCGTGGGCACGCTGTCAGCGGCTTGTAAGCGACCGGCTCGAGGCTCCGGCGATCCCGCCCCGCTCAAGGAGACCGGGCATGCCCAAGCTCATCGCCCTCCTCGGCGCCCTCCTCACCCTCACCGCGCCGGCCGCAGCTCGGCCGGCCCCGACGTGCAGTGCCGACTGCATCACCGAGTTCACGCTCCCGGCGGCGGGCTGCGGCCCGTTCGGCATCGCCAGGGGTCTCCGCGGCGACATGTGGTACGGCCACGCCGGCGCCGTCGGCCGCATCAGCCGCAGCGGCGTGGTGACCGAGTACCACGTGCCCACCCCCGACGCGCTCGTCGGTTCGATCATCAGGGGAGACGGCGGCGACATGTGGTTCCTCGAGCGCCTCGGCAACAAGATCGGCCGCATCGACGCCCAGGGACGCATCCGCGAGTACCCCATCCCCACGCCGGGCAGCCTGCCGCAAGGACTCGTCGTAGGCGCCGATCACGCGATCTGGTTCACCGAGCAGAACGCCGACAGGATCGCTCGCCTCGACGAAGACGGCACCGTGACCGAGCGCACCGTGCCCACACCCGGCGCGGATCCACTCGGGCTCGTCGTCGGGCCGGACCGCGCACTGTGGTTCACCGAGCGTGCCGCCGACAAGATCGGCCGCATGACCCTCGACGGAAGCTTCGCCGAATATCCGCTCAGCTCCGGCGCCTTCCCCCCGCGCATCACCGTCGGTCACGATGGCGCCCTCTGGTTCACGGAGAACCACGGCAACCGGATCGGGCGCATCACCACGGACGGCGAGCTCACCGAGTACCCACCCCCGCCCAGGACCGGGCCCGTCGGAATCACCGACGGCCCCGACCACGCGCTCTGGTTCGTCGAGTCCGGCGCCAACGCCATCGCACGCATGACGCTCGACGGGACTGTGACCGACGAGTACCCCATCCCCACGCCGAACTCCGGCGCGCTGCAGATCGCTCCCGGCCCCGACGGCACGCTGTGGTTCACCGAGGGCCTTGGCGACAACAACCGCATCGGGCGACTTGCGCCCTGGAGTCACTGACGACCGACGAGGGCGCGGCCGTGCAGCTACCCCGCGACCTCATCGACGAGATCGAAGCCGAGCTCGACAGCTGGGCCCGTCAGGCGACGATTGACAGCGGGCGCGCGAGAGCCCTCCTCGAGTTGCGCGCAGAAGCCGGTGTCGCGGCCGCCCAACTCGGCCGGCCCCTCACCGTCTTCGACTACCTCGACCGCGCGCCGGACTGCGACGCGCGCGCCCGACGCAAGAGCCAGCTCCGCCAGCTCCGGAGGGCCAGGCGCACCGCGCGCTGAACCTGTCCACTTTCCAGTCCCCCAGCCCCCGCAAACGCCGCCGCAGAGCCAAAGCGAAGCAGAATCATGATCCGCGTGTCGGGGGTTCGAGTCCCTCCTCCGGCATCGCTGTCGTTGGGTCTCCGACCTCAGCGCACCCCCGCCGCATGTCCCCCCGGGCGACCTTACGACGGTCGCCGCTGGAGGGGTCATGGCGAACTGGCGGAAGTCTCGAAGCGCGACCTTCTCGAGCGAAGTCGTCGACCGCGCCGCCCTCGCGCCCTACGTCAACCTGCGCCAGACCGATTTCGTCTCGCGCCGCGTCTCGAACCTCCAGCACAACCCGTACCTCGGTCCGCTCGTCGACCAGCTCCATCTGGGCTGAGCGGCTCACTGATCCGCGGCGCCGGCCCCCGATCGGCCAATGGGCACGCCGGTACAAGCGACTCCAGTTGCATCGACCAATCACGGTGCGACACCGGTGATACACTTGGCGTGATGCCAACCAGACGCCGTCGCCACGCAATCACCGAGACGCCGCCTGTCGAGGCAGCGCTCAACGAGCTGCGCGCAGCGCTCGGTGAAGAGCGGGTGAAAATGGGCGAGCTCGTGATCCTCGGCGCGCAGGAGAAACTCGCACGAGTGCGCGCGGAGCAGGAGGACACAACCGCGCTCCGTCGTCGATTGGCCGATCGCGTCCGGCGGCGTGACATTCCGGCCGATCGAGCAGCCGCCGACGAGGTACGCCTGACCGGCTGGGCGCGGCAGTGACGGTAACGCTCCTACTCGACAACTCCGCATGGGTTCGGCTCGGCGATACCGCGCTTCCGGCTGACCGCGCCGATGAGCTTGCCGAAGGGCTCGAGTCGGGACGCATGGCGACGTGCCTGCCGTTCCTGCTCGAAGCCGGCTACTCGGCGCGCACCAGTCGCGAGCACGATCAGCTCCTCATCGAGTTGCGTTCTCTCCCCCACTATCGCTTCGACGACGCCGCTGAGCAGCGTGCCCTCGACGGCCAGGCGCAGCTCGCACGCGTCGGCCACCACCGCCTCCCGCCGGTCGACCTGCTCATCGCCGCGCTCGCTGACCGGCATGGACTCGGAATCCTGCATTACGACCACGATTACGACTTGATCGCCGAGCGAACCGACCTCACCTTTGAGAGCGTCTGGCTGGCCGAGCGAGGCACGCTGTGACGGATCGTGAGTTCGAGTCCCTCCCCCGGGATCGACGAAAACTCTGTCTGGGCCGGCGATGGGCGGTAGTGTCGGCGTGACCTATCCCCGTTCCCGTAGGGAGCTGCCATGAGCGTGCTGGTCACGATGCGCGTCAAGGGCGACACCGAGAAGTTCCGTCGCTTCACGTCCGAGAACGCGGACAGGCTGCGAGAGATCGCCGACGACGCCCGGGCGCGCGGGTGCCTCCATCATCGCTTCGGCGTCGGCGAGGACTTCGTGCTCGTCGTCGACGAGTGGGAGAGCCCCGACCAGTTCCGGCAGTTCTTCGAAGGCAACCCGCAGATCGAGGAGGTCATGCGCGAGTCGGGGGCGCAGAGCGAGCCCGAGTTCAGCTTCTCGGAGGCCGTCGAGACCGCCGACCAGTTCTGAATCGCGTCCGCGCGATTCACAGCGCGGATCAGATCACGTCCACCCCGCGGCCGGTCACGGCCAGGACGGTCGCGTCGCGGTGCTCGTCGCCCGCGGCGATCGCGAGGATCGCGCGGGCGACGCCGGCGGCGTCGAGCGGGACCGGGAAGCGGCTCAGGTACTCCTCGGGCGACTGGCCGGCCTCGGCGCCGTAGGCGGCGGCCGCGGCCTCCCCGATCCGTGTGCCGACCAGGAGCTGGCGCGGGGCCAGGGCCACGAAGCGGATGTCGAGGCCGCGGGCGTCGGCGGCGCGCTGGAAGTACTCGGCCATGAACATCTGCGTCCGCTTGGCGCCCGCGTAGCCGCCCGACAACGGCGACCCGTTGAGGCCGGCGCCGCTCGACACGATCACGACCGTCGAGCCGTCCCGGAGCGGCCGGGCGAGCGCGGCGCGACCGACCTCGAAGGCGATCTTGACGTCGACGTTCCACGCCAGCGAGAACGACTCCCACGTCTGCTCGTCGATCCTCGCCATGCGCGGGCGCGTGCCCGCGGTGACGACGACGAGGTCCGGGTCGGCCTCCGCGAGGAGGGCGGCGACCTGCTCGGGATCGGTGGCGTCGCGGTCGCGTCCGGCCGCCAGGACGCGGGCTCCGGCGGCGGTGAGGGCATCGGCGGTGGCACGGCCGACGCCGCTGCCGGCGCCGATGACGAGGGCGTTGTCGCTGCTCATGGTGGTTCCTCTCTAGTCGAGGGTGTCCGGCAGGCCGAAGCGCGCGAACGCCTCGGGAGTGCGGAAGAACGTGATGTCGGCGATCTCCCTGCCGCGAAGGGCGAGGACGCTGAGGACATGCGCGACGAACCGGCCGTCCTTGAACGCGTAGTGGGCGAAGCCCAGCTGGGCGTTGGCGTGTGTCGGAACGACGCGTTCCCGCCAGCCGGCCGCGAACGGCCTGCGTCGCAGGAACTCGGCGATCGCCTCGCGGCCGGCGTACCAGGTCGGGTGCGGCGGCATCGCCACGACCGCGTCCTCGGCGAGCATGGCCTTGACCGCCTCGACGTCCGCGCGCTCCCACGCCTCGCGGTAGCGCTCGACCGTCGCGCGCAGCGTGTCGTCGCCGAGCGCGCGCAGCGTCGCCTGCTGCGTGCGCTCGGGCATGCGCGCTTCGACGGCCGTGTGGGCTCGCTGTAGCGCGCTGTCGATCGAGACCGGGGTCGTGTCGAGCGCCTCGGCGACCTCGCGAGCGTTGAAGCCGAGCACGTCGCGCAGGATCAGCACGGCCCGCTGCCGCGCGGGGAGGCGCTGGAGCGCGGCGACGAACGCCAGCTCGACCGCCTCGCGGAGCTCGTAGGCCGCGTCGAGCGGGAGCTGGGCGTCGGGGTAGGGCTCGATCCAGACCGACTCGACGAGGGGCGCCGCCGGATCGTCATGCGGATCGGCGGCCGGGCCGTAGTCGATCGGCAGCACTCGGGGCGGGCGTCGCTCGAGCGCGCGCAGGCAGGCGTTGGTCGCGATGCGGTACAGCCACGAGCGCAGCGAGCTGCGGCCTTCGAACTGCGGGAGCGCGCGCCAGGCGCGCAGCAGCGCGTCCTGGAGCGCGTCCTCGGCATCGGCGGCGGAGCCGAGCATCTGGTAGCAGTGGGCCTGGAGCTCGCGTCGGTGGGGGCCGACCAGGCGCTCGAACGCCCGCTCGTCGCCCGCCCGCGCGGCGGTCAGATCACTCATGACTTCGGCTGCCACATCGCGAGCTCGCCGCCGGCCGGCGTCGCCACGACGCTCCGCCAGCCGGCCGGACCCTCCCGGGGCTCGAGCAGGACGTGCGCCCCGAGCCTGCGGGCCCTGTCGGTGAACGCCGTCACGTCGTGGACCTCCACGTAGGGAAGCCACGCCGAGCGCTCGGTGCCGCACTCGACGATGCCCCCGCCGACGGCGCCGAGGTCCAGCGCGAGGTAGGAGCCGGCGACCGTCGCAGCGCGCCAGCCGAGCAGCTCGCGGTAGAGCGAGCGCGCGGCGGCGCGGTCGCGCGTGTGGAGTTCGAGGTGGACGACCATCGGCGGCACGTGTAGTTAGAGATCCGGCGGAGCCGGCACATCCATCGGTCGTCGCTGACCAGAGCGCGGGGCGTACAGGCGCACCGCGGCCGCCTTGCCCTTGAGCGGCATCGACGGGCGCTCTTCGAACTCGTCGCCGACGCCGCCCAGCGCGCGCAGCGTGGTCTCCGTGATCAGCACGTCGTCCCCGGTCAGCCTCGTGGCGCCTTCGACCCGCGCCGCGGTGTTCACGGGATCTCCGATGACGGTGAAGTCGCGCCGGCCGCCGCCGCCGATCGTGCCGACCATCACGGCGCCGGAGTTGACCCCGATGCCGACGCGCACGTCGCCCGCGAGCCCACGGCGGACGCGCTCGGCGATCTCGAGTGCGGCGGCGACCGCGCGTGCGGCATGGTCGGCGTGGCGCTCGGGCGCGCCGAACACGGCGAGCAGCCCGTCGCCGATGAACTTGTTGGCATGGCCGCCGTGGCCGAGGATCACGGGGACGACCGACTCGTAGAGCGCGTTGAGGCGCGCGACGGCCTCGGGCGCGGACGTGCGCTCGGCGATCGCGGTGAAGTCGCGGACGTCGAGGAACAGCATCGAGACGTCGACCACCTCGCCGCGTAGGTCGGTCCCCTCCTCCACCACGCGCTCGGTCAGCGCCGGATCGACGAAGGCGCCGAACGCTTCACGCAGCCGCTCGCGCTCTCCGAGGCCGGCGACCATCGCGTTGAACGACGCCGCGAGCTCGCCGGTCTCGTCGGTCGAGACGACGGGGACGCGCACGGTGAGATCGCCGGTGCCTACCTGCCGGGTCGCGTCGCGGAGATCGATGATCGGCCCGGACACCGCATCCGCGAGCACGAGGCTGAGCCAGATCGAGACGACGGCCGTCACGCCGATCGCCACCACGCTGGCGAGCCCGATCGTGTCGAGCGTGCGCGAGTCGTCGGTGAGCAGCCCCGCGACGACGACCGCCGTGCCCCAGCTGACGATCGGCACCGTGGCCAGCAGGCGCCGGTGCAGGGATACGCGCGCGGACGCGGGAGGCGTGTCGCTCGCGCCGATGTCCTCGAGCACCGGGCGCATCGAGAGCTCGAGCGCGATGTACCGGAGCACGGCCGAGTAGAGGTACATCAGATAGGAGGCGGGAAACAGCAGCGCGGCATCTCGGGCGGGCAGCTCGAGCAGCGCGGCGAGCACAAGGTCCGCCGCCGCGCATCCGGCCGCGCCGATGGCGTACAGACCCGGCCGCCGGAGGAGGTCGAGCGGAAGCCGTGCGGCGGCCGACCACGCGGCGGACGTCGCTTCGGTGCCGCGCTCGCCGGAGAGCCACGTGCGGATGGGCCGGGCGCCGCGGCGCAGGTGGGCGCCCGCGACGACAGCCTCGACGACGTAGCCCGCGGCCGAGCATGCCGCGAACAGGGCAAGCTCGGCGGGGGTCACATCGACATAGAGCACGAGCGTGACGACCCCGAAGCCGGAGACGATCACGCCGTTGAGCACGATGGCGACGGCGAGGGCGTCGAAGAACCGCGAGCCGATCCGTTGGTAGAGAACGCGCGGCGGGCCCTCGAACACCCCGCGGCCTCGACTGCGCGAGCTCATCGCGGCCCGATTCTCCCATTCGGTGTATGGCGGCTAGCGCGTCACGCGCTCGACCAACGCGGGCGTGACGTTGCCGACGACCGGCACCGCGGCCGCGGCGAGCGCGAGCGCGTCGGCCGCGGGCGCGTAGAGGGGGTTCGGGACCGCGATGACGGCCATGCCCGCGGCGGCGGCCGAGCGCAGGCCGTTGCTGGAGTCCTCGATCGCGACGCAGCTCTCCGGCGCGACCCCGAGCCGCCGCGCCGTCTCCAGGTACACGTCCGGCGCGGGCTTGCCGCGCGCGACCTCCTCCGAGGAGACCGTCGCGCGGAACGCGTCGGCGAAGCCCGCGAGCTCGAGCACGAGGTCGATCAGCTCGCGGTTGGACGACGACGCGAGCCCGAGCGGCCACCGCGCGGCGAGCGCGCGGACGGCCTCGGTGGCGCCGGGCAGCAGCGGCAGCTCGCGCCGGTAGCCCTCCTCCATCCGGCGCACGACGTCGCGGTTGATCGCGTCGACGTCCATCGGGACGCCGAGCTCGTCGTGCAGGTACGCCGCCCACTCGGGGGAGCTCATGCCCATCATCGTGGTCGGCGCCTCGTCGCGCCAGCGCCCGCCGGCCTCGCGGACGAGCGCCTCCTTGGCGCCGTTCCAGAGCTGCTCGGAGTCCATGAGGACCCCGTCGAGGTCGAAGATCACGGCCGCGGGCATGAGAACGGCACGAGCCTACTCGTGATGCCACCAAGGACGACGGCCCACGTTCAGAGATCTCCCAAATGCGCCGAGCGCCGGCGTCCTGCACTGTGGCGCGGCGGTTCGAGAGAGAGGGAGCAGGATGGTTGAGTCAAACACGGGCCTGAAGCGCAACGCGATCGGGTTCGCATCAAGTGTCGTGATCGGTGTCGCGTCGACCGCGCCGGGATACAGCCTGGCGGCGGTCCTCGGGCTGATCGTCGCCATCGCCGGGATCGGGGTGCACGCGCCCGCGGTGCTCGTCGTGTCGTTCGTGCCGATGCTGCTCGTGGCGCTCGGCTACAAGTACCTCAACAAGGCCGAGCCCGACGCCGGCACGACGTTCGCGTGGGCCACGCGCGCCTTCGGCCCCGCGACCGGCTGGATGGGCGGCTGGGCGATCATCGTCGCGGACCTGATCGTCATGGCGAACCTGGCGCAGATCGCCGGCCTGTACACGTTCCTGCTGCTCGGGATCGACCACCCGTCGGTCGTGGCCGTGACCAGCGTCGGCATCGCCTGGATCGCGATCATGACCGTGATCTGCGTCATCGGGATCGAGGTCAACGCACGCACGCAGCGCTGGCTGCTCGGCGCCGAGATCGTCACGCTCGGCGCCTTCGCCCTCATCGCGCTCGTCCGGGTGTGGCTGGGCGACGCTCCCGCCGGGGCGGTCGAGCCGTCCCTGAACTGGTTCAACCCGTTCGCGATCGACTCCGTGGGCGCGCTCACGTCCGGCCTGCTGATCGGCGTCTTCATCTACTGGGGCTGGGACAGCCTCGTGTGCGTCAACGAGGAGACCGAGGACTCCGACACGGTGCCCGGCCGCGCCGCGGTGATCTCGACGCTCATCCTCGTCGGCATCTACGTCGTCGTGTCCACCGCGGCGATCGCCTTCGGCGGCGTCGACCGCCTGGCGGGCGACCAGTCCGGCGACGTGCTCGGGCTGCTCGCGGGCGACGTCTTCGGCTCGGGCACGCTCGGCAAGGTCGTGATCATCGCCGTGCTCACGTCGGCCGCGGCGTCGACGCAGACGACGATCCTCCCGACCTCGCGCACCGCGTTGTCGATGGCGCGCGCCAAGGCCGCCCCTGACGCGCTCGCGCGCGTGCACCCGCGCTACCTGACGCCGGACGTGGCGACCTGGGTGATGGGCGCGCTCTCGATCGCCTGGTACGTCGGCCTGACGATCGTCAGCCAGAACATCCTCTACGACTCGATCGCCGCGCTCGGGCTGATGATCGCCTTCTACTACGGGCTGACCGGCTTCGCGTGCGCGTGGTACTACCGCCGGACGCTCACGACGAGCCTCAAGCGCTTCCTGCTGGTCGGCGTCGCGCCGTTCACCGGCGGGGCGATCCTGCTGTTCGTGTTCGTGCGCTCGTGCATCGACCTCGGCCGCGCGGACGCCGGCTCGACGACGTACTTCGGCATCGGCTCGCCGCTGGTCATCGGCCTCGGGTTCCTCGCCGTCGGCGCCGTGCTCATGGTGATCTGGCGCGCGGCCGGGCACCGCGAGTTCTTCGCCCGCCGGCCCGACGCCGCGCAGCGCGAGCCCGCCGAGGAGCCCTCGGTGCTCGAGCCGCTCCCCGCGCCCGCCATGTGAGCGCCACCAAACCGCTTGGAGTTTCCCCAAGGCCGGGTGTAGGCTCGGCCTTGGGGAACGAGTGCGAGCGCAGCCGGCTTTCACGCTGGGCGACCTGCTCGCCCAGGACGACCTCGGCCTCGAGCTGCTGGCCGGCGGCGACGCTGCGCTCGCGCGGCGCGTCGTGGGCGCGCACACGATCGAGATCGAGCACCCCGCGACATGGCTCGAGCGCGACTGGATCATGCTCACGACCGGGGTCCGGCTGCGCAACCGCGCCGAGCAGCAGCGGCTGCTCGTGCCCGAGCTCCAGGCGGCCGGCGCCGCGGCGCTCGGGTTCGGCGTCGAGCTCGTGTTCAAGCGCGTGCCCGCCGAGCTGCTGCGGGAGGCGCGCGCCCGCGAGTTCCCGGTCTTCGCGGTCCCGCTCCGGACGCCGTTCCGCGAGATCGTGAGCGCGGTCAACCGCGCCCTCGCCGGCAGCGACGTGCGCGCGCTCCAGCGCCTGTCCGCGATCCAGCTCCAGCTCATGGACGCGCTCGGCGAGGAGGATCCGCTGCGCGCGGTGCTCGCGCGGCTCGCCGCCTTCGTCGACGCGACCGTGCTGCTCTTCGCCGCCGACGGCACGGTCGAGGCGGCCACCGGCGAGGCGCCGACCGGCGCGATCTGGACCGCCATCACCGCGCAGCCCGCCGCGCTCGTGGAGTTCCAGACCGACGGCTGGCACACGGTCGCGACGCCCGTCGGCGCCGGCCGCGCCGTCGCGGGATGGCTCGCGGTCGCCAGCCGGCGGCCCCGCTCCGTCGATCGCCTCACACGACCGGCCGCCCGCGCCACCGCGCCCGTGCTCGCCGCGCTGGCGCGCCTCCAGGGCGCGGCCCGCGAGCAGGAGCGCGCGATCCGCGGCACGGTCCTCGAGCAGGTGCTCGATCCCGCCGCCGGCCACGACGCCGGCACGCTCGCCGCGCGCGCCGCGACGCTCGGCCTCGACTTCGCGGTGCCCGCGCGCGTGGTCCTGATCCGCAAGCACGCGGGAAAGGCCGACCTCGCCGAGGTGTGCGCGGGCCTCGAGCAGCGCCTGGCCGAGCGCGCCCTCCCCCACCTCGTCAAGCGCCGTCCGGGAGCCGTGCTGGCGCTCGTGCAGGGCGACGCGCACGCCGTGATCGCCGAGCTCGTCGACGCGCATCCCGGCATCGCGGCCGGCATCGGCCGCCCCGTGAGCGAGCTCCGCGCCGCCCCCCACTCCCTGCGCGACGCCGAGATCGCGGTCAAGCGGCTCGCCCAGCAGCGCCACGAGCGGCTGCTGGACTTCGCCGACTTCGACCTCGGCACGCTCGTCGTGAGCGAGGCGCCCCCCGAGCGGATCCAGCCCAAGGTCGACGAGTCGCTGGCAGTGCTGCGCGCGCATCCCGCCCTGCACGCGGCGCTCGTCGCCTACTTCCGCCACGACATGGACGTGATGCGCACGGCGTCGGCGCTGCACCTGCACCACAACACCGTGCGCTACCGCCTCACGCGCGTCGAGGAGCTCACCGGCCGCTCCCTGCGGGACCCGGGGACGATCGCGTCGCTGTACATCGCGCTCGCGCTCGCCCCCGAGCCGGCCTAGCGGGAGCTCAGGCGGCCCCGCGGAGGCGCGCCGCGACCTCGCGGCGCGCCTCCAGCTCGCGGGTGGTGCCGGCCCGGCTCGCCGACGGGCAGTCGTGCGGCACGGTGACGGTCGCCGCGCACGTGCGCTGGTTCCCGGCAGCGTCGCGCGCGACGTAGGTCAGCGTGTACACGCGCCCGTGGCCGGCACCCTCGCGCTCGGCCCGCAACTGGCCCGAGACGTCGTTCGTCCCGACGACCCACCCGCGGATGTCGCCGGTCGTGGCCCCGTCGCCGAGGCCCGGCGCGTCGTCGGGCTCGCTGCTCTTGACCGACGCGAGCGTGAAGCCGGACGAGCCGGACCGGCCGTCCGTGACCTTGACCGTGACGGTCACGGTCACGAGCCGGTGGTCCGGGGACCAGATGCGGTTCGGCGTGGCCGCGCACGTGACGGCGGGCGCGGTCTTGTCGACCTTCACGACCAGCGTGTGCTCGGTCTCGGCGTTGCCGGCGTTGTCGCGCGCGAGGTACGCGATCGTCGTCGCGCCCTCCGCGGTGACCGGGATCGACGCCGAGGCGCCCGCGACCGTCGCCTGCCCGGTCTGCGCGCCGGTCAGCCGGTAGCTGATCTCCTTCACGCCCGAGCCCTCGTCGGTCGCCGCCAGCTTCACGGCGACGTTCTCGTGGTGCCAGCCCGCCCCGTTGGGCGCCGGGTCCGTCGTCGCGGCCGTCACCGGAGGCACGGTGTCCGACGGCGGCGGCGGCGCGTCGACGTCGTCGTCCACGATCGTCGCCAGCGAGCTCTCGCCGCGCAGGACGGTCCGCCCGCCGGTCGCCGTGAGGTTCGCGAGCGCGAGCCGGAAGGCCTCGTCGCCCTCCACCTTCGCGTCGCCCTGGACGTCCACCGTAACCTCCTTGCGCTGCTCGCCGGGTGCGAACACCAGCGTGCCGCTCGCGGGCGCGACGTCGTCGGGCACGCTCGCGGTCACGCCGGCGACGTGGTAGTCGACCGACACGCTCGTGCCGGCCGGCGCGGGCGCGTCGAGTGCGACGGTGAACGTCGCCGGCGTGGTGCCGCTGTCCCCCTCGTGGACGGTGGGGCTCGTGACGGCGAGCGCGAGCGGCTCGTCGTCCTTGATGGTCAGCGCGGCCGAGGCGTCGCCGAGCGTCGCGTTCTCGGGATCCGAGAGCGAGACCGTGAGCGCCTCGTCCGGCTCGACGACCGCGTCGCCGCGGACCGCCAGATGGACCGTCTTCTCGACCTCGCCCGGGTCGAACACGAGCCGGCCGGAGGCGGGCGCGTAGTCGCCGGGGCTCGTGGCCGAGCCGTCGGCCGTCGCGTACGCGACGGAGACCGTCTTGCCGCTCGGCTGCGACAGCCGCACCTTCACCGGGGCGTCGGTGAGGCTCGTGTCGCCCTCGGCGACGCTCGCCGGCTTGATGCCGACCGCCGGCGCCCGGTCGTCGTCCGCGATCGTCATGGTCGCCTGGGACCGGTCGAGCTGGACGCCGTGGGACGCGTCGCGCAGCACGACGGTGAACGTCTCGGCGTCCTCGTCGAGCGAGTCGTCGCGCACCGGCGCGTCGACGTCGACGCCGGTGGCGCCCGCCGGCACCGTCGCCGTGCCGTCGCCGAGCGTGACGTCGTCGGCCCCCGCCGTGCCCTCCTGGGCCGACCAGTGCACGGTCACGTCGTAGGGCAGCGCCGCGGAGAGGTTGATCTTGAACGTGCCTCCGGCCTCGCCGATGGTCGCGTCGGCGGCCGACGCGTCGACCCACGTGGAGGGCCGCTCCCAGCTCGCGTCGGCGACCGGACGGGTCAGCACCAGCGAGTTCCAGCCCGCGGCCGACGCGGAGAACGCGCTGCGCCCCGGCATGCTGATGACCGTCGGCGTGGTGACACCGGTCTGCGGCCCGTCGCCGTTGCCGACCTGCTCGAAGAAGTCGCAGCCCCATCCGAGCACGCTGCCGTCCGCCCGCAGCGCGAGCGCGTGGCAGGCGTTGTCCATCTCGATGTCGACGACCGGCGGCCCGGGGGGCAGCGGCACCTGGACCGGAGCGGGGACCGAGGCGGCGCCGGTGTAGCCCAGCACGCCGAGCTCCCAGTTGTTGTTGGCGCCCCAGGCCCAGACGGAGCCGTCGGACTTGAGCGCCAGCCCGGACTCGGCGCCGGCCGCGACGTCGATGACCCCGCTGCCGGGCCCGAACCCGGTGACGGGCTTGGGGACGTAGACGTCGTTCGCCGTCACGGGCCGGCCGGCCACCGGCGGGACGTGGCCGCACTCGAGCACCGTCCCGTCCTTCTTGAGGATCAGCGCGATCTGGTTGCCCGACTCGACCTGGCGGACGTCGCCGCCCACGAGCCCGAGCTTGACCGGGTAGGGCTCGACCCGGATCGCGGTGCCGCCGTCGCAGCGCATCGCTCCCCAGGCGCGGACGGTCCCGTCGTCCATGATCGCGTAGGTCTCCCCGTAGCCGGCCTCGACCGACCGCACGTGGTCCAGTGGGGCGCCGTCGGGACCGGTGACGACCGGCACCGGGTACGAGCGCGTGGCGACCGTCGAGCCGTCGCCGAGCTGGCGGACCTGATTGTCGCCCCAGGCCACGAGGGTGCCGTCGCTGCGCCGGGCGACGATGTGCTGAGCGCCGTCGGCCGACAGCTGCGTGACGCCGGCCAGGTGACCCGCGCCGCCGCCGACCGCCAGCGGAGAGACGGGCGTGGCCACGGCGGACCCGACCGTGCCGATGCCGAGGTTGCCCTCGCCGTTGAAGCCCCACGCGCGCACCTCGCCGCTTGCCAGGACGGCGTAGCCGGCGCGGTCGCCGATCTCGACCTGGGTGACGTCGTCGTGGTCGGGGACGGCGGCGACAGGCGACGACACGAGGGTCGGGAGGCCCGAGCCGGTGCCGATCGTGGCGTTGTGGTTGGACCCCCACGCCATCATCGAGCCGGTCAGGCCGCCGGGCGGTGCGTCCGGGGTCGCCGGGTCGCAGTCGTCGTCGGCGCCGTTGCCGAGCAGCTCGTTCGCCGTCGGGTGGACCGCCGGATCGGTCTCGTCGCAGTCGGTCGTCCTCGTCCACCCGTCGCCGTCGGCGTCGCGGTCGAGGACGATGACGTCCCACGCGCGGCGCGTCGTGGCGTGGCCGTTGGAGGCGGTGACCTCGATGACGTGGGACCCGACGTCGCCGGCGGCCGGCGAGTATGTCAGCGCGGCGCCGTTCGCGTGCGCGTCGGCGCCGTCGGCGGTCCACGAGTAGGAGACCGGGCCGTCCGCGCCCACCGACAGCGCCAGCGCGCCGCCCACCGTGATCGTGGCCGACCGCGGCGCGGGGACGGGAGCGGACAGCACGGGCGCGCCGTTCGGATCCGTGACGCGCACGGTGGCGTACGCCACGCCGTCGCCCGACCGCAGGGCGACCAGGTAGGTGCCGGCGCGATCGAACGTGACGGAGGGCTCCAGGCCCGTGGCGTCGTCGAAGCCGCCGTCGCCGTCGAGGTCCCACGACGCCGGGCCGGAGGCCGTGCCCGACAGCGTGAGCGGGGCGTGAGCGGTGGCGTCGTACGGGCCGCCGGCGGCGACGCCGGGCGCCGAGCCCGGCTTGGCCTCGAGCGTCTTGACGATCGTGTCCCAGTCCGTGGCCGCGGCGCTGAGCGCGCCGGCCGTCGCCGCGTGTGCGGCGCGCGCCTGGTCGAGGTCGGCGAGCAGGCTCGCCGAGCCGACGTTGTTGTACTCGCGCCCGTAGCCGCTGACCTGGGTCTCGAGCTGCGCGACCCGCGAGGGCGTCAGCCCCTCGTCGAGCAGCGTGCGCCGCTCGCCCGCGTCGAACCCGGAGGCCGCGACGCGGCCGGCGAAGCCGCGGCCGGCGGTGAGCGCCGCGTCGAGGTCGGCGGCGCCGCCGCTGACGGCGGCCTTGAGGTCGGCGAGCGCGTCGCTGCTCGCGGGGACGACGCGGCGCAGCGTCTCCGCGAGGTTGCGCGCCTCGCGGGCGTGCACGAGCGCCCAGTGCGCGTCGCCCGCGGCCTGCGCGCCCTGGTAGCGCTCCACCGCGTGCAGCAGCGCGGCGCTGACCGCCGCCTCGTCGGCGAGCGGCCGGAGCGCGTCGGCGACGGCGTTGCCGAACGGCGAGTCGCTGTGATCGCTCGGGACGTCGAACGGCGCGAGCGTCGTCGCCGTGTCGTAGCCGGAGTCCGGCGGGTCGTCGGCGATCGCGAGATAGTGGTTGGCCTGGCTGAGGAGGAGCTGGAGGAAACGCTCCTTGATGCCGCTGAAGTAGTCGAGCTTCTTCATGGCGCAGCCGATGGGGTTGCCGGCCTTGCACATGACCTTGATCGCCTCGTCGGCGTTCTTGAAGACCCCCTCCATGTCGTGCCGGGTGCGCATCCAGGACTCGTACTCGGCACGCGACTCGTCCTTCATCCCGCGGATCGCGCCGTCGGCGAGCGGGAGCACGTCCGGCAGCGTGACCGTCACGGCGTCCGGGAAGAGCGTGTCGGCGCCCGGGTCGTAGTTCCCGTCCTGGCAGTTGTCGAAGACGACGTCGTACGTGCCCTCGTCGAGGTTGCCGGCCGGGGCGGTCATCGCGATCACCTCGTCCAGGAACGCGGACGTCGTCGAGACCATCGTGTTGGGCCGGCCGCCGCTCGCGTCGTGGAGCGCGCCGGAGGCGGTGCCGGCCGGCACGAGGTACACGTCGGTCGCGGGATAGAAGAAGTCGTTGATGCCAGGCTTCGGGCAGTCGTTGTGCGCGGTGATCCGGCCGTCGACCCTGACGATCTCGTTCGCCGCGAACGTCGCCGTCGGGCCCTGATCGCCGAAGCTGATCGAGTCGTCCGCCCACGCCTGCGCCGTCCACAACGCCGCCGCGACCGTCACGGCCAGCACCGCGGCCGCGCGTCTCGTGTACCTCATCTCCTTGGCCTTTCCTCTGGTGGGAACAAGGCCGCGGAACCTGCCCGCGCGCGCTTACGTGGCGCTTGGGTGCCGCTTATGCGCCGCGCTTAAGCCGCGGGCGATCGCCTCGTCGAGGCTGAGCGCCTGCCCGGCGGCGTGGGCCGCGGCGAACCCGGCGGCGCCCAGCGCGTCCCGCAGCTCCGCCGTCACGCGGCCGTGGAGCGAGTGCTCGAGCGGCTCGAGCTCGACGGCCGAGGCCTTCCCGGCGGCGTGCGCCGTGCCGAGCAGCATCGCGGCGTCCTCGGGGCTGTCCGTTCCGGCGAGCACCGCGGCGAGCCCGACGATGCCGTAGATGACGCCCTCGGTGTACCCGAGCTCGGTGTCGATCTCGAGCGCCGCCGCGAAGTGCCCGAGCGCCTCCTCCGGCTGCTGCTCGAGCAGCGCGGCGAGGCCGAGGTTGCCGAGCATCACCGACTCCGCCGTGCGGTGCTCGACGGCGCGCGACACGGCCAGGCCCTCCTCGAACAGCGACCGCGCGTCGTCGTGCCGGCCGCGCCGCAGCAGGCAGTAGCCGAGGTTGTTGAGCGCGGACGAGAGGCGGAGGCTGTCGCCGAGCCGCCGCGAGATGGCGGCGTTCTCCTCGTGGCAGGCGATGCCGCCGTCGATGTCGCCGAGGTTGCTGAGCGCGATGCCGAGATGGTTGAGCGACATCGCCATCCACGGCTCGTTGCCGAGCCCGCGGAAGAGCTCGACGCTCGCCTGCGCGGACGCGCGCATCCGCTCGTAGTCGCCGAGGCTGTGGGCCACGCGCGACACGCCCGCGAGCGCCTTCGCCCGGAGCGTCGCGGGGGCGCCGCCGGCGTCCCTCAGCGCCTCGCCGAGACGGGCGTCGCCCTCTCGCAGATGGTCGCTGGTCGCCCAGAAGTACGCGAGCCCGCCCACGAGCTTGAGCTGAAGGTCGACGGCCCCGTGGTCGCGGCTCCAGTCGAGCGCCGCGCGGAAGTTGTCGTGCTCGGCCTCGAGCTCCTGCCAGGTCGCGCCTCCGCGGCTGGCGGGATGCTCGTCCTCCACCGCCACGGCGAGGCCCGCGTAGTGCTCGGCGTGACGGCGCCGCCACTCGTCCTCCTCGCCGGTCTCCTCCAGCAGCTCGAGCGCGTACTCGCGCACCGTCTCGAGCATGGAGCAGCGCACCCCGCCCCCGGCCCAGGCGCGCTCGTGCACGAGGCTCGTCGCGACGAGCGCCCCCAGCGCCTCGCGGCCCGCGGCGCACACCGCCTCGGCGCTCGCGCCGGTGAAGCCGCCGGAGAACACGGCGAGGCGGGTGAAGAGCGCGCGCTCGTCGGGCGCCAGCAGGCGGTGGCTCCAGTCGATCGTCGCGCGCAGCGTGCGCTGGCGCGACGGCAGGTCGCGCGCGCCCACGCCGGCGAGCTCGAGCGAGCCGGGCACCGAGTCGAGCAGCTCGCTCGGCGCGTAGTCGCGCGTGCGCGCCGCGGACAGCTCGATGGCGAGCGGGAGGCAATCGAGGCGCAGGCACAGCTCGGCCACCTCGTCGGCGTCCTCGGTCGGCCGGCGGAAGCTCGGCGCGACCGCGCGGGCGCGCGCGGCGAAGAGCCGCACGGCGTCGGCGAGCGCGAGCGGCTCCACCCGGTACTGGTGCTCGCCCGAGAGGCGCAGCGGCGTGCGGCTCGTCGCGAGCACGACCAGCCCGGGCGCCGCGCGCAGGAGCTCGCTCACCAGCGGCGCCGCGTCGTCGACGACCTCGAAGTTGTCGAGCAGGAGCAGGAGCTGCCGTTGCCCGAGGTGCTCGCGGACGGCCACCGCGGGCGGCTCGTCGCGCTGGGTGCTGAGCCCGAGCACGCCGGCGATCGCGTCGGGAACCAGCTCGGCGTCCGTGAGCTGCGACAGGTCGACGAAGTGGGCCCCGTCGGCGAACGCGTCCGCGAGCGCGTGCCCGGCCGCGAGCGCCAGCCGCGTCTTGCCGATGCCGCCCGCCCCGGTCAGCGTCACCAGCCGCGAGCCGCCGCGCAGCAGCGCGGCCAGCTCGGCCAGCTCGGCGTCGCGCCCGACGAGCGAGGTCTCCGGCGCCGGCAGGCCGGAACGCGGCGGGGGCTCGGGCGGCGGCGCGAGCGCGCCGTCCTGGCGCAGGATCGCCTGCTGGAGCTCGTGCAGCGCCGGGCCGGGCTCGAGGCCGAGCTCGTCCTGCATGGCCGCGCGCGCCTTCTGGAAGACCTCCAGCGCCGCGGTCTGGCGGCCGCTCCGGTACAGCGCGAGCATGAGCTGCGCGACGAGCCGCTCGCGGCCGCGGTGCTCGGAGACGAGCGCCTCGAGCTCGGGCCCCAGTTCGCGGTGGCGCCCGAGCGCGAGGTCGGCCTCGACGCGGTCCTCGAGCGCGGCCAGCCGCAGCTCCTCGAGCCGCGCCACCTCCGCCTGGGCGAACGCCTCGTACCGCACGTCCTCGTACGCCGGGCCCCGCCACAGCTCGAGCGCCTCGCGCAACGTCGCCGCCGCCGCGCCGGCCTGCCCGTCGCCCAGCTCCGCGCGCCCGCGCGCGGTGAGCAGCTCGAACCGCACGCGGTCGAGCTCCTGTGCCTCCAGGCACAGCCGGTATCCCGGGCCCTCGCGGGCGATGCGCTCCGGGCCGAGCCGCCGGCGCAGCGCGTGGACGTGGACCTGGAGCGAGTTCGTGGCCGACGGCGGCGGCCGCTCTCCCCACAGCGCGTCGATCAGCCGGTCGCGCGAGACGACCTCGTCGCCGGCGATCAGCAGGCAGGCGAGCAGCGCGACCTGCCGGCCCGAGGCGAGCTCCACCGGACCCGACCCGGCGACGACCTGCAAGGGGCCCAGAACGCGGAAGTCCATTCGTGCACGCTCGCCGCCGATCCTATAGCCGCGCACGCCGGACGGCGGCGGGGCGCAGCGCCCGCGCCGCCGTCCGCTGCGCTGCGGTTCCCGCTAGGGGTGCCGCCCCATCTCGTTGACCGCGACGACCTTGTAGTCGCTGCCGACCTGGACCTCGACCTCGGTCCCGTCCGACTTGACGATGTGCGCCTCGTACGGGGCGCTCGAGTCGACGTTGGTCTCCACGCGCTCGACGGTGCCCGCCACCCTGGCCAGGGCGGCGGCCCGCACCTTGGACGCCACGTCGCCGGTCAGCAGCTTCTCGGTCTTGCCGTTGACGGTGTGACCGCCCTGCGACGGATCATGCGGCGGCCGGGACTGCGCCGGCGGGCTCGACGACGAGCCCGAGGCGGACGCTCCCGTCCCCGACGCGGCGCTCGAGATGGCCGCGCCGCTGACCGCAGCGGCGCCGACGGCGGCGGCCGTCACGAGCTTGGTTCGCATGGTTGCCATGGGCGTTGCTCCTCTCGATCGGTTCGATGGAGCGGATGAGCATCACCGCGGCTCCGAAGAGCCGGCGAAGGGTTTGCTGAGAGTCCCCCTCAGCGGGCGCTAGAAATCCTTGTCGTTGGCGCCGCTCTCGTTGACGAGCGTCGTCAGCGCGGCGATGCCGGCGGTGTCGGTCGCTCCGGCCGACGGGCGCCAGGACATCCTCCCGTTGGCGGCGGTCGTGAGCGTTCCGGAGACCTTGCTGCCCAGGGTGACGGTGACGACGCTGCCGCTCATCGAGATCGTGGCGTTGAAGACCGTGGCGGCGGTGACGAAGTTCCCGCCGAGGCTCAGGTCGGTGGCCGTGTTGACGAGGTTCAGCCGCGTCGCGCCGGTCGCGTCGGTGAAGTCCATGGTGTCGGTCGTGCCGCCGTCCGCCACGTTCACGCGGATCGCCTGCGAGGCGCCGGTCCAGCCCGCGAGGATCGAGGCCGGCGCCATCGCCTCGCTGTACGTAAGCCGGAGGTAGTCGCCGCTCTCGAGCTTGCCGGCCGTCGCGCCGCCGTTGGTCGCCTGGATGTCGGTACCGGACGGAGCGTGGTTGATCACGCGGTTGGACACCATCGAGGTCGCGGTGCGGCCCGCGTTGTCGGTGGCGCGGGCGCGCAGGTCGTAGCCCACCTCGGCGAGGGCGGTGGTGTCGAACGCGCACGAGTACGGCGCCGTGTTGTCCGTGCAGATCGCCGTCCACGTGCTGCCGCCGGTGGGGGCGCGCTCGAACACCACCGAGGCGATGCCGCCGCCGTCGGTCGCCGTCGCGTTCAGCGTGACCGTGTTCGTGATCGGCGAGCCCGGGTCGGTCAGCGCCACCGTCGGCGCCACGTTGTCGACGCGCACCGACGAGACGACGGTCGAGGCGGTCGTGTTGCCCGCGGCGTCGCTCGTGACCGCGCGCAGGTCGTAGAGGCCGTCGGCGACGCCGGTCGTGGCCCAGGCGCAGCTGTAGCTCGCCGTCGTGTCGCTGCATATGTCAGTCCACGTGCTCCCGCCCGACGGGCGGTACTGCGGCGTCCAGGCGGCGACGCCCGAGCCGGCGTCCGCCGCCGTGCCGCTCAGCGTGACGCTGCCCGACAGCGAGGCGCCCGGGTTCGTCAGCGTGGAGGTCGAGGGCACGGTGTTGTCGATGCGGAAGGTCGTGATCGCGGTCGTCGTGGAGAGGGCCGCGCCGTCGACGATCGTCGCGCGCAGGTCGTAGAGCCCGTCGGTGTACGTGGTGGTGTTCACGCCCGTGCAGGCGTAGGGCGCCGTGCTGTCGGTGCAGAGCGTGCTCCAGGTGGGGCCGCCGTTCGGGCGGATCTGGACGGTGACCGTCGCGACGCCCGTGCCCGCGCCGTCGGCCGCGGTGACCGGCACGCTGATCGTGCCGCGCTGCGGCGAGAGCGCCGCGATCGAGCCGGTCGGCGCGGTGTTGTCGACGAAGCGGGTGAGTTGCGAGTCGGCGATGTTGCCGGCGGCGTCGGTGGCGCGGGCGCGCAGCTCGTAGGAGCCGTCGGCGAGCAGCGCGGAGTTGAGCGCGCACGACCGCGGCGAAGTGGCGCCCGAGCAGGCGGTCGTCCACGCGCCGCCGCCGGCGGGCCGGTAGTCGATCGAGAGCGAGGCGAGGCCGCTGCCGCCGTCGGAGGCGGTCGCGTTCAGCGTCTTGGAGCCGGTCAGGACGCCGGGGTCGGTCAGCGCGACCGTGGGAAGCGTGTTGTCGAAGCGCCGCGAGGAGAAGACCGCGGAGGTCCGCTGGTAGCCGGCGGTGTCGGTCGCCACGGCGCGCACGTCGCGCAGGCCGTCGGTGACGGTGGAGGTGTCCAGCGAGCACGACCACGGCGACGCCGAGGCGACGCAGGCGTCGCTCCACGTGCCCGCGCCGGCGGGCGACGTCTGGTAGCGCACGGTCGCGATCCCACGCTCGGAGCTCGCCGTCGACGTCAGCGACACCGTGCCGACGAGCATGCTGCCGGGATCGTCCATCGTCAGCGCCACGGTGTTGAAGTCGGCGGCCGCCACGAATCCGTTGCCCGGGGAAGCGGAGGCCTTCGTGAAGTCGGCGCCGGAGGACGTGACGCCGAGGCCCGCGGCGAGCAGGAGCAGCGCGACGCAGGCCAGCGACGCCCTCATGCCGTGCTCTCCGCCGCGCGGGCGGCCTCGCCGAGGCTGCGCCAGAGCGCTGCGAGCGAGACGAGCGCGATCAGCAGCGCCGGCAGCGCGATGATCCACAGGCGCACGTCCCGGCGCGTGAGCGCCATGAGCGCGTAGCCGGCGTAGGGCACGCTCGCCCGCACGCGCGCCTGCGTGGGCTGCCGGAGCGTGAACGTCCACGGGTCGGCCACCGGGTTGGCGTCGCCCTTCGTGCGGTACACGAGCCCGCCGGCGTCGTCGCGGCCGATCCAGGCGATGCGGTGCGTGATCAGGTGGTCGGGGCCCGAGCCGCGCGGCGGCAGGTAGGTGATCGCGTCACCGACGCGCAGGTCGGACACCGGCACGACCTCGTCGAGCACGAGCGACCCGCGGTCGTACGTGCCAGTCATCGAGCCCGAGACGATCGCGTAGCGCTGCCATCCGAACAGGGACGGCAGCAGGACGAGCATGGCCACGACCACGCCGGCGAGCAGGGCGGCACCGCACACCCAGCGCCCCGTCCGGCGGATCGCGGCCATGATCGTGTTCCCGTCGGTGGGCTAGCGGCCTACGACGCGGCGGCGAAGTCGAACTCGACGCTCGACGTGCCGCCCTGGTAGGCGTTCCCGGCCGAGCCGTCGAGCTGCACCGTGAACTGGTAGCGGTGCTTCTCGGAGCCGGCGAACGTGCCGAGGCCGCTGACCAGGTGGCCGGCGGTGCCCATCTGGGCGATCGTGCCGCCGGAGTACTTGGCGACGTCGTCGCCGTCGCCGCACACCGGAGCCGAGCCGGACCACACGCCGCAGTCGACGACCGTGAGGTTCAGCTTGCCGGACAGCGGGTTGACGCCGTCGGAGTCGACCGGGGCGGTGCGCGAGAGCGTGAACACGCCGCTCAGGTCGCCGGAGTTCTGGATGTCGACCGTGCCGGTCGCGCTGGCGCCGCCCGGCCGCATGCCGCTGGCGGTGAGGACGGCCGCGCCCTCCTTGGAGTTCGAGATGCTCAGCGTGCCGGCCGAGAAGGTGTTGGACGGGTTGGCCGACGAGGCCGAGAAGTCGGCGCCTGAGCCGACGACGGCGCCGGCGGCGAGCAGCAACGTCAGAAGTGCGCCGAGCGCGAGCCGCGGATTCGCGGCGAGATAGCGAAGACGAGACATGGGCGGAGTAGCTCCTTATGGGTGCCTGATGGGTCGGCGCACGCGCGCCGCGCCGGCAACCGAGCTATCTCCGGGGAGACCTCTGGCTTTGCGTCCCCGCCTCACGACGGGTTTGCCCTTGTCGGTATCCGTGGTGATCGGCACATCGGACCCGGCTCTTTAGCCGATCGACCATATGTCCAGTAGCCGATCGACTACCGGCGCGCTCTGCGACCGGTCAGTGATACAAAGCAGTGCGTGCCGCGCGTCCTCATCGTGGACGACCATCCGGTCTTCCTCGAGGGCCTCGGGATGCTCGTCGAGCAGATGGACGGCTTCGAGCTCGCGGGCCGCTGCGCCTCCGGCGAGGAGGCGATGAAGCGGCTGCCCGAGTACGACCCCGACCTCGTGGTCCTGGACTTCCAGCTCGGCGACATCACGGGCCTCGACGTCCTCGCGCGCATCAACGAGGCCCGCCGCCGCCCGCGCGTGCTCTTCGTCTCCGGGCGCCTCCAGGCCGAGGACGTCTACCGCCTCGTCGAGTCCGGCGCCGACGGCGTGATCGAGAAGGACGCGACGTTCAAGGAGATCGAGGACGCCATGCGGCGCGTGGCGCGCGGCGAGCGTGTGATGTCGCCACGGCTGACGTCGGCCATGATGGCCGGCGTCCGCCGGCGGCGCGAGCAGCCGCCCGTGAGCCTGAGCGACCGCGAGCTCGAGATCGTCGGGCGCCTGGCGCACGGGCTCGCCGCGCCCACGATCGCCTCCGAGCTCGGCCTCAGCGTGTCGACGATCAAGGCGACGCTCCAGCGCATCTACGAGAAGCTCGGCGTGTCCGACCGCGCCGCGGCGGTCGCCGAGGCGATGCGCCGCGGTCTCATCGACTGAGGACCCGGCGATGCGCCGGGGAACGTTGCCCATAGGATCGGCCGATGTTGCTCGGGCGAGATACCGAAATCGGGCGCATCGAGGCTCTGCTCGCCGGGGCGCGGACCGGGACGAGCGGCGTGCTGGTCGTCCGCGGCGAGGCCGGGATCGGCAAGACCGCCCTGCTCGACCACGCCGCGGCCGCCGCCGCCGGCGCGACCGTGCTCCGCGCGCGCGGCCTCGAGTCCGAGGTCGAGGTGCCGTTCGGCGGGCTGTTCGAGCTCCTGCGCCCGGTCCTGC
>Ga0081539_10002604_pt1 | contig 24738 bp, 25 predicted proteins | sample TabmetS4T2R2_FD_71023 | JGI IMG/M metagenome (GOLD analysis project Ga0081539, IMG submission 71023) | Tabebuia heterophylla rhizosphere microbial communities from the University of Puerto Rico - S4T2R2 | ecosystem: Host-associated > Plants > Roots > Rhizosphere ...
CCGACCAGGTAGTCGTACATCAGCGCCCAGACCTCGTAGGTCTCGGCCAGGATGCCGATGAACGGGTTGAGCGAGTCGACGTCGTTGATGATCCCCACGGTGAAGCTGAGCTTGCCGGCCGGCTGGTCCTGGGCCACCACCCCCGGCGCCGCGGTCAGCCCCAGCAGCGCCGCCAGCACCACCATGACCATGCCCCTGCGGATCTGCCGTTTCCCACTTGCGCCCACGCCCGGCCCCCTTGCGGGAATCCCACCGCCGACAACTGTTGACTGAACAGTCAGTAATTCAGAGTTGCGTTATTGTGCGATGCAAGCCAACCCAGGACAAGGGCCTCGTGGACCGGTTTGACCTGCTAGTACCGGTAGGACCCCTGGACCCGGACGGCGAGGCGGCGGGCGCATTCCTGGATGGAGCCGGCGAACGACGGGTAGACCTGGAACGCCTGGGAGAGCTGGCTGGCCGTGAGCCGGTTGAAGCAGGCCTCGGAGATGGGGGCGATCAGGTCCGAGGCGTAGCTGGCCACCACCGCCCCGCCGGCGATCGTGCCCGAGCCGGGGCGGGCCAGGAGCTTGACGAAGCCGTCCTGGCGGTTGCTCATCTTGGCCCGCGAGTTGCTGGCCAGGGGCAGGGTGTCGACCTCGACCTCGATGCCGGTCTCGGCCGCCCGCTGCTCGGACAGGCCGACGGTGGCGATCTGGGGGTCGGTGAAGATGGTGGCCGCCACCGCGTCCCAGCGCAGCGGGGAGACGGCCTGGCCGAGCAGGTGGTACATGGCGGTCCGGCCCTGCCCGGCCGCCACCGAGGCCAGCATCAGCCTTGCGGTGACGTCGCCGGCGGCGTAGATGCTCGGCACCGAGGTGCGGCTGACCCCGTCCACGATCACGGCCCCGCGCTCGTTGGTCCCGACGCCGACCTCCTCCAGGCCTAGGCCCTTGGTCCGTGGCACCTGGCCGATGGTCAGCAGGACATGGCTGCCCTCGACGGTGCCGCCGTCCTCGAGGTGGACGACGCCGCGGTCGCCGACCCGCTCGACCGTGGCCGCCCGGGCGTTCTTCAGCGTCTGGAGGCCCCGGCGCTCGAACACGTCCTCGACCACCATGGCGGCGTCGCGGTCCTCGGTCGGGAGGATGCGGTCGCGGCTGACCACGAAGGTCACCTGGGCCCCGAAGCGCAGGAAGGCGGTGGCGTACTCGGCCCCGGTGGCGCCCGCCCCGACCACCACCAGGTGCTCGGGGACCTCGCGGAGCTTGTAGACGTCCTGGCTGGAGAGGATGACCTCGCCGTCGGTGGGGGCGGTGGCCATCCGCCGCGGCTCGGACCCGGTGGCGAGCAGGATGGCGTCGCCCTCGAGCCGCTCCGGGCCGCCGTTGGCGGTCACCACCTCGACGGTGTGGGGGTCGACGATCCGGCCCCGGCCCAGCACCACCCGGACCCCGTCCTCCAGGACCCGCTTGCCGATGTCGTCGGACTGGGCCAGGGCCAGGTCCCGCACCCGGCCCATGATCGTCGGCAGGTCGACCTCGTAGCGGGGGACCTCCTGGCCCGGCATGCCCTCGAAGTGGACGCCGAGGCTGGGCGCGGTCTCCAGGGTGTTGAAGGCCTGGGCCGAGGTCAGCAGGGTCTTGGACGGGACGCAGTCCCACAGGACACAGGCCCCGCCGAGCCCCTCGTCGCTGACGATCGTGACCTCGGCCCCGAGGTCGGCCGCGACCAGGGCGGCCTCGTAGCCGCCCGGCCCGCCTCCGATGATCAGGACCCGCATGGGCCGATGGTACCGACTCGGACGGTCAGCTCACCTCTCTGAGGGCGGCGTACAGGTTGATGAACACCCAGCAGGCCAGGCCGAGGCCGATCAGGTTGACCCGGCCGGCCCAGCGGGCGCGGACGCTGAACGCCGCCAGCAGGAAGCAGGCGAAGGCGATCAGGTAGAGGACGAACTTGGGCGCTGCGGGCATGGCTGCTCCTCTTGGGCAGGCAGAACCAGTACAAGCTCTTCTAACCCACGCAGAATGCGGATCAACCTCCGCAGAACCACCTAGAAGGTGTCAGGAGGGCGGTAGGTGCCGAACACCTCGCGGAGGGTGTCGCAGACCTCGCCCACGGTGGCCAGCCGCCGGAGGGCCTCGCGAATCGGGACGAGCAGGTTGTCGGTGCCGCGGGCGGCGTCGCGGAGGCCGGCCAGGGCGGCCTGAACGGCCTCGGCGTCACGGCCGGCGCGGATGTCGACCAGGGACTTGGCCTGGGCGTCGGCGATGGCCGGGTCGAGCTGGAGGATGCTGACCGGCTCCTCCTCACCGCCGGCGTAGCGGTTGACCCCCACCACCACCCGCTCGCCCCGCTCGACGGCCCGGAGCTGGTCGTAGGCCGAGCGCTCGATCTCCTCCTTCTGGAACCCGCGCTCGATGGCGGCCACCGCCCCGCCCAGCTCCTCGACCCGGTCCATGAGCCGCCGGGCCGCCGCCTCGACCTCGTCGGTGAGCCGCTCCACGAAATACGACCCGGCCAGCGGGTCGACCGTGTCGGTGATCCCGGTCTCGTCGGCCAGGACCTGCTGGGTGCGCAGGGCCAGGCGGGCCGCGGCCTCGCTGGGCAGGGCCAGGGCCTCGTCGTAGGCGTTGGTGTGCAGCGACTGGGTGCCCCCGAGCACGGCCGCCAGCCCCTGGACGGCCACCCGGACGACGTTGTTGAGGGGCTGCTGGGCGGTGAGCTGGACTCCGGCCGTCTGGGTGTGGAAGCGCAGCATCCGCGAGCGCGCCTCCTCGGCCCCGAACCGGCTGGCCATGGTGCCGGCCCAGATGCGGCGGGCCGCCCGGAACTTGGCCGCCTCCTCGAACAGGGTGGTGCGGGCCACGAAGAAGAAGGCCAGCCGGGGCGCGAAGGCGTCGACGGCCAGCCCGGCGTCCACCGCCGCCTGCACGTAGGCGATGGCGTTGGAGAGGGTGAAGGCGATCTCCTGGACGGCCGTCGCCCCGGCCTCGGCCATGTGGTAGCCGGAGACGGAGATGGTGTTGAAGCGGGGCAGGTGCTCGGCGCAGTAGGCGAACAGGTCGGTGGTGATGCGCAGCGACGGCGCCGGCGGGTAGATGTAGGTGCCGCGGGCGATGTACTCCTTGAGCACGTCGTTCTGGACGGTGCCGGTCAGCTGGCCCGGGTCGACCCCCTGCTCCTCGCCGACCAGCTGGTAGAGGAGCAGCAGCACGGCCGCCGGGGCGTTGATGGTCATCGAGGTCGACACCTGGTCGAGGGGGATGCCGTCGAACAGCCGGCGCATGTCGGCCAGGGAGTCGATGGCCACCCCGACCTTGCCGACCTCGCCGGCGGCCATCGGGTGGTCGGAGTCATAGCCCATCTGGGTCGGCAGGTCGAAGGCCACGCTGAGGCCGGTCTGGCCGTGGTCCAGCAGGTAGCGGAAGCGGGCGTTGGTCTCGGCGGCCGACCCGAACCCGGCGTACTGGCGCATCGTCCAGGGCCGGCCCCGGTACATGTCGGGGTAGACGCCGCGGGTGAAGGGGTCCCGGCCGGGCTCCCCGAGGGCGGTCGCCGGGTCGAATCCGGCCAGCTCGGCGGGCCCGTAGACCACCTGGATGGGGATGCCCGACTCGGTGGAACGCTGGTCACCGTCGCCCATGTCCTGACCTCCCGCGGGTGGTCCTCAGCCTACCCGCTGGAGGTGCCGACCGTAACGAACGAGCCTTGCCGGGCGATCACAGGAGGGCATAGCGATCGGACTAGCCGCGGGGGCGGAAGCCGGCCAGGAACCCCTGGAGCTCGTCCTGGGAGGACGCCCAGCGGCCGGCCGGTGACTGGAACAAGATGGCGTGGCGGCGGCCGCCGGTGACGAAGGTGATGTCGTAGCCGCGGGTGGGCCGGCCCTCGTCCAGGAAGGTGAACTCCCACTCGGCCGCGGGCAGGCTCCGGAAGCTGGTCGGCCCCAGGCGCAGCCGGCGGTAGCCGTCGTCGGGGTGCCTGGCCAGGAACGAGCGCTCGAGGCTCCGCTGGGCGTCGAGCGGGGCCATGCCGTCGGTGGTCGGCTGGACCCGGAAGAAGCGCTCCCCGCCCGGCTCGGTGAAGTCGATGAACGGCCCCCGGTCGGTCGGGGTCCAGGTCGGGGGGAACGACAGCCGGTAGGTGCCGTCGGGGTCCTGGAAGGTCCGCCAGGACGCCGGGACGGCCGGCCGGGTGGTGCCCGGCGACCGCCGCTGCCGGTCGTCGCCGCTGAGCCCCTGCCAGACGATGGTCCCGCCCAGGACCACGGCCACGACGGCGAACAGCACCGGGAGCCGCACCCGGCGGCGGGGGGCGCCGAACCGGACCGGCTCCCCGGCCAGCGGCACCGGCGGGACCGGGGGCAGCCGGCGCCGGCCCCGACGGCCGGCCGGGGGGCGCTGCTCCGGGGGGGCGTCCTCGCCCTGGCGGCGCCGCACCCGGCTCGGCACCGGGGGCGTGTCGCCCGAGGCGACCGCCCCCCGCCCGCCGACCACGGTGGCGGCCCCGTCCACCGCGGCGGCCCTATCCACCGCGGCGGCCCCGTCCACGGCCCCGGCGCCGCCTTCGGCCGCGGCCCCGGCCCCCGCTACGGCCCCCGCCGCGGCGCCGCCCACGGCCCCGGCCCCGGCCCCTGCCGCAGCCGCAGCCCCCGCGCCGGCCCCGGCCGCCGTCTCTGACGCGGCCCCGGCCCCCGCTGCGGCCCCGGCCCCGGCCGCGCCGGAACCCGACCCGCCGGTGCGGGGGCCCCCGAATCGGGAGGGTAGCCCAGCCGGGGAAGCAGCCGCGCCGGCTGTCCACAGGCCCCCGCCGGCGTTGCCGGCGACCTGGCGCAGCAGGAAGCGGAGCTGGGCCGGGGTCGCTCGGCCGGCCGGGTCCTTGACCAGCAGCCGGGCCAGGACCGGGGTCAGGGGCCCGAGGCGCTGGGGCTGGCGGGGGCGACCGTTGACGATCGCGCTCATGGTCTGGTACTCGCCGCCGCCGAAGGGCGGCTGGCCCTCGACCGCGAACCACAGGGTCGCGCCCAGGGCCCAGAGGTCGGTGGCCGGGCTGATGGCCTCGGCCTCGACCTGCTCGGGGGCCATGTAGGCGGGCGAGCCGACCACCAGCCCGGTCATGGTCAGCCGGGGGTCGCCCTGGACCGACGCGATGCCGAAGTCGGCCAGCTTGGTCGCGCCGTCCTGGCGGACCATGACGTTGCGGGGCTTGAGGTCACGGTGGACGATCCCGGCCCGATGGGCCGCCTCCAGGGCGTCCAGCAGCCCGAGCCCGAGGCGGGCGGCCCGGTCGGGGGCGAGCGGCCCGTGCGTTCGGATCAGCTCCTCCAGGGTCGGGGCCGAGACCAGCTCCATGACGATGTAGTCCCGGTCGCCGTCGTGGGCGATGTCGTAGACGGTGACCACCCCAGGATGGCTGAGGCGGGCCGCCGCCCGCGCCTCCCGGGTGACCCGGGCCCGCAGCCCCTCCCGCTCCTCGGCGTCGCCGCCGCGGGGCAGGTCGACCTCCTTGAGGGCCACCTGGCGGCTCAGCAGGGTGTCGGTGGCCCGCCAGACCACGCCCATGCCGCCGTGGCCGAGCTCCTCCTCGAGCTCGTAGCGGTTGGCCACGCGCCGCCCGGCGCCGTTGGTTGCCATCGACCGGAACGCTACCGGCTGCCGGGTCGGGTGGCCACGACCCCGCGGCGGCCGCTCAGCCGAGGGCGCGGAACGCCTGCTCGAACTGCCGGGCCAGGTCCTGGGAGGCGTCCCACTGGCCGGCCGGGGCGATGAACTCGACGTTGTAGCCCCAGGTCCGGCCTTTGAAGTTGATGTGGCTGACGTGGACCCGCCGGCCATCCCGGACCGCCTCGTACTCGAACACGACCGCGCCGTCGTGGCCGGCGTAGGTCTGGTTCTCGTCGTAGCGGACCTCACGGAAGTCCTTGAAGTTGCCGGGGGCGGCCGCCCGGTAGTCCCGGGAGGCCTGGGGCAGCGGCGCCGACGGGTTCTGCGACCGCACGGTGAACACCCGCCTGGCCCCGCTCTGCTCCTCGATCACGGTGGCGTTGAACCGGCTCCGGGTCCGGGCCTTGAACCCCGGCGGCACCCCGACCCGGGTCGCCCCCCGCGGGTTCGTGAACGCGGTCCAGCCGGCCGGCAGCCCGGCCGCGGTCGGGGCGCTGGTCGTCCCGGGGGCCTTGGTGGTCTTCGTCGCCCCGGTGGTCCCGGGCGCGTTGGTGGTCGAGGCCGCCCCGGCCCCGGCCGCCCGGGTCGTCGGCGCGGCGCCCGGGGTGCCGTCGCCGCCCGACCGGAGGTTCACCGCCAGCAGCACCCCCGCCAGGCCGAGCACCACCAGCAACGCGAGCACCCCGGCGAGCCGTCCCCACCCACGCCGGCCGACCACCGGCGCCGGGGGCAGCAACGGCCGCTCCGGGGCGGGCCGGGGCGGGGGCGGGGACGGTGGCGCGGACGCCGGGTCGGGCGCGGGGAGGGGGACCGTGCGGCCGGGGCCCTGGGTGGGGAGCACCTCGGTGGGCGACGGGGCGGGACGGCTGACGAGGCGGTCGAGCTCGGCCCGCAGGGCGGGACCGGACGGGCGGGTGACCGGGTCCTTGGCCAGGAGGGCGGTGATGAGGCCGGTGAGGGGACCGGCCCGGCGGGGGGTGCGGGGCGGGTCGTTGACCACGGCGGCGAGGGTGGCGACCGAGGTCCCGCGGTCGAACGGCGACTCTCCCTCGACGGCGTAGAACATGGTCGCACCCAGGGCCCAGAAGTCGGCCGGGGGGCCGCTCGCCTCGCCCTTGGCCTGCTCGGGCGCCATGTACGCGGGCGACCCGATCACCAGGCCGGTCGAGGTCAGCTGGGGGTCGCCCTGCAGCGAGGCAATCCCGAAGTCGGCCAGCTTGGCCATGCCCCGCTCGCCGACCATCACGTTGCCCGGCTTGACGTCGCGGTGGACGATCCCGGCGGCGTGCGCCGCCTCCAGGGCGGCCGCCACCTGGGCGCCGATCTCGGCCACCCGCTCGACCGGGAGCGGCCCCTGGGTGCGGACCAGGTCGGCCAGGGTCGGGGCGTCGACCAGCTCCATGACGATGAAGGTGCCGCCCCGGTCCGGGACCACGTCGTACAGGGTGACCGCGCCGGGATGGTTGAGCCGGGCCGCCGCCCGCGCCTCCCGCATCACCCTGGCCTGCGCCTGGCGCCGCTCCTCGGGCGGCATGGCGGGCGGGAACACCACCTCCTTGACGGCCACCTCCCGGCCCAGGACCCCGTCATGGGCACGCCAGACGACGCCCATCCCTCCCCGCCCAAGGCGGGCTCTGAGCGCGTAGCGATTGGCGACCATCCGGTCGGGAGCCGGAGCGGACATACCCGTTCACACTACCCGCCGACCGCCAGCGCTACCGGTCAGCTGGCGGGTGGGACAAAGGAGGCTTTGAACGCCTCGAACAGGGCCCAGCCGGCCCCCCAGTCGCGGTCTCGGGCGTAGATGGCCAGGGCGACGTGGTGGCGCGGGGAGCGGACGCCCAGCTCGAGGGCGTGCCAGGTCTCGCCGTCCTGGTAGGTGAACTCCAGCAGGGCGGCGGGGAGGCCCTTGAACTGGGACGGCTCCAGGCGGGCCTGGCTGTAGCCGCCACGCTCGCCGGCGTGGGCCTGGCCGGCCTGCTGCTCGAGGGTCACCGGGTCGCCCGGGGGGTCCTGCCACCAGTCGATGCGCAGGAAGGTCGGCGAGCTCTGGTCCCGCAGCTCGGTGCGCTGGCCCTCGCTGGCCACCTGCCAGCCGGGCGGGACGGCGATCTGGTACTGGGTCGCCGGGTCGGTGTAGACCGACCAGCCCGGCGGGACCAGGGCGGCCGCGGTGGTCGGGGTCGGCGGGGCCGTCGTCGGCGCCGGGGTCGTCGGCGGGGCGGGCGCCACCGTCGAGGCGACCGCCTGGGCGCCCAGCCCCAGCGGGTCGCCGCTCACGGCCACCGCGACCGCGAACGCGACCAGCGCCAGCAGCACCGACCCGCCCGCGATCAGCAGCACCCGCTGCACCATCGGGTCGAGGGCGTGCCTGGCCGCCCGCCCCCCGTACAGGGGGCTGTGGACAGCTCCCGGCACCCGAGTTCCCCACCAGCTACGCTCCCCCTCCGGGGGGCTCGGCGCCGACCGGTGGGGCTGGGGCGGGCCCGGCTGGGATTGGGGCGGGCCCGGCTGGGGCTGGGGTGGGCCGGGCTGGGGCTGGGGTGGGCCCGGCTGGGGCTGGGGTGGGCCGGCCAGCGGCTCCAGCAGCCGCCGGGTCTCGGGGATGCCGGGGCGGCCGCCCGGTGGCTTGGTCAGCAGGGCGTGGAGGGCGGGGGCGAGCGGGCCGGCGAGGGCGGCGGGCGGCGGCGGGTCGCCGAGGATGGCGGTCGCGGTGACGTCACTCCGGTCGCCGGCGAACGGGGGCTCACCCTCGACCGCAAGCCACAGGATCGCCCCCAGGGACCAGAGGTCGGCCGGCGGACCGGCCGGGTCGCCCCTGACCTGCTCGGGGGCGAGGTAGGAACGGCTGGCGTCGGCCGACCCGGCGCCCAGGTCGCGGCGCAGGGTGACCAGGCCCACCCCGGCCAGGCGGGCGCGGCCGTCGGCGGTGACCAGGACGTTGCCGGGGCGTAGGTCGAGGTGGACCAGCCCGGCGCCGTGGGCCGCCTCCAGGGCGTCCAGCAGCTCCAGGCCGAGCTGGGCGACCCGGCGCACCGGCAGCGGGCCGTGCCTGGCCACCAGCTCGTCCAGGATCAGGGCGGCGTCGACCAGCTCGGTGGCCACGTAGACGACGCCGTCCTCGACCACCACGTCGTCCAGGGCGACCAGGCCGGGATGGGTGAGGGAGGCCGCGGCCTGGGTCTCGGTGGCGACCCGGTCCCACAGGGCGGACTGCCCGGGGTCGGCCGGGTCCCGCGGCCCGGGGAGGCGGAGCTGCTCGACGGCGAGGCGGCGGCCGCCGGCCACCTCGGTGGCCCGCCAGATCACGCCGCAGGGGCCGCGGCGCAGCGCGGTCTGCAGCATCCAGCGGCCCGCGATGAGCCGCTCGGCGGCCTCGGACGACATGGTGGGGCCAAACCATACGACCAAACCAGGCCTGGCCCAAAACCGCCGCTGACCAGCCAGTTTGCTTCCACCCTCCGCCGGGTTGCCCGGTGGTAGAGTCGGACCGGGTCCGGTCTCGAGCCAGAGGGGTGACGCACACAGGATGCAGCGCTTGGGCACGCTGTACCGTGGCCGTGAGGGGATGTGGACCTGGGTCCTGCACCGCGTCTCGGGCGTGGCCATCTTGTTCTACCTGTTCGCCCACGTGGTCGACCAGGCCCTGCTGAACCTCTCCCCCGAGGCCTATGACCGCGTCATCGACACCTACCGCAACCCGTTCGTCGGGCTGCTGGAGATCGGCCTGGCGGTGGTGGTCATCTTCCACGCCCTCAACGGCCTGCGGATCATCCTGTTCGACTTCTGGTCCCAGGGAGTGCGCCGCCAGCGCCAGCTGCTCTATGTCCAGGCGGTGCTGTTCCTGGTCCTGGCCATCCCGCCGGTGATCGCCATCGGCGCCCACGTGGTCGAGGAGCTGTAGGCCGTGGCCACCGACCTGCCGCCGGTCCCCCTGCCCCGCTCGACCTCCCCCGACCGCCGCCAGCCCAAGGCCGGCCGGGGCAACTTCGAGCTGTATGCCTGGGTGTTCATGCGCATCTCCGGGGTCCTGCTGGTCCTGCTGGTGCTCGGCCATTTCGCGATCATGCACGTGCTCGACGGCGGCCTGGACCGGATCAACTTCGCCTTCGTGTCCGGCCGTTGGGCCAACCCGTTCTGGCGGGTCTACGACTTCGCCATGCTGACCCTGGCCCTGGCCCACGGCGGCAACGGCCTGCGGGTGATCATCGACGACTACGCCCGCACCGGCTTCCGGCGCCTGGTCTACCAGAGCGTGAATGCCACCGTGGTCGGGCTCACCTGGGCCCTCGGCACCCTGACGATCTTCGCCTTCACCCCCCAGCCCTCCTAGGAGCTCCCTTGATGACCCAGCAGCACACCTTCGACGTGGTGATCGTCGGGGCCGGGGGGGCCGGCCTGCGGGCGGCGCTGGAGAGCTCGCGGCGGGCCCGGACGGCGGTGATCACCAAGCTGTACCCGACCCGCTCCCACACCGGCGCCGCCCAGGGCGGGATGTGCGCCGCCCTGGCCAATGTCGAAGAGGACAACTGGGAGTGGCACACCTTCGACACCATCAAGGGCGGCGACTACCTGGTCGACCAGGACGCGGCCGAGATCATGTGCCGGGAGGCGATCGAGGCCGTCTACGACCTCGAGCACATGGGGATGCCGTTCAACCGCACCCCCGACGGCAAGATCGACCAGCGGCGCTTCGGCGGCCACACCCACCACCACGGCAAGGGGGCCGTGCGCCGCTCCTGCTTCGCCGCCGACCGCACCGGCCACATGATCCTCCAGACCCTGTTCCAGCAGAACGTCAAGCAGGGCACGGTCTTCTTCGACGAGTACTACGTGCTCGACCTGCTGCTCGCCGACGGCCGGGCCGCCGGGGTGGTCGCCTACGAGCTGGCCACCGGCGAGCTGCACACCTTCCGCGCCAAGGCGGTGGTCTTCTGCACCGGCGGGTTCGGCAAGATGTTCAAGATCACCTCCAACGCCCACGCCCTCACCGGCGACGGCCCCGGGGTCTGCTACCGGCGTGGCGTGCCCATGGAGGACATGGAGTTCTTCCAGTTCCACCCCACCGGCCTGTACCGCCTCGGGGTCCTGCTGAGTGAGGCCGCCCGGGGCGAAGGCGGCATCCTGCGCAACGCCGACGGCGAGGCGTTCATGGCGCGTTATGCCCCCACCATCAAGGACCTGGCGCCCCGGGACATGGTCAGCCGGGCCATCTACACCGAGATCCGCGAGGGACGCGGCGCCGGGCCAGGAGGCGACTATGTCTATCTGGACGTGAGCCACCTCGACCCAGGGGTGATCGACGCCAAGCTGCCCGACATCACCGAGTTCGCCCGCACCTACCTGGGTGTCGAGCCCAAGAAGGAGGGCGTGCCGATCCAGCCCACCGCCCATTACGCCATGGGCGGGATCCCCACCAACCTCCACGCCCAGGTGGTCGCCGACGCCGCCAACACCGTCATTCCCGGCCTGTACGCGGCCGGCGAGTGCGCCTGCGTCTCGGTGCACGGGGCCAACCGGCTCGGCACCAACTCGCTGCTCGACATCGTCGTGTTCGGCAAGCGGGCCGGGATCGGTGCCGGCGGGTACGCGGCCGGGGCCGCCCACGCCGAGCTACCCGAGGACCCGGCCGCCGGGGTGGCGCGGATGCTGGAGGACCTGGCCGGCCACCCCGAGGGCGAGCGGGCCGCCGCCATCCGCGGCGACCTCCAGACCAACATGGACGCCAAGGCCGGGGTGTACCGCACCGAGGGCCTGCTGGCCGAGATGGAGGCCGAGCTGGCCACCCTCCGCGAGCGCTACGCCAGGGTGTGGGTCCAGGACACCTCCCGGCGCTACAACACCGACCTGCTGGAGGCGGTCGAGCTCGGCTTCCTGCTCGACCTGGCCGAAGCCCTGGTCACCTCGGCCCGGGCCCGCACCGAGAGCCGCGGCGGCCACTTCCGCGAGGACCACCCGGCCCGCGACGACACGAACTGGCTGCGCCACAGCCTGGCCCTGCGCACCCCCGCCGGGGTCAAGCTCGACTACAAGCCGGTCACCATGACCCGCTACGAGCCCATGGAGAGGAAGTACTAGGTGCAGGTCACGCTGCGCGTCCGCCGCTTCAACCCCGAGACCGACAGCGAGTCGCGGATCGAGACCTACCAGGTCCCGGCCGACCCCATGGACCGGGTCCTTGACCTGCTCCACTGGGTCAAGTGGAACCTCGACGGGTCGCTGACCTTCCGGCGCTCCTGCGCCCACGGGGTCTGCGGGTCGGACGCCATGCTCATCAACGGGGCCAACCGGCTGGCCTGCAAGGTGCTGGTCCGCGAGGTCGGCGACCAGATCACCGTGGAGCCGCTGCGCGGGCTGCCGGTCAACAAGGACCTGCTGGTCGACATGGAGCCGTTCTTCGCCGCCTACCGCGAGATGCTGCCGTTCCTGATCAACGACGACCCGGCCCCCGACACCGAGCGGCGCCAGTCCCCCACCGAACGCGAGCGCTTCGACGACACCACCAAGTGCATCCTGTGCGCCGCCTGCACCACCTCCTGCCCGGTGTACTGGGCCGACACCGAGTACTTCGGCCCGGCGGCAATCGTCAACGCCCACCGCTTCATCTTCGACTCCCGCGACCACGGCGCCGCCCAGCGCCTCACCGTGCTCAACGACAAGGAAGGCGTCTGGCGCTGCCGGACCACCTTCAACTGCACCGACGCCTGCCCCCGCGGCATCAAGGTCACCCAGGCCATCCAGGAAGTGAAACGGTCCCTGCTGTTCCGCAAGGTGTAGCTCCGCTCAGGCGGCCAGGACCACGAAGGTCTCCTCGAAGCTGGCTGGGACGGTGGTCACCTCGGCGGTGACGCCGGCCTCGGACAGGAGGTGGCCGACGGTGGCCGGGTCGGCGCCGGGGACGCGCAGGGTGCGGCCGACCAGGCTGACCGGGAGGGCGGCCAGGTCGAGGGTGGTGAAGGCGGCCTCCCAGGTCGGGGTGCGGACCTCGACGGCGGTGGCGTCGCCGACGACCTCGGCCAGGGTGCCGGCTGCCGCCACCCGGCCGGCGGCGAGCACGACCAGGCGGTCGCACTGCTCGGCCTCGGCCAGGTGGTGGGTGGTGACCAGCACCCCCGCGCCCTGCTCGGCGCTGGACCGGATGGTGTCCCACAGCCGGGCCCGGGCCAGCGGGTCGACCCCGGAGGTCGGCTCGTCCAGGACCAGCAGGTCGGGGTGGTGGGCCAGGGCGATGGCGAACGCGGCCCGCCGCCGCAGCCCGAGGGGCAGGTCGCGGACCAGCACGTCGCGGGCCTCGGCGAGCTCGCCCTCCAGGGTGGCGCCCGAGCTGCCGTAGGCGGCGGCCGAGAAGGCCAGGTTCTCGGCCACGGTCAGGTCCTCGTAGAGGCCGAGGGACTGGGGCAGGTAGCCGAGGCGGCCCCGGGTGCGGCGCGACGGCGGCTCGCCGAACAGCCGGACCCGGCCGCCGCTCGGGGCGAGCAGGCCGAGCAGCATCCGGATCAGGGTGGTCTTGCCGGCGCCGTTGGCGCCGATCAGCCCGACCACCTCGCCAGCGGCCACGGCCAGGTCGACGGCGTCGACCACGGTGAGGTCGCCAAAGCGCTTGGTGGCCGCGGTGGCGATGGCCAGCGGCTCCCGGGTCGCCGCGGCGCTCATGCCGCCCTCCCCCGGTTGACCGGGGGACCACCCCGGTGGTCCCCCGGACCCCCCCGGTCCTGGCGGAGCTGGGCGACGATGGCCGCGTCCTCCAGGTCGATGTCGACCGGGCTGGTCCCCGGCGGGACCGAGCCGTCGGGCGACCAGGCCCGCCAGCGGGCCCCGCGGCGCCAGGAGGGGATGCCCCGGGGCCGGTCGGTGCCCTCGACGACCAGACCGGGGGTGGCGGCCAGGACCTCGTCGGGGGTGCCGGCCAGCAGGGCCCGGCCACGCTCGAGGAGGAGCACGGTCGCCGCCCGCTCGGCCTCGTCCAGGTAGGTGGTGGCCACGACCACGGCCGCGCCGTCGGCGGCCGCCGAGGCCAGCAGCCGCCACAGCTCGGCCCGGCTCACCGGGTCCACCCCGGTGGTCGGCTCGTCCAGGACCAGCAGCTCGGGCTGATGGGCCACGGCCATGGCCAGGGCCAGCTTCTGGCGCATGCCGCCCGACAGCCGGCCGGCCAGCCGGTCGTGGGCCGCGGCCAGCCCGGTCCGCTCCAGCAGGGCGCCGACCCGGACCTCCAGGTCGTCGGCGGACAGCCCGTAGGCGCGGCCGGCGAAGCTCAGGTTCTCGTCGACGGTGAGGTCGGTCCAGACCCCGGGACCGGCCGAGACGTAGCCGAGCCGGCGCCGGTCGGGCCGCCGGACGGTCCCGGCCGCCGGCCGGACGGTCCCGGCCAGGGCCCGAAGCAGGGTCGTCTTGCCGGCCCCGTCGCCTCCGACGACGGCCGCCACCGTGCCCGCCGGCGCCTCCAGGGACACGTCCTCCAGGGCGACGGTGTCGCCGTAGCGGACACGCAGCCCCTGGCAGCCCCAGGGCAACTGGCTCATTGGGGCGCCCCCTTGGGGTTCCCCAAACCCCTCCGGGCACGGCTCACCGGGCACCCGCCTGGACGCGGGCGGCCTCGTCCTGGCCGGTGTCGCCGGCCGGGCCGCGGCCGGCGTGGCGGCCGGCCGGGGCCAGGTCGCGGCGGAAGCGGGCCACCGACAGCCCGAACACCACCGCCCCGAGCACGGCCAGCATGGCCAGGGGGAAGAGCAGGGCGTCGAACGAGGCCCCGCGGACCATCACCCCCCTGGCCACCTGGACGAAGTAGGTGAGCGGCAGCAGGTAGCCGATCCAGCGGACCCCGGCGGCCATGGCCTGGAGGGGGAAGATCAGCCCCGACAGCAGGATCTGGGGGAGCATGGTCATGATGGCCAGCTGGATGGCCTGGCCCTGGGTCTCGGACACCGTCGAGATGAGCACCCCGATCCCCACGGTGACGAACAGGAACAGCACCGCCCCGAGGGCGAACACCAGCGGCGAGCCCCGGAACGGGACGTCGAACACCAGCACCCCCACGGCCACGATCACCGCCAGGTCGACCACGGCCACCCCGAGATAGGGCAGGAGCTTGCCGAAGAGCACGTCCCGGGCCCGGAACGGCATGACGGCCAGCTGCTCCAGGGTGCCGCTCTGGCGCTCGCGGACCACCCCGAGGGCGGTGGCGATGGTCCCGACGAACACCAGGACCACGCCCATCAGCCCGGGGACCATGATGGCCGAGGTCTCGAGGCCGGGGTTGAACAGCACCTCGGGGCTGGGCAGGCCGGGGCGGCCCTTGAGCTCGGTCACCACCGACCGGGCCGAGAACAGGTCGGCCCCGTCGACCAGCACCTGGGGCTGGCCGCCGTCGGTGGTGACCACGGCCACGGCCGCGTCGCCGTCGCGCAGGGCCTCGACGGCCTGCCGGCGGGCCTCGGCCGGGGCGACGCGGACCACGTCGAGGCGTTCGGGGAGAGCGGCCGCCACCTGCTCGGCCCGGGGGCCGACGACCACGGTCCTGACCCGGTCGACGTCGAAGCTGGCCGCGTAGCCGAACACCACCAGCAGCACCACCGGGAGCAGGATCATCATGGCCAGCGTGCGCCGGTCGCGGCGCATCTGGCGGAACTCCTTCATGGCCATGGCCCACATGCCGACCGCACCTCCCGGCCTAAGAATTCATCAACGGGTGAAGTCTACGTCGAGTGAAATCCTCGGGGCAAGAAGAAACGGCGCCGGATCCGTTCCGGCGCCGTTCCCAGTGATCGTCAGTCGCGGTCGGCCTCGTCCTCCCGCATGACCTTGGTCGGCGGCAGCTCGCCGGTGGCCCGTTCCCACAGCTTGTCGACCAGCTTGCGGGCCAGCAGCACGACCACGGCGGTGATCACCCCGAAGGCGATCCGCTTGAGCAGCTTGCGGGCCTCCTCGGGCGCCCGCTCGGAGAGCTTGGCCACCTTGTCCTCCAGCTGCTTGCGGGTCTCCTCTACCTCGCGGGCGGTTGCTGCCGAGGTTTCCCCCACGTGATCTCCTCCTTCAGCTCGTTGGCGGTCGTCTGGAGCTCGGCCCTGGCCTTCTCCGGAGCGACCTTGGAGGCGGCCAGGCGGTTCCTGCCGACCAGGCCCAGCACCGCGACCACGATGAGCAGCACCACGGTCACGATGGCGAACCCGAGCCAGCGTGGCCCGCCGATCGCCTCGCCGATGGTGTAGAGGAGGAAGCCGAAGGCGTACAGCCCGAGCACCCCGGCCGCGACCAGCAAGGCGCTCGCCTTGGCGCTGGCCGCCAGCCCCTCCTGCAGCTCCTGCCTGGCCAGCAGGACCTCCTGGCGCACGAGGGTGGTGGCGTCGTCGGCCAGGCCCTTGAGCAACTCGGTGGTCGATGGCTCCTCGGTGGGCGCCGCCCCGGCGGGCCGCGTGGTCGCCCGCGCACCCGGCTGCGGGTCATGGATTGCCAAGGCAGTCCCCCTTGCCGTCGTTGTCCAGGGTGTTCGGGACCGGCAGACGTCGCCGGTCCCTCGGACTTCCTACCCAACCACCGCGAGAGTTATCGCACATCACCGGCGACGATGCAGTCGTCGGCCCGAGGCCAGCAGGGCCGCCAACCGGGCCACGGCCGCCCGGGTGGTCGGGGTCAGCGGCAGCTCCCCGGCGGCGTGGAGGGCCACCCAGTCCAGCTCGCTGTGCTCGGTGGGCTCGAGGTTGCGGGGCGTGCCCTTCCAGGCGGTGGCCAGGAACCAGGCGTCGGCCCGCTCGCCGTCGTGGAAGCATCCGAGGGCGGTGAGGTCGAGTGGCTCGATCCCCGCCTCCTCCCTGCCCTCGCGGGCCAGGGCCTCCAGGAGCGACTCGCCCTTGTCGGGCCTGCCGCCGATGCCGTCCCAGGCCCCCGGGTAGCGGCGGCCCTGGGTCCGGGTGCGCAGGCCGAGCAGGACCCGCGGCGGGTCGGGCTCGAGCAGCAGCAGGGCGGCGCTGGCCGCCTCGGCGAACGGCACCTCGCGCACGGCCGTCGACGACCCGACGGGGATGGTGGCCAGCGGCCGCCACGTCCGGTCGTGGTCCTCGCGCATGAGGGCGACGTCCCGGACCGGGAACGCCGCCCGGAAGCCGCCCAGCTCGGCGGCGGCGGCCTCGATCCGGTCCGGGGGCAGGTCCTGGGTGAGGGTCACGTGCGGGTGAAACGCATGGGTTCGCCGGTCCAGGGGCGACACCCGCAGGGCCGCCTCCAGGGTCGCCAGGGCCGGGCCGCCCTCGCGCACGACCAGGTAGGCGACCGGGCTCCCGGGCAGGAAGGTCGCCGCCCCGGCCAGCTCGACCACGAACGGCACGCCCGCCGCGGCGGCCCGTTCGACCAGGGCGACCGCCGGCTCCAGGTCCCGCTCGGCCACCGTCTGGGGCGGCACCAGGGTCAGGTGGGGGACGATCCGCTCGGCGGCCGGGTCGCCCAGCGCCCGCCGCCACGCCTGGAGGTGGATCCCGAGCGGTTCCGGCAGCGGGGCGACCACCCCCAAGCGGTGCCGGGTCACGGCCACCAGGTGGGGACGGTGGAGGCGGTCGAGACTGCGGGGACGGTGGAGGCGGAGGCCGCGGGGGCGGGGGCGGAAGGGGCGGGGGCGGGGGTGGGGGGGGCTGTGGACACCCGCCACCCCTCCCCGAGTCCCTGGGCTACCCTCCCAACCGGGGCTCCTGCCATCGGCACGGGTCTCCTCGTCGCCGCACCGACCGGCATCAGCCGTCGGCCCGCGGCAGGAAGCCCATGCGTTCCCTGGCCAGGGCGAGGTTCTCGCGGGCGATCGCCTGGGCCTTGGTGGCGCCCTGCTCGAGGATGGCGGTGAGGCGGGCCGGGTCGCCGCGCAGCTCGGTGTAGCGCTCGCGCACCGGGGCCAGGAAGGCGATCAGGGCGTCGGCCAGGTCGGCCTTGAAGTCGCCGTAGCCGCGGCCGGCATAGGCCTGCTCCAGCTCCCCCACCGAGGTGCCGGTGGCGACCGAGAACAGCTCCAGCAGGTTGGAGATCGCCGGCTTGTCGGGGCGGGCCAGCACCTCGCGGCCGGAGTCGGTCACGGCCGAGCGGACCTTACGCCGGATGACGTCCGGTGGGTCGAGGATCTCGATGCGCCCGGCCGGAGACGCGCTCGACTTCGACATCTTGGCCTTCGGGTTCTGGAGGTCCATGACCCGGCCGCCTACCTTGGGGATGTAGGCCTCGGGGACCACGAAGGTGTCGCCGAAGCGGGCGTTGAAGCGCTCGGCGATGTCGCGGGTCAGCTCCAGGTGCTGGCGCTGGTCCTCCCCCACCGGCACCCGGTCGGCCTGGTAGATGAGGATGTCGGCGGCCTGCAGGACCGGGTAGTTGAAGTAGCCGGCGGGCAGGGCGCCCTCGCCCCCCTCGGCCGCCTTGGCCTTGAACTGGGTCATGCGGCGCAGCTCGCCCACGGTCGCCAGGTGGTTGAACAGCCAGGTCAGCTCCGTGTGCTGGGGCACGTGCGACTGGACGAACACGGTGCAGACACCGGGGTCGAGGCCGCAGGCGAGCAGGATGGCCGCGACCTCCAGGGTGCGGTCGGCCAGCTGGCGGTGGTCGTAGGCCAGGGTGATGGCGTGTAGGTCGACCACCGGGTAGAACGCCTCGAAGTCGTGCTGCATGTCCACCCACTGGCGGAACGCCCCGACGTAGTTGCCGAGGTGGATGTTGGTAGAACCTACCGATCCGACCTGCGACTTGTCGACGTTGACAGCGCCGCTTGGCTGCACGCCTGAGAGGATTCTCGGCCTCGTCTTCTTATCCACGCTTGGGCTCCTTGGCCTACTGCCTGCCTCGTCTGAGCCAAGCTAGTAGTTCAGAGCGCCGATAGCGAGGAGATCACCCCGCCCCGGTCGGGCCTAGCTTTCGGGCACGATTCCGAAGCACTAGCCGTACAGCGTGCGCCCTGAGGGCGTTACCTCGACGGTGAAATGAAGCGCGCCGATGCTCGCTATCGCGGTTAACGCCCTTGATGACGGTTACAGGCATGTCAGGAGGAATCTCCAACCGGCAGCGCGCCTGCGACCGACCCGAGCGGATCTTTGAGGTGGTCCGCCAGGTGGTGCAGGCCACCGGGGGTGGTCAACGGCAAGACCCGCCACGCGTTGGATTCCACCCTGCTGGATGACGCGGTCGGCACCCAGGACACCGTGACGCAGCTGGTGAGCGGGCTGGTCGGCGACGCGCTGGCGGTCCTGGGCGCCCTGGAGGATGCCGAGCTGGACGCCACCCAGGCCGAGGCGGTCGCGCTGCTGGGGTGGTCGCCGGCCAAGACGTCGAGCCGGGCGAGCGGCCGGGGAGCTGGCGCATCGCCCCCAAGGTCGCCCCCGAGCGGGTCATCAGGGTGGTGGACCCCGACCGCCGGCACATGCACAAGTCGCGCCGCAGCCAACGCGACGGCTACAAGGCGCACCTGGCCGCCGAGCCGGAGACAAGCGGTTCCAACTCGTCAGACGGCTCCAGACGGCGCAGCCGCAGGTCCTCCTGGAGGAACCGGTCGATTGTCGCCGCTGTGTGCTCGAGGCGGCGCGGGACGGTGAGCATGGCGGGCGCCTGGCCCGCATCGTCACTCAGCTGGCCGTGTCGCGGGCTCCACGCACCGTGATGGCCACGACCCCGGCGGCGAATACCAGGGCCGCGCAGAGCGCCGCGCCTTGGTCGTGCGGCGGCCGGGCCGGCCAGACCCATGGTGTGGTCCAGGCGGCTTGGAGGGCGTGCAGGGTGACCACCAGGTAAGCCAGCGGACCGACCCAGGCCAGGGCGCCGCCGAGAAGGGCGGCGGTCAGCAGCGCGATACCGGCCAGCCCGGCAAGGTCGCGCAGCATGCCTAGGGTGCCGCCGGCCAGGTGTGCTGAGGTGGAGCCGGCCGCCAGCGCGCCGACGGCGGCCCCGGCCAGCACCATGACGGTGCCAAGCCGCAGGAACGGCAGCCACCGGCCGGTGGCGCGTTCTGGCTCGCCGAACGGGCTGCGGGTCGTGACGGCGATCAGCGCGGCCGCCCCGGCCTGGATGGTCAGCGGGAGCTGCCGGGAGGCCAACCCGCTGCGCGGCATCCAGTGCAGCGCGGTGCGCAGGGCGACGGCGCAGGCCGCCAGCACGAGCAGGCAGGTCAGTGCGTGGCGGCTGGCCAGGTACAGGCGCACCAGCCGCCGGCCGGCCAGCCGTGGCCCGGCCGGCCTCCTCCCCTGGGCCGCTGCCAGCCCCGACGGCGGTCGGTCGACCCCGGCCGCGGTCACGGTAGCTCGCCGAGGGTAATCTGGCCGGCTCGTAGCGCGGTCAAGTGGCTCACGAGCCAGGCGTGTCGGGCAGCCGCCGGCAGCGCCGCGAACCGCTTGGCTGCGGCATCGGCCGGCGAGCCGGGCGGCAGCGGCGCCACCTCGCTGTCGGGCGGCACGCCGGCGACCTGCGCCAAGGCTGCCTTGATCGCCTGTTGTGCCAGTGCCCCCTGGCTCGGCTGCCGCGCCGACCTGTTGCCCTGCTGGCTGTTCGTGTCTCGCTGGTCGCCGCCAAAGAGGGTGTTCAGGATCATCGGCGGGACTTGCAACCGCAGTTGGCCAATGAAGTCGGCGGTGGTGGTGTGTCCCTGGCCCGGCAGGGCCATACCGCTGAGGGGCAGGGAAAGCACCGGCGGGCTGCCGCCGATGACCGGGCCACTGATTTCAATACCGTTGTGGGGTCGTTGCTGCAGGTGGGTGAACGCGACCTGGTAGACGCGGACCGGCGCGCCGGGCAGGTCGGCCACCTCGCTGAGCACCGGGCCGAGCGCGGCGGTCACGGCCGGCAGGAACGACCGGTAGGCCGGGTGCAGGCAGACCGGGACCGCGGCCTGGCTGCACACCGGGGTATAGGCGATGGGCTTGTCATTGGCCGCATCGTGCAGCGCGGGGATGACGATCCCGTGCGCCTCCGGCATGGCGGTGCCGGCCAGCCCGACCCCGGTCGCGGCCGCCGCCAGGCCGGAGGCGGCGGCGACTGCGGCGGCGGAGCGCAGCCAGCGCCCGCCGGCGGCGGCCCGCAGGCCCAGTCCACCCAGCACCGCGGCGGCCAGCCCGGCCAGCAAGAGCACCTGGGCGATGGCAAGGTCGGGGAGGTAGGGGGAGAAGATCCCAAACGCGTCGGGCGGGAGAGCGCCTTGCACGTTCAGCGGCCAGATCTGCGCGTACGTGCTGTTGTGCTCGATCGCGACCGCGCCCGCCCCGAGCGCGATGAACACGGCCACCGCGACCAGTGGCGCGCTGAACCGGCTGGGAAGCAGCGCCCCGGCGGCGAGCCCGAGGGCACAGGACGCCGCCAGCATCGCGGCGCCGACCGCCACCGGCCACCACAGCGGGCCGCCCCAGGTGGCCTGCTGTGCCGTGATCCCGTATACCACGGCCACGCCGCCCAGGTAGGCCACCATCGCCCAGCAGGTGGTCGCGGCCCAGGTGGCCAGCTGGCCAGCCCAGCGCGGCAGCGCGGACCCCCCCACCAGGTCGGCGGTGCCGCGGCGGCCTTCCCTCGATCCCATCCAGGCGGCCGCGCCCGCCACCAGCGGCGCGAAACCCAGCAGGGCCTGCTGCTGCAGCATCGTGCCGCGCAGGTTCCACCACGGCGGCACGGCCATGCTCGAGCGGTAGGTGCTGAACCAGAACAGCGCCGCGAGCAGCGGCAGCATCCACCCCATCGCGTTGCGGCGGAACTCGATCCGCAGCAGCCGGGCAGCGGTCAGCGGGCTAGCGATCGCGGCGCGCGGCGGCCCGCGCCGGACCGGGGCGTCGGTCGCGGCGGTCATGACCGTGCCGCCGTGGTGGATCGCGCCGCCGCCAGCACCGCGCTGTAGCCGCGCTCCAGCGGGGCATCGCCCGCCGCGGCGGTCCCCTCGCCGCGGGCGGTCAGCTCACCTGGGGTGCCATGAAAGACGAGCTTTCCCTGGTCCATTAGGGCGACCTGGCTGCAGGCGGCGCCGACGTCCTCGACCAAGTGGGTGCTGACGATCACGGTGGCGCGCTGGCCAAGCTCGCGCAGCAGGGCGCGGAACGCCACCCGCTGCTCCGGGTCCAGGCCGGCGGTCGGCTCGTCCAGCAGCAGCAACTGGGGCTGGTTGACGATCGCCTGGGCGATCCCGACCCGGCGCAGCATCCCGCCAGACAGGCTCCGCAGCTTCGCCTTGGCCTTGTCGCCCAGGCCGACCTGCTCGACCGCGGCCGCCACCGCGTAGGGCACCCGCGCCGGTGGCAGCTCCTTCAGCAGCGCGAAGTACTCCACGAACTCCAGTACGGTAAAACCCGGGTAATAGCCCAGGTTCTGCGGCAGGTACCCTAGCCGGCGGCGGATCTCCCGCCGCGGGCCGTACGCGCCGGGATCGCGACCCAGCAGCCGCAGCCTGCCCGAGGACGGCGCGATCACCGTGGCCAGCATCCGCAGCAGCGAGGTCTTGCCCGCCCCGTTGGGGCCCAGCAGCCCGAACACCCCCGGCCCGGCCGCAGGGTCACCCCGGCCACCGCCTGGGTGCGGCCAAACCGCCGGGTCAGCTCGGTGATCTCCACGTTCATGAGGTTCCTCTCGGGATCCGGGTCGCATACACCACGATCGCGCCGCAGCCGGCCGCAAACGCCAGGTAGGGAACCACCAGGGCGGAATCGGTGACCGCCGCGGTGAACCGCCCATCAGCCGCCTGCGCGGACAGCACCGTGATCGCCCAGCCGGCCAGCCCCGCCGCCACCCCCACGTTCGCCGACCGCGCCAGCGTCGCCGCCGCCAGCGCCAGCGCGCAGACCGCGGTCATCGGGACTAGCCAGCCGAAGGTGACTGCCGCCGCAGCCCCCGACGCGGCCGAGGCGGCCAGCCCCAGCGCCGCGTTCAGGCCGAACACCGCCAGCGCCCGGACCAGCAGCACCATCCGGTCGCCGACCGCCATGCTGCACGACAGCTCCCAGGCCGGGTCGATGCCCGGCCCGTAGGCATAGGCAATACCCGCCGCCGCGACCGCGGGCGCGACCAGGGCCACGTACGGCGTCCCGGTCCCCAAGGTGGCCAGCACCCCGGCGAGCAGCACCACCGCGCTGGCGGTGATCCACCCAACCAGCAGCGACGGCGTGGTCACCAGCGCCCGGGCCAGGCCCGGCGAGCGCAGCAACCGCCCGGCCAGCCGCTCCACCGGGCCCAGCTGGCGGCGCCACACCTGCGCGGCGACCCCGAGCCACGCCCGGCCCAGGTCAACATCGGACGGCACCGCGTCCCGGCCGTCCCGGTGCCCCCGCAGCGGGGCGGCCAGGCCATTCCGGCTCGCGTCAGGGTCGCTCATCGTGTGCCTCCCTCCGCCGCCGTGTCGCCGCGCAGCGCCGCCCGCAGCCGCCGCCGCGCCCGGTGCGCGCGACTTTTCACCGTGCCCTCCGGCACACCCATCAGCTCCGCCACCTCCGCCACCGGACGGTCCTCGACATACATCAACCGCCAGACCTCGCGGTCCGCACTGCCCTCGGGCCCGAGCGCGGCAACCGCGTCGGTCATCTGGGCTCGTGACAGCGCCGCCTCCGCCGGGCACTGACGTGCCGTCCGTCCGCCGCGACCACGACGGGCAAGAGCAGCGCGGCAGGGCCACGGCGGCGCAGGAACAGCGCAGCCTGCCGGCGAGCGATACCCCACACCCAGCTACCGACCGAGCCATCCGGCCGGTAGCCTCGCGCGCCTTTCCAGACCGCCAGAAAGGTCTCCTGCAGCACATCCTCGACATCCGCAGCGGACAACACCGACCGCAGCCGGGTCGCCACCCACGGCGCATGCCGGCAGAACAGCTCCCGCAGCGCCGTATCATCACCGGCCGCCACGCGAACGATCAGCCCGTCGTCCTCCATGCCTCTCTATTGCGCTGGGAAGACGATGGGTTCACGAACAGCACCATGAATCCGCGACGGACCCCAGCGCCCAGGCTGGCAGCTCACCACCTGGACAGCATGCATCACCGGCCCGGGATCAGCACGAATCCCCGCCTTCAGCGAACCGCTGATCACACACGAACTTCCATACGGCAGTACTCATTGAGGTTTCATAAGTGGTTGGGGGTTGGTGGTCGAGGGTCAGGCCGGTGTGGGCCAGGAACGACCAGGCCAGCTGGTGGTCATCGCAGACCCGCCCGATCGCCCTGCTCGGCGGGGTCGGCCACCTCGATGACGGTGTCGCCGGCGAAGTTGGCCACCTCCACGCCCTACAGGTCCGCCCAGAGGTATTGGATGGGGTTCAGTGCGGGCGCATCGGCCGGCAGCCGCTCCACCTGCAGCCATGCCGCTGGGTGGCCAGCTGGCGTGATCGCCCAGCGCCGCCGCCTCGAGGCCCGCTTCCAGTTGCAGCGATGCCGCAGGATCGGCGTCTGGCCCTGGGCGACCAGGTCCGGCGGGTGACCGCCAGCAGCGAGCTGCTCGACTCGTCAACGACGGCGAGCCAGGCCGATGTTACGTGCGCCCCCGTTTGCTCCTGGGCCACGCCTAGGCTACCCAGCGCGCGATCGCCTCCTCCTCACGCTCTCTCGCCTGGCGTTCGGGCCACCACAGGCTCCAGCCCAGCCGCCCCACCAGCAGCCGCCAGGTCGACGCCCGGGCCAGGCGCACCCCGGGGACCCGCTGGTGACCTGGGCCACCCGATCCACGGTCCACAGGTCGCTGGCGAACCCATTCGCCTTGGCGCCGTGCCGCAGCACCTGCTCGACCTGGGCGACCTAGGCATCCGACAGCGTGGGCGGCCGCCCGCCGGCCCGGCGGCGACCCAACGCTGCCACCCCGCCCTGGGCCAGCCAGGGCCTGCCAGCGCCGCACGCGCTCGCGCGAGACCCCCACCGCCACGGCCACCTCCGGCCGCTTCACCGCCTCCACCGGGCGGGAACCATGACCGCGCCTGGACATGCCCGCATGCTCCCAGCCACAAGCACGCGAGCACCAACCAACCTATGAAAACCTCAAATCGTGCCTCGGCTCGTACGTTCGTGTGTGGTCCTGATTGTGCGTCGGGGCTTGTCTTCTGGCGGCGTCTGGGTCGCTGTGCGCGTGCGCCGCCGCGCCGTCGGCTCCGCTGGTGGCATCGAACCAGGGTGCCGGCCCGGGTCGAG
>Ga0081539_10002605_pt1 | contig 24737 bp, 20 predicted proteins | sample TabmetS4T2R2_FD_71023 | JGI IMG/M metagenome (GOLD analysis project Ga0081539, IMG submission 71023) | Tabebuia heterophylla rhizosphere microbial communities from the University of Puerto Rico - S4T2R2 | ecosystem: Host-associated > Plants > Roots > Rhizosphere ...
GAACCGTAAACAACCAGCGCGTTCCGCTTTGCGCCAGGAAAAGCCAGCACAGTCCATTCATCTTTGTTGGCTGATGCAGTGAAGGCTCGCGATTGATCGCTCAGGTCTTCAAGACCCGCGGTTGCAAATAAAGCCTGGCGCACGGCGAAGCGGTCAAAGGCTGAAAGTTCTGTTGAACCGACCCAGGCACAACTTTTTTGTTGAAGGACTTTTACATACTTGAACGCGTCGATATTTCCGGGCGCGAGAAAGCGATAGCCATCTTCCTCCTGCACGCCGCCATCGAAGGCGAGCATCCATGAGAGAGGAGTGATTGCATTGGTATCGATCAACCAGCCGCCGAGCGCGTTATTGTCCGGATTATCATCCCCGCCTAATGCCTTGTTGGCAGCACAAGCCTGTCGTTCAAATTCAGCCGAGGTCGCGGGTGGCGAATAAAATCCAAGTTCGCGCGCCCAGCTTTGATTGTAGAGGAGGAAGCGGGCTGTCCGCTGGGCAGGCACGCCATACCGCTTTCCGTCTACCTCATCCTGAGTCCAAATCACCGATGGGAAATCAGAAACTTCTGAAGTGCTCCAGCCATAAACGGGATCATTCACATATGAATTCAAATCGACAACTTGATCCTGCCAGTCTAATGCATGCTCAGGGAACGCGATCACGATATGCGGAGCACTGGAATTTTTCAGTGCGTCGTCTGTCTGAAAGAATAGTTCACTGTAATTACTTTTGCTTTCCGCACTGACGATAATGCCCCACTCGTTTTCTGTATTGAATTGCGAGACCTGCGATTCAAACAGACTTGCCTCTGCACCAAACCACGGGTACCAAACTTGCACTTGAGCGCCACGCAGCGCTTCTTTCTCGACGTTCAACTGGCTGGGCGCGGGAGTGGGTGTGTTCTTTTCTGACGCGTTTTCTGTAGCGTCCAGACGCGGTGTGCTCGTAATCGAATTCGTTGAAGTGCCACAGGCAGAAAGGAGGAATGCTAAAAATAAGAAACCAGCCGGAAGCTTTCGTAACGCCTGCATTAGTACACTACCATCGGTATCGGGGTGAAGAGCAGGAAAAATAGAATCAATGCAAAAAAGCCCAAGGCGCGTCGAGGTGGATCGAGTTCGGTAATGTCATCGAGTGGTTGAGAACGGACGTTGCCCAGCCACAATAGGATCATTACCCATAGTAACCAGCTAAAGTTAAATCCGCTAAGGGAGAGCGTCAACAAAGATGGCAGGAAGCTCAGTGCAATCAACCCACCAATCACAAATGGAAAGATCCTGCGCGCCTTTTCACCGAATAGACCATATGCAACATGCCCACCATCTAAGGTTCCAACCGGTACAAGGTTCAAAGCGGTAACCAACAAGCCTGCCCAGCCCGCTAATGCAACTGAATGCAGTTGTACATCCAATCCGTTGAACGGAATAGGGTGACCAGTGAGGAAGTATTGCAACCAATATAGAGCCGGAGATAACCCGCCCATACTTTGGGGTTTGGGGAGTAATTCACCGAAGACTAGGTATTTAGAAAATAAGTAGAATATTGAATTTCCCTCAAGCAATCCAGACATACCGGGTGGAGGCAGCTCAACAGGTCCCAGAGGGGAGATGGATAAACCGATAAATAAAACTGGGATGGCAACGATCAATCCTGCCAGCGGACCGGCTACACCGACATCAAACAAGACGCGCTTGTTCTTCGGAATGCCGCGCATGATGATGAACGCGCCCAACGTCCCCAAGGGACTGACAAATGGTGCTGGCAAAAAGTAGGGCAATGTGGCAGGCACTTTGTAATAACGACACGCAATGTAATGCCCCATTTCGTGGGCGAAGAGGATTCCCATCATGCTAAGGGCAAACGGCCAACCTGTCCAAAGATAGCGAAGGAGAAATGTCAATGACAACGGCCCATCTGTTGAAACGGCATCTGGCGGTACATCCATCCCGGTGAGCATAATGCTGATCACGGTTAAAAGAAATAGTATGATATTCACAAGGACTCGAGCAGAAATCTTGGCAGGTATTGGACTTGTCACGAGAAAGACCAATTGCTTATTTCCCTCTTCTTTTCGAAAGAGCGGCGTGACATTGTACTGGCGTAACGCATCTGCCAGCTGATCATACGCGGCAACTGTATCTTCGCTCAGGAGACGACCACGGTAACGCGCGATCCATTCTTTGGGATTCCCCGCCGTGACATCTTCCACACGAAAGATTTTTGAAACGTGACTCGTAAGAACGTCTATTTCAGGAATCGGCATAAAGCACCTTTATCAAAAGTATGAGACCCTAAAGGTTTCCAACGTGGAGGAGCATTTGGATTAACAAGACTAAGCCTTTAGGGTCTGTTCCCGTAGAATAGGCGAGAGTGGATGGGAGTCGAACCCACCGCAGCCCGCAACGCGACCCGCCACAGGTTTTGAAGACCAGGAAGCCCACCGGGACCTAACCACTCCCATAGAAAGAGTACATCAAGGATAATCGAAGGGAGAAGGCTTTGCAAGCAAGTTTATCATTGAGTATTAACAAAAAATAAAGCAAAAGACCTGACAGGTTTCCAAAACCTATCAGGTCCGATATTGTCGGGGCGAGAGGAGTTGCGCTATGCGTCCGACCCTGGCGCTCTAAGCGCCATGCGCTACTGGCGACAAAAAGACTCCATTTCTGGAGTCTTTCCTGTCGGGGCGAGAGGATTTGAACCTCCGACCCCTTGCACCCCATGCAAGTGCGCTACCGGGCTGCGCCACGCCCCGATTGACAGACTTGGGATATGACATTCCGACCCTGGCGCTATAAGCGCCATGCGCTGATCGGCCTTGCCACGCCCCGAGGGACAAGGCAGGATTATAGTCTCATTTGAATAATCTGGCAACTCGATGACATTCACCCTCGATTATGCTACAATACATAGAACAGTGTTATTATCTAAGCCTCATGTTGCAGCAAATCGCACGATCAAGCTTGGATACCAATAAGTGAAACGTAAGTAATCTGTTGGAGTTCCTATGTCTGACATGATTGAAGTGCAAATCGATAGTGTCCGTGTGCATCTGATGACGCCGAGCCGTCTGGTCGTGCTAAAACAAGTCAATTCTGAGCGTTATCTCCCGATTTGGGTGGGATCCTACGAAGCGGAAGCCATCACTGTTGCATTGCAGGAAGTAGAAATGGTTCGCCCACTTACCCATGATCTTCTCAAGAATGTCTTTGGCGCTTTCAATGCACGCATCACACGAATTGAGATCGTCAAACTAGAGAATGATATTTATTACGGCTCTATCGTCGCAGAAGTGGATGGCAGAGAGATCTATGTTGATTCACGTTCATCTGATGCAATTGCCCTATCCGTCCGTGCTCACGTACCGATTCTTGTCCACCCCAGTGTGATGGACACGGCTGGTATTGTCCCTGAGCAGGATATGCCGGAAACCGATGAAGCGCCCGAGAAAAGCGAGCCTGCTCCATTGACCAAGGAAGGAGCCGAGCGTTTAACCGTCTTTGAAGATTTTCTCGGCAAGCTCGACCTCGACAAACTAGATGATAAGGATAAACCTGACGAAGAAGACCCACCTGAGAAACCGAAAAAACCAAAGAAAAAATGACCGATACCCTGCCCCCTGACATCCCCTTTGGGGATACCGCCCCCACAACGCCAACGGCAGTGCCTCATAGCCGAGAAGCCGAAGAAGCAGTCGTTGGGGCGGTTTTCATTAACCCAGAAGTATATTATGACGTCGCTCAATTTTTGAACGCGGATGATTTTTACATTCACAGACACCGCTGGATCTGGGAAGCCTTCACCAGTCTGCATGAACAACGCATCCCCATTGACCTGTTAACTGTTTCCGATGAATTAGACCGGCGCGGCCAGTTGAGCGAAATCGGCGGACCGGCCTATCTGACCGCGCTTGTGAATCAAGTGCCATCTTCCCTCAATGCAGAATCCTATGGACACATTGTGGAGGGATATGCGGTTCGCCGCAAAATGATCACCGCCGCGAACCAGATCGCGTCGATTGCCTACAATGAGAGAACGAGTGTTGAAGATGTGATGGATGAAGCAGAAAAAGCTGTCTTCAACGTTAGCGAGCGGCGCCTCAAACATGACCTCCAGCCGATCTCTTCGGTCTTGAGCGAATATTACGACCGCATCGATGACCTTGCCAAGCGTCCTGAAGAATTCTATGGTGTGCCAACAGGTTTTATCGATCTCGACAAGATGTTGAGTGGCTTACAACCATCTGATCTATTGATCATCGCCGGTAGACCAGGGCAGGGTAAGACAGGTTTCCTGCTTTCCGTTGCGAAGAACGCCTCATTAACTCACAAAAAGCATGTGGCGATCTTCTCTCTTGAAATGTCCAATGAGCAGGTTGTGCAAAGGCTCATCGCGCAAGAAACCGGCATCGACTCGCAACGCCTGCGAACAGGGAAATTGGAAGAGAACGAATGGCCCTTGTTTACGCATTCCATTGAAGTGTTCTCTGATACACATATCTATCTTGATGATACGCCGGCGATCACCCCTCTTCAATTACGAACGAAGTGCCGCCGCCTGCATATGGAGTTTGGGCTCGACTTGGTTATCGTTGATTACCTTCAATTGATGGGTGGTGATACCCGCAACGATAATCGTGTGCAGGAAGTTTCCTATATTTCACGTAATCTCAAAGTATTGGCACGTGAATTGAATGTCCCAGTCCTTGCCGCCGCGCAGTTATCACGTGCTGTCGAACAACGCTCGGATAAGCGCCCAGTGCTCTCAGACTTAAGAGAATCGGGATCTTTGGAGCAGGACGCCGATATCGTCATGTTTATCTATCGCCCTGACCAGTATGAGAAAGATACGGTCAAGCAAAATGTCGCAGAGATCATAGTGGCGAAGCATCGGAATGGGCCAGTCGGCAGTGTGGAATTGGTGTTCCGCAATTCGCTCGCCAAGTTTGAGAACGCCGCGACGAGGATATTCAAACCGAATGAATGATCATGTGGTAGGGACGACCAGCTGGTCGTCCCTACGCGAGATAAATGAAAATCTTTAAAGGCTTCACCGACTCCGAAACCTTCACTCAACTCCCTAATAATTTCTTTCATCAGTTATTAAAGGAAATAAAAGATGCGGATGAGTTGAAGGTCACGTTGTATTGCTTATGGCGCGTGGAACATATGGATGGTCAGTTCCATGCGTTGTCCAAAATGGACTTCGACGTAAAAGAGTTGGGGCTGGGGGCGGAGGAGATCACGCGCGGGCTGGAAAAGGCTGTCCAGCGCGGGAGCCTGTTGAAGGTCCAGAAAGAGGCGGTGGTTTACTTCCTTCTCAATTCTCCGCGTGGTCGGGCTGCGGTCCAGGCCTTTGAAAAAGGAAAATGGAATCCGGCAGACGGAGTCTCCACACCGCCACTAGACCGTCCAAATATATTCAAGTTGTATGAAGAAAATATTGGTCCGCTGACACCATTGATTGCGGATGCGCTGAAAGATGCGGAAGCATCCTATCCCGAAGAATGGATTGCCGAAACAATTGAATTGGCTGTCAAAAACAACAAACGATATTGGAAATATTGTGAAGCGATTTTGAAACGTTGGAAAGAAGAAGGAAGACATGGAAAAAAGGATCAGCAAGACCCTGTCAAAAGTTCTGAAAGATACACAAAAAGCGAATTCGCAGAATATCTCGAACCTGAGTAATCCCAATACACCGATGTTTGGCAAACCAGATTGCCCGCATTGTGGTGGCGTTGGATATTTGCGTACGGATGTTCCGCTGGGTCATGAAAAGTTTGGGCGGCTCGAGCCATGTGTTTGTCGTGCAAATGATATTGCGGCGAATGCACGCCAGCGTTTGTATGAAATGAGCAATCTGGAGCGGTTAAGCCATCTGACCTTTGAGAATTTCAATCGTTCAGGAAACCCAAAAGCGGAATTCATTTCCCCCCAGGAATCTGCCAGCCTGCACGATGCTTATGACGCTTCTGAAGCATTTGCAAGAGATTTGCATGGCTGGTTATTATTGGAAGGCTCTTATGGAGCTGGCAAAACACATTTAGCCGCGGCGATTGCAAATGCTGTGGTGCAAAGAGGAGTACCCACCTTATTCATTACTGTACCCGATTTGTTGGATTCGCTCAGGTTTTCGTTCAGCGACGCCACGACCTCATTTGAGTCGCGCTTCGATGATATCCGTGATGCAGCGCTGCTGGTGATGGATGATTTCGGAACGCACAATGCTACTCCCTGGGCGCAGGAGAAGCTCTTCCAGATCATTAACTATCGGTATATCAATAAAATGCCAACGGTGATTACAACGAATTTAATTTTGGATGAAATCGAGAGTCGTATCCGGTCCAGGCTGCAGGATTCCGACTTCGTAAAGCATGTGCGCATCACGGCGGCCGATTATCGACGCCCAAAAGAGACCAGTAACCCTGGCATTTCCATGCTTTCATTTTCAGACATCAAGGAAATGTCCTTTGGGAATTTTGAGACGCGGGATGATGAGGCAGGCAAGGAAATCGTCACGACCATTGTCAAGGAAAGACAAGACAGATATGGAAGACCTTTTAAGGATAAGGAAATTGTCCGCGAAAAAGTCACACCCCAGCATATCAAGAGATTACATGATGCACTGGATGCCGCGGTGCAGTTTGCGGAAAATCCTGAAGGGTGGCTGATCTTTCTTGGAGGTTCTCATAGCGGCAAGACACACCTGGCTGCAGCGATTGGAAATTATCGTTTGCTCCTCGGCGGGCAAGCGATTCTGGTGGAAGTTTCCAACCTGTTGGATTATTTGAAATCCACATTCCGCCCAAATACAGATGTAACGTTTGACCGGCGATCCTATGAGATTCGCACCACGCCCTTACTGATGTTGGATGACTTGAAAGAGAGCGGCATTAGCTCCGTTTGGGCGGAAGACAAGTTGCACCAGATATTAAACCATCGCTACTATGCTCATCTGCCAACTGTTATCACGTCAACCTTGGATCCTGATAGTTTCTCGAAGAGTTACCCAAGCCTGTGGAATAAGATCCTGGACCCCAGTAAGTGCCGTGTTTGTGTGATCGATATGCCGCCCTATCGGCGTGCAGCGAAAGTAAAAAAGCCAGCGGCTGCGAAAAAAGTGAAATAATAGTTCACTGATGACCAAAACGAAACAGGTTTCAAGTCTGTTTCGTTTTGGTTTTAAGTTCAAATACTTCACTGAACGCCATGATCACTTCATGTTTTACTCTTTCCATCGAAGGTGGGTTATCGAAGAGATCGGCAAGCGAAACGATTGGCTCATCCTGAAGCCCACAGGCGATGATACCATCCCAATACTTCATATCCGGATTCACGTTCAGGGCGAAGCCATGACGCGAGACGCCGCGCGCATCCACTTTGACGCCGATCGCTGCGATCTTCGCAGGCTTCTTACGGTCTTCGGGCTTGCAACGCGGACAGCGCGAGTGGACATCTGCCTGAATCCACACCCCGGTCAAACCGGGTCTCTGTCCGGCCGCGAGCCCAAGCCGCGCTAACGCGACGATCAACGTTTTCTCCAACTTGCGAACATAACCGACATAATCAGCTTGGGGGATTCTTCCCTCACCCCGTTGCCCCTCTCCCAGCGGGAGAGGGGTGGGGGTGAGGGGTAATAACGGATACCCAACTAACTGCCCTGGTCCATGATAAGTGACATCACCGCCACGATCTACCCAATGAATGGCAATGCCTTTTTCTTTCAATTGAGATTCACCCCACAGCAAATTTTCCTGTTTGCCGCGACGACCAAACGTATACACATGAGGATGTTCGAGTAACAACAACGTCGGTAGGCGTTTTCCCTCTGCAATTTCTGCCGCGTATTGGTCTTGTAACTTCCAGGCTTGTTCGTACTTGATTAGGCCGAGATCAAGAACTTCGTAATGCATTTTTATTGGCTTCAAGCCATTTATCGTAATTTTGGAGTCCATCGTAGGCGGCATACTGATACGAATCCGCAAGTGTAGGATAGTTATAAACTGCCTCGATAAACGCGTCGATGGCACCGTTCGTTAGCATCACATGGGAAGCAACATGAATTAACTCAGAAGCCTGCTCACCGATGATATGGGCGCCGAGCAACTTTTTATCGACTGAGGAGAAGACAAGTTTAATCATCCCGGACAAATCGCCAATAATCTGACCACGCGCATTTTCGTCATAATAGGCACGACCTATGAGATAAGGGATATTCTTTTCCTTGCATTCATCCTCCGTGAGTCCAATCGATGAAATCTCAGGAATCGCATAGACTGCCAAAGGCAGGAATGGAGCCAGCTGTTCCTTATAGGCCAGATCGAAGGCATGCACAATTGCCGCCCGCGCCTGTTCCATGGACGTGGAAGCCAGGGCAGGGAAACCAATCACGTCGCCAACCGCATAAATATTCGACACCTCGGTCTTGAAGTTCTCGTCGACGAGAATCAGACCGCGTTCGCCCAGCTTTATACCAACCTGTTCCAATCCTAACCCTTGCACATTACTATACCTGCCTGCGGCAATCAAAGCGACTTCAAAATCCATCGAGCCGCCTTTTTCAAGGGTGAGCTCGACATGATCTCCACGAGGTTCGATTTTTGTCATGCGGTCATCGAAAATAAACTTGAGGCCAAGTTTTTCGAGTTGTTCCGTCAGGCGTCTGGCAATCTCTGAATCCACAAAAGAAACAATCCGGCCGCGCGGCTCGATTAAGGTGACATGGATGCCAAGCGCCGTAAAGATAGAAGCATATTCCGTGCCAATTACCCCTCCACCCACGACGGCCATTGTTTTTGGAATATGATCCATATGCAATATAGAGTCGGAATCGTAAATCAGTTTGCCGTCAAATGGGATGTCGGGTGGGTGAACGGGTGATGAACCTGTGGCAATCAGGATGATTTCGCCGAAGATATCTTTTTCGCTATTTGGTGATTTTACATGTACAGTATGAGCATCCTTCAGCGAACCTTCACCATAAAGAACAGTAATATTGTGGCGCTTAATAGTTTGCTCGATGATCTGTCTTTCCTTGTCAACAACCGTTCGTTCACGGTGCATGAAGTCCTTGATGGATAAATTTTTCTTGAACGAATAGTCAAGTCCGTACAAGCCGCGTTGCTGCAATCCAGAGTAATACAAAGCAGATTCACGCAAGGTCTTTGATGGGACAGTGCCTGTATTAATTCCCGCACCTCCTAGATATGGAGCGCGTTCGACCAGCGCCACGCGTTTTCCATAGTAAGCCGCTTTCGAGGCACCTTTTTCTCCTGCAGGTCCGCCGCCAATGACAATCAGATCATAGCTATCAGTCGAATTATTCATCCAAATACTCTTCGAAATAAATCGGATTCCAACAAATTGTCGGGATCACATCTCTTTTTAAGTACCTTGAATGTTGCTATTGTTTCTTCGCCCAGAAATGCGTGCGCCACTTCAGCAGAGGTTTCGCTATTCTTGGCAAAGTAAAAACGCCCACCTGCTTTCAGAACGATGTGATCAAAGTCTTGCAGCATTCTGCTTAACGCTTTGCGATTCTTATCTGTTACTTTGAAATCCAGAGCAAGCGAAAAGCCATCCACCGCATGGGTCAATAAAAATTTATCAGGACGGTGCCTTTTGGTTACTCCCAAATAGGAGGGCAAGCCACGTTGATGTGAAATGCTAATCATCTCGCGCCACGCGCCTTCTGCGGTTTCTTTTGGAAGGAAAGATTGATACTGTATCAAGCCACCACGTCCGAACGAACGTTCCCAATTGGGGACAAAATCCAACAGAAAATGAAACTCGGCATGTGATTGTAGAAAGGTATGCCGACGCAGACTGGTTACATAGCGCGCTGTACTAATTCCCCACCATCCAAGATTATTTACAAAGGGCCTCATAAAGTGGTGCAATAATGATTTTGGCATAACGCCAAATAGACGATCGGGCAGGTGTTGATGATCGAGTTGCATAGTCTTCTGAGGATCCGGATCTTCACCATCTTTTAGTTGGCGTGCACCGTGGATTTGTCCGCGTCCCAGATCTTTTCCACGTACCATGGTATCAAGCCAGCCAACGATGTAATCGTAATTCGGCGCGTTTTCACATAAATCACTTAGGTGCCGATTAATATTCGCTACGTGCCACGCGTCTACAGCTAAAAGTCCGGAATAGATGCGTTTCATCTTCAACGTGATGGAAGTAAATATGCCCAGCATTCCAAGCCCGCTGATCAGCGCGTAGAATAAATCCGAATCTTTCTGCGGAGTGCATGTGATTAACTCTCCAGTCGGCAGCATGGCGGTGAACTCCAACACATGTTCCCCAATAGGACCTACTCGAAAATTATTTTTGCCGTGAATGTTCGTGGAAAGGCAGCCTCCCAGCGTCGTCTTCATCGTGCCTGAGACCACCGGGGGCCACCAACCTTCAGGCTCGACACAATGCCACAACTGCCTGAGCGTCACTCCAGGCTCGCATCGAATAACACCCGAAACCGGATTCCATTCGAGAATCTGATTCATACCCGACATATCCAATAGGATGCCGCCACCATTGAGGGACACATCGTTATAGCTGATGCCTGTTCCGCGTGCGGTCACCTTAAGCCCCAGATCTCGTGCCAGCTGAAATGCCTTTGCAATATCCTCGGTTTTCTTGATCTGAATCCGGTAAGATGAAGCTTTGAGGGAATGACCGAAATTATCAAGTTGTGTGAAAGTATTGAGAGGCAGGGACATGGTAAGCATATTGGCAGAGACTAATCTTCAGTCTCTATTCTTTAGAATGATAATCTTCTAAAAATAAACGATGGTGTATGTTGTATGGCGAGCATGATCCAACGCCAGATGGAGGCGGTGTAAATTAGCTGTTTGCGTTTCTTGATGGCATTCAAAATATCTTCCGCAGCTTTTTCTGGTGAGATTGCAAACGGTGTGGGACCTTGCGCGGCTTTGAGCATTTCTGTCTTGAGAAATCCCGGCTTGACTGTCAGCACGTTTACACCATGACGGGTCAGGCGGTTGCGCAGAGCTTCAAGGTAGGTTGCCAACCCTGCTTTCGATGTGTTGTAGCCAGGGTTACCCACACGCCCGCGATCCCCAGCGACAGAACCAATACCGACAATTTGACCTGCTTTTGCCGATTGGAACATTTCAGCAATCGGATGCAACCATGCCATGGCTCCAATTAGATTGACTTCGATCATTTTACGATCATTTTCAAAGTTGTATTTATCGATCCCGCCAGGTGGATAGTTCACACCGGCCAGAAATACGACTAAGTCCAGCCCGCCCAGATCAGAAACGATCTTACGCAAAAGAGCCGGTACTTTCTCGTATTCAGTGACATCATGAGTATAAGCAAAAGCGCGTTGCTCATTGGAAGCGCGATTGATTTCACCGCTTAATGAATCAAGTAATTCTTTTCTTCGTGCAAGCAAGGCAAGCGTGTAACCTTCGCGAGCTAGGAGACGTGCCAACTCGGCACCGAGTCCATCAGACGCGCCGATGATGATCCCGCGTCGGCGTGGATTCAGTGGTGTAGCCATAACAGGCCTGGGAGACCCCTCTGCGGGGATGATTTCTGACACATTATCCTCCAAAATGGGTGAGTAAATTCTAACATACCCATTATCCATTTTTGTCGGGCGTTAATGGCCTGCTTTATAATGGAAACTGTCGACCCGCGGCGGGTGTTGTAACGCGTATGTAATACACTATCCTCAGGGAGTCGTTATAATGACTCTACTTAAATTCAAGAATTGTCGAGAAAGGACGCTCTCAGGTTTTATTCGCACTAAAGTTATTTTGCTGAGAAACAACAAGAATGGGTGACAACAGATTAAAAATTTTGGCAGAGGCCCGTGGCTATTTGGAAAAACAGGGTGGTTCCACAAGCGACAGGGAAACCCTCCTCAAATTGCTCGATATTTTAACCGCCGCACTGGAACGATATTCCCCCGAAGATAACTCCAATACACAAGGCATTGCTCGTGAACTGATCAACAATCGGGCATTACTTGCCATGCTCAAACAACAGACCGATGAACTGGATGCGCTCAAGAAGCTAAGTATTAATCTAACCTCCAGCCTGGATCTGCCGGATGTGCTGGACGCTGTGGTCTCAGAGGCTGTGCGCCTGATAGAGAATGCTCGTGATGTAAATATCTTTCTATATAAAAACTACCGCCTCTCCTTTGGCGCGTCTCTTGACTCAGATGGGATACGCAATAAACCTTTCTCCAAACCGCGCTCCAACGGGCTTACCTATACGGTTGCGCGCCAGGGTGAAATCATCATCGTCGAAGATATGCGCAAACATCCTCTTTTTATAACAGCTCCCAAAGACTGGGTTGGTTCAATTATTGGGATCCCTCTCAAAGTGGGCGATGCCGTTGTGGGTGTAATGAATCTTTCCCGCTTAACGCTTGGCGGGTTTTCACCTTCTGAATTACGTTTGCTCAGTCTGCTTTCAGACCAGGCGGCCGTAGCAATATCAAACGCTAGTCTGCACCAGATGATCAGCAGACAGGCTTACAGCGATACATTGACGGGTCTGCCCAATCGTCGTGCACTCGACGAGAGGCTCGAAGAGGAAGTTCAGTCGGCGCGCAAAAACAATTATTCCTTCGCAGTCATCATGATGGATCTCGATGGATTTAAGGACGTGAATGACACCTATGGACATTCCGTTGGCGATGATGTCTTGCGATTGGTGTTCAACCAGATGGCACGCGGCGTTCGCAATACGGACTTTCTGGCCCGTTATGGCGGCGATGAATTGACTCTCATCCTGACGCAATCCGATATGTCATCCGCCCAAATTGTTGCTGAGAAAATCGTTGAAGGAATGAGTAAACTCAAGTACAAGCTGCCCGATGGCAAGAAACTCAACCTGGGCATCTCTGGCGGTATTGCGATATTTCCCGTCAATGCACGCAACGGTCCGGACATGTTGCGCGCGGCAGATGCAGCTCTTTATCAAGCAAAGAAGCATAAGCGTGGGTCATTTGAAGTAGCGCGAGGAATTACCGGTCCGCTTGCAACGCACCGGATCGGAGGCGAATAGCCTCTGATTTGTTTTGTAGGGGTTTATAATAAAAAGAAAATTATAGACCCTAAAGGTTTCATCCGCAAATTTTGCTCCACCACTGGCAAGGAAAACCTTTAGGGTCTTATTATCATGGAGAATCCAATGCCGCGCAAAGTGAAAATCATCCTGAACCCGATGGCCGATATGGGCAATGCATGGCGCGTTGCACGTGATCTGCGATCCATCACAGTGGAACACGGCAACGTGGATTGGAGTGGCACAGTCTATCCAGGTCACGCGATTGAATTGGCAAAACAAGCCAGTGAAGAAGGCTATGACATGGTCATCGCTATGGGAGGAGACGGAACTGTTCATGAGGTGATGAATGGTATTATGCAGGCACCTGAGAACAAGCGACCTATACTTGGAGTTGTCCCGGTTGGTTCTGGCAATGACTTTGCACACGGCATAAGTGCATCGAAGGATTCAAATCAGGCTCTCACGCGCGCGCTTACAGGAGAACCATCCACGGTTGACCTCGGTCTGATGATCGATGAAAACGAACGGAAAGAATATTTTGATAATACGCTCGGCATCGGTTTTGGGGCAATCGTTACAATTCGTTCACACAAACTGCCGATCTTGCGCGGCTTCCTCATGTACCTCGCCGCAGTCGTTCAAACGATCATTCTTGACCATCATCCTATGACAATGCAGATCGAAACAGACGATCAGAAGTGGGAACAAAAGGTTATCTATCTAGTGCTTTGCAATGGTCCACGCGAAGGTGGCGGTTTCCTCATCGCACCTGACGCAAAAATTGATGATGGCATCATTCATTACGCCATGATCACCGATGTCAGCCGCCCCATGATGTTCCGTATCGTCCCTGAAGTCATGAACGGCACACATGGACGTTTCAAGCAGGTGCATATGGGAACCTGCAAAAAGTTCACGCTGCGTGCAGACCGCCCGCTGTATATTCACGCGGATGGAGAAATTTTTTCGGGTCCTGGAACAAATCTTCGTAAGGTAAGTTTTGAAATTCTTCCTAACGCCCTCAAAGTCGTACGCGGATAGATTACGAAGTACGCAGTAATAAAGTAGACAAGTAGACACGGAAACAGGTAGACAGGTACAATACGTGTGTACATATATACCTGTTTACCTTACACATGCCAGACTTATTCCAATCTCTCCTCAAACAAGATATAGGATACCTGCGCATTATCGCGGAACTATGGGGGCTCGAGATCGATACCAAAAATGTGGATGCAGTTCGTGAAAAACTGATCGGTTCCCTCCTCGACCCAAACCTGCTCGGCGAGTTAGTTGATTCTCTCTCCCCCGAGGCGGATTCTGCCATCACATCCCTTGTCAATGCGGGTGGGCGGATTCCCTGGCCCACTTTCACGCGAAGATTTGGAGAGATCCGCGAAGCAGGGGCAGGCAAACGTGATCGAACAAAGCTGCATCTCAACCCAACATCGGCAGCCGAAATATTATATTATCGCGGGTTACTCGCAAGGTCGTTTTTTAACACTGAAAAAGGACCCCAGGAGTTTGCCTATATTCCGGATGATTTGCTTTCTCTTTTGAAACAAGAAGAGCAGGAAGATCAGAAAGAAGAAAAGGGCGATGATGTAGAACCATTAGGCAGACCTGCCTCTCCAGCTGAAAAAGGCGGGGAAATCCTGGCAAACGATTTTATTTTGGATGACGCGACAACTTTACTGGCCGCGTTACGGATGGGTAAGACTCTGGAGTCTGACAGCTTGTTGTTGAAGATACAGGAGCTCGCTCCTGCACTCCAGAATTTACTTACCACAGCAAAACTTCTCAAAGAAAACCATCCCCAAACCGAAGCCGTAAAATCTTTTCTTGAAGCGTCCCGACCTGATGCGCTGAAAATGCTTCAGGATGCATGGCTGGAAAGCAAATCTTTTAACGAGCTTAGACTCATGCCGAGTATCATTTGTGAGGGCGCGTGGAAAAATCAGCCTGAAGAAACGCGCGAATTTCTGTTGAATTTATTGGATGCAATTCCTGAAGGTAAATGGTGGAGCCTGAATGCCTTTGTACGAGATGTCAAGCAAAAATATGCAGATTTTCAACGCCCCGCGGGCGATTACGACTCATGGTTCATCAAACGCGCATCCGATGGACAATATCTGCGTGGCTTCGAACACTGGGAGGCGGTGGATGGCGCGCTCATTCGATTTTTCATTACAAACATCCTTCACTGGCTTGGGCAGGTCGACTTATCGATTGCAGAGGGAGGAACAGAACCAACAGCGTTTCGCCTTTCATCGTTCAGTTCAGGGAAAGATGAACAAGCAAAGATTACGGTTACATCCAGTGGAATGATTTCCATTCCGCGTGATGCTCCACGTGTTGTTCGTTATCAGATATCTCGTTTTTGTGAATGGGAAGAGCCGAAAGATGATATATATCGATATCGAATAACAACGAATTCGCTTGGCCGAGCCAAAGAACAGGGATTGAAAGTTGAACATCTCTTATCGCTGCTTGCGAAACATACTGATGCCGGGATTCCACCCACGCTAATCAAAGCTCTCAAGCGTTGGGAGGTTAATGGAACCGAAGCGCGGGTGCAGACCCAGGTCATTTTAAAGGTCAGCAGACCTGAAATCCTGGAAGAGATGCGCAAGTCAAGAGCGGGAAAATTTTTGGATGAAGTGTTAAGTCCAACAACGGTGGTCGTCAAAAGCGGCGCCATCCAAAATGTGATGAATGCCCTGACTGAATTGGGACTGTTAACTGAAGTTATTCCAGACTGACCACCCCAGGCTGTGACAACGGCGTCTTTCAAATCAAGTAACTTGCCGCGTTCAAGTGCCGCCTCTATATCATCGGCGTAGATGGCTCGCTCCACATCGTCTTCGCGCAGTCTTCGCATCCCAGATTACCATCACCGCATTGCCGTTCTGTTTGTCGATGTAACCACCCTATTCAAAGATGATTCGGCCTGCCTGTGCCTTGCATTGAATGAGAAAGCCTGTTTTAATCAGCGACCCGACATCACGTACAGAGTGCCGCACGCATGTCTTACATGCGTAGGCAAACTTGAAGGCTAGATTTGGTTTACGAAACCAATCAAAAAGTATTAATAAGACAAGCGGCAAAAGGAGTTGTCATGGTCTCTCTGAAAGGAAAGGTTGCAGTTGTAACGGGAGCAAGCAGGGGAGTGGGAAAGGGCGTCGCACTTGGGCTGGGCGAAGCAGGTGCAACAGTTTATGTTACAGGCCGTACGATCAAAGACAAAACAGATGTGGAAAAATTAGGTGGAACTGTTTATGAAACTGCTAGCGCAGTCACCGCTCTGGGTGGTAAAGGAATCCCGATCCAGTGTGACCACCGCGAAGATTCACAGGTGGAGGCTGCGTTCACACGGATCGAAAAAGAGCGCAAGCGCATTGATATCTTGGTGAACAATGCATGGGGTGGATATGAAAGGATGCGCGAAGGGAAAGCCCTCACATATTTCAAACCATTCTGGGAACAACCCTTTTGGCGCTGGGATGCGATGTTCGTGCCGGTGTACGTGCGGCATATACATCGTCTGCATTTGCGGCGCGCATGATGACAAAGAAAAAGAGCGGACTGATCGTGAATATTTCATTCTGGTCAGCTCAAGTTTATCTGGGCAACACACAATATGGTGTCTCCAAAGCTGCCGTCGATAAGATGACACAGTATATGGCTCACGAGTTGAAAAAGTATAAGGTTGCTGTGGTGTCATTGTATCCTGGGTTAGTTCGTACAGAAAGCATCATGCGCAATGCAAAGCACTTCGACATGAGCAACTCTGAATCACCACAATTTATTGGTCGAGTGGTGGCTGCATTAGCAAACGACCCAAACATCATGAAAAAGAGTGGACAGGTTTTAGTTGCCGCGCAAGAGGCATTGGAGTATGGGATCAAAGATATTGATGGCAAACAGCCGAGACCCATAACGATCAAAGCTTTTGAAAGATGATGACTGTCACTAAAGAAATATGGCAGTCGTTTTTATGTTAAGTTGCTATAATAAATTAAAGTCTCAAATGTCATTGCGAGGAACCTTCGCGCTGAACGGAGCGAGTGAAAACGAGCTAAGACGAAGCGTGAGTGACAAAGCAATCTCTCAGGTAATGAGGAGATTGCTTCGCCCTGTCGGGCTCGCAATGACAAGGCAATAGGAGTCCCATGTCCAAACTCGATTGGCTTACTCAAGAAATCAACGGCTTGAAAGAACAAGGTTTGTACAACAATATCCGCACGATTGGTTCAGCGCAAGGCGCGCGTCTTCTTGTGGATGGCAAAGATGTGCTCAACTTTTGCTCGAATAATTACTTGGGGCTTGCGAATCATCCGAAGATCGTCGAAGCTGCAAAAGAAGCAACAAAGAAATATGGCGTGGGTCCGGCTGCGGTGCGATCGATTGCTGGGACAACTGATTTGCATGTCCAGCTCGAGGAACGTCTCGCGAAGTTCAAGGGTGCGGAAGATGTCATCACGTTTCAATCGGGTTTCAATGCCAATCTCGGAACCATCTCTGCTTTAGTAGGCAAAGAAGATGTAATTTTTTCAGACCGATTGAATCATGCCTCTATTATTGACGGTTGTAGACTCTCAGGCGCGAAGATCGTTGCGTATGAGCACAACGACCCCGGCGCGCTGGAGGATGCAATCAAAGACAATGCCCCTAATTACCGTCGCTCCTTGATCATAACGGACGGTGTCTTTAGCATGGACGGCGACATCGCGCCCCTTCCTAATCTGGTTGAGGTTGCCAGGAAATACGACATTCTCATCATGGTGGACGACGCGCACGGCGAAGGTGTGCTTGGCAAAGGCGGACGCGGTATTGTGGATCACTTTGGCTTGCATGGCAAAGTGGATATTGAGGTTGGCACAATGTCCAAGGCCTTTGGTGTGGTAGGCGGAATAGTCGCGGGAGACAAAGTCATCATCGAGTGGTTGCGCCAACGTGGACGACCATTCTTATTTTCGTCGGCAGTCACTGCACCAGACGCGGCGGCATGTTTAGCAGCGGTAGATTTGCTGGAAGAATCAACTGAATTAGTAGATAAACTCTGGGCAAATGCAAAATACTTTAAGGAAGAAATGAAAAAGCTTGGGTTTGATACGGGCGTCAGTGAAACTCCTATAACCCCTGTTATGCTCGGTGAAGCACCTCTTGCGCAACAATTCAGCCGCGAGTTATTTGAAAATGGTGTCTTCGCGATGGCAATCGGATTCCCAACCGTGGCAAAGGGTAAAGCACGCATCCGTGTGATGATTTCTGCTGCACATGATAATGATGATCTGGGTCAAGGGTTGGATGCGTTCGCGAAGGTGGGGAGGAAGTTGGGAGTGATTTCGTAGTGCCCTCCTTCAAACAAACATTCTGGAAAATCTGGTATCAATATCTCAGTGGGCGCATCGGAAGTGATCCAGTCACATTCCTAAACTACGGCTACTGGCCACCAGAAGGCGAAACGATTCAACTTGAACCCGAGGATGAAACCAATCGACCTGCGATTCAGCTGTATCACCATGTGGCAAGCGGTTGGGACCTTGCTGGAAAGAATGTTCTCGAGGTCAGTTGTGGGCATGGCGGCGGTGCATCGTTTGTCAAACGTTATCATCATCCCAAATCCTATACAGCAATCGATCAGAATCCAAATGCCATTGATTACAACTGTAAGATTCACAACAGGCTCGGAATTGACTTTCGCATCGGTGATGCCCAGGCACTTGATTTTCCAGCCGATCATTTCGATGCTGTTTTGAACGTCGAAGCCTCTCATTGTTACCCTCGCCAGGATGCTTTTTTCAAATCCGTATATCGCGTTCTTCGTAAAGGTGGGCATTTGCTCTACGCGGACTTCCGCACGCCTGAGGGCGCTCCTCAACTAGATCGCGATATCCAGGAAGCGGGTTTCCAAATTAAATCCAAATTCGATATCACCTCTCATGTCCTTCGTGCGCTCAAACGAACCAGCGATCGCTCTCGCAAACTTGTTCATCGCTTTACGCCTAAAATTCTTCATCCCTGGATGGAGACATTTGCAGCAATCGAAGGATCGGGTGTATATAACAGTTTTGTCAATCGCGAACGGATTTATTTTTCGTATTGTTTAATGAAAGCCATGAATTGAATCTAGCTCGCTTCGACTTCGAGATGACGAGCATATCCCTCCGCTCAGCGCGATGCTTAGGGAGAATCCCAGCCTTGACATCCTTCCATTTTCGCAGATAATAAAGCCTAACAGGCGACCCCAATTGAAAGGCAATGACAGAGGAAAGTAGACTGGCAGAAGCCGCCAGAGAGGTGTAATCCGAACGTGCTGAGAATTACACTCGTCCGAAACCAGTCGAAGTTCCCTCGTGAGCCGTTTGTGTGAAGGCGTGTCAAGTTCCAAGTGCCACGCTAGTAGTGCGAGCCGTTTTCTCAACGTTATATGAGAGGCTGATGTTAGTCAGCTCAAAGTGGACTATCCGGCGTGTAGACGAAGGATGGTCAACGTGGGTGGTACCGCGAGATGCTTAAGCGCCTCTCGTCCCATTTGTGGACGGGAGGTTTTTGTTTCACAGTATGTCACTCTGAGCGTAGCGAAGAGTCTCTCAAAGAAAAGGAGATTCTTCACTCTCTTCGGTCGTTCAGAATGACATAATGAAATTGAATGGAGGCACGAATGTTAGATAAGTTAAACGAGATCGAAAAGAACGCGCTGGAATCTTTGAACGCGATTAAGCACCAAGCCGCGCTGGAAGCTTGGCGTGTCGCAAACGTGGGCCGCAGTTCGCCGCTGATGCAGGTCTTTGCTGAGCTAGGAAAACTCTCGAAGGAAGAGCGACCGACTGTCGGCGCGGCGGCGAATCGTGTGAAAGTAGCGCTTGAGTCCGCTTTAGCAGAACGCGCCGAGGCGATCAAAGCCGCGACGTTGGCAAAATCTCTTGAAGAAGACGCGCTGGACGTAACTCTTCCTGGACGTGGAGTCCATCTTGGGCGATTGCACCCATCCACGCAGCAATTGCGCCGTGTGTTGGATATTCTCGCAGATATGGGTTTTCAGGTCTATACCTCGCGCGAAGTGGAAACGGATGAATTTAATTTCCAGTTGCTCAACTTTCCGCCACATCATCCGGCACGCGAAATGCAGGATACGCTTTATGTAGACTCGGGTGAGCGAGGTGATAACCCGATTTTGCTCCGCACTCAAACATCACCCGGACAAATTCGTGCAATGCGTGAATATGCCGCGACGAATCCCGATAACCCACCGCCGATCCGGATCGCGTCACCCGGCATGTGCTTCCGCCATGAGCAGATCACAGCGCGGTCGGAGATTCAATTCAACCAGGTAGAAGGACTCGTGGTGGGGGAGAACATCACATTCGCCGATTTGAAAGGAACACTCATTAACTTTGTCCGCCGTATGTTCGGGCAAAATGTGCGGACACGTTTCCGCGCCTCCTACTTCCCGTTTACAGAACCTTCTGCTGAAATGGATGTGGAGTGTTTCGTCTGCGGTGGCAAAGGATGCCAGGTCTGTAAGAATTCGGGCTGGCTTGAAATCCTAGGCTGTGGCATGGTGCATCCGATTGTTTTGCAGAACGGCGGCTATGACCCGACGCGCTATTCCGGCTTTGCCTGGGGCATGGGACCTGAACGGCAGTTGATGCTGCGCTATAAGATCGACGATATTCGCTATTTCTGGGGAAACGATTTACGTTTCCTCGAACAATTCTAAAACCAGTTCACCGCCAAGAGCACTAAGAGCTCGAAGGTTTAACAAAAAGATGAAAGTTTTGTGCTCTTTGTGTGATGCGTGGTTTACAAGAAGGAATTGAAATATGAAGATACCTTTATCATGGCTCAAAGATTATATTGACTTGGACGGTTTGACCATCGAAGAAATCGCCCGAAAATTGACGCTCGCGGGCCTCGAAGTAGAAGAGATTAAATATATTGGGCTTGAAATGCCCATTTATAGAGAAGGCATACCACATGAGTTTAAGACCACTGGTATTGCATGGGACAAAGAAAAACTGGTCGTCGCGGAAATTCGCGAAGTGATGCCACATCCCAACGCGGATAGGCTGACATTGCTCGATCTTTATGATGGTAAAGAGCAGCAAATCGTTTTGACCGGTGCACCAAATATCTTTCACTTGAAAGGCACCGGCAAATTAGCCAAGCCCATCAAAGCCGCGTATGCAAAAGAGGGAACAACGCTCTACGATGGTCATGCGGAAGGCTTACAGTTGATGACTCTCAAACGGACAAAGATCCGCGGCGTTGAGTCGTACTCGATGGTTGCTTCTGAAAAAGAACTTGGAATTTCTGAAGATCACGAAGGCATCATCCTGCTCGATGCTGATGCTCCCGTTGGCATGCCTTTAGCAGACTACATGGGCGACGCGGTGTTGGATATTGCTATCGTTCCTAACATGGCGCGCAACGCCAGTGTAATCGGTGTGGCACGCGAACTTGCCGCGTTGACCAGGCGTGAACTTAAAAAGCCATCCATCAAGTTCAAAACAGAAGGTGATCCTGTTGAGAACTCAGTCTCCATTGAAATTACAGAGCCTGAACTCAACCCGCGCTTTGTACTTGGATTAATACGAGAGGTTGAGATCAAGCCAAGCCCCTATCAAATTCAGCGGCGCTTGCGCTTGGCGGGAATGCGTCCTATCAACAATATCGTTGATGCGACCAACTATGCGATGTTAGATCTTGGACAACCTCTCCATGCCTTTGATTATGAGGTTCTCAAATATCGCGCAGGTAATAATAAAGTAAAGATCATTACGCGCTCTGCAAAAGATGGAGAAAAACTCACCACACTCGATGGTAATGAACGAAAACTCACCTCTGTGAATGTTCTCGTTACAGACGAGAAAGGTCCGCTTGCTCTTGCGGGTGTGATGGGCGGCGCCGAAAGTGAAGTATATGATGCATCCGAAGAGGTTCTCGACGCGAAAGGCTTGGAGATGACTCTTGGTGGGATGGGCCAAGGCAAAGTAAGTATACGCGGCAAGAGTACAACGAATGTTTTGCTCGAAGGCGCAGCCTGGAATTTCATCAACATTCGCCGCACAGCCAAACAACATAATCTTCCATCCGAAGCATCATTCCGTTTCTCGCGGGGTGTGCATCCTGCACTCGCGGACCAAGGAGTCAAACGCGGGCTTCAGTTGATGGCGCAATGGTCGGGAGGAAAGATCGCGCCAGGGCTTGTGGATGAATATCCGCTCAAACCCAAAGACCCGACAATTACCATCACGCCAAAAGATGTGAAACGCTTGCTTGGCATTGACCTCACGGCGAAACAGATCGCTGAACTACTCACACGACTTGAGTTCAAATGTACCGTTAAAAAGAATGCTGTCAAAGCAAAGACGCCGCCTCATCGCCTGGATATTGGTGAGGGTGTTGTTGGCCTTGCAGATATGCTCGAAGAAATTGCCCGCGTTTATGGATACGATAATATCCCCGAAACGCGCATGGCCGATGCGCTGCCTCCACAACTTGGAAATCCCGTCTATGAGTGGGAGGAGCGCGTGCGTGATATTCTTGTCAGCCTGGGATTACAGGAGGTGGTGAGCTACCGGCTAACGACACCGGAGCGAGAGGGACGTTTGCTTGGTCTCAGACCCGAAGCGAACCCTGACCAAGAATATGTTGTGATTGCAAACCCGATCACGCCCGAGCGGCGTGTGCTCCGCCGCAATTTGCTTGCCTCTGTGCTTGAAGCCGCCGAGCAAAATATTCGTGCAGATTCGATTGCAATGTATGAGATCGGTTCGATCTTCGAGCCAAGTAAGAATGACCCTTCGACACGCCCTATCGGGCAGTCAGGGCAAGGTCTGCCAAATGAGCCGCACAAACTTGCGATCGTGATGACGGGCCAGCGTATCGCGACAGCTTGGGATGTGAAGGATTCACCGGTTTATGACTTCTTCGACCTGAAGGGACGCATCGAACTTCTTTTGAGTGGTCTCCGTTATTCGAATGTTACGTACGAGCCAATCGATTCCGTTAATTACCTGCACCCCGGCAAAGCTGCTGAAGTAAAAGTTAACGGGCAAAAGGTCGGCTTGTTTGGCGAGCTTCATCCTTTGGTCAAAGAGAAGTATGAACTAGGCGACTCACCTGTCATCGTTGCAGAATTTGATTTAGATCTATTAAGAACAATAACACCGACGTATGGCATCGTTCCTGTCCCTGAAGTGCCGCCAGTGCTGGAGGATATTGCTGTGATCGTTGACGAGTCAGTGCCAGCTGCGCGCGTCGAAAGCCTCATCAAGCAAACGGGCGGAAAGACCGTGACGAACGTCCATCTGTTCGATGTCTATCGTGGGGAACAGATCGGCGCGGGAAAGAAATCGTTGGCCTATAGTCTTACCTATCAATCAGACAAAACGATGACAGATGCCGAAGCTGCCGCCATCCGCAATAAGATTGTGAAGCGATTGGAATATGAGATCGGCGCGAGATTACGAAGTTAGTTGTTATACGAGCAGTTCAACTGCTCGCATAACAATAATCTTTGGATGGAGAAAGCGAAATGCAGAATAGAAATTTAGCAATTGTTATTACTGTCATTACTACTCTTATCTGTGGGTGTGCCAGCATTATCAGTTGTGTGTGGGGCTTTCTTATCGCAAGTGGAACGCCAGTTAATGTTACAAATAATGGAGTGACAACGCCGCAAGTTCTGTCACCTTCAATTGGATATACATTGTTGTGCCTCACGATTTTGATAATTCTGGTGCCCGTTGCAGTTGGGTTCTTCGCCCTGCGAAGGCGACCAGATGCAATGAGCGATTTGCCTCCCATCGCAAAGTAGAAAGTACAGCGGCGACCAATTTGGCCGCCGCTGCTTATTGAAATGCAATTTGGATTTATTGAACCACGATCCTAAGAGTCATAGTACAAAAGGATTTTGAACCGACGTAGAGATTCCATGTGGTTGAATAAGTACCTGCATTTTTGGGCGCGACCATATCCACAATCACATCAGTAGTTCCATTCTTGGGGACATTCGCGCTTAGGTCATAAATTGCCACTTTATGGATCTTGTCTCCGCTGGTATAACGGTAATCCACACTGGTGTGGTCCCATGCTTTTTGACCAATGTTCTTTACCCGCCAAACGCCATCGAAGTCTGCACGCGGACTGAACGCTGTGCCATTGGCCGGTGAAACGCTGAGAACCTGACAGGCGTAATTTTGCGAACTGCTTTCTCCACCTCCACCACCGCCACTACTTACTACTGTAAAGGTCGGAATGACCAGCGGCGTAGGAGTGGAGAGGATAAAAATTACGGTCGCCGTGGAGGTAGGAGTAGGGGTATCTGTATTTCGCGGGGTTGGAGTGAATGTTGGAGTATATGTGGATGTGGGCATTGCTGCAGCTGTTTGTGAGGACGCAGCATTGACGGTTTGCGCGATAAACGTGTTGATGGCCCCAGGGTCAGCAGGAGGCAATGGGGTTGCCAGCGAAGGGACGCACGCCAACACTATCCCCAGGACAAGTAGCCAACTAATTAACGTAGCTCTATGTGTAAACATGTTTCCTCTTGCACATCTGAAATCAAGCCCAGGGTCATATCAAATTTCTTTCGCACGTTGCAGTCTGATTATTTCGTAAGTATCCTTTTCATCATTTCTCCACGATGATCGCAGCATACGGATA
>Ga0081539_10002606_pt1 | contig 24730 bp, 26 predicted proteins | sample TabmetS4T2R2_FD_71023 | JGI IMG/M metagenome (GOLD analysis project Ga0081539, IMG submission 71023) | Tabebuia heterophylla rhizosphere microbial communities from the University of Puerto Rico - S4T2R2 | ecosystem: Host-associated > Plants > Roots > Rhizosphere ...
CGTCGGTGACGCCGGCCCCGACCGCAAAAACTGTGGAAAACCCTCCAGCCGGCGTCGCACGCTTGGCGGGCTAAAAGCACGCGCATTTTCGATTGCCGGCTATCGCGGCCTGGTGGGCGGATTTGAGGACCACTCGCCGCGTCCGGCTACACATGCGCGTCTCTCGTTAGATTAGATGATGTCACTCGCCGTCGAACCGGCTAGTGCTCATCACGCATTGCAGATTGAAAATGTCACGTTTGAACGCGGCGTCGGTCACAGCTCATGACCCTGGATCCACGAGCCATTCAAAACGCCGAGCGGGCGCTCAATGATTATTTGCGGGCAGAGGCCGAGCAACAGCGCGCCTATATGCACAGCTTTCCAGACGGACACGTCAGCCTCGAGCTCGAATGGCTGGATGTCCATTCGATGACGCAGGCGATAGTCGAAGCCTATATGGCGATTATCGAGCCACAAGATCGCAGCGAATCTTAAAAGCTCAGATCTCACCACGCCCTACGTGAATCCACGTTGCAGGCGCGATCGTTTTGATCCGCGCGAGGCGGCCAGCCTTTTTATTTGTCTCGTTTCGCGCTGCCGTCGGTGCGTCCGCGCGGCGCGGGTTCGGATATCGTCACGGCAGGCGCCGGCGACGACACGGTGATCGGCACCGCCGACGGCGTGAACGACACCTACAATGGTGGCGCCGATACCGACACGATCGATTACCGGCATTGCTGCTGACGGAATCGATCTCGCTCAATCTCGGCTCCGGCGGGGCTGCAGGCGCAGCCGTCGGCACCGACACGTTGACCAGTTTCGAGAATGCGAATGGTGGGGGGCGACGACTCGCTATTCGGCTCGAGCGGCAACAACGTGATCCACGGCAATGGCGGCGCCGACAATATCGTCGGCGCTGGCGGCAGCGATCAGCTGTTCGGTGATGACGGCAACGACACGCTCAACGGCGGCGTCGGCGACTTCTCCGTCACGCCTGCGGCGGCCAACGATGTTCTGACGGGTGGCACCAGCGCGGCGCAGCTGCACGTCTCCATGTCGGGCAGCGATCTGCTGATCCACTGAGGTCGGTGGAGCACACCAAGAAACCAGACGGCCGCGCCTTGGGCGCGGCCGTCTCATTTCGTCCGCTCGCCCGGCTCGCCGCCGGCGCCGAGCTCGGGCCAGCGCTCATGCGTGAGCGGAACGATCAGCCTCACCTCGAGCCCATCCGATCTGAACGCGCGCGTCACCTCGCCGTTGAGCTGGCGCTGGATCACCATCTCGATCAGTCGCGTGCCGAAGCCGGTCTTGCGCCCGCGCCGCGGCGGCGGGCCGCCGCGCTCGGTCCAGGTGAGGTCGAGCGCCAGGCCGCGTTCGGTGCGCTCCACGGTCCAGCGCACGTCCAACTTGCCGCCCGGGGTCGACAGGCTGCCATACTTGCTGGCGTTGGTCGCAAGCTCGTGCACGGCCGATGAAAGCGCGAATGACGGGTCCGGCTGCAGGAAGACATCCGGCCCGGTCACCGTGACGCGTTCCAGATAGGGCGCGAGCAGCACGCGCAAGAGGTCGGCGATCGGCGTCGAGCGCCAGCCGCCCTCGGTGATCAGCCGGTGCGCATTGGCGAGCGAATGCACGCGCGCCTCGTACTTGGTCACAAGGTCGGCGAGGCCGCGCGAATTGCGTGCAGTCTGGGAAAACAGGCCGAGCAACTGCGCGAACAGGTTGCCGGAGCGGTGACGCAGCTCGCGGATCATCAGTTCGTGGCGCTGGTCCGACTGGCGGCGTTGGATCGCGCCGGCGACGACATTGGCGATTGCGCACAGAAACGCGACGTCGTGCTCGCCGAAGCGGCGCCGCCGCGCCGTCAGCGCGCCGAGCACCCCATAGGCGCGGCCGTCGCGCCCGGCGATCGGCACGCTGACGCCGCTGTTGACGCCGTGCTGCGTGAGCAGCGCCGCCGGCTCGAAGCGCGTTTCCGATCTCAGATCGGTCACGATGACCGGCGCGCCGGATGCGAGCGCATAGCCGGCCTGCGAGTGGCGGCCGGTCGACTCATGCGCGCTCCCGATGGAGCCCTCGCGCCAGCCGACGCCGGCGCGCAGCAGCAGCTCGGTATCGCCCGGCGTCAATTCGAGGATCTTGACGAATTCGACATCGAGAATTTCCGCGACCGTCGTGCCGACGGCGTCGAACAGCTTCTGCAGGTCGATCTCGTTCAGCGCCTGCTCGCCAAGCCGCGCGACAGCCTCCTGCTGCTTGGCGCGCGCCCGCAATTCGCGCAGCAGCTTCTGCCGGTCGGTCACGTCGCGGCAGATGCCGACCAGCCGCACCGGTTGTCCGTCGTGCTGCTCCACCGTGGCGATCAGCTCGACCCAGCGATCGTCGGCATCGGTGCGCGGCGAGAGCCGGTAGTAGACATGCAGAGGTTTGCCGCTGCGCAGGCTCTCCTGCACGCCGGCCATCACCTCGGGCTGATCTTCGGGGTGAATGTCCTTTTGAAAGCTCGCGAACGCGCCCTCGAAGCCGCCGGCCGGCAGGTCGTGAATGCGCTCGAGCTCGCTCGACCAGCGCACCATGTTCGATTTGATGTCCCACGCCCACACGCCGATGTGCCCGGCCTCGAGCGCGACGCGCATCGAGGCGAGATCGGGAAATGGTTGCTCGGCCTGAGGCCCCGATATCTCGTGCTCGCGCCGAGCTTGCGCGGCGTTGTCCATTCTCAAGGTGCTTCGCTCTCGCGTTCGCTTCTCCGCGCATCATCGCGGGCCAGCATCGCGCAAATTACGATTCCCGACGAGGTGGGGTTCATACCGGACTCGCTTCCACTCCACGCACCCCAACGCGTGCTACTTTGTCTTTGCCTGGAGCGATTGGCAATCGCGCGCGGCTTACCTCATTATCGAGCATAAGCCATTGAACTAACAGAAGGTTCCGGCGCCGGGCCGAAAAACCTAGAGCGGGATGACTTTCTAGGGCGCGCTTGCGATCTTGCTGATGGCGGCCTGCAGCTGCGCGATGTCGTAGGGCTTGTTCAGGACAGCGGTGCGATCATGCCGGCGCAGGCGCTCGTCGAGATGCGCCTCGTCGTAGCCGGTCGCGATAATCATCGGAAGGTCGGCGCGCAGCTTGCGCAATTCCACCGCCAGCGCGTCGCCGCGGCCGTCAGGCAATCCGACATCGATCACGGCGAATGCCAGTGGCGCGGCGCCGGCACAGATCTCGAGCGCGGCTTTGGAGGTCGCGGCTTCGACGGTTTGATAGCCAAGCTCTTCCAGCGCGTCGACCGCCAGCGCCGCGACCAGCGCCTCGTCCTCGACCAGCAGGACTTTACGTTCCGCGCTCAAAAAGCTCTCCCGCCGCAGAGTGATCCAGAGTGATCCAGTCGATGTTCTCGCAAGCTCGAAGCCGAGAAGATCAGGCCGCCATCCGCAACACTATAGGCCGCGGGCGAAGTCCCGGCCACGCGTCCAAGGAAGGTCTGCTACGTCGAAGTCAACGCCCGCATCCATGCTTGAACGGGACGCCGAGGCGTTCAAGCATTACGCCTATCAACGTTTCGTGTGGCGCCAAGTTCCCCTCGGTTTCCCGGCACCAATCATGCGCGCGCTTGCGTCGCGCGCAAGCGCCCGTCACATCAGGAACATTTTGCTTCACCGCGGTGTTGACCGCGCGAATTGCCATCGGCGACGGCAATAGAAGCAAACAGCACAGGAGTGCTCAATGAACTGGGATCGTGTGGAAGGCAACTGGAAGACTTTCAAAGGTCAAGTGCAGCAAAAGTGGGGCAAGCTCACCGACGATGACCTGAACGTGATCGAAGGCAAGCGCACCGAGCTCGCCGGCCGTCTGCAGCAACGCTACGGCTTCGCCAAGGACGAAGCCGAAAAGAATATCGACGCCTGGCTGAAGGGCATGCACTGACACAAATGGCCGGCGCGACCTTCACGCCGGCCATTTGATTTGCGCGAGGAACGTCAACATGGCGTCAGTGTCACGTCTGGATCGCATGAGCGAGATCGAGGGGCTTCTGGATAGCCTCGAAGCGCGTCTTGCGCGGCTCAACCGCATTGCGGCCCGCGCATCGTCGGCGGCGCCGGATACGGCTGCGCGAGCCGGCGATGCGATCGCGGCGGCGCTCGGCGAAATCGCCGAGCGCTTTCGCGGCCGCACAAAATCGCTCCGCGGAGATGTGTCGCACCTGAGCAAAGACGCGCGTCGCTTCGGCGAGGACGCGCTTCAATACAGCAATGAGGCGCTGCAATTCGGCAACGATGCGCTGCGCAAGCTCGCAAAGGACGTCGAGCGCAAGCCGCTGATCGCGCTCGCAGTGGCGGTCGGCGTCGGTCTGCTCGCGGCCGGGCTGTTCGCTCGCCGCAATTGATTTCAGGCGTAGGGCGGGCAAAGGAGCCGTAAGCGCGTTTACGCGCGTCTGCGACGCGCTATGGCGACATGCCCGCCATCTGCGCCGCGGCGGGCACGGCGCTCTCTCGCTTCACGTGGACAGGCCGAGAACGGGCTCGCGCCTTTGCCCGCCCTACGCAGCGAGGAATATCCCCTAGTGGGTGGGCTCCTTCTTGCGCCGTTTGGCGTTGCGGGAGAAGAACAGCGCCTGGCTCGCAATTGCCGAGACCATCGCGGGCTGGAACGGCTTCGCGATCAGGAACGCCGGTTCGGGCCGCTCGCCGGTCAGGAAGCGCTCCGGATAGGCGGTGATGAAAATCACCGGCACCTCGAACGAACGCAACAGCTCGTTCACGGCTTCCAATCCCGAGCTGCCGTCGGCGAGCTGGATGTCGGCGAGGATGAGGCCGGGCTTCTTCTTCCCGGCGAGCGCGACCGCCTCCTTGTGGGTCCTGGCAACACCGAGCACGCGATGACCGAGACTTTCGACCAGCGACTCAAGATCCATCGCGATGAAGGTCTCGTCTTCGATGATCAGCACGTCGGTCGCGATCTCGGCCGCGAGCTCGCGCCCGGACTCCTCGACCAGCGCGCGCAGCGTGGCGACGTCCACGTCGAGAACCTTGGCGGCATCCTCCTCGGAAAATCCCTCGAGCGCGACCAACAGGAAGGCCTGGCGCGGCTTCGGCGTCAGGCTCGCAAGCCGCGCGTCGGCCGGCATATCCTCAGTGACCCGGGCGCCCGCCGCATTCACCCCGACCGAGCTCCAGATCCTGGTGAAAAGCCGATAGAGCGCGACCCGGGGGCCGCCGCCGTCCGAGATGACGCTCGGGTCCTCGATCAGGGCTTCCAATGTCGCCCCAACGTAAGCGTCGCCGGACGCCTGGCTTCCGGTCAACGCGCGGGCATAACGGCGCAAGAAGGGCAGGTATTGCGCTACCGCCTGTGACTTCAGCAAGAAAACCTCCCGTCCGGGTCCCAAATGTTACGGTCGCTCAACGCAGGTGGTCAAAAAAAGTTCCCGGGCGTCTGGAACACCTGTCGATTCCAGGCGTTGGACCCAACTGAAGTGGGAAGGGGCTAAGGCAACGTCAGTATCGCTGAAGAGGGCGGGGGAAATGAGACGATGAACGCAGAAGACGACAAGCCAGGCAGGCCCGGACCGATGCTCACAGAAGTCAATCAGCGCAAAGCTCGTGGCCGGCTTGGACGCGACGTCCAGAGCAAAATCGGCCAGCAACTCCGTGCAATGTACGACAATGTCGTCAATGAGGGGGTTCCTGATCGGTTTACCCAAATGCTGCGCCAGCTCGATGAGCAAAAGGGCGCGGAAGAAGCAACCAAATCGGAAAAAGGGGTCAATTGACCATGCTGGACCCCACCTTGCGCGACCAAATGTTGTCAGCCGTACCGAGTCTGCGTGCCTTCGCGATATCGCTGTCGGGCAATGTGGATCGGGCAGATGATCTCGTTCAGGAGACCCTGCTGCGTGCCATTGCCAACATCGAGTCGTTCCAGCCGGGGACCAACATGTCGGCATGGCTGTTCACCATTTTGCGCAACCTGTTCCGATCGGAATACCGCAAGCGGCGGCGCGAGGTGGAGGACACCGACGGGTCCTATGCGGAGACCTTGAAATCGCATCCGGAGCAGAGCAGCCGCCTTGAGTTCAACGAGTTCAGGCAGGCGCTCGCCAAGCTGCCGCAGGACCAGCGCGAGGCGCTGATCCTGGTGGGGGCCTCCGGCTTCTCCTACGAGGAAGCTGCCGGAATTTGCGAGTGCGCGGTCGGCACCATCAAGAGCCGCGTCAATCGCGCGCGCAATCGCCTCGCCGATCTGTTGGCGATCGAAGGCGCCGACGATTTCGGCCCGGACCATGCGACCCGCGCGATCCTTGCCGCGGGCGGCGGGCGCGGCTAGCGCGCTGCTCTCGCGGTAAACTCTTTCCTTCCGCACAACGCGACAAAAAAGTTCGCCCGGCGCGAGGCCGGGCGAACCGCTGTTTGACGATGCCGTCGGTCACTACGGCATGGGCGATGACCGCCCGCGCACCAGCCCGACGATGGCCGAGATCAAGAACAGGACGACTGCCACGAAGAAGATGATCTTCGCGATTTCGATCGACACGCCGGCGATGCCGCCGAACCCGAGAACGGCCGCGATCAGCGCGACCACGAGAAAAGTCAAAGCCCATCCAAGCATGGGACTCGCTCCTTCGAGGTGGTGCGGCGCACGGCCGCTTCGTGAAGGCAACGGCCCTGTCCGCTGAAGGTTCCTGGCACGTGGAACGTCTGCGAGTGCGAAACGATTGATGTCGTGGAGCAATGAAGCGGTAACGCGATGAAATCAAAACGTGAGCCCAGTATCGCGACCTCGCATCGCGATGCCCGTTCTTCCGACGACGCTGCCGGGGCGCAAGAGCAGAAGGGTCACCAGCGCAGATGGAGCGACGTCTTTTCGCATATCGCGTGCGTCATTGCGCATTGGATGGGGAAGCCAATCGCCTTCCTGACCGCGGTGTCCCTGGTCGTGGTGTGGGCCGCGACGGGCCCGCTGTTTGGCTTTAGCGACACGTGGCAGCTCGTCATCAACACATCGACCACGATCATCACCTTCCTGATGGTGTTCCTGATTCAGAACACGCAGAATCGCGACACGATGGCGATTCAAGTCAAGCTCTCGGAGCTGATCCTCGCCGTGAAGGATGCGGAAAATCGCTTCGCCGAGGCCGAAGACATGTCGGAGGAGGAGCTGGAAAAACTGCACGAGGAGCTGCGCCGGCAGGCCGAACACACGCTCGGCGCGCTCAATTCCCGCCGCGCCGCGCGGCAGAAAAAGGCCGGCTAAAGCGCGTTCACGCGCGTCTGTGATGCACTACAGTGCGTGATCCCGAAAAAAGCCTGTCCCGGACTTGATCCGGGATGGGCGCCGGTTTTCGGATAAGATCACGCACAAACGAAAGCTATCGCGGTTTGAACCTGACCGTGGGGGCGAGCGCCATCATCACCACCGCGCAGGCGCCGAGCGGCACGAAGGCCGACCACGCCGCGCCGCTCAGGTCCCAGGCGAGCCCGCTGAACACCGGCGTGATCACCGCGCAGGAATAGCTGATCGTGAACATCGCGGCGGAAACGCGATGCACATCCTGTGGCGGCGCGAGCAGCGGCGGCAGCGCCAGCATCAGGATCAGGATCGCGGCGTTGAAGAAGCCGAGCACGGCCGCGCAAGCCACGACACCAGCGCCAGGCAGAATCACCATGCCGATGATCGCCGCGAGCGAGCCCGCGCCGCCGAGCACGAGCGGCCAGGCGCGACGCTCCAGCCGCCCGGCGCAGGCGAGCAGAAGAAACGACGCCGGGATCTGACCGACATTGAGCGCGGTCAGCGCCGGGCTGACGAGGTCAGGGCGCTGCAGATGATGCAGGAAATCAGGCAGGAACGCATTTGCGGTGAAATACATCGCGTTGGCGCCGCCGAGCGCGATCCCGAGTTTCCAGATCAGCGGGTCGCGCCAGTCCGGCCACCAGCGCGTGGCGGCTTGGAGCTGGGCTACGGCCGGGCGTGGCGCGAGCAGCCAGAGCGTGAACGCGATCAACGCCACGGGGACCGCCCACAACAGAAAGCTCTCGCGCCAGCTGTCATGCAGCCACGGCAGCACCACGGGAATCGTCAGCGCCACGGGCAGAATTTCACCGACCAGCAGCCCGTTGGTGAACAGCGCCGTGCCGAAGCCGATGCGATGCGGCAGCCAGGCCCGCACCAGGGGCGGCAGCGAGGGATGCATGATGGCGACGCCGAAGCCGGTCACGATGGTCGCGCCATAGAGCAGGGCGATGTCGGGAGCAGCGCCGCGCAAGGCCGAGCCCGCGGCCGTGGTGAGCAATCCGACGATCAGCGTCATCAGCGCGCCGAAGCGCGCAATCAGCAGCGAGCCGAGCACGGCGGTGCAGGCGAACAGCACCGGCGGCAGCCCGGTCAGGATGCCGACCTGCGTCTCCGACATGCCGAGCTCGGTGCGGATCAGCGGGATCACCGGCGGCACTGCCAGGATGGTGATGCGCAGCCCATTGCCGGCGAGCCACAACAGGAAGGCGCAGAGCAGGAACGTGCGCGTCACATCGCGCATGGAGGAAGGAGCGAGCATGGGTCTATGCGGGCTCCATGCCTTTTTGCCGGATCAGATCGGCATGCGCCGGCGCAGCGAGGTCGGCAACGAAGGCGTCGGCGAGAGCCACAGCGGCGGACGCCCGGAACACGCCCGCGGAAAACACCGTGACGCTCTGCAGCTCATCCGGCAGCGGACCGACGATATCGATGCCCTCGGCCTGCATCAGCTCGCTGATCTGCTGCACGGCGATCTCGGCTTCGCCGCGCGCCGCGAGCCTGCCAACGAGACCGTCCTGCACGATCATCTTCGTGTTCAGCGCCGCGCCGAGCCCGAGCCGTTCGATCAGGCTCGCGAAATAAAGCCCGCTCGCGCCCGTCTTGGAGCGTGCGATCGACTGCGCGGCAAGCATCGTTCGTCGAAAGGCGTCGGGGCTCGAGATGTCCGGCTTGGGCGCGCCCTTGCGCACCGCGATGCCGACGAATGACTTCGCGAGATCGGTGCGCGCCGACACCTTGCCTTGCGCGATCAGTTCGTCGATCGCGGCCGCGGTGAACACCGCCGCGTCGCCGCTCTCGCCGGCCGCAATGCGCTGCATCAGGGCGATCGAAGAGTCATAGACACGCTCCACCGCGCAGCCATGGGCACGCTCGAAAGTGGGCGCGAGCGCTTCCAGCACGGTGCGCATGCCGATGGTCGAGAGAACACGAATTTCGCTGTTCATTGAAGAGCTTGCCCGGTTTTTCTTTTCCCTTAGCACGGCCTTGTGGATTGTGCGCCCTCGCTCTCACCGGTAAGGGGCAGCCTTGCGCGGGATGCATCGTTCGCGGTGCGCGCCCGGCCGCGCCTCTGCTATGCTTCGTTCCGGGAACGCGGCCGGCGCCCGTACAAGAACAGAACTCTCAGCCGGCGATGCGCGGCCGCGCGCCGCATAGGGAGGACTGTCATGACGGTTTCACGCCGGACTTTCGCGCGCATTGCGGCGGCAAGCAGCGCCGCTATCGCGACGCCCGCCATTGCGCAGAGCGGGGCGGTCAAATGGCGGCTCGCGTCGAGCTTCCCGAAAAGTATCGAGGGGTTATGGGGCGCCGCCCTCACAGTCTCGAAATTTGTCAACGACATAAGCGACGGCAAATTCCAGATCGACACCTTCGCGGCTGGCGAGATCGTGCCGGGCCTGCAGGTGCTCGACGCGGTGTCGAACGGCACGGTTCAGTGCGGCCATAGCTATGGCGGGTACTATATCGGCAAGAACCCCACTCTGATTTTCGATGGCTCGTTGCCATTCGGCTTTACGGTGCGCCAGCACAATGCCTGGTACCTCTATGGCGACGGCAAGAAGCTGATGGACGAAGTCTATGACGGCATGGGTGTCGTCAGCATCCCGGTCGGCAACACCGGCGGACAAACCTTCGGCTGGTTTCGCCGGGAGTTGAAGACGCCGGCGGACTTCAACGGCATCAAGATGCGCGTTGCTGGTTTTGGCGGAAAAGTGCTTTCGAAACTCGGCGTCATCCCGCAGCAGATCGCGGGCGGCGACATCTATCCGGCACTCGAGAAAGGCACGATCGATGCGGCTGAATGGGTCGGCCCGTATGATGACGAAAAGCTCGGCTTTCACAAGGTCGCGAAATACATGCACATTCCGGGCGTGCTCGAGCTTTGCGCGAACACCGGCCTCTACATCAACAAGGCGGCATGGGCTTCGCTGCCGGTAAGCTACCAGACGATGCTGCGCGCGGCCTGCGCGTATGCGCTGATGGAAATGCTGGCCGGCTATGATGCACGTAACGCCAAGGCGCTCAGTCGCGTGGTCGCGGCAGGCGCGCAGCTTGTGGTGCTCTCCCCTGATATCCTGCGCACGCTGCGAACCGCGCTCGAGGCCGTCCTCGACGAGGAAGCAGCGAAGAGCGAGCAGTTCAAGCGCGTGCTGGAAAACTGGCGTGCGTTCCGCGTCGAGCAGCACCGCTGGTTTGCGATTGCGGATGCGCGCACCGAGATGTCGGTCTATCCGCTGACGACCTCGCAGACGCAGTAGTTTATGTGTCCCGGGCGCAGCGCAGCACGAGCGTAGCGAAGTGATGCGCTGCTGACCCGGGACCGCCACGAACGCTGAATTTGGAACGGTCCCGGGTCTGCAGCGCAGCGTTTCACGCTGCGCTGCGCCCGGGACACAATGTCACTCCACTTCGGCAAGCCGTGGGTGCGGCGTCAGCACCAGCGCGAAGTAGTCCTCCCAATCGGACTGCATCGTCCAATGGTGCGCCTTGAAGGTGCTCATCAGGTCGTTGAGATAGAGATCGACCGCGTCGGTGCGGCAGAGCAGGAATTTTGCCGCCGCCACGATATCCTCGCGGTCGAGCACCGCCAGCACGCGCATTTGCGGGTTCTTCTGCAGCCACTCGTACACCCCGGTGACGATCAGCGGGTAGCCGGGATGCAGCATGTCATCGAGGCAGAGAATGCCTTTTGGGTGCATGACCGACGCCGCGAGATCGAGATCGAGGCTCAGGCTCTTGCGCGTGTGGTCGCCGTCGATGTGCCAGAAGCGCACCGGACCGCCGCCGAGCGCGGCTGTGATGTCGCGCGCGGTCATGTTCTTGGTGTTGGCTTTGAGCGCCGTATAGTTCTCTTTCGTCAGTCCGAAGCGTGCGCAGTGCGCGTTGAAGCGGTCGAATAGTCCGGCATTCGGCCACTCGAACGTGTCGATGCCGAGCGCTTTTTCACCGGCTGCCAGCCCAAGCGCCATCGCGATGAAAAAGCGGCCCTCGAACGTGCCGACCTCGGCGAAATGGCCGGAAATACCAAGCTCGGTCTGGCGCCGGATGATGTAGCCGCAGATGGTCGCGGAAAAGCGCGACGACATCCCGCGCACGGTCTCATAGCCCTCGGCGATATAGCGATCGACTGCCGGGTTGCCGGAACGGAACGTCATGGACCCTGAAGTCATGGACCCTCATGGACAACGTGATATGGGAGCGCGAAAATCACCGTTACGCAAACCAATCGTGAACACAAGGATGATTCCCATGGGCGAAACGATCGCAGTCATTGCGATGGGCGAAATGGGCGCCGGCGTTGCGCGTCGCCTGCACGAGCGCGGCGCGACCGTGCTGACCTCGCTCGCCGGGCGCAGCGCCGCCAGCGCGGCGCGCGCCCAGAAGGCCGGCGCGATCCCGGTGGCGACCGATGCCGAACTGGTCAGCCAAGCGGAGTTCATCCTCTCGATCGTGCCGCCGGGCGACGCCGTGGCGCTGGCCGAGCGCCTTGCTCCCGCGATCAAGAAGGCCGCCCGCAAGACCATCTATGTCGACTGCAACGCGGTCTCGCCGCAGACCGCCGAAAATATCGGCTCGGTGCTCGAGGGGACGGGCGCGATCTACGTCGATGCCGGGATCGTCGGTCCGCCGCCGGCACCGAACAGCCGCACGGTGTTCTACGCGTCGGGCCCGGGCGCGAAGGAATTCGATCGGCTCGCCGCTTATGGGCTATCGATCAGGCTGATGGAGGGGCCGAACGGCGCAGCGTCGGCGATGAAGCTGTCCTATGCGGGCATCACCAAAGGTTGCACCGCGATCTGCGCCGCCATGATGCTCGGCGCGACCCGCGGCGGGACCGCGGAGCAGCTGTTGCAGGAATTGTCCGAGAGCCAGCCGATGCTGCTCAACTGGATGCGCGGCTTCGTGAGCCGCATGCCGCCGAAGGCCTATCGGTGGGTTGCCGAGATGGAGGAAATCGCGACCTTCCAGCAGGATGATGCGGCGGCGCGCGAGATGTATCTCGGCATCGCGCGCTTCTATGAGCAGGTCGCGGCCGCGCTTGCCGCACCAAAGCCCGGTGATGTCGTCGCGCAACTGAAGGATTTCTGCGCCGAGCGGGAAACGCAACGCAAGTCGGCTTAAGCGACGCGTATCCATTTTCGAAAACCACCAGCAAATTTTCCGCGATATGCGCTGATGGCCTCACCCTTCGACCTCTCGGGCAAGACCGCGATCGTGACCGGCGCCAGCAGCGGCATCGGGCAGGCGATTGCGGTGGCGCTGGCCGAGGCCGGGGCGCAGATCGCGGGCGTTGCGCGCTCCGCAATGGACGAGACCGCGCGGCGGGTCGAGGCGGCCGGCGCGCGCTTTCATGGCATCCGGGCGGATCTGGCGCGCATCGAGCCGGCCGAGCGCATCCTCGACGAGACGGTCGCATGGGCGGGGCGTGCGGACATTCTGGTCAATAACGCGGGCATTATCCGCCGCGCCGATCCGACCGCCTTCACCGAGAAGGACTGGGACGACGTCATCAATGTCGATCTGAAGAGCGTGTTCTTTCTGGCGCAAGCCTTTGCCAAGCGCGCGCTGGCGCGGGGAGGTGGGGCCAAGATCATCAATGTGGCGTCGATCCTGGCGCAAGTCGGCGGCATCCGCGTGCCGTCCTATACGGCCGCGAAGCACGGCGTCGCAGGCCTGACCAAGCTGCTCGCCAACGAGTGGGCCGGCAAGGGCATCAATGTGAACGCCATCGCGCCGGGCTATGTGCGCACCGATGCGACGCAGGCGCTGCAGGATGACCCTGCCCGCAGCGCCGCGCTGTTGTCACGCATTCCGGCCGGCCGGTGGGGTGACCCAGCGGACATGGGAGGGGCTGCGGTGTTTCTTGCCTCGCATGCCTCCGACTATTGTCATGGTACCATCCTGGTGGTGGATGGCGGCTGGCTTGCCGGGTAACTAACGCGTTTGATCCACTGAGTTCCCAAGCGCTGACCACGTTTTTGCCTCAATGGCGGCAGAGCCCGCTTATCATGTGGTATGCGCCGCAGAAGGAATCGCCCCAGCAGCTCGAAGCTGAGCGCGTGTCCATCCGTCTGCTCATCGTGATGATAGCCGGCACCCTTATCCTGCCGGTGCTGCTCTTCACCTATGCGACCTGGGTCGACTATGGCTACGCCTACGCGACGGCGCGTGAGCGCATCGAGCGCTCGCTCGACGTGCTGCAGGAGCATGCGCAGCGCGTATTCGAGCCCATCGATCTCATCTTCCTCGAGGTCGAGCACTTGCTCGACGGGCTGCTGGAAGAGTCGATTCGCGTTCGCGAATCCAAGCTCAGCCTGCAGTTGAAGGCGATCGCCGATGCGCTGGCGCAGGTCGAGTCCGTCTGGGTCTATGATGCCGACGGTCGGCCCTTGATCGCCAGCAACGTCTATCCGGTGCCCGCCGGGCAATCCGACCGCGATCGCGACTATTTCGCCGCGCATGTCGGGCCCAATGTCGGACTGTTCGTTGGCGGAACGCTGCAACCGGCAGAGCTGACGCGGTCCGAGGCATCGCCGATTTTCGCCGTGAGTCGGCGCTGGCTTTGGCCGGACGGCGACTTCGCCGGCGTCGTGCGGGTCACGGTGACGGCGAGCGAGCTGGAACGGTTCTATGCCTCGGTCGGCCGTTACCCGGGCGCGTATTACGCGATGCTGCGCGATGACGGCACATTTCTCGCCCGTTACCCCAGGGCTACGAACTTGCAGCGCCTCGGAACGGGCACCGGCTTCCAGAAGCAGCTCGCCGACAATCCGGCCGGGGGAATCTACGTGACCGGGTCGATCATCGACGGGCGCGAGCGGCTCATCGGCACGCGCAAGCTGGCGCAGTACCCGGTCTACATCAGCACCGGCATCGAAATCGCCGCCATTCGGAACGAGTGGCTCTCCGCCGTCACGGCGCGCCTGACGTTCGGCATTCCGGCGACGGCGGCGCTGTTGGCGGCGCTCGGCATCGCCTTGATCCGCACGCGTCGGGCGCTCGCCGAGGCGGCACGGCGCGAGCAGGCGGAAGACGCATTGCGCCAGACCCAGCGGCTCGAAGCCGTCGGCAAGCTGACCGGCGGCGTCGCGCATGACTTCAACAATCTCCTGATGGTGGTGATGGCAAGCGCGGAGCGGCTCTTGCGCGTCGAGCGATCGCCGCATGACAAGCGCTATCTTGAGATGATCAAGACGGCGGCCGAGCGGGGCCAGTCGCTGACGCGTCAACTGCTCACCTTTGCGCGCCGGCAGGCGCTCAACCCCCAGGTCGTCGATCTCGCCGCGCGGATCCCGGCGATGCGCGAGGTGCTCGAGCGATCCCTGCGCGGCGACATCGCCGTCGAAATGGATGTCACCTCTGAGCCGTGCCGAGTCGCGGTGGATATCGGCGAGCTCGAACTCGCCATCCTCAATCTCGGGGTCAATGCGCGTGATGCCATGCCGCAGGGCGGCACGCTCACGCTGCATGTTCGCCGCGTCACGCTGCACGGCTCGCCTGATGATCTGCGCGGCGAATTCGTGGCGCTGTCGGTCAGCGATACCGGTACCGGCATTGCGCCGGAGTTGCTGCCGCGCGTGTTCGAGCCGTTTTTCACCACCAAGGAGGTCGGCAAGGGGACCGGCCTCGGCCTCAGCCAAGTCTATGGATTCGCAAGGCAATCCGGCGGCACCGTGATCGTTGGCAGCGTCGTCGGCACCGGCACCATCGTCACCCTCTATCTGCCGCTCAGTGAGGCGGACGCAGCTCACACGACCGCGCCGAAGACCGTCCGGCCGCATGACTTTGCGCTGCACATCCTGATCGTCGAGGATGAGAAAGACGTTGCCGAGCTCGCGCGCGATCTGCTCGCCGAACTCGGATGCACCACCGGCGTGACCGAGAGCATCGAAGACGCCCTCGCGGCGCTGACGCGCGAGCGCTTTGATGTCGTGCTCTCGGATATCCTGATGCCCGGCGGCAAGACCGGCCTCGACCTCGCACGTTACCTCCGTGGCGCCCATCCCGAGATCGGCGTGGTGCTTGCGACCGGATACAGCGCGAGCGCCGAGGAGGCGCTGCGCGAGGGACTTCTCGTCCTGCGCAAGCCCTACGGCCGCGACGACCTCGCCGCGGCGCTTGCGCAGGTGGTCGCGCGCACGCAAGCCGTTCCGGCCGCGTCGAAATGACGGCGCGCCCGCCGCGGCGCGCCACTTGCAGGCCTCGGCTCATATTCATCCACTGATCGGGCTATCTCGGAATAGGCGAGACCGTTCGCCAGCCTGCGTCAGTGGCGCAGAACCGATGTGCCAGCCGCACGGACTAACATCCTGCGAGTGCTGACCAAACCGATCCGAGGCGAAGATGGCGAAAGACCCGATTCCCTGGGCTGACTGGGTCAAGAAGACCGGCAAGCTGACGATCTTTCTCGATGAGTCGCTTGGAAAGCAGGGCTGGCTCAAAGCCTTCCAGGAAGCCATCAAGGAATTCAACGATTTTTCGACCCAGGACTGGAAGCTCGGCGTGACATTCGAAACGACCGACAATCAGATCAGGGCCAACGTCGTCGCCCAGGCGAAGGTCGGCGACTTCGAGTTCGGCTACAAGGACGCCTACTACGAGCTGCCGAAGAAGCAGATGCAGTTCGATGGCGATTCAGTGCACGGCCTGTGCTCGCTGCTGCATGCCGACGAGAAGAACCGCGCCACCAAGACGGTCGAGAAGCGGCTGGTGAAGGCTTTCATCTTCGTGCCGGCGAAGCCGCACATCAAAGGCAGCAAGTCCCGTCTGGTTGGCGAGCCGGTGCGGCTGGTCGTCGCCTTCCACGAGATGATTCACGCCTGCGGTCTCGACGACGATCACCACACGACCGACGATATCTTTTGCTGGCCGCGGGCGAAGTTCGAGAACAAGAATCCCGCCGATGATCGGGTCGAGGCCTATACCGGCCAGAACCGCGAGAAGATCATCGCCGGCAAGTCGGTCCCGGAGCGGATCATGGTCACAATGCCGCCGATCGTTCTCAACAAGCCGACACAGGACAAGATCCGCAAGCTTTGGACGGTGTGATCGACAGCGTCATTCGGCGAAACCGCTGACGCCGCAGTTTTTCGTTGAGCATGATCTTGTCCGACCTGCCTACGCCCGCCGAAGCATCGCTCCACATATTGAGAGCGCACCACGGCTTCGCGCAGGCGGGAAACCGCTGCACACCCCGCATCAAGTGCGGGGCAGGCTTTTTCGGGATCATGCGGCCAGGGCTCAGTACAGCCCCGCCTTCTCGGCCGGCTTTGGCACGCCTTCGCGCGTCGCCGCGATGGCGTTGCGGGCCGCGGCCTGCAGCAGCGTGTTGTCGTTGCCGAGCGTGACCAGCTGATAGCCGAGGGCGATCATGTCGCGCGCCCAGGCCGGCTGGCCGCAATGGATGCCGGCCGGAATCTTGTGCTTCTTCGCCGTCTCGATGATGAACTTGATCGCGTCCATGACCTTCGGCGCGCTCGGATCCGCCATCGGCTGATGGCCGAGCGAGAGGCCGAGATCGGATGGGCCCACATAGATCGCGTCGAGGCTGTCGACCTTGAGGATCGCGTCGAGATTGTCGAGCGCCTGCTGCGTCTCGATCATCGCGATGGTCAGGATCGTCTCGTTGGCGAATTTCCAGTAGTCCGGCCCGCCATACATCGCGGCGCGGATCGGCCCGAAGCTGCGACGGCCGCGCGGCGCGTAACGGCAGTTCTGGATGAATTCCTCGCACTCGGCCGGCGTGTTGATCATCGGGCAGATGATGCCGTAGGCGCCGGCATCGAGCAGCTTCATGATGATGTCCGGCATGTTCCAGGGCACGCGCGCCATCGGGGTCGTTTCGGTCTGCGAGATGGCCTGCAGCATCGGCACCGCGTCGGTATAGTCGACGAGGCCGTGCTGGAGGTCGACCACCAGCGAGTCCCAGCCGCAGCGCGCCATGCCTTCGGCCGAGGCCGAGCTCGGAATGCCGAGCCAGCCGTTCACCGCGACGCCGCCGTTCTTCCAGAGGGTTCTGAGCTTGTTCTCACGCAAGGCGTGTCTCCCCAATTTCGTCTTTTCCGCGCGCCAGATAGGCCGGGAGCCACACGGGGGTCAATCGCATGTTGCGCTTGACCCCCCATGCAAATGCGCAGGATGATGAGTTCGAGCTAAGTTCAGGCCAAGTTTAGGCTGAGCTTTTTCTGGCGCATGTTCTGTTCGGCGAAACGGTACGCCCGCCCCCGCCGCAGCATGCGCTCCCTCCTTTGGCGTGCCCGAGCCGGGCGGCGCCGTTTTCCAAAGCGAAGGACTATGAGCCCGAACAAGAAAAAGGTGATGCTGCCGCAGACCATGGCGAAGGCCGGGTGGGATGTGCTGATCGGCCGCGACGACATCGAGGCGATCGGCTACGACCCGTACATCTCGATGCCGGAGCTGCAGGCGGCGCTCAAGGACACCGACGGCATCGCGCTCTCGCTCACCCCGCTGAAGGGGCCGGAAATTGCCGCGGCGCCGCGCCTGCGCGTTGCGGCGCGCATCGGCGTCGGTTACGACGCGGTCGATATTCCGGCGCTCACCGCGCGCGGGATTCCCTTGATGGTGGTCGGCACGGCGAATTCGGTCTCGGTCGCCGAGCACGCGATCTTCATGATGTATTCGCTCGCCAAGAAGGTGATGGACCAGGACAAGCTGGTCCGTTCGAACCGATGGAAGGATCGCTGGAGTGCGATGCCGGTCGATCTCGCCGAGAAGACTTTGCTGATCATCGGTTACGGCCGCATCGGTACGCGCACCGCCAAGCGGTGCCTCGCAATGGACATGCAGGTGCTGGTCTATGACCCGTATGTGCCGCCCGCGACGATCAAGGCGGCCGGTTGCGAGCCGGTGACCGATCTGGACGCCGCAGTGCGGCGCGCGGACGTGGTCACGATCCATTGTCCAAAGACGCCGGAGACGATCGGCATGTTCAACGCCGCGCGTCTCGCCACGATGAAGCCGACCGCATTCCTCATCAACACGGCGCGCGGCGGGATCATCGACGAGTTCGCGCTCAAGGATGTGCTGAACAGCGGCAGGCTTGCGGGCGCCGGCATCGACGTGTTCGACAAGGAGCCGCCGGCCGAGGACAATCCGCTTTACGGCCTCCCGAACACGATCGTCTCGGCGCACATGGCAGGCGTCACCGCCGAATCGATGGACCGCATGGCGATCACCACGGTGAAGAACATTTTAGGCGTGCTCGACGGGGTGCCGAATAAAGACAACGCGGTGAACAAGGAAGTGTTCGGCTAGCACCAATGCAGGGTGAATTGAGACCGAATCGAAGGCGCCGGCCGTGTTTGCCCTCTCCCCTTGCGGGAGAGGGCGTCGCAGGAAGCTCAACGCACTCGGTTGGGTGAGGGGTTGCTTACCCCTCACCCAACATTCTGCGCTGAATGTCCGAGTGGCCCTCTCCCACAAGGGGAGAGGGCGCAGCGACGAACTCCGCGCTCGCGGATGGCAAGTGCGCGGGCTTGCGTAAACTCAAACTCATCTCGCGCTACGCCTCGCCGATCTCCCGCAGCACTTCTTCGGTATGCTGACCGAGCACTGGCGGCGCGCGATCGGCGGCCATGCGTACGCCGTTGATCGTGATCGGCGCGCGCACGCCGGGAATCGAGCCGCTTTTCGCGAAATCGCTCGGCAGGTCGATCCGCATCCTGCGCGCGAGCACTTGCGGATCGGCGAACACGTCCTCGACGGTGTTAATCGGCCCGGCGGGGACGCCCGCTGCCTCGAGCCTGGCGAGCAGGTCGGCGCGCGTGACTTGCGCGGTCAGCTCGAACATGCGCGGGATCAGCGTGCCGCGGTTCACCACGCGACCCGCATTGGTCTTGTAGCGCGCATCGTCTGCCATCTCGGGCGCGCCGAGCAGCGCGATCAGCCGCGCGAATTGCGAGTCGTTGCCGCATGCAATGATTACGTGCCCGTCCGAGACCGGGAACACCTGATAAGGCACGACGGTCGGATGCGCATTGCCCATGCGCTTCGGCACGTTGCCGCTGACCAGATAGGTCGAGGCCTGGTTGGCGAGCACCGCGACCTGGGTGTCGAGCAGCGCCATGTCGATGTGGCTGCCCTTGCCGGTGACATGACGCTCGTTCAGCGCCGCGAGCACCGCGAGCGCCGAGAAGGTGCCGGTGAACACGTCCGCGAAAGCGACGCCTCCGCGCATCGGCTCGCCGTCCGGCATGCCGGTCAGGTCCATGATGCCGCCCATGCCCTGAATCAGCAGGTCGTATCCGGCGCGGTGCGAATAGGGCCCGTCCTGGCCGAACCCGGTGATCGAGCAATAGATGAGATCCGGCTTGTCCTTGGAGAGGCTCGCGTAGTCGAGCCCGAACTTGGCGAGCCCTCCGGTCTTGAAGTTCTCGATCACCACGTCCGCGCGCGCCGCGAGCTTGCGGACGATGCGGCGCCCGTCCTCGGTCTCGAAGTCGACCGCCACGGACCGCTTGCCGCGATTGCAGGCGTGATAATACGCCGCCGAGAGGTGCGTGCCGTCCGCGCCTTCGACAAAGGGCGGTCCCCAGCCGCGGGTATCGTCACCCGCGCCCGGGCGCTCCACTTTCACGACGTCGGCCCCGAGATCGGCGAGCAACTGCCCGGCCCAAGGTCCGGCCAGGATGCGCGCAAGCTCGAGAACTCGGATACCGGCCAGCGGTCCCGGCATAGTCACTCTCCACTTCGGTTCGTCATCGTCGGCCGCCGCCTGCGCAGGGGCGGGCTCTGGCGGGCGACCCAGTAAGCACAGATGGTCGTATTGGCAAAACTCTCGTGTCGGCTCAAATGTCGGCGGGTACTGGGTGCCCCGCTTTCGCGGGGCATGACGATGTCACGGCTTCAGCTCAATTCACGCGAAAGCGCGCGACCGCATCCTCGTCGACCTCGACGCCGAGGCCTGGCCCTTCGGGCAACACGACCCCGCCGTCGCGCAAAGCGACCGGGGTCTTCACGATGTCGGCGGCGAGATACATGTTGGTGAGGCTGACGCCCCATTCGACATTCGGCACCGCGCAGGCAAGGTGAACGGCTGCGGCGGTGCCGATGCTGGTCTCGGCGATCTTGGCGGCGACGTTGATCTTGAGGCCGAGCTTGCGGCACAGTCTGCCCGCCGCGACAGCCGCGCGAAAACCGCCGAGCTTGATCAGCTTCAGCGAAACGCCTTTCGCGCCGGCGCGCCGCGCCGCCTCGATATCGGCGAGCGATTGGATGCTTTCGTCGAGGCCGACCGGTGTTCGGGTCGCGCGCGTCAGCGCTTTCAGACCGACAAGATCATCCGCCGCGAGCGGCTGTTCGATGAAGGCGAGCTCAGCATCGCGCGTGCGTTCGGCATAGCGCCGCGCCGCCGCGAGCGTCAGCCCGCAATTCGCGTCGGCGCAGAGCGTTGCCTCCGGCAACGCCTGTCGGATCGCATGCGCGGCCTTGATCTCGTCGGCGAGCGGCTTGACGCCGATCTTCAGCTTGAAGAAGTCGATGCCCGCGCGCGTCTTTTCGTGCGCTTCGGCGATGTCCTGCGCGGGCGTCGCATTGCCGAGCAGCCACATCGGAGCCACGGTGCGGCGTGCCGGCTTCGCGACCAGGAAGTCGATGGCCCTCCTGTCGGCGGCGCGCCCCGCGAGATCGAACAGCGCCATCTCGACTGCCGAATGCGCGCCGGTGTTGCCGACCAGGGCGCGCTGTAGCAACGGGCGATGGTCGTGACGCGGCGAGACATCCTTGCCGATCAGCAGCGGTGCGAGATGATCGCGCACGGCGGCGACCAGTCCGCCCAGCGTGTCGCCGGTCATGGTGGGCGCCGAGGGCGCTTCACCCCAGCCGACCGCACCGTTCGTCGCCTCGACCCGCACCAGCAGATTTTCGGCGTTCTCGATGGTGATGCCCGCCATCTTCATCGGGTTCTTGAGCGGCACCGCGACCGCGATCGCCTCGATGCGGCGCACGATCAATGGCTCGGGGGAGGCGCGATCGACGCCGGTCGCGCGCTGCGTGCGTTCCAGCATCATTGCGGCTTGATCTCGGCGGCCTTGATGATCGGCCACCATTTCTCGACCTCGGACTTGTGAAACGCGCCGAAGCCCTGCGGCGTCTGCTGCTCGCGGGTCGGCAGCTCCTGGCCGACATCCTTCAGGCGCTTCTGCACGGCCGGATCGGCGAGCGCCTCGACCACCGCGGCATTGATCTTGGCGATGATCTCCTTCGGTGTGCCTCTCGGCGCCCACAGCGCCTGCCAGATCGACACGTGGAAGCCGGGCAGGCCGGCTTCATCGACGGTCGGGATGTCGGGCGCGGAGGCGAGCCGCGCCTTGGCGGTCACCGCATAGACGCGCACGCCGCCGCCGCGCGCGATTGAGAGCGCCGCGGAAGCCTGATCGATGATCATGTCCAACTGGCCGGCGAGCACGTTCTGCAGCGCTGGAGCGGAGCCGCGGAATGGCACGAACTGGAATTTGTTGCCGGTGACTTGTTGCAACGACAGCCCGGTGATGTGCGGCGGGCTTGCGAGGCCGCCGGTCCCGAAGGTCACAGTCTCCGGGTTGCTCCTGAGCCAGGCAATGAATTCTTTCAGGTTCGTTGCGGGCACCGAATTGCGCGACAGGATCAGCATCGGTCCCGAGGCCAGCATCGAGATCGGCTCGAAGTCCTTCAGCAGGTCATAGGTGAGCGGATAGACCGCGCCGTTGACGACGAAATGGTTCACGCCGCCGATGATCAGCGTGTAGCCGTCCGGCTCGGCGCGCACCACGCGGCCGGTCGCGAGCGTTCCGGAGGCGCCGCCGATGTTCTCGATCACGACGGTCTGGCCGAGCGATTGCTGTACGCGTGCCATCACGATGCGGCCGATCGTATCCGTCGGCCCGCCGGCGCTCGCCGGTACGACCGCGGTGATCTGGCGGGCCGGATAGGGCTCGGCATGCGCACTCGCGATGCCGGCAACCAGCGCGCAGGCCGCCACGAGCCATTTCCTCATCGGAAATTCTCCGTCCCCATTGCGGGGAGGCTAGCACACACGATCTCAAGTCTTGAAGCGCGGATCGAGATAATCGCGCAGGCTGTCGCCGAACAGGTTGAAGGCGAACACCGCGAGGCTGATCGCGGCGCCGGGAAACAGGATCATCCACGGCGCCTCGCGGTAGAAATCGGCCGCATTGCCCGAGAGCATCAAGCCCCAGGCCGCGGTCGGCTCGGTGACGCCGAGGCCGAGGAACGAGAGCGAGGCTTCGAGCAGGATCGCCTGCGCGATGAACGCCGTGAACATGATCAGGTAGGGCGCGACCACGTTCGGCGCCATGTGGCGGAAGATGATGCGGCTGTTGGAATAGCCGGCAGCGCGCGCCGCATCCACATAGGGCATGGTGCGGATCGAGAGCGCGGCGGCACGCACTACGCGCGCGACGCGCGGAATGATCGGAATGGCGATCGCGTAGATCAGGTTCACGTCGATGCCGCCGATGACGAATTTGCGCAGCGCCGCGACGACAACGAGCGCGAGCACGATGATCGGGAAGGCGAGCAGAATATCGACGAAGCGCTGGATCCAGTCATCGATCTTGCCGCCGAAATAGGCCGACGCGATGCCGAGGATCGCCCCAATGGTGGAGCCGAGAAACGAGGACGTGAAGCCGATCACCAGCGCGGTGCGCGAGCCGTAGATGATGCGCGAGAAGATGTCACGGCCGAATGCATCGGTGCCGCCCCAGTGCTCCCACGAGGGCGCCGCCAGGATGCCGGCGAAATCGATGTCGAGTGGGTTATAGGGGGCGACGTACTCGGCGAAGATGCCGGCGAACATCATCACCACGATGACGACGAAGCTGATCGCGCCGAGCGGCTGCTGGCGGCAGAACTCGAGGATCGCGCTGCGCCGGCGCGGCAGGGCGGGGGCGGTGGAAAGCGCGGCGACCGACATCACGCGTACCGGATGCGCGGGTCGAACACCGCGTAGAGCAGGTCGACCACGAGGTTGATGACGACGTAAAAGCCGGCGACCAGCATCACCAGCGCCTGGATCAGCGTGAAGTCGTTGCGCGAGACGCTCTGCACGAACAGCATGCCGATGCCGTTGAGATTGAACACCTGCTCGGTGACGACCAGCCCGCCGATCAGGAACGCGAACTCGATGCCGATCACCGTGATGGCGGGGAGCAGGGCGTTACGCAGCGCGTGGCGCGAGATGACGAGCTTCTCGAAAACGCCTTTCGCGCGCGCGGTGCGGATATAGTCCTCGTTCAGCACCTCGAGCAGCGAGGAGCGGATCATGCGCGCGACCACGGCGCAGTAGCGATAGCCGACCGCAAGCGCGGGCCAGATCAGCTGCGTCAGGTTTGCGATCGGGTCGACATAGATCGGCGTGAAGGTGATCGGCGGCAGCCAGTTGAACAGGTAGAGCAGCGTGATCATGATCAGCATGCCGAACCAGAACGACGGGATCGACAGGCCGCCAATCGTGATGATGCGCACCGCGTAATCGACCCAGGTGCCGCGCATCAGCGCGGCGGTCGTGCCGAGCGGGATCGCAAGCAGCACCGCGAAGATGCTCGCCATGATGGCGACTTGCAGCGAAAGCTCGAGCCGGATCGCGATCTCCTCGGTCACCGGCCGGTCGGTCCACATCGACTTGCCGAGATCGAGCGTCGCGAGGCCGAGCATCCAGTCCTTGAACTGGTAGATCAGCGGCTTGTCGAGACCGAGCCGGTGGCGCTCCATCTCGATCGTCTCCTGGCTCACCGCGCCGCCGTCCGCACGCAGCTTCACTTCCACGACGTCGCCCGGCACGACGCGGAGCATGAAGAAGACCAGCACCGCGACCCCGATCAGCGTCGGGATCATCAGCAGGATGCGGTGCAGAGTGTAGCGGAGCATTCAACTCACCTTCGTCCCGGGCTCGTAGCCCGGATGAGCGCAGCGAAATCCGGGAGCGGCGGTGCCACCGGTGAGGCCTTCCCGCATATCGCTTCGCTCATGCGGGCTACAGGGACCGACACGCGCCCTCACGTATTCAGCCACACCTCGGCGAGATCCTGCCCGAGGTTGTGGCTCGGCGACATCTTCCAGCCCATCACGGTCTTGTGGCTCGGCACGATGCGGTACCACCACAACAGCGGCTGCTGGTAGGCCTGCTCGAACAGGCGCTTCTCGAACGCCGCGACCATCGCCTTGCGCTTGACCGGATCGCGCTCGCGGATGTGCTCCTCATAGATCTTGTCGAGCTCGGGATCCTTCGAGCGCGACATGTTCTGCGGCGCCTTGTCGACGGAGAGGAACTTCGCGAGCGCGAGCGTCGAGTCGTCCATGAACAGGTTGGAGAAGTCGATCGCGACGTCGAAATTGCCGCTGGTCATGGCGGCGATATAGGGCGAGGTGTCGGACTGCTTGTGCTCGACCTCGACGCCGATCTGGCGCCACTGATCGACCAGGAAGATGCCGGCCGGCGTATACG